>SXGT01476185.1_pt1 | contig 22378 bp, 16 predicted proteins | sample 3176221 | NCBI WGS metagenome assembly SXGT01 (sample SAMN11356862, study PRJNA531348) | freshwater metagenome | isolation source: freshwater sample F1-120 | place: China: Fuxian Lake, Yuxi | collected 2017-12-25
CATGAGCCACGAAATTCGGACTCCCATGAATGCCGTCATCGGCATGACGGAGTTGGTCCTCGACAGCAACCTCAACTCGACGCAGCGCGAATATCTCACCATGGTCCAGCAGGCGGCGGAGTCGCTGCTGGAGATCATCAACGAAGTCCTCGACTTCTCCAAGATTGAAGCGGGCAAGCTGGAACTGGAAGCGACGGACTTCGACGTCTGGGAAGTGGTGGGTGACTCGGTCAAGTCGCTCGCCCTCAGGGCCCATCACAAAGGCCTGGAACTGGCCTACCACATCGCCTCCGACGTTCCCGAAATGCTTCTGGGCGATCCGGTGCGGTTGCGGCAGGTGATCTTGAATCTGGTGGGGACTGCCATCAAGTTCACCGAGCGGGGGGAAGTGCTCGTGGATGTGGCGAGAGCTTCGGCCGCCGAAGGGGATTGTTCGCTCAAGATTTCCGTCATCGACACCGGCCTCGGCATTCCCAAGGACAAGCAGTCGCTGGTCTTCGAGGCGTTTTCCCAGGCCGATAGCTCCACCACTCGCAAATTCGGCGGCACGGGACTGGGACTCACCATTTCCTCCCGCCTGGTTTCACTCATGGGAGGAAGCCTGCAGCTCGCCAGCGAACCGGGAGCGGGAAGCACTTTCTGGTTCACCGCGCCGTTCGCGCCGGGCACAACTCCCGGAAATTCCACGAGGCGAATGCAACCTGTGGAAGTGGAAGGGCTCGAAGTGCTGATTGTGGATGACAATTCCACCAATCGCAAAATCCTGGAAGAGATGCTGCGCTCCTGGCGGATGCAGCCAGTCATGGCGGAGAGTGCGGCGGCTGCCTGGCAGATGTTGAAGCAGCGCGCGAGCTCGGGAAGCCCGCTGAGTCTGCTGATTACCGATATGCACATGCCGCAGATGGACGGGTTCTCGCTCGTGGAAAAGATGCGCCGGGACGAGTCGCTGGCCAGCTTGCCGGTGATTGTCCTCACCTCGGGAGACCTGCGCGGGGAATCCGAGCGACTGGAGAAACTGGCCATTTCCGCCCACTTGCTCAAGCCGGTGAAACAGTCGGACCTGCTGACGGCGATTCAGGCAGCCCTGGCGAAAGGCGCCGTTCCAGCTCCGGCATCAGCACCAGCCGCCGCCGATTCGCAGCCAGCTATCCCGCCGCTTCGCATCCTGCTGGCGGAGGATGGGCTGACCAATCAGAAGCTGGCCCTGGGCATCCTGGGGAAATGGGGGCACTCCGTCACGGTCGCGATGAATGGGCAGGAAGCGGTGACTGCGTTCCAATCGCAGACCTTCGATCTCATCCTGATGGATGTGCAAATGCCGGAGATGGACGGCTATCAGGCGACCGGCCGCATTCGCGAGTTGGAAGGGGGCCGCTCGCGGATTCCGATCATCGCCATGACCGCCCGGGCCATGAAGGGGGACCGCGAGCGCTGCCTCGCCGCCGGTATGGACGGCTACGTCCCCAAACCGGTCCGGCGGGACGAGCTGCTGCGGGCCATGGCTCCGATGGTTGTCTCCCGGTGCACCCCGCCACAGACGGTACGAGCCGCCAGCGTACCTTGGGCCAAGGTGCTGATTGATTTCGGCGGCGATCAGCAACTTCTGAGCGACATTCTTGGGACCATTATCGAGGAAACTCCCAAACTTGTCGCCAGCCTGGAACAGGCCATCGCCACCGGCAACATCTCGGAAGCCCACCGCTTCGCCCACACGCTCAAAGGAACCCTCCGCATCCTTCACGTCACTCCCCTCATCGAGCTAGCCGAAGCCCTGGAAACCGCCGCCCGCGGCGGCTCGCTACCGGCAGAAGGGCTCATCCTCGTCACACTGAAATCGCGGCTGGCGGAGTTGTGCCTGGAGGTTGAGGCGTATCGGCGGGCGGAATGTGACGTAGAAACATAGTCGCAAATCCGGCGGAGTAACCACGAAGGCACGAAGACACGAAGAAATCGGAAAGGCGGAGAATGAATGTCTTCTTCGCCTTCTTGGTGTCTTCGTGCCTTCGTGGTTATCCTCCGGCTATAATCGCGCCATGGCCAGCACCGTTACGGAGTCGCCGCAAACTACTTCGCCCGACGCCAAGCCCCGCCGCCGCTGGTATCAGTTCACGCTGCGGACCGCGGGGGTCTGGATGGTGCTGCTCTGCCTCCTCCTCGGTAGCTTCGCCTGGTGGCGCGACCGAGCCGAGCGGCAGCGGAAGGTGGTGGAGGAACTGAGGGGGTTGGGGGCGAGAGTGGATTATAACGACTCAAAAATCACTTTGAGACAGGCGGACGGCAAACATGTTGATGTTTATCCGCACGACTTGTTCCTCTCCACCTGGCTTAGACGCACCTTTGGACAAGATTTCGTTGATGATGTCGACTCCGTCTATTTTCGGCATTCCCCGTCTCTTTCGGTTGTAAGTCCTAAGGAAACCCGATCGGCACTTCGTTTGATCAAACAGTTCACGCGACTGAGAGTGCTCAAACTGGATGGCAGCATGGTAAGCGGGCAGGACCTGAGCGGTCTTCAATGCTTGGACCGCCTTGAGGAGCTGAACCTTTACCCAATGGCGGAAGGAGAAAAAGGATTGCTTTCCGACAGCGATCTCACCGTGCTTAGCCGCGCCACGCGACTGCAACGACTCACCTTGTTAGGGCAACGAATTGGGGACCAAGGTATTGTGCACCTAAGCAACTGTCGCGATCTGCGTGAGCTTAACCTCAGTTCGACCAATATTAGCGACGAGGGGCTGCAGCATCTGAGTGGACTCACCGAGCTCCGGAAATTAAAGTTGCAGCAGACGAATATCACGGATGCGGGGCTAAAGCATCTTCACAATCTGAACCACTTGGAGGAGTTGATTCTTAGGGGCAATGCCATGAATGGTGAAGGACTTGCGGAAATCGGTTCCAAGCCCAATTTGCAATTCATGGATGCGGGTGACACCGACCTCACGGATAGTGCCCTCCGCCACTTTCAGCTGTTTCCCAACCTCGAAACCGTTGACCTGACCGATACCAAACTCACCGGGTCGGGAATTTCACACCTTGCGAACCTTAAAGACCTCCGAGGAATCTCCCTAAACGGCTGCCCCATAACCGATGCGAGCATCGACGGCTTGGAAATCCCTTCCGGATGGCGGTTTTTTTCGCTTGCCAACACTCGGATAACTGACAAGGGTTTCTGTAGCCTCAAACTTCCGGCCGGCATGAACATGATTCTGCTGAGCGATCGGGCCGTGACGCGTGCTTCGCTCGACCACTTACTTGAACTGCCGAATCTCAACCATTTAATTGTGCGCGATACTCAGACGACTTCTGAGGTCCTTGACGACTTTCAAAAAAGAAAACCAAATTGCCGAGTCAAAGTGCAGCCTTAGCCGAAATAGCTCATCGTCTTTGCGTGTTGCCTTCTCATTTGGACGAGCATCACGCAGAGGTGCCAAGGCGCAGAAAAGCAAAGAGAAGAGTAAGATAAACTCTAATTGAAATGTGTCGCAGCGGAGCGAATGCCATGTTCCCCCCCACCTCCCATCTTTCCCGCCGCGCTCTCCTCAAAGGCCTGCTGCTGACGGCTGGGGGCGGGGCGGTGATGAATTGGGGGAGTCTGACCGGGCTGCCGGCTTTGGCGGAGGAGGTGAAGAGGAAGCGGAAGCATTGCATTCTGCTCTGGATGAACGGCGGGGCGAGCCAATTTGAGACGTTCGACATGAAGCCGGGGCGGGAGACCGGGGGATTGTTCCGGCCGATTTCCACGAATGTGGCGGGGACGCAGGTTTGCGAGTTGATGCCCAAGATGTCCCGGATGATGGACAAGATTGCCGTCATCCGCTCGATGCGGACCAGCGAGGTGGACCATCCCGGCGGCATTTATTTGATGCACACGGGTTACCGGCCGGCGGCGAACGTCCGCTTTCCGGAGTTCGGGGCGATCGTCGCCAAGTATCAGGGGGAGGAAGGGGCCGACCTGCCGAGCTTCATCCGGGTCTTCACCCAGGCCCACGCCGGCAGCGGATTTTTGGGGCCGAAGTATCAGCCGTTCGACATCGGGCCGGAAGGGAGCCTGCCGCCGTTCTCCGGCTCGGGGATGGAAGCCCCGCTGGAAGCCCGCCGCCACGAGCTCCGCTCGTTTCTAGAGGACCGCTTCGCCGTGGAGCACAAGGCCTATGTCAGCCGCATGCATCGGGAGGCGTACGAGAGCGCCCGCCGGCTGCAAAACGCCCGCGAGGTTTTCAAAATCGACCGCGAGTGGGAGACCGACCGCGAGCTCTACGGCGACAGCGAATTCGGCCGCCGCTGCCTCCTCGCCCGCAAGCTGGTGGAGCACGGGGTCTCGTTCATCGAGGTGAGCCAGAGCAGCTACGACTCGCACGCGGACAATTTCGCCTGGCACAAGGGGCTCGTCCCGCCGATGGAGCACGCCTGGGCCGGCCTCTTGACCGATTTGCAGCGGCGGGGACTGCTCGACGACACGCTCGTCGTCTGGACCGGCGAAATCGGCCGCACGCCGCAAATCAACAATCGGGCCGGCCGCGACCACTACGTCCGCTCCTGGACTACCGCCCTCGCCGGCTGCGGCATCCGCGGCGGCGCGGTCTACGGCTCTTCCGACGAAGACGGGGCGGAGGTGAAGGACAACCCGGTCACCGAAGGGGACTTCTTCGCCACCATTTATCATGCTCTCGGCATTGATCCCAAGACGGAGAATTTCGCCGGCGTGCGGCCGATTCCGCTGGCACCGTTTGGGTCGAAGGTGGTGGGGGAGTTGTTTGGATAAATATTTACTGGGAGAAACGCGAACGTGATTACCATTGACTTGCGCAAAGATGCCGTTGACGTTCAACAGATGTTGTCGGATGCGGTTCGCAAATACGCTGCGAAGAACAGGGCCGCTCGAACCGCAAAAAGGCATCCTGCGGTCACTCGAATCGATATCAGCTACTCGCTTGGCGACACTACGTCGACTCCCTGGGTCCATTTGGATTTGGACACCAAACCAGGCAGCGAACCGGATGGAGACCCCAGCCATCCAGATTTCGCGAAACTAACCCGGAGAGCCTGGCTGCCGGCTGTGCAGGCAGATTGCGATGGGGAAACGGTAAGCGTTGTCCAGGTGAATGGAAAGGTGAGAAAGTGCAATGACGATGAACTCCTCGAAGCTATCGGAGACTTTTTGGTAGCGATGTTGCTGGAAGCGCGGACGAATGGCGTGTTCAGTCCCCTGCCCAAGGGAAACCGCTGCGAATTGGGTGTGGAGGATCCGACCTCTGGTGCGTTTGGTTGGCCGAATTATGAGGACCGGGGAAAGAAGAACCTTGTGAAGTAGCAGTGCAAAACTCATGTTCACTCCCACTCTCCAATACCAGCTCACCTTCGAAGGTCTTTGGCCGAGTGCGGTTGCGTTTCTGGATTCAAATCGCAAGTTGGCGGCTGGGAATCAGAAGGGGGAGATTTACGTCTGGGAGCTGCCCGAGACACCGCCGGAGATTTCTGCGGAGGAGAAAGAGAAGAGCAAGGAGCGGAAAGCGCCGAATCTGAACCCGGTGCGGCGTCTGGAGGGGCATACGAATGCCATTTCGTGGCTCATTTTCGATGTGGCCCGCAAGCAGCTCATTTCCAGTAGCTTCGACCACACGATTCGGCTCTGGAATATCGAAGCAGCGGCGACGGGAACAGCGGAGGCGATTCTCGATGGCGATACCCGCAAGGAGCAGTTCAAGCGGACGAAGAAGGAAGAGATCCTGAAAGCGCTGGGCGTGAACGTGCAGACCGTTGGCCCCCCGAAGACGCTGGAGGTCCATCAAAATTGGATTCATGCTCTCGCATTGAGCCGTAGCGGCAATCGGCTCATCAGCGGGGACGCGGCTTCGCAAGTCATCGTGTGGGACCTGGATAAGAATGAGCCGCTCTCCAAGTGGAAGGGCTATCCCTGGAATTGGATCGTGGCGGCCGACCTCGCGGCAGATGGCCAGACGGCGCTTGTCTCCGAATACCGCTACAAGCGGGATGACTTCGACATCCCGTCAGCCGCCCTCAAGCTCTGGCACACTGTGGATGGGACTGAAAAGCTCGATTTGCTGAAGGTGCAATTCCCAAAGCTCAAGCCCGAGGGCCGCACCTATGGCGACGGCCAACTTTGGCGGAACTTTGTCGGCAATGGCCTTATCGCAGCCGCGTTTTCGCCCGATGGCAAGCAGGTCGCTGTCGGCCAAGGTGGAGAAACCGATACCGGCAAAGTCCACTTGTTGGAAACGGAAACGGGCAAACTCTCCAAGACCGTCTCCGGCCACCAGTACGGCGTCACCGCGATTACCTACTCCAAAGACGGCCTGCACCTCTTCACCGCCGGCCGGGATACCTGCGTCCGCATCATCCAGATCGCGGACGGCAAGGAAGTCGCCGTCCTCGGCACTCCTCGTGGCGGCCAGTTCAAGGACTGGATTTCCGCCATCAGCCTCTCACCGGACGAATCCCACCTGGCGGCTGCGGATATCGCGGGGCAAGTGGGGGTGTGGAAGCTAAAATGAGAGACGCGGGTCATGGTTCTGGGAGATACCGCCTAGGATTCCCACGACGTCCGCGCGGCCTGCCAGGATCGCGGCTACTCGTGGATTCTTCCGTGCAATGAGCAATCTCGTGTTGGCGGGCCGCACGCCGCGCCCCAGATAACGTTCGCTCCTCAAGGATTAGTCCCAGTGGTCAGGCTCTTTCCGGCCAAGGGAAGAATGTCGCCTATCGGCGGCTCTCTCCCCATCGGGTCGGGGCGAAAGTGAAGCGCAAGCGGACGTTAAGATGACCGTTGAAACTGGGAATTGAAAGCATTTTTGCTGACGCCCGCGAGGTCTAGGAGCGATCACCCGAAAGATTCTGCGAATTCCCTCCAGATTTTCTCAAGTCCCGAATTTGACACCTAAGGAATCCGACATAGGGTTTCAATGTAGGAAGTTCTGGTGGCGACATCAGGACCTTTTGCGGTGGCATGTTTCCCGGACTTTGGGTTCTCCAAATCGGTCAGGCTTTCGGCCTGATGCCGGGGGGCTTTTCACCAGGCCTGCCGCCTCACATCCTCGAAAAGGCAATCCGCTCGCAAGGGCGGGATGCAAAGCCATGGGCTGCCGGCGGATTCGTCCGCGGGCGGCAACCGGCTGCCGAAAGGGTGATTGGGCTCAGCTGCTTTGGCAGCTCGCCGATTGACCTTGAAGATGACGAGGTGGTTACCAATCGTTGAGTTCCGTTCCGCGTCTGGCAGGCCGGCGGCGAAAGCCGTGGCGCGGGAAGGGCTCGGTCGTCACTGTGTCGTCGCCGCGGATTCCGGTTGATGCCGGGGCCGTGGTGAACAGAGGAGTAGGAACAATGAAGAATCTCGCTTTGAAGGTGCAACGTTTCCTGAAGTCCGAAGATGGCCCGACCGCAGTGGAGTATGCGGTGATGCTGGCGCTGATTGTCGTCGTCTGCCTGAGCACGATTACGACCATCGGCACGCGTGCGAACAGCACGTTTAACCAGATCTCGAGTGCTCTTCCCGCCGCGTCGTAACCGCGGGTGGGAGCTGTTTCGGTGTCGTCTCGGTGCGCGACATTTCATCCCCCTCGACAGTCGCTTCACGGCGATTGTCGGGGGGGACTTTTTGCGCCGCCGCGCAGATTAAGCCGCAAAGTCGAAATCTTGCGACCGCCGCCGCACGACAACTGCCTGTGACCTAGAGTTTCACAGAGCCTTCAGAGCGTAGATTCGTCTGTCCTAGAATTCGTGGTGTTTCATGTACCCAGTCATTCCTGGCGACGCACTGACCGGCGGATGGGAAACCATCTGCTTCGCAATCACGCTCCTGGGGGCTTTCGTCAGCTATTTGCTGGCCTGGCGCTAAATCCAACACCGCAAGAAAGCAGCACGGGGAAAGGTTTGACATGCAAGCTCTTTTGTTTGATTTCGCACAAATCGTCGCCCAGAACTGGACCGTTTGGCTCGTCACCATCGTCCTGATTCTGGCCGCTGTCATCGACGGCTTTGAACTCAAGGTGCCTAACTGGGTCACCTATCCCTTCATCATCAGCGGCTGGGTCTATGCCTTTGCCGCCTATGGTTGGGAAGGGCTCGGCTGGAGCGTGCTGGGAACGGCCGTCGGCTTGCTCCTGCTGCTGCCGGCTTACGCCATCGGCGGAATGGGAGCTGGCGATGTGAAGCTGCTCGCCGGCGTCGGGGCCTGGATTCTGATCCAGAACACCGTCAACTCCTTCTGCGTCTCGGCAGTCGTCGGGGCACTGATGGCGGTGGCGATGGTGGTCGCCCGCCGGGCCTGGAAAAAGCACCAGGACCAGTTCTGGCTGATTCTCAACGAGATCATGGTCATCAAGAACCCCGAACGGCTGGCGGAAATCGCGGCCGAGCGCAAGAGCCGGATGCTGCTACTGCCTTACGGGATTCCAATCGCGATTGGCACTATTGGCTACTTTCTGTGGATGGGGATGCTGGTATGAAAACTGCGAACGACAATTCTGTGATGCCCCCGGACAGCAACCTGCGTAAGCCTTGTCGCCCGGGCCGCCGAAAACGGCTGGGATCGGCGACCGTGGAGTTTGCCTTTGTGGCTCCGCTGTTCTTCCTGCTCGTGTTTGGCATGGTGGAATTTGGCCGCATGGTCATGATCCAGCAGGTCATCACCAATGCCTCCCGAGAAGGGGCCCGCAAAGCCGTGCTGGATGGTGCCTCCTCATCCAATGTGAAGAGCGCGGTAGTCACGTACATGTCCAACGGCGGCGTAACCATTGCTACCAGCAATGTCACGATCAGCCCTGCCGATCCGACCACCGCCGTTGCCGGCAGCCCGGTAACGGTTACTGTCTCGGTTCCTTTTAGTCAAGTTAGCTGGCTTCCCTCGCCAATGTTTCTAGGAAGCAGACAAATGATCGCTTCCACGGTCATGCGCCGCGAGGCTGTGGAATAGGGAAGATTTGACGGTTCCATCGATTGCAGCGTGCAACCCTGCTTGCTGCACGAAACCTGAGGACTATTGCCATGAAGATGAAGTCCCTGATTCTGATTTTCATCGCTCTCGCTTGCGGGCTGGTCGCCACCATCGGCATCAGCCAGGTCATGGAACGGAATTCGGGCGGCGGCGCGCCAGCCATGCAGATGGAGCAGATTCTGGTCGCCAAGGGGGACATCGACATCGGCGCAATCCTGGACGCCAACTCGGTGCAGCTCGAGGAGTGGCCCGCAGCCAGGGTTCCCGAGGGGGCGATTCGTTCACTTGAGGAAGTTGGTGGAAAATATCCACAAGCCCGCTTCTACAAAGGGGAGCCCATCCTGCTTCCCAAAATCTCGGACCAGAACCGCAACATTTTCGAAACCCTCACCCAAGGTTACCGCACGGCAACCATCAAGGTGGACGAAGACACGGTGATGGAAGGGATTGGACCGGGTGACCGCGTCGACGTGATGGTCTTCCTCAAAAAAGGGGACGGAATCCAGCAGACTGGGGTCTATCCCATCATCAAAAATGTCCGGGTGTTCGCGAAGGGTGCCCAGACGGAGCGCGTGGTGGACGAAAAAGGGAAAGAATCCCGTGCTCGCACGATTTCGCTGATGGTCAAGTTGCCACAATGCCAGGAAATTGCCCTGGCCGCTCAAATGGGCAAAATTACCCTCGCTCTGCGTAATCCCAAAGATGACCCGGCTGATGACAAGGATGAGGTCGTGCCGCTCTCTGAATTGCTTAGTGGCAAGGCCACTAACGGCGATGACAAGAAAACAGCCTCGACGGGCACGAATGATCTGCTCCAGGAACTCAAGAGTGCGATCCCCTCGAATGCTCCCGCCACACCCACGGTGCCCGTCGCCGCTCCTCCCGCCGGCCCCAGCTTTGCCATGATTGTGCAAAGCCCCAACGAGATTAAGTCCTATCAGTGGGGGGACCGTAACGGCTTCCCGACCGAATCCGTCGTGCTATCAATGGGTGGTGGCAACACGGTCCCGCCCGTGCCCCTGCCCGCCACCCTCGAAACGACTTCTCCCTCCCCCCCAAACACGGTAGAGGAGAATGGCAACGAGCCCAACGAGGAGTCCGGTAGCAGGCGTTAAAGCTGGATTTCACGAAACAAACGCAACGTTCGTTGCTAGACTGACCGAAGTTAAGCAAGGACGCCTCGCGCCAGACCCATTTTTTTCGCAAGGAAGACAAGGATGTCGACCCTTCTCGCTTTCCGCATGCGCAGCCTTTCCAACTACGGGCTGCGCCGGCTCCTCCCTAGCGGACTGGCCCTCCTTTGCCTTGGCGTTGCCCTCGCTGCTCCTGCAGCGCTATTTGCCCAGCAACGAGGCGAAGCTCAAGGCGTAAAGTTCAAGGTCTTGGGCCAGGCCGAGCGGATGACGATGATCGTCAACACCAGCCGCATCGTGGAATTCCCGTTCGAAGTTCCCAAGATGCTGGTGAACAACCCCGATCTTGTCCGCGTCGTCCCTCTGTCACCCAAATCAATCCAAGTCTCGGCCTTGAAGCAGGGCACAACCCAGCTCAATGTGTGGAGTTCCGATGACAGCATCACTTCCATCGACATTGTCATCAATGGGGACGTGCAAGAACTGGAAGGCGTGCTGAAAACAGAATTTCCCGATGCCGCCCTCCGCCTCCGCACTCTCAACAGCAGCCTGCACATCTCCGGCTTCGTTCCCAAAGCCGAAGCGGTTTCGCAAATTGTCAAAATCGCCCAGGACTATTTTCCCAGCGTCATCAACGGCATGACGGTTGGCGGTGTGCAACAAGTCGTGCTGCATGTGAAAGTGATGGAAGTCTCGCGGACCAAGCTCCGCACCCTGGGTTTCGATTGGGCCAATATTTCCAGCAGCGGTTTTGTGGTCCAAGGTGCTTCCGGTCTGATTCCTGCTTCCGCCACCGGTCTGAGCCAGGCGGTGCCGCTGAGCGCCACGACGTTCCGCTTCGCCATCAACGAAGGCAGCAATAGTTTCCAGGGCTTTCTGGAATCGCTGGAACGGAACAACCTGGCACATCTCCTTTCGGAACCGACTTTGACCACCGTCAGCGGCCGGCCCGCCAGCTTCCTGGTCGGAGGCCAGATTCCAATTCCCGTGCCGCAGTCGCTCGGCGTCACCACCATTGAATATCGCGATTTCGGCACTCGAATCGACTTCGTCCCCATCGTCCTCGGCAACGGCAAGGTGCGTCTGGACGTGCGAGCCGACGTCACGGAGGTCGACCCCAGCATCAGCGCCACCATCGGCAACGGCTCCGTACCCGGTTTCCGCACCCGCACCGCAGAGACGGGGGCGGAAATGAAGACGGGGCAAACGATGGCCATTGCTGGGTTGATCTTTAACAAGAAGGACGCCTCCAGCCGCGGCCTTCCGTGGCTGATGGATATGCCCTGGGCCGGTGCCGCATTCCGCCGAACCAGTCATCAAGAGAACGAGCTGGAGCTCATTATCATGGTCACGCCGGAATTCTGCGAAGCGATGGACGCGACCGAAGTTCCCCCCTGCGGACCTGGTCAGCTCTCAACCTCGCCCACCGACGTGGAATTGTTCTATCGCGGCTATCTGGAAGTGCCCAAGCCCTGCGGCAATGGCAACTGCCCGCCAGGATTCCGCGGCAACGGCGCGCAAGAAAACCACGAAGAACTTCCCGCTGGCGGCCAGAGCGCTCGTCGGCCCATTCCCGCCCAGCCCGCCACCTATCCGCCGCTTCGCACTGCCCAGCAGCCCAAAACCGCTGCGATCGGCACAGGCGCTACTCCCGCCAAGACCGTCTCTACCTCGCATAGCAGGACCAGCCCTACCAAAGCGAGTAATCCTGCCCCTGTCGTGTCAAAACCTTCCGTCCGCGCAAAGTCGAAGCTCATCGGCCCGCTCGGATATGACGAATTAAGGTAGTGAGTGGGTGCTAGCTAGGGATGGGCTGCGCAGCCCGCTTCCAAGACAGTGCGTAGCCCGCTGCCAGAATATTGCGCAGCCCGCTTCCAAGACACTGCGCTGCTCTGGCCCTCCTACTTCACTCAGAATGACCCGATGAGCAACGTCCTTCGTCTCGCCATCGTTGACCCGAGCGACTCGTCTCGCAACGCCATCAAGAACATGCTGCTGGGCATGGAAGTGGTGTGGCTCGAGGCGGAATGCTCGCGCTACGAGTTCTTCGCCGACGTCGTCGGCCAGACCAACCCGGATATCGGCGTCATTTGCCTGGATGCCAATCCCGAAAAGGGTTTGAAGCTGATGGAGTCGCTCCGGGATAGCGCCCCCACCTGCAACATCCTCGTCGTCAGCGGCACCTCCGACGGGCAGGTGATTCTGCGGGCCATGCGAGCCGGAGCCAAAGAGTTCCTCACCCAGCCCCTTCGCGTGGAAGACCTGGTTGCCGCTCTGGATCGCATTGGCGCGGTGAAGTTCGGCACCGGCACGGGGGGCGGCCGCAGCTCGCAAGTCATCGCCATCGCCGGGACCACCGGCGGCGTGGGGACCACCAGCCTGGCGGTGAATCTGGGGTGCATTCTGGCACAGGAGAAACGCAACTCCGTGGTGCTCCTCGATCTCGACCTGTCGCTTGGCGACGCGGACGTCTTCCTCGACACCATTCCCGATTACACGATCGTCGACGTTGCCCAGAACATCAGCCGCCTCGACATCCAGCTCCTCAAGAAGTCGCTGACCAAACACTCCAGCGGACTTTACTTGTTGCCGCGGCCCGTGCAGTTGCAGGATATTCCGCTGATCAACCCCGAGGACTTCAACCGGGTGCTGGGGCTCTTCAAAGCCACCTTCTCGCACCTGATTTTGGACCTTTCCAAGAGCTATAGCCCGCTCGACCTCGCCGCTCTCAAGGCGGCCAAGGACGTGCTCCTTGTCACGCAGCTCGACCTCCCGTGTCTGCGAAACGTGGTGCGGCTCTTGATGTCGTTCGGCGAAATCGAAGGGCTCAAGGAGAAGGTGAAAATCATCGTCAATCGGGTCGGCCTGGAGGCTGGACAAATCAGCCTGAAGCGGGCCCAGGAGACGATGGGGAAAGAGATTTTCTGGCAACTCCCCAACGACTATCGCACGATGGTCGAAATCCGCAACAACGGCGTGCCACTGATCGAACACAACTCCAAAGCCGGCATCACCCAGGCCATGATCGCTCTGGCCGACATGCTCACTAAGGACGAAGCCACTCGCGAAGGGGAAGCCGCAGCAGCCAAGGGGGCCGGCTGGTTCAAATTCTTCGGCACAGGGAAAGCCAAGGCCGGCAAGTAGCGGTGGACAGGTGTCAGGAAATCGGCGCACTTCTTAGATTCTTACCCTTTGGCATGCGCGTTTCGCGTGTGCATGTTGTACAGCGATGCCTTTTTGGTTGCGGCTTTGCCGCGTTAGTAAGAGGGAAGAACAGTGGCGATTGTGGAGTCCCGGTCCTCAGCCGCGGCGTCCGCCCTCGGCTAGGTAGTTGCTTCGCTGCACGGTTGAATTATGCCGCTTGTTCCACCTATTCCCCCTCGGCAAAAACTACCCTCGCCGCGAGCAAACATAGTCGCACCTCCGGTCACCTTCCGATGAAGGAAGAGACGCCTTAGTTTCTTGGTGCAGGGACGCGCCGCTGTCTTTACGCGGATGCGCCTGTGCCTGTCAGCAGCAATTTGAAGCGGGATTTGTTCGCCCTGGGGCTGCTCGCGCTCGTGGTTTTCTTGGGGGCGGCGCTGGTTACGTATGATCCGGCGGACCCGGTGGTGGAGCCGGTCGCGCCCTTGAATCTGCTGTATCAGCCGGACCAACTGGTGACGCCGGCGAATAGCCATGTGCACAATGTCTGCGGCCGGTGGGGGGCGATGGCGGCGGATATGCTGCTGTCCGCTTGCGGTTTGGCTGCCTGGTATGTCGTCGCGTCGCTGGGAGTACTGGATTTCACCATGCTCCGGCGGAAGGCCATTGATACGCCCCTGCTGCGAGCGTTTGGCTGGACGGCTTCGATCATCGGGCTGACGACCATTCTGGCGATGGTCGCGCCGACGCTTGCACCAGGGCCGGTGATTGGGCCGGGGGGATATGTCGGGGCGCTTGGCAGGTCGCTGGTGGAGATGCACTTTGCCCATGTCGGCGGGTTGATTCTGGCGGGGAGTTTTCTGCTCGGCGGGCTGCTGCTGGCGACGGACTATGCTTTGTTCCGTTTCGGCAGTTTTGCAGCCAAGGTCGCAGTGGCCGGAGCCGCGAGCGCGAGCGCCAAGCTGAAGCGGAAGCAGCAGTTGCAAACGGACTTGGATATTCCCATGCCGGGAGCAGAAGGGTTGGCGGTGAAGATTCGAGGGAAGAAGGTGACGCGGGCGGAGCTCGAGGCGGAGGAGCTTGATGATGAAGATGCAGAAGAGGTAGGGCAGGCTGGAAGCCTACCCCACGAGGAGGAGCCCGATATCATTCCAGTGAAGAAGCTCGGGCTGGTCGTGGCCGAGAAGCTGAAGGAAAAGACCCGCCAAGACGGCCCGGAAAATCCCCTGCGCGTAAAGAGCCCCACCGACCGCAAACGGGACGCGGCTCAGCGTGCCGCCGAGGATGAAGTCCGCCAGCGCCTCGACGAAGCCAGCCTCGGCAAGGGAGCGGACGACTACAAGCTGCCGGAGCTCGATCTGCTGCTGCCGGCGGATGACGTGAATTTTGAGGCCCAGGCGATTGAAGTCCGCCGCAAGGCAAAGATCCTGGAGAAGACGTTCCTCGACTTCGGCTTCACCGTGAAAGTCGTCGAAATCGAAACCGGCCCGGTCATCGCCCAGTACGAAGTCGAGCTGGAAGCCGGCCTGCGGCTCAGCAAAATCACGGGACTCTCCGACGACTTGGCCATCGCCCTGCGGGTGCCGAGCGTTCGCATCGTCGCACCCATCCCCGGCAAAAACACCGTCGGCATCGAAGTCCCCAACGAGCAGCGGCAAGTCGTGCGGCTGCGGGAGGTCATCGAGGAAGCCAACGGCAAAACCAAGAAGATGCGGATTCCGATTTTCCTGGGCAAGGATGTCTCGGGCAATCCGCTGGTCGTGGACCTTTCCACGCTGCCGCACCTTTTGATCGCCGGCCGCACCGGCACCGGCAAATCGGTCTGCCTCAACGCCATCATTTCGTCGATGCTGATGACCCGCCGCCCCGACGAAGTCCGGATGCTGATGATCGACCCCAAAATGGTTGAGCTTTCCGGCTACGGGCGGCTGCCGCATTTGATGCACCCGGTGGTGACCGACATGCGGAAGGCGGAGGCCATTCTGGCGTGGGCGGTGGAGAAGATGGAGGAGCGGTATGCCCTGCTGGCCCGCGTCGGCGTGCGGCACATCAGCAGCTACAACCAGCTCGGCGAAGAAGAAATCATGGACCGCCTGCAGCCGGAGACCGACGACGAGCGCAAAAGCATCCCGCTCCACCTGCCATTCATCGTGATCGTGGCGGACGAAATCGCCGACCTGATGATGACCAGCGGCAAAGAGGTGGAGCAGCACATCATCCGCCTGGCCCAGAAATCGCGGGCGGTCGGCATCCACCTGATCCTCGCCACGCAAAAGCCGACGGTCGACGTCATCACCGGCCTCATCAAATCGAACCTCCCCGCCCGCATCGCGTTCCAAGTCGCCAGCCGCACCGACAGCCGCGTGGTGCTGGACGAGATGGGGGCGGACAAGCTGCTCGGCAACGGCGACATGCTGTTCCTCTGGCCCGGCACCAGCACGCTTCTCCGCGGCCAGGGGACGTACCTCAGCGACGAGGAAATCAACAAGATCGTGGACTGCGTCAGCACCGGCGAGCAGCATTTCGTCAACGAGCTGGTCAACATGAAGGTGACCAAGCCGGGCGAACCCGGCGAGGACCGCCTGGCCGCGATGCGGAAAAAGGACGACATGTACGAGTCCGCGGTCGACGTCGTCATCCGCGAAGGCCGCGGCAGCGTCTCCCTGCTGCAACGGGCCCTCGGCATCGGCTACGGCCGCGCCGCCCGGCTCATTGACTTCATGGCCGAAGACGGCATCGTCGGCCAATACGCCGGCTCGCAGGCGCGGGAAGTGATTATCTCTGTGGAAGAATGGGAAGCGATGCAGGCGGGGACAGCCGCGGAAGAATCCAAAGGCAAGTCGGGGCCATTTGCAGCAAACTCCGCCCCGCCCAAGAAGCGAAACAATAAGGTCGTGCTGGAACGCGAGGAGTTGGACGAGCCGGAGGAAGACGACGTGCCGTTTGAGGCGGATGAGGAGGTAGAGGACGGCGTGACTAACTCCACCGAAGATGAATCCGAAGGCGACGACGAGGAGGATGCGTTCGCAGAGTCGGATTACGAGGCGGAGAGTGCGTAGAAAGTCCACGCGACAATTAGTCGCCCCCGGCGAGCTTGCCTCGCCGGAGCGCGGGTTTGAGAACCAGAAGGCGCGGGCCACTAACCCGAAGCGCAAGAGCGCAAGCGAGGGAGCGCCGGAAAAACGCCGGAAAACATCGCCACCGCCCGGACAAGCCGGGCGGTGGCGAAGAGTGAGGTCTTATTTTCAGCGTTTTGGTTTCCAAACATCGCTCCGGCGGGCGGGCGGAATCGGCCCTGTTCCGCGTATAGCTGATTGCGAAATTGCCAAAACTCCCAGAAGTGTCCGTGTCCTACCTGTCCCCGTATCGGTTTCCCTTTGTTTGTCCAGTGTGCTCAGGGAGTAAAACTGCAATCCCAGCTCAATTCTTCTCACTATAAGATGCTCCTATAGACTTTAACACGTGGCTGACGAGATGTTCGATGAGCCTTACCTGAATTTGAGTAAGTTGTGAAGTATCGAGTGCCGCTAAATCGCCGATCCTGTGAACTGCGAGTTGCTCTAGGGCGGACACTACGCGAACTGAAATCCCGATTTCCTCAATAGGCAGGCCGAGAACGTCTCGACGAATTCGCCAAGTACGGCCCTCGAGCGAAACTACAAGCGGAAATTCTGTTTTAGCCATTGCCACCTGATGCGCTGTTCCGCTACATCGCGCCAATATTTTGCCAATCAATTCGCGAGTCCTCGTAACGTGACTTTCGCTCCTTTCTGCATCTCCAATGGCTGCTTCCAGACTTTCGAGGATAGCCAGTAAATCGTCGCCAAATCGCCTGACGCCCCGATACCGACTCGCCCTATGCAAGAGTGCGACGGCGCGGAGAAGATCTCGTAGCTCGCCAGCGGTCTTGGCGCTTTCCACCTTTGTATCGACGGACTTCAGTGTATCGACAACCTCATTGTCAAATGCAGCGTTGGTGGACTCGCTCATATGCCGCCTGTGCAACTGTTTTTTTGGTTGGGCTGATTGGGGAAAATTCTCCTGAACGACGATGCGAACTATCCCCTTTGTTCCGATCTAGTTCGAGGGCGACGGCTCATCGCCAAAGGTAATAAGAGGCACACCCGTCGATTTCCAATTTGCAATGTTCTTGTCAACGAACGGCGAGTCCTTGCATTGACCATACATAAGTCCCAGGCCGATCCGGACCGCCGAGTGATTCGACCGGAGGAAGCCTCCCTTGTGAATTGGCATCACCTGAGGGTTTTTGAAGTCGAATGCGGATAGGCCAGTCAGCGCCTTGTCGTGCCACCTGCAGACGTCCTCTTGCGATCCTGGCGCGAAGCAAAGCGGGCTCAATTCAGCGCAATCTCGGGATGCACCGCAACATGATTCATCGCCGAGTCCCGACAGCGACAATAAGTAGCTGTCAATGCTTTTCTTGCGTCTCAGAGTAGGCTTGCATGACTCAGGAGGCAGAGGCCCGACTTCCGCACCATATACCGCCTTTGCCTTGTGGGAGGGCGACGCGGGATCTGGCTTATGAGATACGTCTGGATCCCCGCCCTTCTCAGCTTCTGCGTTCTTGTTTGAATCCGAAGAAACCTGTGATTTGAGCCGTGATCCAAACTGCTCAATTCTATCCTGGAATCGCTCCTGAGACTGCAACTCGGAGAGGTTTAGCGTTTGCTCGGTTCGGACCATCCGTTCTGCCGTTGCCAACCGTTGCTGTTGCAACTGACTTTCGAATGTCGCGCGACGTGACGCACGCTCATTCGCGTCCATTATTAAGCGAATCGCAAATTTCGACTCTCTCAAAGCAGCATTTTCGTTTTCCGCCTGTTGCAGCTCGCGCATCGTCGCCTTGATCCGGACACGCAGAGAATCCTTCTTGGCGTCTGACGCTGCTCGCTCGGCGCTAAAGAGTTTCAGCGCCTGTGCGACCTCAGGAGAGTAGCTCCCAATGGGTTCGTCTCCATTCGCTACTGCAATGTAGGTTTCACCAAAGTAGACGAGGAAGGCGATCTGAATTGCCATGGAATATCTCAAATACATGGATGCTCCTTTGTGCATGATTGAAATGTGCCTGCTCCATACCTGTTAGATTTCTCCGCGTAATCGACGGCAGAGTTCGGACCTACCGATCCAAGGCCGCATCGAGCTTGGCTTCCAGAACTGTGATTTCCGCCACCAGGGTGGCCAGCTCTGTCCAGGCTTTTCGAGCCACACTATTTTGCTTCTGAATTTCGTGCAGAGCGTTTGCCAATGAACCGCATTTCTCCGTGTGGCCGCGGACGTGATCTGCGAGATGGGCCTTCGAATTATTGCAGGCTTCATCCCGAGTTTTGCCAGGACTTCTTGAATCATTTGCCCCGTCGAAATGAAGTTTCACGTTGACGTCAATGCCTTCCGGAGGCGTCACGCCCCGAGTGCGCTTAAGGTGTTCGAGGGTGCCTTGATATCGATCCCGTCCATCCGCAATTGGTGAGTAGACCATGGCACCTTCAAAATGGCCTTGCAAAAACCCGCCGTATCCGGTCAACGAATGAAGCTGACGCTGTTCTTCTGCGATCGCAGGGGTGATTTGCGCCTTGAGTTCTTCGACGCGATTCCGCTTCTTCGAGAGGGAAGCTCTCAAGTCTGTCACGATGCGGCACTCCTTCAAGATGACCGCCAGCGCCGCATCAACCTCGTTTGTGGAAAAATCCTGAGAGAAAGGCGTGTCGGCGAGGTAGCTATTTGAAGACGCTATCCCGACGGCTACGGATGTCGTCTGGTCGAGCCTGCGAGCCTCCCAGCCCTTGGCGAGTTTAAGAACTTTGATGCGGTGTGGGGAAAAGGTCTCCTTCGTTGACCCCTCTTGCAGTTCGACACCGCTTAACTGACTAATCGTTTCAATATCGCGCGAATGTTTCTCACCGGTTCCGCCAAAGTTGAAAATCGGCAGTTTTAGCTGAAATCCGCCACCTAGGGAGCTGGACGTTTCTTTCGTATTTTGGTTGCCCGTTTGCGACGACTTCGTTGACATTGAGTGTTGAATCAACCCTAGTGGCTTGAGATGCAGTGCCAACATCTCCACACCCTCGGTTCCAAAGGCCCTTCTAAAATCGGCGGGGGACAGCCAACTCGCGGGTTCGAAAAGGGACATGAGGGGCACATCATCAATTTGGACGAGATTGACGACCGCGGGACCATCGAACGTCCCCGAACGCTTCACCACCGCCGCAATCCGCCTCTTGATCCGGTCAAAATCGCCCTGGAAAATGGGCATAGAGCCTGATTGCTGCTCCGACGTGAGCTCTTGAGAAAAGATCTCGCGTACATTGATAGTGGCTTGTGTGGAACTGGTCCCCAGTTCGAACCGCTTCCCAGAGCAGCGGTAAATAGGCTGGAAGGTGATGGCTTGTTCCGACCAATCGCTAACGAACCTGTCGTATCCGGCTGGGCTGAAAGAGAAATTCAGGGCAAGGTCGTCGCCTCCGTTGTGAACGTTCTGCCGGGCATAGCTCAAGCAAATGCCCTGCGCGTCCTGCACGCTGATCAGGATATCGATGATGGGCGCACGATTGACCACAACGGCTAATTCGGGCCGCTCAAGCCGCTGACGCTCGTCTTCCAAGTAGGTGTGATGGGCTCGCTCGAGTGTGGATTCCCCTGCCATGCGATCTAGTTTGCTAAAACGGCGAAACTTCATCGTTACCCTGATCTGACCGTCAATTCTGCTAAATTTCCAAACAGAGCTTGGTTGCCCTTCCAGCGGATGTGGATTAGGGATCAGTCGAATGAGCGGGTAAGCATAGTAATTGGTTCGGTATGGGTTGAGTTGATCGGTCGCAGCAACCGCCTTTTGGAGCAATACCGTTCGCATTGACTCGCCCGTCTCCGGATTTACCAGGTGCATCGAGAATCCATCACTGGACATCTTAAAGCCCTCGATGTGCGATTCAACGTCCATCGGCAATCGCGGTGAACCTGACGGTGTCGCAGTCTGCGGTACAGGTTGCTCCTCATCGTTGACGCCGAGGCAGGTTTGAACACTTGGTCCGATGAGTACCGTCGCGCAGATTACTTTGCCGAAAGTCCGCCTCGATGAAAGAGTCGCGTTCATAAGGCAATCTCCTATTTCTGAGCCTGAAACACGTGATGTCACTGGGAACGGAAGCAAGTTACCTGATAGTGCGAACACTGTATTCCGCGTGGTGCAAAGGGCCCCACGGTTGCCCCACAGGAGCCGCTCAGGTAACCTAAGTTATGTTGCGCACGCTGTTTACGACAAATCTCACAATAGGAAGCTAGTATGAAAGGTTATCATGTTCGGCTTCCAAAACCGCTGAAGGATAAGGTCGACGAGGTCGCCACGGAGCAGCTCAAAAGCCGAACCCAAGTAGTCGTTGATGTCCTCCAGGCCTGGGTCGCGGCGGGAGCACGAACCCCTTTAGGGAGTCTGCGTCGTGTGCTCGAGGTTCTAGATCAGTTGGTCGCCATCATGTCCTTTGCCGACCATGCGCTTAGCCGGTCTCAGTTTCCCTGGGCGATTCGCGAATATCGGCGCCTGCAAATTGCTGCCGAGGAAAGCGGCGCGGCTGCTCTCGTTCAGTATTCGCTTTACCGGCAGGCGTACTGCAATTGGGCCTTTGCGGTTCGACTTCGTAAAGCGGCACTGACGAACGTAGGTTCTCGGCACGACGAAGCGCGAGCAGCGGCAAAATACGCCGCAAAATCGGTCAAGCGCTCAATTGACATCAACAAGAAGTTCTTAAAAAAAGAGGAACAGGCGCTTGTGCGGTTCAACCTTGCCTGCGTTCACTCCTTTTACGCTGCGCTCCTCGTTGAAATCGCGTTTATGAATGACCAGGAGTGGAGACGCAGACTTGAAGACGGAACCAGAATCTGGACGGAAGATAGCGACTCGCTGGCAAACGTTTGGCGAGACGCCAAGATATTCGAAACTGAAAGTATTTGCGAACATGGACAAGCTGCTCTGAAGGCTCTAGAAATACTAACTACGGAGCCTGTTGTCCCGGTGACTCGCGACCCTAAACGGAGCGAAGAGTGGACTTCAATTTGTCCTACGGACCGCGATTGGTTGGTGCGTCAGACCAAGAATGACGAAGACCTTGCGTTTGTGCGTAACGACCGCAAATTTAAGGAAGAATTTGACACATGGTATGAAAGCAGAAATCTTCCCAGCGATGAGCTTAGTAGTCTTCGGGCATCCGCATATCTGCTTGACGAGATTCTTGAAGACCCGGACTAAAGACGGGGAAACCTGATTTTTCGGAATTCCATCACCCAGGCTCGAATTCAAGCCAGACTGTTATACTCTGCACGTCTCGCGACGACACTTTTAGGAGTTCCCCTCGGCCATGGCTCAGCCGGTCGCGCAGCGCTGCCCAATCTTGGCAAGTCGTTTCCCGAACCGAGATGCCGCCCACTCGGGACTCAATCTGCCTCAGCGGGGCAACCGATTCCAGCGCTGACCCGCTGGCTTCGAGCACACCTTGGGTACGTGAGCGAATCGAAAACCGGGACCCGGCCCCGTCCGAAACGGCCTGGGAAGGCCATCCTACACCGCAGAAAAAATCTTCCAGATTCTGGCTGCCGGGTACTTGCCTGTGCCAACCAATAAGTGTATATTTGTACAAACAGCGGCGGAGCTGCGCACGGAGCCAGGGAGGGTGCGATCTTTTCCAATTCGGTTGTGATGGCGTGAACCGCTGGAATCCCGGCTTCAGCCGGAATCGGAAGACCGCCTCAAGGCGGGACTCCATCATGAATCAAGAAATGGACTGATTCGCGGATTCATAAGCCATAAAGCGTTTCCGGGCCGTGGCTTGGGCGCGGCGGGGAAGCTAAAACGGAACGCGAATCAAGTGAATCAAACTCTGAACTCGAGGGTTTTCAGGGATGGCTTCCCCCATGTGTCACTTTTGGTTCACGCGGTTTTCAGAGCCGCCTGAAAGCGGGACTCCAACTTTAGCTCCGTCGGCCACGCGGAGCAGTCGCTGCACGTGGGTGACGGGGACTGCGTAGGCCCAGCCGCGCTGGGCTTCGGGCTTGTCGGTGCCGATGACGACGCCGACGAGCTTTCCCTGGCTGTTGACGACCCCCGCGCCGCAGGAGGTGTCGGGAGAAGCGGACTTCGGAGGCG
>SXGT01585739.1_pt1 | contig 22375 bp, 16 predicted proteins | sample 3176221 | NCBI WGS metagenome assembly SXGT01 (sample SAMN11356862, study PRJNA531348) | freshwater metagenome | isolation source: freshwater sample F1-120 | place: China: Fuxian Lake, Yuxi | collected 2017-12-25
AAACATCGTGGCTGCGGGTCTTGCCGATTGCTGCGAGGTTCAGCTCGCCTACGCCATTGGAGTGGCGGAGCCCGTCAGCGTGCTCGTCGACACCGAGGGCACCGCGAAGATCCCCGAGGCGAAGATCGCCCAACTGATCCGTAAGCACTTCTCTCTCAAGCCCAAGGGCATTATCGAAAGCCTTAACTTGCGCCGCCCAATCTACAAGGAAACGGCTCGCTACGGGCACTTCGGCCGCAATCATCCCGCGTATACCTGGGAGAAGACCGACAAGGTCGCCGCTCTCAGGGCCGACGCCGGCTTCTGATATCACCCGCCGAAGCAGCTCGAGACTTTGCACCCGAGCGTGCCACCCGGTGTTGGGTCGTCGCCGCATCCCGAGGTGCCGGCCAGTGGCGCAAAGGGCTCTGGCGGTAGCCTGCCACCGGTGAAGAGGTAGGCGAGGAGAAAGACACCGTCGGAGATGTCCAGCTTGTTGTCGTCGTTGGTATCGGCAGCAAGCTGGCAAGGCGGCTCTGCGCCTCCCTGGAAGAGATGGCGGAGGAGCGTCACGCTGTCCGAAAGGTCCACCTTGTTGTCCTCGTTCACGCGACCCCTCAGGAAGCGATTCAGAGGTGTGGCAGCTATCGGGTAAATCGGCAAAGTGCCGACCGACGAGACTTTGTTGAGGCCCTCGACGACGATGTCACCCCCTGTCTCTGTCTGGAAGTGCCGGAGCTTGTAGTAAGTTGCCGGGGACGTGGTTTTTGCAACCAGCAGCGTCTGCCTGCCGGGGATCATGTTGTCGAAGCGAAACTGGCCTGAGGCATCGGTCGTGGTGGTGTATCCGTCCGGCTCGGTGATGACCGTGACGCCCGGAACATCAAGCTTCGTTTCGCTGTCAACGATTCGCCCCACCAGGTTGCCGAGTGAAAAATAGATCTTTCCATGGTTGAGGCTCGGGTCAAGGCTGCGGTCATCGACTATGATCCGGTTGTCAATGAAGCCAGGGAGGTTCAGGTCCTCGAGTGTGAGGTCCTGCCACTGCCTTTCATCGTCTGCCGCGGCCTCGGCTTGAAACGTGTACTGGGCCACGCTCTGGCTGGGAGGATTGGCAGTCGAGGCCGCCAGTTTGAGTCCGGTGAAGCGCGTGAGCTCAAAGAGCACCGCGAGGCTCGCCCGGGCAAGTTTTGGCGTGTAATTCATATCAACATCAAAGCTGTAAGCCTCGACCTTGTCGCCGAGCGCAAGATCGAGCGAGGTTCCCGTGTAGGTGGCGTTTTGGACACCAGGCTCATTGGGATTCAAGTCGGGCAAAGTCAGCGCGCTCTTCTCGTACGAGAAAGCGATCTGGAAACCCGAGATCGCCTCCGGGTGCTGGAGCAGGGCCAATACCGGAATGGTTGCCGGCGAGCCCGGGAGCGCGAGTTTTTTCTGGAGCGTGATCGAGTTTCCGCCCTCGATGCGGAAGTTCCCGCTGACGAGTCGAGGCGTAATGCTCGTTCCTCTCCTCGTGAAGCGGTTGAAGCTGGCCGGCGTGCCGATGCCGTCTCGAAGCTCCAGCGGGTAGGTCCCACCCAGGGCGGTCGCCTTCACGTTAAAGGTAAGGCGGGCGATGATCCGTGGGTAACTACCCGCAGGGAGGGCCGGCAGCTCCTTGAGCTCGATATTGCCAGACTCAGAAAAAGAGAAGATCACGCCCAGCACGCCAACACCGGGCTGGCTCAAGTTGGCCTCCGAGAAGTCGGGCTCCACTTCGGCACCCACGTACGTGCCCGCCGTGTTGATCGCCCTTAACTGAAGGGCGTCCGATGCGTAAGTGAGAGCCAGCGAGTAGCCGTGAATGGGCAAGTCGTTCGATGCCGTGATCATTACATGAATGTTGTTGTCGCCTGGCTTGCCCTCGCCGTAGCCAACCGTGATCACGTTCTCCGCCGAGAGTCTCGAGGTGAAGATCGCCGTGATAACGGCCAACGACAGAAGGGGGGAGAGCACAAGGGGGTGTGGGTGTCGTTTCATTGGGGGTCTCCTTGTTATCAAACCTCTTCACAGCCGAGGTTGTCGCGAAACGTTGGATCGTTGCCAGAGCCCGGGAAGGGTGGCGGGGGCGACGGGCCTTGTAGGAACAAGTGGAAGAGCAGATAGACAGGGTCAGAGACATCGAGGACGCCGTCGTCGTTCATGTCGGCCGAGTCGGGGCAGTTTGGCGCCGGCCCCGACATGAAGAGGTATCGGGCGGCGGCGACGGCATCGGTCAAGTTGACTTGGTCATTGCGATCGAAATCGCCCCGGCGAAAGGGCGGGCTCGCCGGGAAGATGAGCACTTGAAAAAGTGCTCGAGACTTCCGTCCGCAGACAACCAAGGTGTTGGCTGCGATTTGAACGCCGGCGGCGAATCCAGGTTCGTTGTAGCCTTCGCCCAGGCTGGCGAGGCTGATTTCAAAGACTGGTCGCGTTGGAAGGCAACTGCCCCCGGTGAAAAGCTCACGCACGATGCCGTCCTTGAAAGCCGTGAGGAAGGTACCTTGAATGGGATCGAATGTAATTCCCAGGTCCACCTCGGGGAGGTTTTGGAGTGGAATCTCATGGGGTCGACACTGGCTGAGGCTGCGGCCCGTTGCGTCAGCGATCGAGATGGTTCCGGAGTCCGCGTCGATACAGGTAAATTCTTCCCGGAACTGGTTGTAACTAAGGCCCCCCATCCGGGTGCACCCCTCGAGCACGAAAGTTGTCTTTTCGTTGCCGCCAAGATCAATCAGTTTCACCAAGGCGCCGTCGGTGCGGCCCACAGCGAGGACTTCCGTTAGAGTGATCTCGCCGATAGTGATCGAAGGGATGAAAGTGATCGGGCCGGGTCGGTCCCAGGGGCTCGTGATCTCACCCTTCTCCCGAAGCGCCGAATCAAAATGGTAAATCTTGCCTTGTTCGCTTCCGAGTCCGACATCGTCGGTTACGAAGAGGTCGCCTGTTGATGGGTCGCGCGCCACGTCAAAGGGAGCGGCGCCGGGGAATGGAATCCAGCGGACAATCCCGCTCGCCCCCACAGTCACTTGACACGCGCTGCTTACCGGGCTCAAGGTCCCGCCGACGGTGGCACTCGATCGGAGCGAGTAAGTTGAGGTGCCCTCCAGTGGGGTCTGATCGATGAACTCCACGCTGCTGCCGCCCAAGGTTTTGAAGGGAACGCCATTCCTCAAGACGACGATTTCACCGCCGTAGGCGTGACTCGGGCCCAGGCTGCCGTGGTTGACCCAGGAGAGGAGGACCTTGTTCGTCAGGGTCAAGGAGCACTGGATCTGAGATGGAGGCACCGTCTGTGGCACAGAAAGCTCGAGTTGCGCAATCTTTCCCGTGCTCATCACGATCGCGAGGCGTCGCTGTGCTCCTGCGCGAAAGGTCTGGAAGCCCTGAGGTATGCCCGGCAGGGTAAGCTTTCCGAGTGGAATCTCGATGCCGGTCTCCTCGCAAGAGTCATTCATCTGAATGATTCGTGAAGGGTTCTTGGCGAATATATCACCGTAGGCGACGAACACTCGCTGCTCGAATACACCAGGTGCGATTTCCGTGAGATCGAAGCAGGCTCCGTCGCCACGAATCGTGGTTTCCAGGGGCACATCACCGACGAGCGGGCAAACCCTTGTTGCAATGCCGTTTAGCCCCGTCCGCACCAGACGATCGTTGTACCCGTCGAGGTACCAAAACTCACGAGCGACCGAATCGTAGCTGAGACTCCGCAAGTCGCCGACGGGAAAGTCTGGCATCGTAATCGTGAAGGCCCCGCTCGGCAGCTCAACTCCATCCGTCTGGACCTCCCGCACTTTCCAATTCGACCCATTCTTCGCGAGAACGAAGAGCGTCCTTGTGAGCGGACGGTAAGCAATGCCCCAACTCAGGATAGGGTTCGGAAATTGTCCTGTTCCATGAGGGTTTTGAATCTCACCCAGGACGGTGTTCAGGTCCAGGGTCAAGTGGTAGATCTTGCCCTTGGTCTTGTCGAGTGCCCAGAAGGAGCCGCCCGGCGGGCTGCTAGACGTGTCGAGCGTTATGGCCGAGAGGTCCTTGCCCAGGAGAGCATTCGACACTCCCAGGACGTCTCCGCTGGCAGCTGAAAGGGACTGGAACCATACCGTGAGGGCGAGGGCCAATGCCCATCCCAACAGGGCTGGATGAGACCGCTCTGTGAAACTCATTTTTCTCTCCTCGGAATTACTCAAGGGGCACGATGGACGGTGACGAATGTTGAAAGAACAGGTTCAGACCATGTCCGCCAAGTTGTTGGAGGCTGGTCGGGCAGAGGGTAGCTCTTGCCTCTGTTCAGGAGAAGACCCAGTCAAGCCGAGCAGTTAGGGGGCACTCTGGCTCGATTCTTGGAAAATAAAGAGTGGACTCCAGTATAGCGACGAAAAAAAATATGACCAACCAAAAAGCTACCGCCCGGGCTGTGGACGCCGAACACCATCATTTAAAGCCTGAGACGCCTATCCACCCCGCCCATCACAGGTTATAACGTCCTCAATTGGATGGCCCTCCACTGGATCAAGTCCCTGGCGCCCCAGGAGCCCCCGTCATGACCCTGACTCAAGTGAAAGACCTCTCCCGGCACGTCGGAGAGACGGTTACCATCGCGGGCTGGCTTCAGAACCGCCGCTCGAAGGGCAAGATTCACTTCCTCCAGATCCGTGATGGAAGCGGCGTAGTGCAGGCCATCATGGGCAAGCAGGACGTGAGCGAGGCCACGTTCGCAAGCTGCGACAACCTGCCCTACGAGGCGTCGCTCTCCGTCGAGGGCTCCGTCCGCGCCGACACTCGCGCGCCGGGCGGAGTCGAATTGCTGGTCCAGCGCGTGACGATCCATCAGGTGCCGAGCGAGGAATATCGCATCTCGAAACAGGAGCATGGTCCCGATTTCCTCCTTTCGAACCGCCATCTCTGGCTGCGATCTCGCAAGCCCCACGCGATCCTCCGCGTTCGTGACGCGGTCATCACCGCGATCCGGCGGTTCTTCGACGATCGCGGCTTCGTCTGCCTCGATGCACCCATCTTTACCCCCGCGGCCTGCGAGGGTACGACCAACCTCTTTGAGGTCCAGTACTTCGAGGAGAAGTGCTACCTTACGCAGAGCGGCCAGCTCTACATGGAGGCGGGGGCCATGGCCTTCGGCAAGGTCTACTGCTTTGGGCCAACATTCCGGGCGGAAAAGTCAAAGACGCGCCGTCACCTCACCGAGTTCTGGATGGTGGAGCCGGAGGTGGCCTACGCGACGCTGGATGACATCATGAACCTTGCGGAGGACTTCCTCTGCGCGATCGTGAAGCATGTGCTGGAGCACCGTAGGCCCGAGCTGGAGACCCTCGAGAGAGACCTCTCCAAGCTCGAGCGCATCCAGAAGCCGTTTCCGCGGATGAGCTACTCGGAGGCCGCGGCTTTTCTTCAGTCAAGAGGACTCCCGTTCGAGGTCGGAAACGACTTCGGGGCCCCCGACGAGGCCGCGATTTCAGGTGCCCACGACTGCCCGGTGATGGTGCACCGGTATCCCGCGGGTGTGAAGGCCTTTTACATGAAGCAAGACCCAGCCGATCCGCGTTTCGCGCTGTGCGTCGATGTGCTCGCGCCCGAGGGCGTGGGCGAGATCATTGGCGGCGGCCAGCGGGAGGACGACTTGAAGACCCTCGAGAATCGCATCGACGAGCACAAGCTGTCGCGGGAGCCCTTCGAGTGGTACCTTGACCTCCGCCGATACGGCACCGTGCCTCACGCCGGTTTTGGCCTCGGCCTCGAGCGTACGGTCGCATGGATTTGCGGTACGGAGCATGTGCGAGAGTGCATTCCGTTCCCCCGGATGCTCCATCGAATGTATCCCTGAGCTTTCTCGCGCGGACTCGTTGCATGGGTTGTTCCTCTCGTGCGAAGGGGCTGGATGCCAGTAAACTCGTTTCATGCGGCTCGGCGTCCTCGGCGGCACCTTCAACCCCATTCACAACGGCCACCTGGCCATGGCGGACGCTGTGCGTCGCGCTCACGGGCTCGATCGTGTGCTCCTGGTGCCCTCAGCCCGGCCACCTCACAAGACGTTCACGCTCCTGGCGTCGCCAGAGGATCGCCTCGAGATGGTCCGTCTCGCCGTGAAGTTTCACGAGGGCCTGGAAGCTTGCGCGATCGAGGTCGAACGCCCCGGCACGAGCTTCACAGTCGACACCCTCGAGGAGCTTTGGCGACAGCACCCGGGCGACGAGATCTTCTTTATCATCGGCGCGGACTCTGTCCCGGAGCTTTCTGGCTGGAGGAATGTGCCTCGCATCCTGGAGCTTGCCCGCGTCGTGGTAGTGAATCGGCCTGGCCACACCGCGAAGTTTCGCGCCGAGGACTTCCCGGGTATTTCTCCGGAGACGCTCGCCAGGCTGGAGGCGGACCGCGTGACCATGCCAGCCTGCTTGCAAGAGTCACGAAGAATCCGCGAGTCCATCCGGCGCGGGGAGTCGATCGCGGGCGATGTGCCGGCGGCGGTCGCGAGCTACCTGAAGTTGCAAGGTTTTTACACCTCCTGTTAACGAGAGCCGTCGCCCTGCGCTACGGAAAGAGCTTGCAACGTCAAGCGCGATCCCATAAGAGGCTATCCCACGAGTTCAATCTGGCCCACCGGCCGACGCAGCGCCTTTCGGATCGCCTCCAGAGAAGCCATAATTCATGCCCACAACAGTTGGCATTCCAAGGGAGATAAAGCAGGACGAACACCGAGTAGCCATCGCTCCCTCGGGCGTCCACGCCCTTGTGGAGGCGGGGCACAAGGTGTTGATCCAGAAGGGTGCCGGAGCAGGAAGCGGTATCACCGACCAGGAGTACCGGGAAGCGGGTGCGGAGATCGTCGAATCGGCCAGTACAATCTTCGAGCGGGCTTCCATCGTTGCCAAGGTCAAGGAGCCTCTTCCGACCGAGTATTCCATGATCCGCCCGGGCCAGGTCATTTTCACTTTCTTCCACTTCGCCGCTTCCCGCGCGCTGACGGATGCCATGATCGCCACCGGCGCAACCTGTGTGGCCTACGAGACGCTTCGTGACCGACTGGGGAAGTTACCGCTCTTGACGCCCATGAGCGAGGTGGCCGGTCGCATGGCCGTCATCGAGGGCGCGAAATATCTCGAGCGGCCGTTCGGCGGCCGCGGAGTTCTCATCTCCGGCGTTCCGGGCGTTGAGCCGGCCAAGGTCGTGATCCTGGGCGGCGGTGTCGTGGGCCTCAATGCGGCTCAAATCGCCGCCGGGGTCGGGGCGCAAGTCTCGATCTTCGATGTCAACAGTGATCGACTCCGCTATCTCGACGATGTGCTCCCGGCCAACGTGACAACCCTCTACTCGAACCCCTTCATGATTCGAAAGAAGGTGCAACAGGCAGACCTCGTCATCGGCGCCGTGCTCGTGCCGGGCTCGAAGGCGCCGCTCCTCGTGCGCCGGGAGGACGTCCGTCACATGAAGGATGGATCCGTCATCATCGACGTCGCCGTCGACCAGGGCGGTTGCATCGAGACTTGCCGACCGACAACTCACTCGAACCCGACATTTGTGGAGGAAGGAGTGGTCCACTACTGTGTGGCAAACATGCCGGGCGCTGTGGCCCGCACTTCGACGTTCGCGCTCACGAACGCGACCTTACCCTATTTGATGGTGCTCGCCGACGGCGGCGTGAAGGCCTTTGTCGCCCTGGGCGAGGGCGTTGCCCTCGGTATCAACGTTCACAGAGGCCGCGTCTGTCACCAGGGTGTCGCCGAGGCTTTCCACCTGAAGCTCACACATCTGAGCGAGATCCCCGCCTGATGGATACCGAAGCGACCTCCGATCTCCACCTGTTGTACGCACCGATCGAGGCTGAACTGGAGCGTCTCTCCGGCTTTCTCAAGCGGGAATTCAGCGCCCCCGAGCCCTTCCTGTTTCAGATCCTGCAGCACATCGCGAAGTTTCGCGGCAAGCAGATCCGCCCCGCGCTCCTCTTCCTTTCCAGCAAGCTTGGGGAGAAACCAAGTACTGACGATCACGTGAAGATTGGCGCTGTCATTGAACTGATCCACACGGCGACGCTTGTTCACGACGACGTGCTCGACGATGCGAGGCTTCGGAGGAACGTGGAGACCGTGCACCGTCGTTGGGGCGAGCGGGCCGCCATTTTGATGGGAGACTATATCTACTCGCGGGCTTTCCATCTCTCGACCCAGGTGCCGGGCATGGCCGGAGTCCTGTCGGAGACGACCCACACTATCTGTGAGGGCGAGTTGCTCCAGATCTCGAATCGTTTCCAGCCGGAGCTTGACGAGGCGACCTACTTCGAGATCATCCGCAAGAAGACTGCGATCCTTTACGCGGTGGCCTGCGAGCTGGGCGGTGTTCTGGGCGGGCTGGATGTTGAACGGTGCCGGCGGTTGCACGCATTTGGGCTCGAGCTGGGGATGGCCTTCCAAATCGCTGATGATTGCCTCGATTACTTTGGCAAGGAGGCTGTGGTCGGAAAGAGCCTTGGCACGGATCTTCACCAGGGCAAGGTCACGCTGCCCTTGATTTACCTACTTGAGTCTGTCGGTGAAGGGGAGGCCTCCTGGCTTCGAGACGTGCTCTCACGCCCCATGGAGCCTGAAGAGGAGGCCAGAGTGGGCGCGCTCGTCAGCCAGCACGGCGTTGTGGTGGATGCTTTTTCCACGGCCGAGGGGTTCGTGCAATCCGGCAAGGCGATTCTGGCCGAGATTCTGAGCTGCGATTCGGTCGATCGTGCCGTGGGGGAAAGTCTTGAGCTGATCGCGGACTACATGATCCGCAGGCAGAGGTAGGCTGGTGAGGCGCAGGGTGAGCGCAGGAAAGTCACGGTCCGGCGAATGGTCGCATGTCGATGAGGCCGGCGAGGCCCGCATGGTCGACGTGAGCCCGAAGACGCCCACCTTACGAAAGGCGAAGGCGGAAGGCTTCGTGCGGATGCGGGCCGAGACACGCCGTGACATCGAGTCGGGCGAGAGCCCCAAGGGTAGCGTGCTCGGCGTGGCGAGAATTGCTGGAATCCAGGGCGCCAAGCAGACGTCGCACCTGATCCCGCTTTGCCATCCGCTCCCGGTTGAAAAGGTCCGAGTGGACTTTTCCTGGGACGACGGCGCTCACGTGCCGAAGGGCTCGGCGAGGCTCCGAATCGAGGCCGAGGTCGTGGTGACCGCGAAGACTGGTGTCGAGATGGAGGCGTTGACCGCGGTGAGCGTGGCTGCGCTCACCGTCTATGACATGTCGAAGGGTGCCGACCCCCACATGGTGATTGAGTCCATCCGCCTCCTCGAGAAGACTGGCGGCAAGCGGGACGTGAAGGCAAGGTAGGAAGCCAGGTGAGTGGCTGCTAACGCTTTCGCATGGCCGCGTGCGTCGCCCAGGTGATCGTGTTCCTCGCAAGCATCGCCACCGTGATTTGGCCGACGCCCCCCGGAACGGGGGTGATCCAGCTCGATTTGGGGGCGACCGAGTCAAAGTCCACGTCGCCAACCGTTTTCACCGGCGGACCCTCGAGGCGGTGAATACCAACATCGATGACGATGGTTCCCTCCGAGACCATGTCGCCGGTGATCAGGCCCGGCTTGCCCGCGGCCACGACGAGGATCTCGGCTCGCCGTGTCTCGGCGGCGAGGTCCCGTGTGGCCGTGTGGCAGGTCGTCACGGTTGCACGTGCCCCGAGCAGCAAGAGCCCGATGGGTTTGCCGACAATGTTGCTGCGACCCACGATCACTGCTCGCTTGCCGGCGATTGGAACGCCAGTTGCCTCGATCGCAGCGAAGGCCCCGAGGGCCGTGCACGGGGCCACGATGTGCCGGTTGTGGACAAGGAGCCCGGCGTTGATCGGGTGGACCCCCTCGACGTCCTTCTCGGGCGCGATCGCCTCCTCGAGTTGACTCGGCGGAATCTGGGGCGGCAGCGGTTGCATGAGGAGGATTCCCGTGACATCGGCCCTTGCGCCCAGGCCATGAAGAGTGCCGAGCAGATGTTCGAGAGTTGCATCGCCGGGCTCGTGGACGTGCGAGTAGCGGATGCCGAGCTTCGCGAACTTCTCGCGCTGCTTCTGGATGTAAATCGCGGTCGCAGCGTCGGTGCCGGCCTGCACGGCGACGAGGTGGGGCTCCAGACCCCGGGCCCTCAGCTCCCGGGCTTGCGCCCCCACGCCCTGGTGGATCGCCTCCGCGATCTTCTTGCCGTCAATAATTCTGTGGTCTGCGTGTTGCACGTTTTTCTGATCCATGGAAGATACCGGCAGGATGGTGTTTGTGGGGAGTGGTAGTGGAGCAAGAAGCGACTTGAATGGAGGTCAAACTTGGATTGGTTGAATCATATTGAATACACGCACTGGGACCTCGTTGGCTACCTGGGCAATCTGATTTTTGGCAGCCGCTTCCTGCTTCAGTGGTATGTCTCCGAGAAGAAGAAGCTGAGTGTGATCCCCACCGCGTTCTGGTGGCTGAGTCTCGTGGGCACGGTGATTCTGGCGGTCTACTTCTTCGGCACGGGCAGCGGGCCCGGGATTGTCGGTTCCGCGCCCAATGGGTTCATCTACATGCGCAACCTCCAGCTGATCCGCAAACAAAGGCTTGCGTCAAGAGCTTCGCCAGGCACAAATACGGAGCTTCATGCCCCCCAAGATCCGCATTCTCCCGCCTGAGATCGTCAACCGCATCGCGGCGGGCGAGGTCGTCGAGAGGCCGGCAAGCGTGTTGAAGGAGCTCGTGGAGAACTCGATTGATGCCTCCGCGACACAGGTCTTCGTTGACCTGGAGGAGGGCGGCACAAAGCGGATCCTGGTGCGGGATAACGGTTCGGGGTTGGGCCCGGAGGACATGCAACTCGCCTTCGAGAGCCACGCCACGAGCAAGCTCACGGAGGCGGACCTCGAGACGAACCTGCTCGGAGTCTCCACTTTGGGTTTCAGGGGTGAGGCGCTGGCCAGTATCGCCTCGGTCTCGATGGTCGAGATGGTTTCAAGGACTCACGGAGCCCCGCACGCAAGTCGTTTTCGGCCATCGAGGGACAAGCCGGGGGGGGAACTCGAGCCCGCGGCCGCCGAGATGGGTACGACGATCGAGGTGCGAAACCTCTTCTACAATGTGCCCGCGCGGCGCAAGTTCCTCCGTTCCCCGGGAACGGAGCTCTCGCATGCCGTGCAGCAGCTCACGCGGATCGCCCTTGGCTTTCCGGGCCTTCACTTCAAGCTCACAAGCGCGAGGAAGCCGCTTCTCGACTTGCCAGCCGTCAATGGCCTGGGCGACCGTCTGCGCCAGTTGCTCGAGAAGGGCATTGCCGAAAAGCTCCTTGAAGTGCGGCATGAGCCGGACTCGCGGGGCGGTCCCGGCCTCGTGGGGTTCGTCGGCCCGGCGAAGGTGCACCGCAAGGACGCGCGGGGCCAACACCTCTTCGTCAACGGCCGCTGGGTCCGTGATCGTGTGCTCTCGCACGCTCTCCGCTCCGCTTACCAGGGCTTCCAGATCCCCGGCTACCAACCCATCGCGTACCTCTTCCTCGATCTCCCGCCCGGTGAAGTTGACGTGAATGTCCACCCGACGAAGAGCGAGGTTCGGTTTCGGGACTCATCGGAGGTCTACCGCCTCGTTCATCACTCTGTACGGGAGGCTCTTGAACGGAGCCGCGAGAGCCAGCCGGCGACTCAGGAGGTGCCAGTGCCTGCCGGAGGCATGTCCGCGGAGCCGGGTTGCCAGGGGGGGGTGTCCGCCCGGGACGACCGTGACCCTCGAGCCAGGATCGAGCAAGCAGCCCTCGATTTCTTCGCCGCCCCGCCGCGACCCGAGCGGGACTATCGGAATTTTGCCGCTGCCTCGCCCACGCGACGTCCGGCGGTCCTTGATCCTTCCACGCCTCGAAGCGATCTCGGGGAGGCGGCTCCAATCGAGAGGCCTGTGCCTCCCGACCGGCCAGCCTTGAAGGTGTATCAGATCCTTGAGAGCTATCTTCTCATTGAGAGGGAAGATGGAATCCTGCTCATCGACCAGCACGCTCTTCATGAAAAGATTCTCTTCGAGGAAATTTACCGGAGAATTTCGGGGGGCGAGGTGGAGAGGCAGCGTCTGCTTATCCCGGAGGTCCTGGATCTTTCGGCCGATCTCATGGTGCTCGTCGATGAGGCCGCCGAGGTGCTTCGGCCGTTTGGCTTCGAGCTCGAGCGCTTTGGCCCTGCCACGGCCGCTGTGCACGCCTTCCCGGCGATCCTCGACCGAGGGCCGGGCCAGCCGCAGGTTGCCTCCATCGTGCGATCAGTCCTGGAGGCCTTGCGCTCGGAGATTGGAGGAGTCAGATCGCAAAAACCCGTCGAGGATCAAATCTACCGCATCGCCGCGACGATCGCCTGCAAGCGGGCCGTGAAGGCCGGAATGCCCCTGTCGGCCTCCGAGATCGAGCATCTCTTGGCGCGCGGCGACCTCGCGGAGGATCCACGGCACTGTCCGCACGGCCGTCCGACATCCATTGCTTATTCCCGCCGCGATATTGAACGAGGCTTCGACAGGAAGTGAACCCCCACAACATGCACGATCCGACAGCTCCGCCGTCCTTCACGCACTTTTACTTGCCGGGCGATTTGCACCTGGCCTTGAACTCAAACAAGAAGATGAAGACGGTGCTCGTTACCGCCTCGTTCATCGGCAATCTCGACGAGACCGTCACACGCATGGCGCTCCTGCCCGTGATCCTGCGGCGCGGGACGCGAACGTGTCGGGATATGCAAACGATCAGCCGGTATCTCGATGGGCTCTACGGAGCCTCACTATCGAGCTACGTCCTGAAGGTGGGGGAGTGGCATGTCGTGCGCTTTCGCCTCGAGGTTGTCAACGAGCGCTTCCTCCCGGGCAACGCTGCCATTCTGCGCCCTGCTCTCGAGTTCCTTCGGGAGCTCGTGTGCGAACCGCTGGAGGTGGACGGAGGCTTCCAGCCCGAGTATCTCGAGCAAGAGAAGGCCAACCTCCGGCGATCGATCGAGAGCCTCGTTGACAACAAGGCTGCCTACGCCGAGCAGCGCCTGATCGAGGAGATGTGCCCGAACGAGCCTTACCGGCTCTACGAGCAGGGGCGGGTCAAGGATCTTGATGGCATCGACGCCGTGTCGCTCAAGCGGCTTCATGCCGAGTGGGTCCGCCGGTATCCGCTCCACGTCTATGCCGCCGGTGACATCGACATCGCCGCCTTCCGCGACCTCCTCGAGGCTGTCTTCTCAACTGCGCGTGAAGGCGGATACAAGCTCTCTGGAATCCCCAAGCCCGTGCCGGTTCACGGGACACGATCCGTGACGGAGCACCTGGATGTGAACCAGGCGAAGCTCGTACTTGGCTTTCGGCACGGTGTGACCTACTCGGATCCGCAGTACGAGGCTCTCTTGCTCCTCAACGGGATCCTTGGGGGCTTCTCGCACTCGAAGCTCTTCCAGAATGTCCGGGAGAAGGAGAGCCTCTGCTACAGCGTGCACTCGAGCCTCGAGCGGACGAAGGGGTTTCTGTTCATATCGGGCGGCATCGCTCCCGAGAAGGAAAGAAAGGCTCTCGAGATCATTCTCAAGAATGTCGACGCCCTCAAGCGAGGGGAGATCACTGACCAGGAGATCCACTCGACGGTGCTCACGATCCTCAATTCCAACGAGATGCTGGAAGACAACTTCGGAGCGCTGGCGGACGTGGATTTTGTCTGGAGCCTCCACGGCCGCAAGTTCGACCTGCCGGCCTTTCGCGAAAGGCTGAAGCGAGTCACACGCGACGAGATCATCCAGGTGGCCCAGAAGCTTCAAAAGGACACGACCTATCTCCTCACACAAAGCCCGACCCCATGAAAATCAAGCCGCTTCGCAACCATAGCCCGACCCTTGACGAGGAAGTACTGAGCCACGAGTTCCCCTCGGGTCTTCAGGTTTTTTTCTGCCCCAAGCGGGGCTTCAAGAAGAAGTACGCTTGCTACTCGACCCACTACGGATCGGTCGACAGCGAGTTCATTGAGCCCACGGGCACGCGCCTCAAGGTCCCCGATGGGATCGCCCACTTCCTCGAGCACACCCTTTTCGAGACGGAGGAGGGAAACGTCTCCGACCTCTTCGCCAAACGAGGCGCCTACAACAATGCCGCTACAAGCTTCACCACGACGGCCTACCTCTTTGCCTCGAGCGATCGATTCTACGACAACCTGAAGCTCCTGGTGAACTTCGTGGAAAACCCCGTCTTCCGGCCCGAGAAGGTCGAGAAGGAGAAGGGCATTATTGAGCAAGAGATCAAGGGCTACGACGACAACCCTGGTTGGGTGAGTTACATGGGCCTCCTCGAGAATCTCTTCGAGAAGCACCCCATGCGGATCGACATAGCCGGCACCGTCGAGACGATACGGCAGATCGATTCCGAGACCCTGCATCGGTGCTATCGGGCTTTTTATGGCCCCGCGAACATGATCCTCTTCGTTGTCGGCGACCTCGATTCGACGGAGCTTTTCGACTTTGTTGGCCGGACCTCGAGGAACGCTGCCGCGCCGCCTCGCGATGGTGCGCGGAGGGTCGAGAGGCTCTACCCGGAGGAACCGAGGGCAGTTCACCGGCAGGAGACGCGAAAGGAGATGGAGGTGGCGATTCCCAAGTTGCTTCTTGGTTTCAAGGATGTCGGGACACCGAGCGCGGGCGAGGAGTTCGTGCTCAGGGATCTCTCGAGCGAATTTGCGCTTGAACTTCTCTTTGGTCGCTCGAGCGACCTCTTCAGGGAGCTTTACGAGTCGCAGATCGTGCTCGATGACTTCGGCGCCTCCTACGGTATCGGCGCGGGGATCGGCTACGGAGTGGTGGGCGGCGAGACACCGGCTCCGGACCAGCTACGGGATATTCTCCTCGGCAGGATCTCGAGCCTGATCGACCGGGGAATCACGGATGAGGACTTCGAACGAGAGAAGCGGAAGTTCATTGGCAACTTCACCCGGAGCTTTAACTCGCTCGAGTACATTGCCAGCCACTACACGTTCTTCCGTTTCCACGGCTTCGACCTGTTTCGGAGCGTCGATCTCCTCCAGCGCATTGAGAAGCGGCACCTCGAGGAGCGAGTGCGCACCCTTCTCGATCCGGAAAATTTCGCGTCGTATGTGATCCTCCCCCGGAGCCCGGCGAGCTGACACGACGTGGCCCTCGACTCCCTCTTCGCGCACATCGAAAGGCTCCAGGGAGACAGACCCTGGGGCCGGGTTCTCGATGCCGGCACGGGCAGCCATTCGCTTGCCTGGATCGCCGGGCTCACGACCGAGAGCTCCACCGCGGTGACCGGGGAGCTGGGCCGGGCAAGGGGCCTCGAGCGTGAGTTTTCATCCCGTCTGCGACCCCGGGACAGGATCGTCGTTGGCAATTGGACCGATCCACTTCTCCTTCACTGCGAGGTGTTCGATGTCGTTCTCGCAGACTATCTCCTGGGCGCTGTCGACGGGTTCGCACCGTACTTTCAAGACCGTCTGTTCACGCGGCTGCGTCCACACGTCGGAGGGCGTCTCTACGTCGTCGGGCTGGAACCTTATCCCGACTCGACCGATTCGCCAGCGGGGCGGATCGTGCTCGAGATCGCTCGACTCGTGAACGCGTGCATTCTCCTCGCCGGCCACCGCATGTTTCGCGAGTATCCCCTCGAGTGGGTGTTGCGCAGCCTCGACGCTTCGGGGTATGTCGTGGAGGATGCGAAGTCTTTCCCGATCGTCCGCGGAATGAAGTTCGTCGAGGAGCAGCTGGACGTCTGTCAGCGCAAGCTGCCCCACATAGAACCGAGTCTCTCGAGGGAGCTTGCTCGCACGATGGCCAAGCTTCGGGACCGCGCTCTCACCCAGTGTGGGGTCGAACGAGGCCTGCGCTTCGGCGAGGACTACGTGGTGGCCGCGAGGTCTGTTGGGGATGCAAGCCTGGTGCGCTTCCCTGTGTTGAAGCTTTCAGGGTCGGGTCCCTGACAGCCCACGCCCATTCTTTCCTTGTTGGCCGCGTGCGAGGCTCTTAGACTTTGCGAAGTTGCTGACCCCGACGTTATCCATCTCACTGAAGGGAAGGCCATGAGTTTAACCGAAGCCGTGAGTGAACCGACAGCACCGCAAGTTCTGGGCCGGCTGCTTGCCCAGGTGCGGCGTCGGGTCTTTCTCGATCGGCTCCTGACCAACTTGACCTTCGATTTGATCCTGGCATCCATCGCATGGGTCGTCCTGCTGGCTGTCGACCGGACGCTCTTCTCTGGCGTGGCGGATGGGCCCCGGGTTGCCACGTTGTTGGGTGCGACAGTGACTGTGAGTTTTCTGCGGTCCATTCTCCGGGGTCGCCCGAGCCGACACGACGCTGCCCTGCTGGCGGACCACCGACTCCTCCTGAAGGAGCGAGTATCCAGCGCGGTTTACCTGGAGGAAAAGCTGTCCGGAGACGCCGAATTGCGGCGCCTCGTTGAAGTGGACGCCGCCCGTGCGGTGGGGGGAGCTTCTGTTGCTGAAAGCTTCCCGATCCGAATTCCACGTTTCGCAGCCTGGCTGCTGGTGCCCCTGGTCCTCGGAGTCGCGCTCCATCTGTGGCTTCCGACCTTCGACCTGCTGTCTCGGGGGCTTCGCAGGGAGGTCCTGGCCGACGAGGAGAAGCTTGTCAGTGAGGAGAAGAGGAAGCTTGAGGAGAAGTTCCAGGAGCTCCTGAAACAGGCGCAAGAAAAGGAGCTTCCGGACGCCCAGAATGTGCTGGAGCTTGTGTCGGCGCAGCAGCAGTCGAACGCCAACGTTGAGAAGAAGGATGGCGCCCACGCAGAGAAGGCCGAGAAGACCTCGAGCGAGCCTCGCAAGGAGGCGATGGTCGAGATGTCGAGGCGTGAGGATGCCCTGAGAAAAGGCCTCGAGAATCAGAAGTTCGATCCCCTCAAGGAGGCGAGGAAGACCCTGAGGGCTTTGGACCTTAAAAGCGCTGACCTCACCAGAAAACTTCAGGAGGCCTTGAAGGACGGCGATTTCGACAAGGCGAGGAAGGAGCTGGAGGATCTGAAGGCCGACCTCTCCAAGCTCTCCGAGAAGAGACCGAGTGATCTCACGGAGGAGGAGAGGGCCCGCCTCCAGAAGCTGTCGGAGGAGCTGGGGAAGCTCGCGAAGGACTCGAAGTCGCTTTCCAGGTTCTCGAAGGCTCTCTCGAGGGCCTCGGAGAGTCTCGGGGCGCAGGGGCTCAATTCGCAGAAAATGAGCGATTCGCTCGAGAGTGTGAGCCAGTCGATGGAGGACCTCCAGTCGCTCCTGAAGCTCGCGCAGCAGGTGGAGATGTTGGACCAGGCGCTCGAGCTGGTCCAGCTATCGAAGGAGGAGTTGGCGAACCTCCACAATTGCCCCGACTGCGGGAAGTCGAAGGTGGGGTCGAAGCCCGGCGGCACCTGAAAGGGCTCGGGCAAGCCCGGAGACACGTGAAGTGGCTCCGGCAAGGGCTCCGGTCAGGGGTCCAAGAGCGCTCAAGGCAAGGCAGGACTGGCGAAGGCGCAGGGCAAGAGCGCAGGCGCCACCCTCTCACAAGGGCGCGGAGCCACAGGACCCAATGCGGGCATCGGCGCCGGCGAGCGTGACCGTGGTACCCAGGAGGATGTCACGTTTCAGAAGGAACGTGTTGCCGCGAAGGGGCTTGATCCCCGGGGTGTCGCAGTCGGATCGTTCACGATCGATGGCCCGTCACTCACGGGGGAGGCCAGAGTCTCGAAGGGAGTCACAGTCAAGGACGCCGTACGCCAGCTCTCGCAAGAGGTCGAGAAGGAGCCCTTGCCTGTCGAGAACCGGGAGCAAATTCAGCGGTTTCATGAGCTGCTCCTGGGCGGTGGCGCGCCCGGAGCGTCCAAAGTGTCGGAGAAATGATTGCGGCGCGGCTGTGTGAGAAGTTGTCTGCGATGATCGGGCCAAGGCGCTGTCTGGGTGCTGTGATCCTGTGCGTTGGATCGGTGGCGGGGTGCACCGGAGAAACGCCCCCCACGGCGTCGCGTCCCCTGTTTGCCGTGGGGACACGCGGGACCCAACTTGGCAAATTTTACCATCCCCGGGCCGTTGCGATCGAGCCCCGGAGCGGTCGTTTTTACGTGGCGGATCGGAGCGGACGCATTCAGCTCTTCGAGCCCGATGGTCGGCCACTCCTGGAGTGGAAGCTGCCGGCCTCGGAATTGGGCCAGCCCGTGGGGATGATCGTCGAGGCCGATGGCTCGCTTCTGGTAAATGACAGCCATTACCACCGGATCCTCAGATACACGCCCGACGGCTCGAGGATCCTCGCAGAGTGGGGCACTGAGGGCACGGGGCCCGGTCAGTTCACTTTTGGGCGTGACATCGTCGTCGACTCGGAGGGCCTGGTCTATGCCGGTGACTATGGCGGGCAGAACGATCGGATTCTCAAGTTTTCATCGTCGGGCGAGTTCTTGCTCGAGTGGGGAGGCATCGGAGAGGAGCCTGGCAAGTTTCAGCGTCCGCAGGGCATGGCGATCGAGACGCACGCCGGTACCGAGTACTTGCTCGTCGCCGACTCCTCGAACCACCGCGTACAGCGCTTCACGCTCGACGGGCGGTTTCACAGCTCGATCGGCAGGCTGGGGAGAGGTCCTGGCGAGCTGAGATTTCCATACTCGGTCGCAGTCGGGAAGGACGGCGCGATTTACGTCTGTGAGTGGGGCAATAACCGGGTGCAGCGCTTTGACTTCCAGGGGCGCTCAAGGGGCACCTGGGGCGGCCCGGGCCATGCCGAGGGAGAGCTCGCGACGCCCTGGGATATTGCCGTGGGCCCGGACGGCCGGATCCTGATCGCCGACTTCGGTAACCAGAGAGTACAGGCCTTCCGCTGGAGCGAGGCGCTGGCGTCGGCGCAGGGAGGCGGGCGATGAGCTTCGGCCTCGGTTTTGGCACGCCCTGGTGGCTTCTTCTGTTGATGCTCTTGCCACTCACCTGGTGGATGGCGCAGCGGAGCCTTGCCGGGCTTTCGGGTAGGCGCAGGATCGTTTCGATCGTCCTGCGCTCGCTGGTCCTACTGCTTCTTGTCTTCTCGCTTGCCGAGTTTCGGATTCTCAAGAGGAACGAACGCCTCGCCGTGGTATTTGTCGTCGATCGCTCGGAGAGCATCCCGGCCGAGAAGCGCGAGGCCGCCCGGCAGTACATCCTCGAGGAGGCCGAGAAACGGAGCCGTATCCACGAGGACTTGGTGGGCGTCGTTGCCTTTGGCAAGATGGCGGGCATTGAGTCGGCGCCAAAGCGTGACCCCCTCGAACTCGAGAGCTTCGTCACGCTGGTCGAGCCCGACGCCACGAATATCGCCGCCGCCTTGCGCCTCGCCGCCGCCTCCTTCCCCGACCAGGTCTCCAGGCGGGTTGTGCTTCTAACCGATGGCAACGAGAACCGCGAGTCGGTTCTGGAAGAGGTCCGCAACGTCCGTGCGCAGGGCATCACCGTCGACGTTGTCCCAATCAGCTACTCCTACCCGGCCGAAGTCTCGGTTGAAAAGCTGCTGGTCGACCCGGAGGTCAACGTTGGCCAGCCCTTCACGGTGCGTGTCGTGGTCGAGTCGACGAAGGAGTCGGAATCCTATCTCCGGCTCTTCGAAAACGACGTCCTTGTCAGCGAGCCTGGAAACAAGGTGACGCTCAAGCCGGGGAAGAACGTTTTTAACTTCCAGCGGCGCTTTGAGCTCTCCGGGAAGTACGACTTCGAGGCGAGGTTGGAGCCCCTCAAGCCGGAGGACGACAACATCATTCTCAACAACAGCGCCAACGGGTTCACGTTCATTCAGGGAGAGCCGAGGGTTCTGCTCTGCACTCCGGAACCGGACCTGGAGGGGACGCTTGTCAAGGCCCTGAACGACGTGAAGATCGCCGTCAAGACAGTGACCCCTGAATTCCTCCCTCGATCCATCGAGGAGTACTTCGAGTATCAGGCCGTCGTGTTCTCGAATGTCGCCGCACACGCACTCACCGAGGACCAGATGCTGATCTGTGAGGCCCTCGTCAAGACGGTCGGAATAGGGTTCGTCATGATCGGCGGCGAGGACAGCTTCGGCGCCGGTGGCTATCAGGGGACGCCGATCGAGCGGCTCCTGCCGGTCGACATGGAGATCCAGCAGCGCAAGGTGCTTCCCAACGGGGCTCTCGCGATGGTCATTCATTCCTGCGAAATGGGGAACGGCAACCAGTGGGCCATCCAGGTAATCCAGCAGGCCATCCGCATCCTCTCACCCCGCGATTATGCCGGAGTCGTTTACTACGACAACCTGGGGCAGGACCGCTGGCTTTTCCCGATGACCCAGGTCGCGCAGCGACAGATGATGTTTAACCGCTTGAACGGCTTCAATCCGGGCGACATGCCGTCCTTCGCGAACATCGTTGAGATGGCCTACCAGGGGCTCATGGGCACGAACGCCTCGATCAAGCACATGATCATTCTTTCCGACGGCGATCCCTCCATGCCGACGAGCACCACCGTCAACGCAATCAAGGCTGCGCGCATGACGATTTCCACGATCTGCTATGGATCGCATGGGGGAATCCCGCCCGGTATGCAACAGCTCGCACAGCAGTGTGGGGGCAAGTTCTGGATGCTCCAGAGCCCGCGCAACTTGTCCGAGATCTTCATACGCGAGGCTTCGACCGTGCAGAAATCGCTCATCTCGGAGGAAGTCTTTCAGCCGGTTCTTGCCGCCCGCGGAGCCTTCCTGATGGGCATCGACTCGGCGAGTCTCCCGCCGCTTGACGGCTACGTGATTACCACGGCGAAGGAGTTGGCCACGATCAACCTCCACCGCCCGCCGGGCGCGGAGGATCCGACACAGGATCCAGTTCTGGCATCCTGGTCGTATGGGTTGGGCCGATCCCTCGCGTTCACCTCCGATGCTGGACGTCGCTGGGGCAAGAGATGGGCGGCCTGGTCCGGCTACCAGCGATTCTGGGCACAGTGCTTGCGCTGGGTCTCAAGGCCGAAAAACGATGACCGTTTCCGCATCAGCCGCTCGATAGCGGGAGAAAAGGGCAGCGTCTCGATAGACGCCATCGCCCCCGACGGCCAGTTCTACAACGGCCTCCGAGTCGATGGTCGGGTGACCGGCCCCGACTTCGAGACGAGTACAGTCCAGGTTCGGCAAGTGAGCCCGGGCCGCTACGTCGCCGACTTCCCCGTCAACAAGCGAGGAAGTTACACGGTCTCGCTGGGCTACGAGAAGGGCGGTGTCCAGCAGTCCGTGGTAACGGGGGTGACACTTCCGTATTCGGCCGAGTACCGGAAGCTCGAGACGAACTACGAGCTCCTCCGGAACGTGGCCGAGGCTGGCGGCGGACGCTACTTCGACGACCCGGCCGAGGCCGACTTCTACTCACGGGACTTCCCCGAGACGCTGGATGTGCAATCGATCTGGCACGGGCTCCTCCTGGCGGCGCTGTCGCTTTTCTTCTCCGACGTTTTTGTCCGTCGGGTCGTCATCGACTATCGGAAAGCGCTGGCGGAGGGCGCCCGGAAGTTCATGACTCTTCTCTGGCGGCGGTCCCCGGACCTGGTGGCTGACTCGAGGCTCGAGGCGCTGCTCGAACGAAAGCAGGAGGTCCGCGAGTTGACACGGGCTCTCTACCAGCCGGGCAAGGCGGCGGGAGCGAGTTCCGAAGCTGCCGCGGGTGCGGCCGCAAAAAGTGCGAAGGCGCCGGAGTCGTCGCTCGCCGATGCGGGAGCGGTCCTCAAGGCGAAGGACGTAAAACAGGTCGAGGCCGAGGCTCCCTCGAAGCCGCGAGCTTCCGAGGTGCCCGGGGAGTCGGCCTACACTTCCCGCCTCCTCGCGGCAAAGCGGAGGGCGCTCGGGCGTGACGGGAAAGATGAATCGAAGTAACAGAAACTCGAAGGAGAGATCGTGACGACAGAGACGACGACACAGGCAGCGGGTGCAGGGCCAGAATCCATTCAGGTCAAGGCTGCAGAGTTCCGGGCCAAGTTCGGAGAGCTCCGGGAGGAGATTGGCAAGGTGATCGTCGGTCAAAAAGATATTGTTGACGATATCCTGACTTGCATATTCGCCGGAGGAAATTGTCTCCTCGAGGGTGTCCCGGGCCTCGGGAAGACGCTGCTCGTGCGCACGCTCAGCGAAGTGTTTGACCTCGAGTTTCGCCGCATCCAGTTCACGCCGGACCTCATGCCGGCCGACATCGTTGGAACCAACATGGTGGTCGAGGACGAGCAGGGCCGCCGTCGCTTCGAGTTCCAGAAGGGACCGATCTTTGGACAGATTATCCTTGCCGACGAGGTGAACCGGGCGACGCCGAAGACCCAGAGCGCTCTCCTCGAGGCCATGCAGGAGAAGACTGTGACCGTGGGCGGCATCAGCTACGACCTCGAGCCGCCGTTCTTCGTCATTGCCACCCAGAACCCCCTCGAGATGGCCGGCACCTAC
>SXGT01592046.1_pt1 | contig 22374 bp, 20 predicted proteins | sample 3176221 | NCBI WGS metagenome assembly SXGT01 (sample SAMN11356862, study PRJNA531348) | freshwater metagenome | isolation source: freshwater sample F1-120 | place: China: Fuxian Lake, Yuxi | collected 2017-12-25
AAACCGGCAGAAAAGTTGTGGAAGGTTTTAAAAAATCAATGCGAATCGTATTTGATCAGCATCTGGGGCAATGGAATTATGTCGTCATACCTGAGGCAACAAGTTTATAAGTTGCCTAAATTATTTTATGCTCATTCCTAAGTTGGAGGTAGCCACCTGATCGGTGCCGCCTGAATCCTTATAGTTGGCGGTCGCCTGGTTGGAAATGGTCGCGCCTGCCAACGGCGTCGCCGCCTCTGCACTCGCCGACAAAACCATCATCAGCGATACGGCAGCGATCAGCCCGGTGAAAAAGCTGAAGCCTAGGCTTCGCTTCCCCAGCGGCGGTGACGCTGTGTGAATATTACTAAACATAAATGAACTCCTGAGTTAAAGAAAAAACAATAGATTTGATTTTATTTACTATTTTTATGGTGCCTGGGGCGGACTGCCGTGCCGGCGATAGCCGGCAAAAAATGAGGTATCTATTTGCATAATTTTTTCAATTATTTGACCAATATTGGTGTAACCGGCTTCTTGGTAACCAATTCTTCAGGTGTTTTTGGTAACGCAATCACTCGCATACGCGCACTGACTACGACCCGCTTCCCGGCATCCAGATCACCCACTTCCCAGCGCAAATTGCGATACTCCGAGCAAGGGACTTCAACCAATTGTTCTTTGCCGACTTGATCCTTAACTGTGCGCATCAATGGTTCGACTGCGAACTTGACGCCATCAGTGGTTGCCATAACCGGCGCCGGTTTGGCTGTTTGCCTGACATATTCAAGACCCACCGGTACAGGCAACGTTGCTTTAAGTCCGCTGATGCCCTGACTGCTTCGGTTGCGATACACAGCGGCATATTCCACCAGATCGCCCGGCTTGATACGGGGCGCATCCTTCAATGTTTCGTTACCCTTGGCATCGACAACAACCTGCTTCATTGAAAGCGTAATAGTAACCGGCTCTTTCCCTGCGTTTGTCTGTGGCGCTCCGGCGACGGCAGCGCTGGTGCTTAATGCGGAAATCAGCGCACAAAGAACGAAAAACTTCGCAATCTGTTCGCTTCCGGCAAGCGCCGGATTAATATTATTAATGTTCATTAAAACTTCCTCTAGGTTGGATGAAGGTAAAAATCACTTTAAAAATTACCTGATGTATAAAAATAAAGCCCGATAAATTCCGAGCTTCTATATTGGTTATATTATATCAATTTCGGTATTTATTCACATTTTTAAAAAAAAATAACAAATGCTATTGACTTTTGATATAGTAAATTATTCAAAGCAATTTACATGCCACTTGTTATAATTAACGCTTAAGTTCCTCGTTACAACCCAGACATACACATCTGGAAGCCCCTTGAGCTTTTTTAACGCCATTAAATAAAATCATTCCTGCAGCGAACGACTTATTCCAGATATATAATTTTTGTCACAGAGCGACACAGTATGTCACCATCACTATCATCACTTTTAGCAAGCCGGGTAAATCGCATAGCCTATCAACCACTTGATAATAATGTGTTTTGTTTTTATCAAATCAGGCTTTAACCTGGAATTTAAAGCAGATATATTCACTATCGTTAATATAGTTAATATCGTTAATATCGTTAATATCGTTAATATCGTCATTTTTTTCACTACTTTATCTTAAGGCGGAACAGACAGCAAACTAAATATATAGAAAACTTTGTTGGTGCCGACTAAGGACAATAATTTGCAATCTTGTTCTACCTATCGCAGCATCAAGAATTACTTTAAAGACACTTTGTTTGCTTGCAGCAATACTATGTTAGTATTGACAACCCTTTTTTTTATCATCGCGCCATGACTTGTTCCTCTGATACTGCCCGGTTAACCGATCGATTTGGCAGAACGGTTAATTATTTAAGAATCTCTATCACTGATCGCTGTGATTTTCGTTGCGTGTATTGTATGGCAGAAGAAATGACCTTCCTGCCACGCAAGCAAATCTTAACGCTTGAAGAAATTTATACTCTGGCAAAAGCCTTTACCGAATTGGGGGTAAAAAAAATCCGCATAACCGGCGGCGAGCCCTTGGTCCGTAAAGGCGCACTGGAACTATTGCAAAATATAGGACGTATTGAAAGCCTGCATGAGTTGGTGATAACGACGAACGGCTCGCAACTCGACACCATGGCGCCAGCATTAAAGGCGGCGGGCGTAAAACGTATCAATGTCAGCCTGGATACGCTGGATTCGGACAAGTTCAAGGCGATTACCCGAACCGGTGATCTGCAGCAAGTGCTTAAGGGCATTCAGGCGGCGAAAGCAGAAGGCTTTGAACGGATAAAAATCAACGCGGTGATTCTTAAAGGCCGGAATCACCTGGAGGTTAATAACCTGGTGCAATTTGCCGTCGATAACGGTATCGACATCAGCTTTATTGAGGAAATGCCGCTCGGCGTTGTCTCCCGGCATGACCGCTCAGAGGCTTATTATTCGAGCGAGTTGATCAAGTCCGATCTGGCCCGGGATTTTTCTTTACTCGCCAGCACCGAAAAAACCGGGGGGCCTTCAAATTATTTTAAGGTTGCAGGCACACAAACCCGCGTCGGCTTTATCTCCCCCCACAGCGCAAACTTTTGCAGCACTTGCAACCGGGTGCGTTTAACCGTTGAAGGCCGTTTGTTGTTATGCCTTGGCAATGAACATTCCGTTGATTTAAAGCAGGTGCTCAGGGCCAATGCGGGCGATATGGACGTTTTAAAACAGGCGATTATCGACGCGATGCTGATTAAACCCGAAAAACACGAATTTAATATTCATGAGCAACCGGTCATACTGCGCTATATGAATATGACCGGCGGCTAAGCCACATTTAGCTATTCAACGGTTATTTTCATAAGTCGTTGAATTTTTCCTGATTCAAACTACACGCACGAAGCGTAACTCGAACAATTGCCGGATTACAACCTGGCGTTACTCCCTATTTACCAGAGGTTTTTAATGTCTTTTGACCAACTCGGTTTAACCGAGCAACTCCTTAAAGCAGTGACCGATCAAGGTTACATCACCCCGACACCGGTCCAACAAAAAGCCATTCCGCTTATCCTTGAAGGCCGGGATGTATTGGCCGGCGCGCAGACCGGCACGGGGAAAACCGCGAGCTTTACCTTACCGTTATTACAGCGGTTAACTGAAAATGCAGATCCGCACCAAAAACCGCGCCGCGTTCGCGCCCTGATTTTAGTGCCGACCCGCGAATTGGCGGCGCAAGTCTACGAAAGCGTAAAAACCTACGGCGCGCATTTACCGCTACACGTAGAAGCGGTGGTGGGCGGCGCCAGCATCGGCATACAGACCCGTCAGTTACGCAGAGGATGCGACATCGTAGTAGCAACGCCGGGGCGTTTGATCGACCATGTATCGCAAAGGAATATCAACCTGGCCAATGTCGAAATCCTGGTGCTGGATGAAGCGGATCGTATGCTAGACATGGGATTTTTACCGGATATCCGGCAAATTATGGCGCTGATCCCCAAGCAGAAACAAAGCTTGTTGTTTTCAGCAACCGTCTCGAATCAAATCAAGTCACTGGCGGCACAGTTATTGAATAATCCCGCCGAAATTGAAGTCGCCAAACCGAACGCCACGGCAGAGAACATCTCCGAACGCATTTACGGCATTAATCGCGAATATAAACGCGAACTGCTGTCTTACCTGATCGGCAGCAATAACTGGAAACAGGTGCTGGTTTTTGTGCGTACCAAACACGGCGCCGATCGCCTGGAAAAACAGTTGATTGAAGACGGCATCAGGACGGCCGCCCTGCATGGCGATAAAACCCAGGGCGCACGCAATAAAGCGCTGGAGTATTTCAAAACCGGCAAGGTGTCGGTGCTGGTGGCGACCGATGTTGCCTCACGAGGCCTGGATATTGATGACCTGCCGCATGTGGTCAATTTTGACTTGCCGCAAGTGCCGGAAGATTACGTTCACCGCGTTGGCCGCACCGGACGCGCGGGTCTTAATGGCGAAGCCTTGTCGCTGGTTTGTCCTGAAGAAGCCTATTTGCTGGCGGAAATTGAAAAACTGCTGAAGCGGCAAATCCCGCGCGTTGCCGATACGGGCTACGAACCGGTATCGCTAAAAGTAGTCGACGCACCCAAAAAGAATGCGCCTAATAAAAATACCGGCAAAAAGGACTATCGACACAGCAAAAAAACCGTCGCACGCCCTACAAAACCGGGCAATAGCAGGCGAAATGATGCAAAAAAAGGCCGGACCGCATCAAGATAAACGGCGCACAACCGGTCAGCCCCGATCCTGAACCAATATCCAGGGCTTGACCACGACCGCCCAAACTTCAGTATCCGACTCAAGCCAAGCAATGGCTTGCCGGTCAGACACCAGAGCAATTTGTTGACTTTGCATCCATAACGCCACCTGGCTTTTATTATCGTTGCCGAATTGACAGGCCACATCAACCAAATCAAGCTCTGCAGCAACATGCACAGCCGATCCTGAGGCAAAAAAGCGCTGTAATTCTTTCCAAGCTATTCGTGATGTTTCCAGCATTATTTTTTCCCTGATCATTTCAGAGCAATTGCTTTTATTCATGGTGCCGTCTACGTTTACAATTTTCACAGATTTAATGTTAACCAACTGTTATTCTATAATGAATTGACCATAATCCATTTAATTCAGGAGAAATAAACCATGTCGCTTTTCGCATCTATCAGCAAAAAATCCAAATTAAACGCAACCATCAAGCAAACTGCACAAGCGCGTAAAAGTGAAGGCAGCACCGCGGATCAGCTGTTTAAAAGCGCCTACAAGGGTTATGCGGAAGTCATGCTCGATGATCCACTACGCGCCGAAACCCTGTACAACTGGGGCTTCGCCTTGCTGCATCAGGCAAAAACCAAGACCGGCGACGAAGCGGAGAAACTTTATCAGGATGCCATCTCCAAATTTTCCTTTTGCATGATTATCAATCCAGACTATCTGGGCGCTGCAATCAATGGCGGCGTCGCCTATATGGATTTAGCCAGGCTGAAAGCGGTTGGCCCTAACGATGAACTATATGAGTCGGCTAAAAACCAGTTTGAAAGAGCAAACGCCATTCAGGCAGGAACCGCCGCCTACAATCTGGCCTGTATTTACAGTTTACACAACGACCCGGATGCCTGTTTGGCAGCACTGGAAACGTCCAGAAGCACCGGTAGCCTGCCCGATGTTAGCGAAATTATTAATGATCCTGATCTCGGCAATATTAAGGAACAGGAATGGTTTATAGAGTTTGTAGCATCACTGGACAAAAAAAATGAAGCCGCACCGGAAGCCGCTACAATAAACGAGGAAGTTGCAAAAGATGCCAATACGGAAACACCGATAGAAGAAAACGCGCCTCAAACCGAAACTGATACTGATACTGATACTGATACTGATACTGATACTGATACTGATACTGATACTGATACTGAAAATAAAACCATAGCTGCGGAAAACGCATCGGCAGAAACAGAGCAAAAAACCGAATAGCGGGCAATATAAACCCTTTCTTAACAGAGACCTGCGTGAACACATCACGCCGCTTATGATTTTAAATTTGATTCTGTTAATTAAAGCAACACAGGTTTTTTCAGGCTCAATGACAAGAATAGAGCTGTTGGCAAACATATGGATGTGACATTTTTTGTCACATCCATATCATCTTTGTCAGCTTTAGATAATATATTCACCCTTCTTTGAACCGGAATCTCTTTAACGAAAAAATGAAAGACGATTAACTAAAAAACAAACCCGCTATTACTATATAATTCATATGATTATAACTGTTGCCTGTATAATTAAGCATAAAGCTTAACAAGCTGTAAGCACTTAAATCATCATAGCACTCAACTAAAGCCTTAAAATAAAAACATAACCAATTGAAAAGTATAAATATTTAAAAACCGGATCATTAAGCGATTTTTAAAACACGCTTACTATCAATTGCGCAGTCCAATACCACAAAAAGGCATGAAATTTGCTATGTATTATAGCATTTGTAACTGGAACTTTAGTCTATGACTCCGGTTACTGTAATTATTTTCAGGACATCTGTAAAAACTCGGGAACCTATTTGAAATAACGTGACAACTTGCCCCTCTCCCTCCGGGAGATAGCAAATCAAATGCTCAAGTTATTTCATGCAGACTCCCCGGCCGTTGCCAACTGAATTTATATTTTATTTGCGACTGACCAAGCACTAAAAAACCTTTGCCGGTTTCGGATTGTACGTCAAAATAACATCAATCGACCGATGAATACCCGAGTTTTCATTTTTTGAAGCTACATAAAAAAACCAGCAACATTCGATATTTAACCATGCCGCCTATGTCCCGAATACCTATTTACATCAGTAAATTTGCTAAAGCCTTGTAGATTTTTATTAGGCAACAGCCCAGTAAAATGCTATTTTAGTCCAGCTTTTTTTGTTACAACGCATACTAACAATAATGAATGAACATTGAACCTTGCTTGATTACTTGTAATGATGACGACAAATCCGAGTCGCTTGATTCGATTGGTTTTTTTTCTTTACAAAATCCAAGTAGCATTTGGTGTACAGAAACCTTGGTTTATAAGGATTTTTTGGAAAAACAAGTGTTTCAACTTGCCAGAAAGCCGGAATCACTGATTACTCATTTACGGCGAATTTATTATTGTTTCAATAAAGACCTAAACGAACAGCTATTTGCCGCGTTGGTTGACTTTTTAATTATTTTAAACAGGCGAGGACAGGACCTCAGTTGGCGAATTATAATGGGCGCTAAATCACGGCTTGATCTCGACCAATTTAATTTACTAAGCAATTATTTAAATGGCACAGCCGATGTCAATCTGCTGCCGGGTAATCGATATTCAATTTTCACCAGAGGATTACTCGGCATTAACAATATGATTCAGCAGATCGAAAAACATGAAGAACGTGGTTATGATCCTTTAGTGCTCGCACGCGATCATATTGAATACAGCCAACTGAAAGAGGCAAAGCAGGTGCTGGAAAATGCCATTTTAGATCAACCGAATAGACTGGATTTACATCATGAATTGTTGACTCTTTACCGCAAGACCAATGACTCCCAGGGATTCGACCGGATGTTAACAAAACTGACCCAATCAGGCCTGAGCATGACTGGCGAATGGACTCAATTAACAAATTATTTTAAAGGGCGAAATAATGATGGATAAGAGTATCAATCCATTAAAAGTTGCACTGCACGGGATGAGCGAGCGCAGCTATAAAATGATGACGATGTATTTGCAGGGGCCGTGCAAAGGTATTGCAGTGGTTGTTAACGACAGCAATGCCGAAATTGATATTTTCGATGCTGATACGGTAAATGCAGAAAAACTGCTGAGTGAACGCTTGGCAAAAAAATCGCACAGACCTGTGATTGTCCTGTCATTAAATGATTATTCCCAGGAAGACATCCTGTATGTTAAAAAGCCGGTCAAGACTGATGACATGCTTTCCGCTCTGTCCAGAGCCGGGGATATGCTTTATGAAAAAACAAAACCGGTAGTAAGCCAACAAAGCTCTTCAATTGACAAGCCGTCTAACAACAGTTCACCGCTGCCGACACCAATCAACGCACCAGAAAGCAGCCAGATACCGATACCGGAGGAAAAGCCGGTACTGAAAAAATATGTTATCGATTCCGATGAACAGAAAAAAACCTCTAAACATCAAGCGGCAATGCAATTGGATGAAAAAGGCTTTGGCGCTTTTATCGGCAGTGTTGCAGGCATTGATGTTAACGACCCTAAAAAATTCGCCATGGCGTCTTATAACCCGAAAGAATATTTTCAAGGTTATGTTGAAGCCGCATTTAAAGTAAGTCATGCAAAGGGACAAATAAGGCAATTAAATTCCGGCTGGAACCCGCTCATTATTTTTCCGCACAGTAACGAAGTCTGGCTTGATGTTGATGAAAATCAATTAAGGGCTTTCTCCGGATTAGCCATAAATAAAAGCATAGACTCAAAGATGTCGATCTCGCCATTGAGCGTGGAATCATCCTCATTATCGAGATCACTGGAGCGATTTCAAAGCATGGACGCTTTTCTCTGGAAACTCGCCTGCTGGGCATCAAAGGGGCGATACCCCAATAACATAGATATAACGCAACCTGTCTATTTGAAAAGCTGGCCTAATTTTACTCGCTTACTGGTTACGCCACATGCCTTGCGTATAGCGGCATTACTGATTCAGGGGCCCAGAACGTTAGGTAATGTTGCAGAAGTTCTTAATATAAAGCCACAGTATGTTTTTGTATTTATCAGCGCAGCTTGCTCATTAGGATTGGCAGGCCAAACCAAAAGAGAAGCTGATGTGTTAGTACAGGCACCTGAAGTCAAACCAACTAAAAACCAAGGTTTACTGAGCCGTATCCTCAGTAAATTGCGCGGCAAGTAAGCATAGCGGAACAAATAAATCATGAGTCAGTATAAGATTATTTTTACCGGACCTGTAGGTGCGGGGAAAACGACAGCCATCTCTTCAATTAGTGACGTACCGCCGATAAAAACAGATGCATCTGCCAGCGACATGACCAAATCCAGGAAGGCTTCAACGACTGTAGCCATGGATTATGGCATCATGAATCTACCGGATGGAGAGAAAATCCATCTTTATGGTACGCCGGGGCAAGAACGTTTTGATTTTATGTGGGATATCCTGGTAACAGGCGGTATAGGTCTGGTTTTGCTGCTTGACAATACCCGAGCCGATCCTTTCCAGGATATGAAATTCTTTTTGGAGACATTTGACAAATTTATCGGTCAGACTACTGTAGCGATAGGCGTCACGCAAATGGACCTGAGTGCAAAACCTACTATTGACGACTATCATGTACAATTGCAGGAACTGGGTATTAAACCACCGGTTTTTGCAGTTGACGCCAGAGTTAAAAGCGATGTCTCTGTATTAATCCAAGCATTGCTATATTCGCTGGATCCCGGCCTGGAGGAATAACATATGACAGGCTACTCTCTAACAGAAGGACTCTATTTATACCCTACTCCTGCGGGTGCTTATTATGCAGTTTCTTCTGAAGAATCAGACAAGCCTCGTCAGTTTCTGAGAAAACTGCTACAGCACCCTACTACTCCGGCACTTAACCTTGAAAATCTGCAGCAGTTAATGGGACATGATGAAGAACAAAAGTGTCTGGAATTATTGCATCATTGCCAAAAATTGCGCTGGGTTCAGGGTTTAAAATCAGAACTCGAGTATCCTCGCGGCGCGCTGGAAGATATATTGCCCGACTATTTAAGTAAAATATCAGAAAACGGCAAAGTGTTACTGGCGGATATGCAGGGATTTTATCTGTCTACTCATGGATTTCCCCATGAAGTTGCCGAGGAATTGTCGGCTTTAAGCGCGGAAATCGCCACGGTTCATGAGCGTCGATCCGGACTACTGGTAAGCAATATGGGTCTAAACAGCCACGCATGGGCGATAGTCGATGTGTTTGGCAACAATCAGGTTGGTTTCTGGCCGTTATTTATAGCCGATAACCGTTTTGTCATTGCAATTTATGGAATTCCCCATTTTAATCAATCAGAATTTGTTTCTTTGATTTGGGCATTAAGCATACGCTATGCAGCAAGTGGGAGTTAATTTGAACGTTAACATTATATTATTACAAAAGAAAAGAGGACATTAATATGCGTGCAAACATGTTGACTTCTGTATTAACAGAGCTTAATGGCACTTCAGCAGATATTGAAGCATCTGGGATTATTTCAACGGACGGCCTGATGATAGCATCAGTCTTACCTGCCTCAATGGATGAAGATCGAGTAGGTGCGATGAGTGCCGCAATGCTTTCACTGGGCGATAGAACTGCTCAGGAGCTGGCAAGAGGAACCCTGGAGCAAGTCTTGATTAAAGGCGCCTATGGCTATGTATTGATGACTTATGCGGGACCGGAATCGGTACTGACCGTTCTGGCAAAACCCAATGCTAAATTGGGTCTGATTTTCCTTGATGTAAAACGAGCCGCCGCAAGCATTGCCGACTTTTTATAGTTCAGACCTTATGTCCTTTGATAGACGATTGTCGCCCCTAAACGACTTACTTCAATTCATTGACTGTTGTATGGTTATTACTCATAAATTTTTGCTACTATCCAGACATTTCCCCTAAAAATCAGCGTTTACAAATAACCTGCCTATAACAAGGACGACCGCCCTAAAAAAACAAGAGGCCGTACACTAAAAGCGGACAATTCAGGCAACGCACGATGCGGTTACCGATCGGGTTAATATAACCTAAAGATAATAAAGGGAGATTTTTAATAAATTCTCCTTCATCGCTCTCACCCTCTTCAAAATGGTGAGAGTGATGCAGGCAATAAAATAATCATGTGTTGATTTGGAGTATTTCTATGATTGTTGATATGAAAGCGGAAGATATAACAGCTGATTATAAAGAAATCACTCTGACTTTATACGGTGGTATCACTCGTAAAGTTTTGTATACTGAAATAGAAACCCCCTACCCTGACGGCAAACTGATCGTATCAACCACAGACAAAAATGGTGTGATTACCCACGTCAATCAGGCTTTTATTGAAATGTCGGGCTATACGGAAAGCGAGTTAATAAATTCTCCACACTCGATTTTGAGGCATCCGGACATGCCATCTGCTGCTTTTAAAGACTTATGGGACACCGTCAACAAAGGTGAGCGTTGGCAAGGCTATGTTAAAAACTTACGCAAGGATGGCGGCTATTACTGGGTAAAGGCAACCGTTATTCCTAATATCAGACATGGTCAAGTGGTGGGCTATACGTCCGTGCGCAGGAAACCCTCCCGCACCAAAGTTGAGGAGTGCATCAAACTTTATCCGACATTATTCTAAAAAAGGGAGAAGGACACCATGTCATATGTATTTACAGTCAGTCCCGATTTTACGCCTGATCATTTGTCCGGTTGGTATATATTCAATACCTGGTTACAGAAGCAAAGTGGAGAAGCCATACATCTGGAAATGTATAATTCCTTTCAGACTCAACGCGAAGCCATTCAGAATAATCAAATCGACTTGATTTACGCCAATCCCTTTGATGCTTCAATGTTGGTACGTGAAAAAGGTTTTTTACCCCTTGTTAAAGCATCGGGTATTTCCGATGAAGCCATTATTGCCGTTAATATTAAAAACAGCGTACAGGAAATTGTTCGTTTATTATCCGCAAGTAACACCTCCTCCGACGCTTTCCTTTTCGACGCCGTGACGACCGATAATCCGGAAATAAAAAGTGAGTTGCAACCCAGATCGGCCGATTTCCGCTACAAGGTTGCCATGACTGAAGATCCGGACGTCAACATGATGGGTATGATCATGCTGGAAGCCGGTGACCTGAATGCCGGCAATATACAAACGCATATTTGTGACAGCTATGTTTTAGTCGCAAAACAATTGCTGCAAGGAAACGTCGATTTTGGTATTTTTCTGGCCGAGGCATATGACGATTTATCGAATATGATCAAAAAACAGCTCAGGGTTTTAGTGCGTAGCCAAATAAGTGTTATTCACCACTCCCTGATGATTGGCCCAAAACTGGCTGATAGACGAGAGGAACTTCAAAATCTGTTAATAACAATGAATGACAATCAAAAGGGAAAAGATATTTTAGCCAGCCTGAAATTTGATTCCTGGGTGAAAGTTGATGACGAGGAGATGGAGTTTATGATCGATCTAATGGATGCGCTAGCCACGTAGACTATCGAATCGATAGGTTTAACGCACAGAATAAGACTTTTACCAAAACCCACAGGCCGCCTGCAAGCGGCCTCCAAAGACAAATAATCCCGTATATCCGGAACGTGTTGATTCAAATCTACCGTTCATTAAGCAGATATATCAAAGCTTCAAGGATTCCATTGGCGACTTTATGCGGCGCCAATTGATAAAAATCCTGCCATGCCGATGACGTATTCTCTTCGTAGTTTTCCCGGCTGTCAGGATGTCTTTGCAACCAGCCGATTCTAACAGCATGGCCGATAATGATGTCCGTCATCAGCGTATCATCTATATGCAATGATGGATTATCCCGAAAAATAAAAGCAATCGCTTTCAGGGTCTCCACCGTTAATTGACGATACACCGGTGACTGGATTTTATTCAGTAGATGATTAACGTGCAGCTTAAAACTTTGTTCCCCGGACGTCATCTGCGCCAGTGTCGTTTCACTATCCAGCCGATTTTTACTGTTCAGAATTTCACCTATCACCAGGCCTTTGCAGTGGTGCAGGATAGCCCAGACATCGGCAAAAAATGCCTTATTTTCCCTGCCGACACTACCCTGCCGTTCGCGCCATTCGAACCAATCCTGGGCGCCGCCGAAGTCTTTCGGATTCATATTGATTGAAAACTTCAGACGGGTTAATTCGCGATAGCCGGTCTCGCCCAGGGAACCCTCATAATGCAGCGTCTCTTCTAATTCCAGCTGATCTTCGGTATTGCTATAGTCTTCCAGCGTTTCCTTTACCATTTGCGACAAGCGGTAAGGCGGCAGGGCAAGGATTTCGTTAAAGGCCTCATCCAACGTATTGCTGCCTGATTCGCGTTTTTGCCTGACGATAATCAATTGCAGGATGTGGCCCACTCGCACCGTGTGTATATCGGTAAACAATTCCGGATTGGACTTGACCAGCATCCCTAAATAAAGGATCAACTCCTGGATGATAATATGCTCACTGGCATCATTCGTGTTGTAAGTGCGGATGGTCTGCAAAATTTCCCAGGAATCGGCAGGACGCGTTAACGTCGCCTTGCCGCTGTAAGCACGGCCTACTGTCAGCGCATGCTGACGAACCAGAATTTCGGTTGCCGCCTGTTCCAGATTTATATCGTACTTGCCCAACAAACCGGCGCAACGCCTGACGATATACCAGGCATGTTGATTGCCGGCACGCTCGTAGATTTCTTCCAGCAAATCACGCACACAAGCCGATGCGCCGTCCATCGCCGTTAAGCCGGTGTTGTAATCCAGGCCATGACGTATACTCAGCAACGCCAATGCCTCAAGTTGTGCATAAAGATTGGCGTTGGTTTTTAACTGTTCGATAAGCTGTACATCCGGGCTGATTTCCCATTCCGTCAACAATGCGGTATCCAAAGGCGCGGGCGATTCGGAATTGATCGGCAACAGATGAAAAAAAGGCCGCTCCGCCTCCTCCCAGGAAGCCGCTGAGAATTGAAAATCATGCAGGTAATTGATTTTTTCATAGCTCGAGTTTTCAGCAAAATCGGACAGCAAGCCCAGTTTTACCGGGCTTCCTTGGGTATAACCGCTTTGCAGCTCGTTAATAAAATCGATGAGCACCTCACGGTTATGGCTGCCGAGCATATTTTGCTTGATATTCATGACCACCAGAGGATGGCCCGGGCGGTCCCAATGCTTATAGATATAGGAAAACTCCAAACGCAGGCGCTGCATCAACAAACGGTTATCCATCGCCAGATAAAAACCTTTCTGGTTAAGGCACTGCGGCATAAAAACCAGACGCTCACCGGATAATATATACATCTTGGAGGTCGCCAGCGTCCTCAATTGCCGCAATGGTCGGCCAGTCAAGCCGATACGGTCGTTCCTGCCTACGTGAGTATAAGCTTCGGCGAGTTCTATCGCCTCCCTGACCTGAATAGGCACTATTTCAGCCAGTGTTTGAGTGTCAATGCCATCAGCCAACAAATTGTCCTGCACCGATTCATCCTGCGCCAACAAGGCGACTTGCAGCGTGTAGTCTTTTTGCTTAATTACCTTATAGCGACCCAGCGGATCAATGTCATCGATAGCCAGCAAACCATCCTGAATTAGGCTGCCGAGTATAAAAAGACTTTGCGCCCAGACCAGCGGTATATTTTCATTAGGCACGCGTTCCTGGCTATGCGGCATTGCCTTTTCCGCGGCAATCAACTCTTTGGGAACCACATACAGTTCCGGCAATAAGCGCTGGCCGTTTTGCTCGACCAGTAAATTCTCCAGTTTGGTGCGGTAATTGTCGGCGGCTTCAGTATCGCCGATGAACAGGCTGTTCAGCAGCAAATAAGTGAAAAACAGCGGCCACTCGCATTCAATAGCCATGAATTGCTTCAGTTCGTGCGGATCGTAATACAGGCGATGGCTGTCTTCTATCGCGGTTTGGTGACCATCCAGCAAAAACCGTTTGCAGCCGTAGCGACCTTCAAGTTTTTGACGAATAACAGCTTCAGTGTTTTTTCGAATAACGGGATTATCCACAGCAAAGGCAGGAAATCCGGTAATACTGAGCACGGCGGAATCGGTCTCCTTGGATATGGATTCCCTGGGCAACAACGATTCTAGCGTAATGCGGGTACGGGCGATGTCGTCACTGATGACATGGATGATAGACGCCTGTCCGCCTTCCTTGCCGAACAGGTTACAGCCCGACATGGCTTCCAGCGCCGCTTTCGCCATGCCGATAGAACTGGCGTTGAGTTCCGCGATGCCATGATTGATTTTATTGCCGCGTTCCCAAATACCGTAATCAGGAATGCGGTAGGTTCGACTGATATAGTGAACCAGGTTTTGCACAAAATTGACTTCATCAATAGTAAATACAATGCGCAATCCCGATGCCGTCATTTGCGCGAGCATCAGCAAAAATAAAGACGTGGCGTCCAGTTGCAAATGCCCCCACTCATGATCGCCGACCACCGTTCCGCCGGTTCTGGTGTCGTACTTGGCATGCAGCGCGTCCAGCGGATTCTGCGACTGCTTGAATTTTTCTACTTTCGGCGCCTGACGCATCATCGCGGTTAAAAGACCGCGCATCAATTTAACAACACTTTGCTCCAGCAGATATGTGCGTCCCTGATCATCGTCAGCGCGCCGATAAGCAAGGGCCAAACCCCACGCCGCTAAAATACTATATACATTATCCCGGACCCAGGCATCGGTGTAGTTACCATGAACAGTGACGGCCGTACTGGCGGGCAATAAGCCGCTTACCCAATCCTGACGATTCAGGATAATGTCCTGCACCTGTTGGTAATAAACGGATAATTGATAATTTTGGTCATGTAAGTTCATGTTTAACTGAAATATTTATATTTTCCGTAAACCAAAAAAAAGCACTTTATCGCTTACCGGATAAAGTGCTAAGGCCTTGACTAACAATCACTAAACAGGAGGTGTAACACAACATTAGCATCCGCGTCACAATTAAAAATAGCAATTGCTATGCCAATAAACACAGGATTTGAAATCACCGGTTTTTTTTAAGCACCAATCGGTTTCAATTGCAGACCGGACAGCCCCTAAAAATGGGAACACACTGATTTAAGACATTAATTTTTAATTACCTCCTGTTTCGTCAGAAAGCCAAAGTCGAGATCATTCGATATCGCCTGGAAGCGCCATTAACCATTAAGGAATAGTCGTTTTTTGCACCAAATTGATCAGATGCTCAATTTTTTGCTCTAAAAAAGCTCGTTGATTTAGTTATTTCCTTCTTTCTTAACATTCCGCTATTTGGAACAGAGAAGCCGTCTGGAAAGTTTCGTGAAAGTTTCGCGTAAGGGATATGAAAGTTATCATCGGTACAATCAATCCTGTCTAACTTCCAGAGGATTGCCATCATGAAAAGAACGATCTTGGTGCCGACAGATTTTTCAGAGGAGTCTCTCGGCCTGGTGGAGCACATCATTGCCAATGCCGGGAATGATCAGGTCGATATAGTCTTGACGCACTGCATGTTCCTTTCCGATTCCATTATGGAGCTGTTGTTTTTTTCCAAGATTGAACTGCTTCATTCGTTGAAAAGCCCTGAGTTCAAAAAAGCATGCAGAGCAATCCATAGGAGATGCTCAAAGACCAATATTCTGATCAGAACGGAACTCTTCACCGGATTTACCCAAGCGGCATTTGATCATTTTATTGAAGGGAATCAGATCAATGAAGCGGTCATTCCAAATAGATACAACCCCAGGCTAAACCTCAGCAGGAGTTTTAACCCAATTCCATTCATACGTAAAAGTCGGCTGAAGATTACCGAAGTCGCGATCGAAGATGAAAGCAATGAAGACACCAAAATGCATTTAATACGATTAAAAAAGAGATTTATTCGTGCATAGCAATTAGGCGACAGGAATATTTTTGAGTTAAATCAAGCGTCAACAAATTTATGAAAATAATTGAAAAACCTATTAATAACCAATCCGCCAAGATCGCCTTAGGATCGGATGCTCCGGCCAATCAGGGCTTAGGTATGGGGCGAGTGATTTTGCAGCGATTAAAAACCTTTAATACTATCTGGGACAGCCGTTTTGAAGATCTGACCCGTGACACTTGGCTTACCACAACTTACCGGGATTTCAGCGCGGGATTAATTGTGGCGTTAACCGCCATTCCGATGGCGATGGGATTTGCGATGGCGATGGGTTTAAGACCCGAGCAGGGCATTATTGCCGGTGCATTGGCCTGTATGATCGGACGAACCTGGGGCGGGTCAAAATACCAGGTTTACGGCCCGACAGCGGCATTTATCCCTATTATCGCCGCACTGATTACTAAATACGGTGAAGCCAGTGGAGGCAGCTTTGCCGAAGCCCATGGTTTTCTGGTCTTCGTCTCTATTATCGCCGGTATTATCCTGATGTTGATGGGTATATTCGGGCTGGGCAAATACGCCAAGCTGGTGCCTAACTCCATTATCGTCGGCTTTACGGTAGGCATTGCCGTCGCCATTGCCTTCAGTAACATGGAATCAATCTTAGGCATAGAAAGTTTTAAGGATTTACTCGGTGAGGATGAAGATATAAGAGGCGGCTTGCTGCACAATCTGTCCATGGCTTACGCCAATATCGACAAAGTTAACCTGTGGTCGGTAACTCTCGGGTTGATGACCTTCATTTTGACCAAAGGTTTGTTACGCATCTCTATCTTTATCCCGGCGCCCTTGCTGGCGATTGGAGCGTCTACTTTTCTGGCGGCCACCGTCATGAACGACAAAGGAATCATTCTGGTCAGGGATATTTACGGTTCTATTCCCAAGAATTTCTTTGTATTTACGCCACCGATTATGCCGACCCTCAACGCCGGTGTAGCCGTCGATATTGTCTATTTTGTCGCCGCGATTGTTTTTGTTTCCGCCGTAGAAAGTCTCTTGTGTTCATCAATGGCCGATCGCATGGCCGACAACCGTAAAACACCGTTCAATCCCGACAAGGAATTTTGGGGCCAAGGCCTGGTGCAGATTATTACGCCGATGGTGAACGGTTTTCCATGCACCGGCGCTTTGGCGCGTACCGCCACGAGTATAAAAGCCGGTGCGGTAACGCCGCTGGCCGGTTACTTCAAAGCCATTCTTAAGCTGACGTTGGCTTATTACATCGCCGATTATCTGGAGATGGTGCCGATGGCCTGTATAGGCGGCATCCTGTTGTGGGTAGCCTCGAATATGATCAAGATTTCCGAAATAAAGGAAGTGCTTAATCACAATAGATTTCACGCCGGCTTGATGGTGTTTACTGCGGTGATGGTGCCAGCTACCGATTTTTTAACCGGCGTTCTTTCCGCGCTGGTGATTTATTTTGTCGCCTACCGATTTCTTGATAAGCCTGTCGCGGCAAAGGAAACAGTGGAGAAAATTGCCGGGGTAGCTATTGATCAACGGCATCTGGTGTCGACTCCCGGTTCTTTCAACAGCGTGACGGTTGCCTTGGCAATGACCCGTGAAGATGCAGGACTTCTGCGCTACGCCGCGCAGCTTGCCAAACTCGGCATCGGCAAAGAGTTTCACTTCGTCCATGTGATTACGCCGTATGAAAAAAACCACAGCGCATCTTCTGCCGAAGCCTCGGCAAACACGCTTGCGGAGCATGTCAGGCCCTACTTCAGCAATCTATTACAAGCAGTGAAAATGGATTATCGGGCGATGGACGGCTCAAACCGCATTGATTCACTGGTTCAGTTTAGTTTGGCAACCCAATCCGACCTCATTTTGCTGGGTCACCGTAAAAACAGGACCGGTCAACGTTCTTTACCCCGTCGTCTGGCCATGATCACCAATTGTTCAGTATGGATGGTTCCTGAAGAAAGCACCGCCTCTATTCAACGTATCCTTGTACCTGTTGATTTTTCCGATCCTTCAGCAGATAGCTTGTCGGAAGCCACGGGGCTTGCGCACATCGGCAATATCCCGGAATGCTTGGCATTGCATGTTTTCTTCGACGAATCAGTCATTCGCTATGATGAGCATGAAGACATTGTTCGCGGCGAAGAGGCTGTGGCTTTCGCCGATTTCATGAGCCGGATAGACACCCACGGCGTCACGGTAAAGCCGGCGTTTGAGGAGGGCTTTAATATCGCCCATGCCATTCTTCGTAAGGCGGAGGAATACAATGCCGACCTTATTGTGATAAATACCCGCGGACACAGTAAAGCAGCCGCTATGCTTTTGGGCAGCACCACATCGCAAGTTATGGCGCAAGCCAAAATTCCTGTGCTGGCGATAAAACATTTTGGCGATAAGGTTTCAATAATGGAAACATTATTAGCCGGCCGGTTCTGGGAACGTTCTGATCCTAAAGCTAATTAACGTCGGCATATAAAATCATGAGAATTCTGCTTGTAGAAGATGATCCGGTGTTGATCGACGGTTTAACATATACTCTAAATCAGTCCGGCTATGATGTTACGTTCGCGATTACGGGCGCATACGCCGAAAGCATCATGCTCGCTAAGGATTTTGATTTGATTATCCTTGATTTGGGTTTGCCCGATATGGATGGAAGCAAGATATTGTCGAGACTGCGCATGCGCAACAGCAGCATTCCTGTTCTTATCCTGACGGCAAGAGACGCCCTGTTCGATAAAACCGAAAACCTGAAAAAAGGCGCGGATGATTACATGATCAAGCCGTTCGATCTCCGCGAACTGGAAATACGAGTCCACGCACTGCTGCGCCGTAGTTACGGGAATTACAGTAAAGAGATTATTTGCGGCCGATTGAGCATCGATATTTTAGATCATCACGTTCTGGCGGACGGCAAATCGTTGCCCCTGTTTTCCAGAGAATATGGTGTGCTTGAGTCCCTGATGTTACAGGCGGGTCGGGTCGTCAGCAAAGATAAAATAGCCCAGCGATTGTCGGCAGGAAGCGAAGAGTTGGGAGACAATGCCATCGAGGTTTATGTTCACCGGTTACGAAAACGCATTCAACCTTATGGCGTCAGGATCAGGACACTTCGAGGCATGGGTTATTTATTGGAACCCTATGAGGGATGATGTAGCTCAACCAAACCGAATGTCGTTAATCCGGCAGGTTTGCTGCCTGTCGTTCGTGTTTGATATATCACTTCAGGTGTTGACAAAGAGAAGTCTGTATAAAAATATGTAATGCGGCGATGATTTATCCGTTAAACGTAATCCGCACTTCCAACCCGCCTCCGTCGCGTTGCAGAAAATCAATCCTTGCCTGATGGGTCTCGACGATTTTGTCGACGATGGCGAGTCCCAAGCCATAACCCACCGATCCGCCGCGAGACAGATCGGCCCTGGCAAACGGGCGGCGCAGCTTGTCGATTTCAGTTTCGGCAATACCGGCGCCGCGGTCCAGGACGCTGAGACAAAGCTGTCCGCTTCGGCGGGCGGTGACGATGGTGATGCCCTGATTGGCGTATTTAATGGCGTTATCGAGCAAATTCTTGAGCAGCCGTTCTATCGCGAACGGTCGGACCAAGGCCTCTGCCTCTTCGCATAAATCCAGTGCCACCGGATGGCCGTTATCCTGGTAACCGGCGGCACACAACCTCGCCAAATCATTAAGATCGGCGCGTTGCACCGGTTCGTCCGCGGCGTCGCAGGCAAAATCCAGGCATTGCTTCAGGCCGCCTTCTATCTCTGCAAGATTGGCCAGCACACGGTTTTTTAATGCCCGGTCAAAATCGCCGCCTATCATCTCCAGCGCCAGTTGAATGCGGGTGACCGGCGTCCGTAAATCATGGGAGATGCCTGCCAGCATTAAGGCGCGATCGGCTTCCATTTGTTTCAGATCGGCATTCATGCGATTCAGCGCATGGATAAAGGCAACGATTTCTTTAGGTCCGGCTTCCTTGATCGGATCGGTACGCTGGCCTTTGCCGATGCGGCTTACCACGTCGGACAAGCGCTGTAACGGTTGATTTAACGTGTGATGAATAACGAAGCCGCCGACCATCGCCAATAAGGCCATGAATATCGCCAATCCCACCCAATGGTCGGTCAGGTCGGTACTGAACGGTTCGGCGGAAAACATGACCCAGTAAGGCCGCCCGTCGACATAAATCTGCACCCAAATCGCCTGCTCCGGCGCGGACTGGTAGATGGCCCGCTCATTTGGCTGTAGCCGCTGTTCAAACTCTTGTAAAAAGGTAGTCACCACCAGCGGCCGCGCGCTATCGGACACGCTGAGCGCCGGTGTTTTTATTTGCAAGTGCAGATGGTCGTCATCGCTCATTTGTTGCAAATAGACGGCGCGCTTTGCTTCGGGCAACAACGCCATCGCGGTACGCACACTGTGCAGATGGCTTTCGGCCAGCTCCACCATGACTTGCAGGCGCGGACGCTGCACCCAGTAAACGAACAGAAACGCCGTGGTAAGCTGCGAGGCGACAATCAGGACGGCAATCAATAAGGCGCTACGGGCAAACAGGGAATCCGGCGGACGTTTCATCGCTTTTCGCCGGTCGGGACATAGACATAGCCGAAGCCCCAAACGGTTTGAATATATTTCGGGTCGGCGGGACTGTCTTCGAGAATTTTGCGAAGCCGCCTGATTTGCACATCGATGCTGCGATCAGAAACATCACTGTCACGGCTGCGCGATAACTCCAGCAGGCGTTCGCGCGACAGAGGCTTCATCGGATGACTCACCAGCGCATTGAGCAAGGCAAACTCCCCGGTGCTAAGCGCAACGTTTTTATCGTCCTTTTTCAATACCCGTTGCCGACAATCCAGTACAAAACCACCGATGTCGATATGTTCGGACGGCCCCGGACTGCCGGGTATTTTCGAGTAGGCTTGCCGTCGCAACAGGCTCTTGATGCGGGCATACAATTCCCGCGGGTTAAAGGGTTTGGGCAGATAGTCGTCGGCGCCCACTTCAATACCGATAATGCGGTCAATGTCCTGGCCTTTTGCGGTCAGCATCAGGACCGGTAAATAGAATCCGTCGGCCCGCAGCTTGGCGCAAAGACTCAGGCCGTCTTCACCGGGCAGCATAATATCCAGGATCAGCACATCGAAGGCTTCCCGCTCTATCAGCCGCCGCATCGCAGTGCCGTTTTCGACGGCGCGCACGTTAAAACCCTGCTCGGCCAGATAGCGGCTCAGCAAGGTGCGAATCTCCAGGTCGTCATCAACAATCAATATCCGGTCAGCCATAGTCACCACGTTCATTTGCTGGAATTGAAGCCAGCTTATCAGTTTGAAAAACCGGGGCTAGGTCCATTTGTTACAAATTATGACAAAAGCCGCATCCGGTAACATTTGGTCATAAAAGGCCCTGATTCAGGCATTCTTTTGAAACATCTTGCGGCCATACTGTAACCATGAAAACAAAGCGGACAAAACGGTGTTTTCATAACCACCCGTCCACAAGGCGGGCATATCATGACAGATTTTAAGGTATCGGCAACGACGTGTTTCCTGAGCACAGCCACCTTATCCGTCTGTCCTAAGATCCCTTGTGGAAGAGGCGCATCGTGATACACAAGTCTGTTCAAGACTTGTGTATCACGATGCGAGCCGGAATGATCTTAAAACAACCGTATTGTGTCCGGCGTGTTATCGGGATATAAAGTTTTTCCGGATCACCTCCGGCAACCCAATCCGATTAACAAAAGGGTTTGATTGCCAAGTTGCACAAGGAAGGCCTTGACCAACCCATCAACTATTTATATTTGGAGTGACCATGTCAAAAGATAAAATCAGCCGACGTCAATTTATAAAATATTCTGCGGTCGGAGGGGTAGCGGTCGGCGTTAGCCCGTTGATCGGGCGCTTGGCCGACGCCGCAACCGTGCAAACCCGGCCCAATATCGTCTTGATTGTTTCCGATGAAGAGCGCCATTGGAGCCGCATTGAAACATTAGTGCCGGACAGCCGGTTAACCACGTTCCGGAGCCAGACGGCCGGACGTATGCAATTACGCAACCAGGGCGTGCGCTTTAACAATTACTTCACATCTACAGCACCTTGCAGCCCCGCCCGCAGTGTTCTATACTTCAAACGGTCAAGTTTTCGGTTTTTTTAGAAAACAGCTGGAAATTCATGGTCATTAAAGATTGCATTTTGTCTTTAAAACGGATATCCAGCCCGGCAATACAACAGTCGATGTTGTCCTTAAACACCTGGAATT
>SXGT01361923.1_pt1 | contig 22369 bp, 21 predicted proteins | sample 3176221 | NCBI WGS metagenome assembly SXGT01 (sample SAMN11356862, study PRJNA531348) | freshwater metagenome | isolation source: freshwater sample F1-120 | place: China: Fuxian Lake, Yuxi | collected 2017-12-25
GGTGGCCTCCATGCGGTTGGCTTGCGAAGCTCGCGACTCCGCAAAGTTTCAGTTTCACCCCATGATAACGGGGTCCCCAAATGGTTGGCTCTCAATTCACTTTGCCGAGACGCCTCCTACAGCGCATAGCTCAGGTTGTATAAGTCGGCATCAAGGCCCTCGGCCGACTGCTTTCGCACCGCCATCATGTACCTCGACGTTTGGCCCGCCAATGCGGCCGCAGCCTGCATCGTGTTTGCATTCATCTCGGTCTGGATCGCAGCCTGAAGGGCCTTGATGCGTTTCCAATGCTCCCTGTATTTCTCGACCTGATCTTCGGGCGCGAGGTTGTATTCGTGGAATCCCGAATTCCAAAAGACGCCGGCGAGCGCGGTGTAATCCTTCTGCGAAATGGGATCGTACTTGTGGTCGTGACAGCGCGCGCAGGTCACGGTAAGCCCGAGAAATCCCTTCGTTAAGGCGTCGATCTTGTCGTCCCGTTCGGTGGCGCGCGCCTCGACGAAGATCACGTCGTCGCCGGTGAACCATGGGCCCAAACCGAAGAAGCCGAGCCCCGGCAATTCCTTCTTTCCAGGCAGGAGGTCCGCAGCGATTTGCGCCTTTACGAAATTATCGTACGGCATGTCGCGATTCAGCGCGTCGATGACCCAATCCCGATAACGCCAGTTGTTCACGTAACCATCGCGGGCCATTCCGTACCCGATGAACACGGGCCGCTTGTCGGGCCGCCCGTCGCCGTCGGCGTAGCGTGCCACGTCGAGCCAGTGGCGTCCCCACCGTTCGCCGTAGTGCGGCGAGGCGAGCATGCGGTCGATGGCCTTGGCAAAAGCGCCGGCGGACTGATCGTTGATGAACGCGTCCACTTGCTCCGGCGTGGGAGGCAGACCAGTCAGGTCGTAACTGGCCCTTCGCAGCAGCACGCGCTTAGTGGCGGGCTTCGCGGGGTTTAGTCCCTGGGCTTCGAGTTTCGCGAGGATGAAGGAATCGATTTCCGACTTCGCCCACGCGCTGTTTTTCACTCGCGGCGGCGTGGGCTTCCGAATGGGTTGAAACGACCAGAACGCGCGCTGCTCCGGAGTGATGGAAAATCCCTTCTTCACCGTTGAGGCGGCTCGCGCTTCAGGCCACGGTGCGCCCGACTGGATCCACTGAACAAGATCCTCAACCTCGGGCGTGGAGAGCCTGTCGCCCGCCATAGGCATTTTCAATTTCTCGTCGGCGTGCCTAACGGCGCGAATCAGAAGGCTCTCGGAAGGACTGCCGGGGATAATCGCGGGTCCGGATTTTCCACCTTCCAGGATGGCCGCGCGTGAGTCGAGCCTAAGGCCGCCAAGCTTCGATGCCGTGTGACACGAGTAGCATTTGTTCGCGAACACGGGCCGCACGCGAGCCTCAAAGAACTCGACGCCGGCGGGGTCGCCGAAACCCGGGATGGCGCACGCAAGAGCCAGCGTTGTGAGTTTCAGGACTGCCATTGGCACACTCCTCCCACTGATACGGACGAGGCCATTATAAAACACTTGCGGGCGGAGGGTGTGGGCGCTCATGTCGAGGCGTCGAGGTCAGCGAATGACGAGATTTTGGCGTGCAACTCGAAGTGGCGCGGGTGTGAAACGCGCCTGCGTTTTCCCGCGGCTGAAGATGGCGTATGCGGACCGGGGAGGGCAGTGTAACAATCCGTCCAGTGAATGGGCGCGCGCCGACGATTGGAGAAAATGGGGGTACAAGTGGTTGTGTTTCATGGTGTTGGCAGTGGGTGACGCAGAGAGTAAACTTTTTGTTTTTGCGTTGCGGGCAGGGAAGGAAGAGGGCTGAAGCCGGGTGGTTTTGGCGGGGTGCCTGGCGGCGCGCTGACGGCCGGGGGATCTCTCGCGGCTGAGAACGGCGAAGGTGGACCGAGGAGGGCAGCGGGAGGATGCCGCAAATGAGCGGGAAGTGGACGAATCGAGAGAATTCCCTTGCAAGTGGTGTGGTGTCAATATCTTGAAGGAGGGTGACGCAGAGAGTAAACTTTTTGTTTTTGTGCTCCGGCCGGAGAAGGAAGCGGCTGAAGCGAGCCGGGTTTTGGCGGGGCTGGGCCGGCAACGCGCTGACGGCTGGGGGATATCTCGCGGCTGGGAACGGCGAAGGTGGACCGAGGAGGGTAGCGGGAGGATGCCGCAAATGAGTGGAAAGTGGAAGAATCGAGAGAATGCCCTCGCAAGTGGTTTGATGTCAATATCTTGAAGGAGGGTGACGCAGAGAGTAAACTTTTTGTTTTTGTGCTCCGGCCGGAGAAGGAAGCGGCTGAAGCGGGGCGAGTTTCGGCGGGGTGGCTGGCAACGTATGAAAGACCGACGGCTTTCGGGGTCCGGTCTGGAAATGGCGTTCAAGTGGCTTCCTCAGCGTCATGATAGCCGCGGTAGGGGTGAGATTTAGGCGTTGGTTTCGTAAAGGGTCTGGATTCAGCGGAAAACAAAGTCGAAAATTTGTGATCGTGCCGGAGTTGCGCATTGGGACTGGGGAAGCGGCGTCCAATTGAAGTCGTGTTATCATTCTTCCCATAGGTGATAACATGATCCGGACTCAGATTAGCCTGGATGAGCGGGAGTACGCTGCCGCGAAAGCGGAGGCGAAAGCGTTGGGCGTTCCGGTCGCCGAGTTCGTCCGTCGCGCCATTCGAGAGGCCCTTCCTTCGGACGATCAGGGCCGGTGGATGAAGTTCGCCGGATTGGTGGAGACCGGCAATCCGCGTTCCAGCCAGTCTATCGACGAAATCGTTTATGGTCAAAAAGACTGAGTGCTACGTCGACACCTCCGCCTTCATCGCGTTCCTGGATCGTTCCGACAGTTTCCACGCATTGTTTCGCAGGCTGTTTTCCGCGCCGTCGGCGTTGATTACCTCCGCCTTGGTAATTGCGGAGGGCCACGGATGGTTTCTTCGCCAGTACGATCAGCGGAGAGCGCTGCAATTCCTCGCGTTTATCGATGCATTGCCAAGCCTCACTGTGCGGAGCTTCGGCGCTTTCGATCTCATCGGAACGGGGGGACATCGTGAGGAAATTTTCGGATCAGGGTCTTACTCTGGCCGACGTTCATGGGCTGGCTATCATGCGCGAGCGGAGGATCGGCTGCTGCTGGTCGACAGACCGGCATCTCTGTTTGGGTGGAGTTCCGCTGGTGATCTGAAGATCAGTTTTGTACGAACGTCATCCGCTGGCGTTCTGGCCGCCATCCGTTGGCCCGTGAGTTCGACGCACGCCCGCGTTCTCAGATGGAGTACATGAAGGGCAACGGAGCGCCACCAGATGGGATCGGTCCAGCAGTGTGTAATATTCAACAATCGGTGCAAGTACACGACCGGGGGGTCGCGCGCGGACGGGGGCGTCCGCCCCACTCTGCCCAATGGGAGTTTTCTGGTTCAAATGGGTCGCGGCCCCGGCGCGTCAGGCGATTGTGTGGAGTTCCTATGGTTGTTTTGGCGTCGCGATTTGCTAGAATTTCTCAATAAGGAGTCTGTGAATGAGCATTTTTTCTTCCGTGGCCTCGTTCCAGGTCGCGGCGGCGCAGGACGCCGACGCGAAAGTCATCGAGAAAATTGAAAAGACCGGCGGCAGCGTCAGGCCGCTTGCGCAGAACGACGACAGGCGCGAGGTTGACTTTCACTTGCATGGAGCAGCGGTCACCGATGAGCACATCGCGCCCGCGTTCTCGCTGAAGCGCGTGGTGCATCTCAACCTGGGAGGAACATCGGTCTCCGACGCAGGTCTGGCGAACCTAAAGGCGCTTAGCGGCCTGACTCAACTCCATCTTGAAAACACAAAGATTTCGGACAAGGGTCTCGCGTACGTGAAGCCGCTGAAAAACCTCACATACCTGAACCTTTACAACACGGGCGTGACGGACTCGGGAATCGCGAACCTGACGGGTCTTGTCAATCTGAAGAACCTGTATATCTGGCAGACGAAGATCACGCCGGCGGGCGTGGAGACGCTCAAGAAGGCGCTGCCCACCTTGGACATCGTGACCGGTTGGGATTTGGACAAGAAGGCCCCGGCGGCGAAAGAACCCGAGAAGAAAGAACCGGAGAAGAAGCCCTAGCGCGTTATGACCGCTGGAAACTCCGTGCCCATGATTGAGGCCATTGGCCTCAGCAAATACTACGGGACCTTCGCCGCGATCCGCTCCGTCACTTTCTCAGTGCCGCAAGGACAGGTGGCGGCCTTCCTGGGCCCCAACGGCGCAGGCAAGTCCACGACCATGAAAATCCTCACGGGCTTTCTCGCACCGAGCGAAGGTACGGCTCGCGTGGCTGGTCTTGATATCGGCCGCGACCGCCGGCCCGCGCTCGAGCAACTCGGGTACCTGCCGGAAAACGGCCCTCTTTATCCCGAGATGACGCCCCTCAGCCTGCTGCGATTCTTCGGAACGGCGCGCGGATTGAGCGGCGCGACTCTCCGTGAACGCATCGCCGGCGTGGTAGACCGCTTTGCTCTTGCACCCGTGATCGAAAAGCCGATACACAAGCTCTCAAAGGGCTACCGGCAGAGGGTGGGTATGGCTCAGTGCCTGTTGCACGAACCCGCGGTGCTGATCATGGACGAGCCGACCGGCGGACTCGATCCGAACCAGATTCGCGAAGTCCGGCGTACGATCCGCGAGTTAGGCGAGAGCAAGACGATTCTCCTCTCGACGCACATTTTGCAGGAAGTGGAAGCGATGGCGGACCGCGTGATTCTGATCGATCGCGGGCGAATCGCGTTCGATGGGACGCCGCGCGAAATGCAGGGAGACCGTGCCTCGCTTGAAGAGGCGTTTCATGTGCTCACCGAGGGAGGGCCATGCGCACCGGCCGCCGCGTGATTCGCGCCGTGTTCGCGCGCGAGGTGGCCGGCTACTTCGGCACGCCCACAGGCTACGTGTTCATCACGCTCTTCGTGTTCCTCAGTGCGGTGGCGGCGTTTTGGCAGGAGGCGTTTTTCGCGACCAACCTCGCCAATCTCGATCAACTCAACCGCTTCTTTCCGTACTTGCTGGTCTTTCTGATTCCGGCGATCACCATGAGCCTTTGGGCGGAGGAAAGGAAACAGGGCACGGATGAACTGCTGCTCACGCTTCCGGCAAGCGACTTCGAAATCGTGCTCGGCAAGTACCTGGCGGCGGTAGCGATCTACACCGCGGCCCTTGCGTTCTCGCTCAGCCACATTGTGGTGTTGAGCTGGCTGGGCAATCCCGATCCGGGCTTGATGCTTTCGACGTACCTCGGTTACTGGCTCACGGGCGCGGCGCTGCTGGCTCTTTCGATGCTCGCGTCCATGCTCACCGGGAATCTGACGGTGGCGTTTATCCTCGGCGCGGTGTTTTGCGCGGTCCCGGTATTTCTCGACCGCGCGGGCGTCATCCTTCAAGGGAAGGCGCAGCAACTAGCCGAAAGGCTTTCGACCGTCGAGCAGTTGCGCGACCTGTCGGACGGCGTGGTTACCCTCAGTTCGCTTGTGTATTTCGGCACGTTCGCCGCCTCCATGTTGTACCTGAACGTGCTGGCGGCGGGACGGATGCGATGGGCGACAGGTCCGATGGCTCCTCGAATGCGCTCGCATGCATTGGCCCGCGCCCTGGCGCTGATCCTGATCGCCGGAAGCGCGACGGTGATTGCGTCGGCTCTTCGCTTTCGCGTGGACGTCACCGCGGAGAAAATCCACTCGCTCTCGCCCGAGACTCTGGCGCTGCTGCGCGGTCTGGACAGCCGGAAACCCGTGTTCATCCAGGCCTATTTCAGCCCGGAGGTTCCAAAAGCCTACGCGGATGCGCGAACGAACCTGGCCGCGTTGCTGCGGGAGTTCGACGTAGCGGGCGGGGAAAGCGTCCACACCAAGATTTTCGAAACGGTGAAGTACGGGCCGCAGGCGCGCGAAGCGCAGGAGCGCCATGGAATCCGTCCGTTCCGCGTGCCGGTTCAAGAGGAGAGCGCGCGGGCGATCAACGAGATTTTTCTCGGCCTCGTCTTCACCTGCGGCGCCGAAGAGTTTGTGATTCCGTTCTTCGACCGGGGTCTTCCAGTGGAGTACGAGCTGATGCGCTCCATTCGAGTGGTCTCGCGGGCGAAGCGCAAGAAACTCGGCTTCCTCGTGACGAAGGTCAAGGTGTTCGGCGATTTTGATTTCCAGAACCGGACGCAGACCAACGACTGGTCGATCGTGCCTGAGCTTCGCAAACAGTACGAAGTGGTTCAGGCGCCGCCCGATTCCGATTATCCGGAGGACCTGGACGTACTGATCGCGGCGCAGCCTTCAACGCTGACGCAGCCGCAAGCGGACCGTCTGGCTGCGTACGCGAAGCGCGGCAAGCCTATGCTGCTTCTCCTCGATCCCATGCCGGCCTTCGATCTGACGCTCGCACCGCTGGAGATCGCCCAGGCGGGACAGTTCATGCCGCAGGCCCCGGCACCCGCCGCGCGCGCGAACCTCCAGGCGCTCCTTGAGGCGCTGGGAGTTTCCTGGCAGCAGAATCGCGTGGCTTGGGATAACTACAATCCGCATCCGCAACTGAAGAGCCTGCCAAAGGAATTCGTGTTCGCGGCAAAGGGTTTCAATCCAAAGGAGCAGGTTACGGCGGGCCTTCAGGAAATGGTGCTGCTCTATCCCGGATCGCTGAAAAGCCGCTCGGGCGCGCCGTTTACGCCGCTCATTCAGACCGGGACGGAATCGGGGGCGGTCCGTTTTGAAGATCTGGTGCAACGCCAACTTTTCTCGATCGTGGTGAATCAGAATGCGCCGCACAAGCCCGACAAGGAACCGCATGTGCTGGCCGCGAAATTGAAGAGCGCCATCGTTGTGGCCGACGTCGACCTGATGGGCGAGCAGTTCTTCGAATTGCGCCGCCGCGGCATAGAGAATCTGAATTTCGACAATGTGACGTTCCTGCTCAACGCCGTGGATGAACTGGCGGGCGACGGCTCATTCATCGCGTTGCGGAAACGCAGGCCGCGGCACCGGACGCTAGAGGCGGTTGAGGCTCGCACGCGCACGTATGAGGCGCAGCGCCTCAAGGATACACAACTGGCCGAAGCTGCCGCGGAGCAGCGCTTGAAGGAGGCCCAGGCGCGCTTGGACCGCGCCGTTCAGGATTTGCAGCGGCGCGCCGACCTCGACGACCAGACGCGGCAGATCATGATTTCGAACCTGCAACAGGCGGAGAACCGGAAGCTCACGGTGTCGCGCGCAAATATCGAGGATGAAAAACAGCGCCAGATTGAGACGAGCCGCTCGGAAATGGAAAACTCCATCCGCGGGATTCAGGGCACGATCAAGCTGCTGGCCGTGGCCCTGCCCCCGATTCCGGCTTTCGTGGTGTTTCTCCTGGTTTCGATTCGAAGGCTGCGCAGGGAGCGGATCGGCGTCCCCGCCGACCGGTTGCTGGAGACTGAGACATGACACGCGAAGCCTGGAAGACCGCCGCCTTCGGCGCCGTGGCGATGACGCTTGTCACAGTCGCGGCGGTGATCGAGCCCGAGAGCCGCACACCGGCCATACTGAGTGACCAGGGAGAGGCGTTCTATCCGGCTTTCACCGACGCGCAATCCCCGCGGGCGATCGAAGTGGTGGATTACGACGAAGCCACGGCGACGGCTCGTCCGTTCAAGGTGCTGTTCCAGAAGGGCCGCTGGATCATTGCCTCGAACTACAACTACCCTGTCGACATTGGAGACCGGCTTTCGAAAACGGCTGCCGCTCTCATGGACATGAAGAAGGATCTGGTGCGTTCGGACTCGACCCGGGACCACGCGCAATACGGCGTCATCGATCCGCTCGACCAGAAGGCCTCAAGTCTCGCGGGGCGGGGAAAACGCGTGACCTTGCGCGACGCGCGCGGCGCGGTACTGGCGGACTTCATCATGGGCAAGCCGGTCGAGGGGAAGCAGGGATTTCGTTTCGTGCGGCTGCCGGGCGAGAAGCGGACCTACGCGGTCAAGACGGAAGCCGAGCCTTCAGCCGAGTTCGCCGAATGGGTAAACGCAGGGCTGCTGCGCATCGCTCAGGCGTCAATTCGCAAGGTCACGGTCAACAGCTATTCGATTGACGAGCGGATGGGCCGCATAATGAACGCGGAAACGGCCGTGCTGACTCATGAGAAGGACACGTGGAAGCTAGCGGGCGCGGAGAAGTTCAACCAGGCTGCCGTGACTCAGATGTCCGCCGCGCTAGATCAATTGAAGATTGTGGATGTCCGTCCGAAGCCGCCCAGCCTGGCGCAGGATTTGAAAAGCGGGCAGATCCGGTTGTCTCTTGAGGCTCAGGTGTCGCTGCGGCAGAGAGGCTACTTCTTGACGCCGCAGGGAAGGCTGCTCGCGAACCAGGGTGAGATGACGGTCGAGACCACAAACGGAGTGGTGTACACGTTGCGCTTCGGCGAAATTGCGACGGCGGAAGGCACGGCCCCGGATGCGGCGGCGGCCGCGAAGCAGAAGGGCGAGGCGCGTCACCTGTTTGTCACGGTGGGGTTCGATCCGGTCCGCGCGGAGGCCTACAAAGGCGATGCGGAAGCGGGGAAGCGTGCGGCTCAGGATCTGACGAACCGGTTCGCGGATTGGTATTACGTGATCGGCGGGGCGGATTTCAGGAAGCTGTGTTTAACGCGCAAGGATCTGGTGCGCTGAGGGCAGGTGTTCGATCGCTTCCGCGGTCCGGCTGAACTGTCTAAAAAGCACGTTGCGTCATATCGATGGCCGCACCACGCGGGCTGATCCAATTGCACATATTGCTTTCGGATTCAATCCCGGCGTATCCCGGCGCGGCGGCGCATTCACGCGGCGGCCGCTATTGGTTTACGCAGCCTTCAGGCAGCTCCTCGACGCGAATGGGATTCACCAGTTCGATACCCTCCGGTCCTCGCGCCTCTCAGATGAGTCCCTGGCGGAGCGAGGGTATGTCCGGCACGTGATCTGGGGCGCGGATCGAAACTGTGCCGGGGAGTTGGCTACTGGCTTATAATTCAACCTTGGCCAAGACCCGCGGAACCCTCGAAAAAGCGCAGTCGCGCGTGCTCCTCCTCCTGCTCATTTCGGTTTGGATCAACTACGTCGATCGCGGCAACCTCTCCATCGCCGCACCCGCGCTCATGCCGGAACTGGGAATCGAGCCGGGCCGCATGGGCCTGCTCCTGGCGGGCTTCTTCATCACCTACTCGTCGTGCCAGGTGGCCGCCGGCTGGGTTGTGGACCGCTTCGACGTTTCGCGCGTCTACGCCTACGGATTCCTCCTGTGGTCGGCGGCAACGGTAGCCGCGGGGTTCGCAACAAGCTTCTGGGCGTTATTCGCACTGCGGCTCGTGCTTGGCGCGGGTCAATCCGTCGCTTACCCCGCGTACTCGAAGATCCTGACGGAGTACTTTCCCGCGCACCGGCGCGGTTTCCTCAACTCGCTCGTCGACGCGGGAACAAAGGCTGGCCCCGCCATCGGTACGCTGCTCGGCGGATTGATCATCGCCCGGTTCGGATGGCGCTCGTTTTTTATCTCTTTCGGTCTGGTCACCATGATCTGGCTTTGGCCCTGGCTTCAAGCGGCTCCGAAGCGTGGCGGCGGCTTCATGGGAGACACGCCGGCCGGGGGACCCACGATGCGCGACATTCTGCGGCGTCCCGAAGCCATTGCCACCTGTTTCGGACTGTTCTGTTTTAACTACGCTTACTATTTCCTGCTCACTTGGCTGCCCTCCTACCTTGTAAAAGAACGGCATTTTTCCATGGAGCGAATGTCAGTGATGGGGTCCATCCCGTTCTGGGGCATCGCCATCGTCTCCGTCTTTTTCGGCTGGTTGTCCGACCGGCTGATCATGAGCGGCGGCTCGCCCACCAGGGTTCGCAAGCGCATCGCCGTCATTGGTTTGCTCGGCGGAATGCTGCTTCTCCCGGCCGCGATCGCGCCTGATGCAAACGTCTCGATGGGCTTGCTGATCGCAGCCTGCCTTGCGTGCGGAATGTACACGTCAAACGCATGGGCCATCAGCCAGACCCTCGCCGGACCGGCGGCGGGCAAGTGGACGGGACTTCAGAACGGCTTCGGAAACCTTGGCGGAGTCGCCGCGCCCATCCTCACGGGCTGGATTGTGCAGAAGACCGGCTTCTTCTATCTTGCGTTTGTCGCCGCCACTGTCTGTCTTGCGATCGCCGCTTTCGTTTACGGTGTCGTGATCCGTAAGGTGGAACCAATCGAATGGCCTCAGCCTGGACTGCCGCAAGTCTGACGGACGGCGGTCAATACTCACACACCGCACTGTGCTCTACTTTGTAGGCTTTCACGTCGCGCTTCGGCCCCGCGGCATTGTGGCAATCGGCGCAAACAGGCGAAGTCAATACGAAGCGGTGCCGGTTCCCCGGGGGCGAATGCACTCGATGGCAGGAGACACACGTTGTTTCAAGCCCTTCCCGCAACACGTCGCGAACGTTCCGGTACACGTGACGCTCACCCCCTGGTATCGCGGCGTCGTCCGCCTTCGCGAAGTTGAATTCGTAGTCCTTGAACAGGTCCTCACCCGCCGTGAAATTGTTCGCGTAAGGCAATCCCGTCGCTCGTGACTGACCTCCCCGCAGGTGGCACTGCGCGCAAATCGATGTCACGACTTTCGCATCGAGTGGGCGCTTCTTCGAAAGCAACATAGGCGACACGGCTTTCGTGTGGTCAAGCGATGCGTCGCCGTGGCATACATAGCAATCGAGGCCGAATGCGGAGAACGTCTTTGTCTGGGAATCGACGCCGGTCGAGTGGCATCCGGCGCAGCGTTCGCCGAACCTTAGCCTGTTCCATCCGCCCGGAGTGCGGATGGAAAAGTTTCCGTACCCGTCTTTCCTTAGGAAACGGACGTTTGCGCGGCTTCCGAGAAAATAGTCGACTTCTCCGCCGAACACACTGCCATCGAGCAAACGGGTCAACTCGGGAGCGTCTTCGCGCTGTCGAATGGTAAGCCCGTGGCGGTTCTTCCGCCACTGATTCCCGATGTCGCTTCGGTGGCAAAACAGGCACTCGTCGCCGTGGATGAATTCGGGTACCGGCTTTCCCGTCCGCGCCTGCGCCAGAACCAGGCGCGCGCACATAGCCGCGTACGCTAGAGCACGAATTCCCGGCGGCATCCGCGCAAATCCATTTCGTATTCGATCGTCACGATCGGAGGCCGCGCGAAATGCCAGATCGCGCCATGGAGCGACGCCGCTCCCATTCGCGTCAGCACCTCCTTCCGCAGGAAGGAGCACACGGAATGGACGCAGTAAATCTCGGCGACCGTAACGTCCGGCCAGCCCGCGCCCAGGTCGTGCAGGCGCCCCTCCATCAGGTCCATCACAAACCGCGCCTTCGCGGCGAGTCCTGCCGGCGATGTGTCCCCGCGCCGGACGACGTCCTTCGGATCGAGGGATCCTTCAGGCAATTCCCCCGCTCCGGCCACCACGAGCGTCGGCGGCGCTCCCTTCGACGGAACCGTATAGGAGAAACCGTAAAGGCTTGGCTCGGCCGGAGGTTCGAGCTCGGGCGCGACGTTAGTGCGCGCCACGGGATTCAACCCGTCAAGCAAGACGTCCCATTTCTTCAACACGTCCACGTAGCCGCCGTTGAAGTCGGCGAACCCCTGGAATGTGAAGGGCTTCGGCGAACGCAGTTCCATGCCGCAAAGCGCCTGCTTCGGCCGGCCAACCTCTCGCAGATGCCGCTCAACCGCGTCGAATCCGGCGCGGAGCGGAAGGGGCGAGCGAAACCGGGCATGCTCGATTTCGTGATCTGACGAAGCAACGGCGCCCGCGGAATAGGGCGCGATTCCCTTTAGGAAGGAGTAGTTTCCACGTTTGTTTTCGATGCGCATTAAACCACCATGATAGTCCACGAGTCCGGCGTCCCGCTCGCTCGAGAAATTCGCGCCGAGTCCAAAGTTAGCGAATCGCAGGCGTGGGGTTGGCACTCGCGCCTGCCGCATCGACACTCGTGTGGAGGCTTTCCGCGCCAGTAGACAAGGCTCGAGAAAGTCTCGACCCGGCACGCTAAAGCGTGCGCCACAAGTTGCCGGCGGCTCCGTCCTGACTCGGTTCGGGTCTCACTCGAAGAGTCAATAGCCGCCGCGACAACGGGTGTTTTGGGTTGGTGTGTCGCCAGCATCACATGCCCGGCAAGGGGAGCGAGGTAGTGACCAGTGGGATGGTCTCGGTTACGATCACGGTTTCGCTGACTGGACCGACGGTGAGCACGGGCGATAGATCGACGCTGCGTCCGGTTTCGAACGTGAGGTCCCATTCCCCGGTCTTCATGCCCTGGGCCTCGACACGGACCCTGCACGATCCGATCTTGATGGGCGGAGTGGCGAAGAAGCCCTCGGAATTCGATTCCGTCGTGTTGACCGCTCCGGTTGCGGCATGGGTGATCGCGATTCTTGCCCTGGGAATGGCCGCGCCGCCGGAATCCTTTACAATGCCATGAATCGTGCCGCGGCCGGTCACGGACTGGGCAGTGCACAAGGGCGTTTCGGCGGCCGCCAGGACGAAGACGGCAAGGACAGCAGGCGGGGTTGGAGGAGCGCGTTTGTTCATCCTCCACCGGAACGAAGGCATGCTTCTGGCAGTATACGCACCCGGACGCAGCAGAGGTGTAAGACTGGCGGGCGTTCTGACACTACACCCTTAAGAGTATTCACTTGACGATCATGCAATGCCGAACTGCTCCTGATGATGTTGTTGCGCGGATTGGCCGCCGCCATCAAGGGGCCTGGATGTCTCGCCAAGAGTCAGCTACGGTGACCGCAGTCGTGATATTACTCCTCTTCGCGGCGCCTGGGTTCTGCATCACTACGTATAACAATCCAAATGACTTCATTGTTTCCCCCGGCACGGTTTTCGACGGCGTTGCGAAGCTCTTTCTCACCATCGGGCCCCACTCTTTTAGCTGCACGGGAGCGCTGCTGGAAAACGGCATTGACGTCCTCACGGCCGCGCACTGCCTGACGGGCGCATGGGGCAGCGCCGTTGGTGCGGGTTCGATGCGAGTTCAGTTTGACTTGCCGAATAAGGTCATCGTCGAGATCGCGGGCACGAGCTATTTCGTCAGCCCGGCATGGGATGGCAATGTGCTTCGCGGGGGAGATATCGGTATTATCCGGCTGGAGTCTGAGGCCCCTAAGTCTATTCCGCGCTACGAAATCCATCGCACGGCCGACGAAGTCCGCAGGGTTGGAACGATGCTCGGTTACGGGATTTCCGGCACGGGAAGCGCCGGATATGACGAGGTGCAATATCCTTACGGGACGAAACGCGCCGCGACTAACCGGTACGACGGCGCGGGGAGCGACATCTTTTCCAACGTGAGCGATAGCGTCCTGCTCTTCGACTTCGATAACTACACCGCGAATCAGGCCCCACAAAACGATTTTCTGGGTTCGTGCGGCTCGCCGTGCGACGCCTATCCGGAGATTCCCTGGCGTGAAGGCTTCACCTCCAAGGGGGACGACGGCGGACCTACGTTCATTGACGGCAAGATCACGGGCGTGCACTCCTTTGTCTATACGGCCGGCTGTCCACTGGCGGCGGTGTGCTCCGCAACTGGTGCTCCGGTTTCGAGTTTCGGTGAGTTGGGCGGCGATACCCGTGTGTCCGCGCACGCGGCATGGATAGACGGTATCGCGGTAAATCTCGCCGCCGCTCCGTCGCAAGTGCCAGAGCCGGGGACGGCGCTCCTTGTCGTGTTCGCTGCCTTTGGTTTTGCCGTCGCACAAAGAAGATTGGGCGTCCGTCGCCACTGTGACCGTTCGGATAGCGCCAGTGCTGTTCGGATAGCTTCCTGCCGGCGCTAAGCATTTCCTCTGGCGTCGTAAGTCTATATTAACCAATGTATTAAGTGGTATCCCCGACCTCCCTCGTCGTGGCCCTGCACGTGCGATCAAGAGGTACAGCACAAGGAGATACCAGAAATGCAGACGATTCATAGAACCTCAATCGCGACTGTGGTTGGGCTATTTCTTGGCCTCGCACCCCAGGTTGGGGCAAGCGAGCCATTTCGGATGGTCATTTCGTTCGACTTCTATGTGCACGAAAGAGTGCTGCCGGCTGGGGAGTACCAGATCAACTTTGGGACGGACGCGCTTCAGATAAAGTCGGATGGCGGCTCGGCGTACCTGCTGACGCCGGTAAGCCGCTCGCAACGTGCAACGCCGCGCCTGGTGTTTCGTCGCTACGGCGCGGAATACTTCCTCGCCGAGATCTGGACGGAGACCGGAATCCGGCGCCTTGCGCCCGGCGAGCGCGAGCAGGAGTTGATCGAGTGCGGTCTGCGTCCGGAGCGGACGACGCTTTCAGCACAACGCTAGAAGCCTTTCTCATGATCCGGGATCGACGCCGCGGTTTGACTTACGGAGCCGCCGCGCGGTATGTTCCAGATAGGTGCTGATTTGGGCGCGGTAGCCAAGTGGTAAGGCAGAGGTCTGCAAAACCTTTATTCAGCGGTTCGAATCCGCTCCGCGCCTCCAACTTGACAGCGTCGCCCGCCGGGCTATTGTCCGTCCACGGAAAACGCAAGCAGAACATTCCCCGGAATCCCGCCCCACATGCCGTACCCGGAATTTGCGAAGAGCAACCCTCCGGCAATGACCGGCCCAGGACCGTCAAGCGATCCGCCCTTGGCTTTCCTTCCATTGACGGTCTCGAACTCCCGGGCGGTATCGAAGTCCCAAATCACGTCTCCTCTGGTGGTGGAGTATCCGCGCAGATGGCCATCCAGCGAGCCTGAGAACACGACGCCTGGAATCGCCGTCACCGCCGCCGATTGAGCCGGACTGCAGCCCTGGCGGTCCGCCGGACAGGGAGCGGGTTTCGTGCTCCATATCTTCTCTCCCGTCGAAAGCTGGAGCGCAAAAAGTCCGCCGCCCCTCGTCTTGTCTGGAGTCATCCGCATCCCTCCAATTACCTTGCTGTCGGGCTCGCCGCGGGCGAAACTTAAGTCGGAAAGGGCCACGTACATGTTCTCACCGTCCGCGGCCGACCCCCACTGGATCCCTCCCAGGACGCCGCCTTTTCCGACGCGCGTCTGCCACAGAATCCTGCCTTCGTCATCCGGATCAAGCGCATGCGCCACTCCCGACTTCTGCCCTATTACGAGTGCCCGTTTCCCGCCGGATAGCGAGACCAGAATTGCGGACTGCCCGAAGTCCCAATCCGGCCCATTCGAATCAGGACAGTTGACCTTGTTCGGAGAGCTGCAGCCGATGTTGAACGCATCGTTCTCGGTCAATTGCCGCGACCAGACGACTCTTCCCGTCTTGCGGTCAAGCGCGAGAACGGCGTCGCTCGTTTTCGTCGGCGGATCGGAGTAGTTGTCTCCGGTTGCGGCGTACAGCAAGTCCTTCTTCAGGTCCACGGTCGGAGTCGCCCAAACGCCCGCGCCGGACGGGCCGAATAACTGAACATCCACCTTGTTCCTTTTCGTCGGTCTGGGGGGCTCCGCAATCGTGAAGGTCTTCCAGATTTGCCGGCCGTTGGCTGCGTCGAGAGCGACTACACTTCCGCGGAATGTGCAACATTGGTACTTCGGCGATCCGCCGATCCCTTCTTCAAAAGATGCAACCGGCACATAGACCACGCCATCGTGGAACTGGGCCGTTCCGGTAACAAGGGCCATGAGGTGGTCGTCCAAGTGGACCCTCCATAGTTCCTTACCTGTGGCGGCGTCGATCCCGTATGCGTTCGCTTTCGCGTCGCCGAAATAGACGCCGAATTTCCGGGGCGCGCCCGGCGTAGCGCCGTGAACCTCTCCCAAAACCACGCCCGAGCGGATGGACGCTTCAGCCGCGTAGGTCCAGTAGATGCACCCGCTCTTCGCGTCGAGCGAATAGACCGTTCCCGAAAGACTGCCGACATAAACCCGTCCGCCTGCAATCGACGGCTGGCTGCGTGCCATTGTCCCGTCGCCCAGCCCAAACGCCCATTTCAGCTTCAGTCGCGGGGAGTCTTCCGGCCGCAATCCGGCGGCCTTCGCATCCTGAAACCGCGAGTTCGAGAGATTCACGCCCCAGCCATTCCAGGCCGCCCCTTCCAGAGGATCGCCGAGCTTCGCACCGGTGTCCTTGCAATACGCGGTTGGCGCCATTTCGACCGGTTTCGAGTCCGGCATTCCCAGGTATTCCGCGACGAGTTTTCGCTCGGCCGCGCTGAGCGCCGCGCCCTGCATTCGCATCTTCCCAGCATCAAGGGACGCGCGAATCGTCCTGACTTGCATCGCCTTGAGCGCTGCAAAGGGCGGGACGCGTTCGCCGGCCGCTTCATGGCATGTGGCGCAATGTTTCTTGTAGAGCGCTTCGCCTTGCTGCGCCGCCATCACGCCCGCAACAAGGAGAAGCATAATCGAAAATCGCATCGTCAGTCCCCGCTAATTTTTAAGATGCGCGTCAAACCACTCGATCGCCAGCCGCGTTGCCTCGACGCGCGCCTCGTTGTAGATCCCGTAGTGGGCAATCCCCGGAATGCTGACCAGTTTCTTCGGACCCTTCGCCAGCGCATGCGCCTTCACGGCGTGGTCGCGGTTGTCGAACAATTCTTCCTTTTCGGCGACGATGAACAACATCGCGCAATTTGGAGCGCTCCCGGCCTCGTTGACCGGAGCATAGTGGATCATCTTCTCCGCCACCGGTCCTCCCTGAAGCTTCCCGATGACAACGGCCCTCGGCGGAGGATATCCCAGTTCTCCGCGCGCTCTCCGAGTCGCGCCATCGTAGGTTGCCGCCCGCGCCGCCTCGTTAGCCACCACGAACCTTGAATCCATGCCTCCAACCTGACTGACGAGTGCCTTGACACGGTGGTCCATGGCTGCCGCATGAACGACGTGCCCTCCTGAATAGCTGGTTCCCCAAAGTCCGATTCGTTTCGGATCGCAGTCCGCCTCCCCGTGCACCCAGTGGACAACGTTTTCGATGTCCGTGGCTTGGTCGATTGGATCCACCACTTCACGAATCTCCCGCACTTCGGCGAGAAACGTTCCGCCTGGCTTTTCCGCCCTGCCGGGCTTGGTAAGGATAACCCGCGCTTCGCTCTCGCCCCAACCGCGGTAGTCGAAGGCGACAGTCAGGTACCCCGCTTTCGCTATTTCGGCGGCTTGCCGCCGCAGCATCGCCGCGGTTCCGCCCCATCCATGGGACATGATGACGGTGGGCAGACGCTTTCCCTCCGAGCCTTTGGGCGCGTAGACTTCAGCGCTCATTCGCGTTCCTTCGCTCCAGATGGTTGCCCGGCGGACGCGCAACTCGTCCGGCTGAACAGCCTGACCATGGAGCGAGACGCCGAATGGCATCAGATACAGCAATTGGCGAAGCGCGCCGCAGTTGATCCCCATCCTGAGATGATATCAATGGGAAGTCGCAACGGTACTTGTCAACTCCCGCGACTGCGCGACTGGCCCTCCGTGGCGCCTCCTCGAAGACGCGTGGCCCTACAATGTCCAATGCCTGTCATCGGGCAAGAAGGAACGAGAGCGTGCAGCAGCTTTCCGATCTCTCGAAGCTTTGCCGGTCGAAACGGAAGACGAACTCATCCAGGCGCCCGTCGAGCTGTTTGGTAAGCATGACATGAACCCCACTACGTGAACTCGCTGGCCAAGCAGGGGCTTGCGCCTGGAAAAGGGGAAAAATGAGCGGCGAGCAAGTGGAACGGCGCGAGCTGTGGCGCGGTGCCGGAAGGTTGCAGAGCCGGAGCACCGCGGCAGGGACGCCTCACGAGAGTGCCTCTTAATTTAACGCGGCTGGGCCCGGATCTGGGCGAGCAATTTTCGCGCCTGATCGTGCGACGGCGCGCCGTACTCAGGTTCGCGCGACAGGTAGGTGATGAGGCAGGACTCGGCGCGTGAAAAATTCAATTTGTTGGAAAACATCCTTTGCGCGGCGGCAAACTGCGGCGACAGATTGCCGGGAATGCGCTCCTGGGATTGTGCGAGGATGGCGTCAAGCTCGCTCCATCGGCTGCCCGCCGCGAAGATTCGCGCCAGTATCGCGTAGGGCGCGACTCGTAACGAGTCCACTGCCATCGCAGCGCGGGCGTGCGCCTCGGCCTCACCATGGTTTTCGTGGCCCGGTCCCAGGTAGAATCGGGCAAGTGCGGTGCGCGCCGTGTAGCTCTTGGGGTTCGCCTCGACAGCCTTGAGATGAAGCTGCTCGGCCTGCGTGGAATTTTTCTGCTTCAAGGCCAGCTCAGCCTGTGTGATGTAGCCTTGGACCGGGTCGACGCGAACCAATTCCCCGGCTGTCGCCCGTGCCTTGTTCCGGTCCCCGCCGATCAGGCCGGGGGCTTCCCAATAGAACATGGTTAATGCGTGCAACGCCTCGACGTGTCCCGGGTTCAGAGCGAGCGCGGCTTCGTTCTCCTTCTTGAAACGGCGGGCGAGGCTCAGACCTCTGAACGGACCGGCCTTTTGCGCCACGTACCCGCAGAGCTCCGCGAGCAGGCTGTGATAGTCCGCATTTCGCGGGCTTGCAGCGACGGCCGCTTCCATCACCTTCAATGCCGTCTCATACTCGCCGGCGGCTTCCATGGTCCGCGCAAGCAGATAGGCGGCGTGCGAGTGCGACGGCCTTTCGCCATGCTGTTTCACTAGTTGATTTCGCGCTTCCCGAAAATAGCCGCGTTCGATAAGCGCCTCGGGCGGCTCAGCGGCCGAGACTACGGCCAACGCTGCAAGTAGGAATCGAGTGTGCTTCATCGGAATGCACAATTTTATCAGGGGCAGGCATGCTATAAGGGGACGATGACCGATATTCAAGAGCGCGCCAAGCGCGTGAAAATGCTTCTGATGGACGTGGACGGGGTATTGACGGACGGCAGGTTGTGGAACGTCCCCGACGGCGGCGGAAACATGGTGGAGACCAAGGGTTTCGATTCTCAGGACGGAATCGCACTCCAGTGGCTGAACTGGAAGGGTATCAAGACGGGCCTGATCAGTGGACGGGTCTCGCCGGCCACAGCGGTGAGGGCAGCGCAATGTAAATTCGCCTACGTCTACCAGGGCCACATCGAGAAGATTCCGATTCTGGACGAAATACTGGCAAATGCCGGGATCGACAAGGATTGCGTGTCGTATATCGGGGACGATTTGACCGATGTGGTGGTTATGCACCGTGTGGGATTTGCCATCGCCACGGCGAACGCCCGGCCGGAGGTGAAGCGCGAGGCACACTACGTCACGCAGGCGCCCGGCGGGCAAGGCGCCGTGCGCGAGGCCATCGAACTGATCATGCGGGCACAGGGATTCTGGCCCGAAATCCTGGCGAAATACGAGATCGCTTCATCCTAACCCGGGGAGGCCGGAACCAAACAGACCTAAACGCCGAAAGTTGTAGCCTCCCAAACGCACACCAAAGGCCTATCGAAATTGGCTCCGGCGCATACCGCGGAAGATCCTGCCAGAAACGTGGCAGAATCCAGATGTTGAGGTACTAAGGTCTTGTAGCGAGGCAACTGTTCCAGGTCCGAACACGGGACTGTGGCGGCGGTGGGGCAGGCCGGTGTCTGCGGCTCGTCATTTCCCGGAAGACGGCAGACGACAAGAAGCGATCGACTGCCCCGTCGGCTGCTTGTTTCATGACGGGCCCAAGAAGGGCGAGCCAGCCGGATTCGTGCGGCATTTGGCTCGGCACTGCTCGTTCTCCCTCTCAAGCAATCGCCATCCATCGCGCGAAGTTGTTTGATTTCAGTAAGGAGGGTTGGACTGCCATTTGCTTTTCCTAATTTCGGAACGAACGAACAAAGGAGGAGGAGGTGGGTTTATGCAGCGAGCTCTGAGAATTGCCCTAGGCCTTGGAATGAGTTTGACTATGGCCACGGCCGCCGACAACCGGCCCGCAACGAAGCAGGCGGAGCGAGGCCGGGAATTGTTCTTGAAGTCCGCGAAGGGGACGGCGTGCGGTACATGCCACGCGATCGCCGGGGTGGGGAATGCGGTTGGACCAGACTTGGGGAGAATGGCGTCATTGGTTGCCCCCAGGGGTTTGGTGATGGCGATTCAAATGACGGTGACGGCCTACGTGCAGGAGGTAAAGGGGCCCGACGGCACCTTCCCGGGCATTCAAAAGCAGAAACAGGGAGACGAAATCGAAATCTGGGACTTGGGTCAGGCGCCTCCGGCGCTGCGCACTCTCAAGTCCAGACAGGTGATCTCGATGTCAGCGAACAGGAGTTGGAAACACCCGCCGGCCTCCGCCGGGTATACGTCCCAGGAATTGGCCGACATTATCGGCTTCCTGAAATGGGCTGCGGTCGGGGGGCGGAAAGAGGTCAGTGTGGCGGAAGTCGAGGGCCTTCAATAATCTCTCTGAATCATCGACTTACGCTGATTTCTTTAAAGTAAATTGTCGAACGCGCGTCGTGATTTTGGAGACCTATGAATCCGGCGTCCGGACGTGGTCCGCGCACCGGCTCGTACCACTGTTTTCGTTCGGGTACCGCCTGATCGCCGACGAACTCGTTTACAACTTCGCCGTTGAGAGTCACGATGGTCTTCTGGCCGCGCAGCACGATGTCCATCGTGTTCCACTCGCCGGTGGGTTTTTGGGCGCGCTTCGATATTTTGCTCAGTGAATAGAGAGCCCCGGTCGAATGCCACTCGTCGCCAGCGGCGTCGATCTGCACTTCGTAACCGTTGTGGACTGCGTACCATGGGTCGCGCGGCTCTTCCGCGAGGCGGATATAGAGACCGGAATTATCGCGCGGCCCGGAGGTCTTGAAGACCACGCGGATTGTGCAGTTGCCGAACCGCTCACCCTTGTACCAGAGCAGTCCCATACCGCCTTCGGTTTTCATCATTCCGCCTTCGACGACGAAACGGCCGGGACCGGCCATGGACCACTCATCGAGGTCCTTCCCGTTGAACAGTTGCCTGGGTGCGGCCACCGCGGCAACAGCGGAGAGACCGAAAAGCGCAATCCATGCCTTCATGCGTCTTATGATCGCACGTATGGGCGGGCCCTACCGACGGCGGCCAGAGTGGCATCCAGAGCCGTTTCCCAGTGGTGGCCAACCTCGGCGCGGACCACTTCGATCCGGCCCGGCCCGCTTGGCTTCCAGCGCTCGAACATTCGCGGAGAAGGGAAGCCCGCGAACACCGTGACCAGCGGCACTCCGCTGGCGGCCGCGACGTGCTGCCCGGCGGAATCGTAGCCGACATACAAGGATGACCTCGCGATGATCGACGCAAATGGCGCGAACGCGCCCTGCCAGGCCTGGACGCGCCTCCCGGCAATCAATCGCTCGACGCGTTCGGTTTCCTCGCCCCCAGCGCCCTTATCGATGACGACTGTCATCCCGAGGTCTACAAGGCCCTGCACGAGCTGCGCTTCAAATGGATCGGCGATTCGTTTCCCTGGATTCTCTCCGACGCCGAGACTCAGCGCAATGAACGGAGAGTCGCTCAGAGCAACCAGCTTTGGCGCGATCCATGCGGCGCTCTCCACCCCGAACGTTTCCGCTACCCAGCGCCTGGTAAGTGTCGAGAGAGTATCTTCGCTCTCGCCGCCGTATGACCGGCTCTCGAAGAAATAGTAATCCTCCTCGCGGCAAACCGGCACGAGACCAAGCTGGGAAAGCCGGGAATCCGGATCGATCACGATGCTCGATGGCTTCGCAAGAAGATCCCGCAAAGCGAGCGAAGGCGCGAGGCGGTCGCGGAAAGAGCCGCTCCTGGGGTAGGGAACCGGCAGGTGCTCGATTCGATGATCCTCCTCGAAGAGCTCCCAGTTCTTCCGGCTGCCCACCAGAAAAATACGCGCTTTCGGAAACCGCCGTTTGGCCCCGTCGAGGACGACGCTCGTCACCGATACGTCCGCGCCCAAAGTGACGCGGGAGAGCACGAATACGTTCTCCACCGCAACAGCGTCCCCCTCGTAGGCGCGCGGCGCACGAACCCGACGGTATCGGGCGAGAGTTTCCTCGGGGTCTCCCCCAAGGGCTTCGGCAAAAACATGCGCGTAGGCGTCGCACAAGGCTGGTTCGAAGCGGTCGCTCAAGCCTTCGATGACGATGCTGAACAGCGCAGGCGAACAAGGGTCCGCGGAGAGCGAGTGGACCCACTCGCGCGGCCAGCGCCGGCCACTCAGACAAGAGTCGAGCAGCCGCTTCGCGATTTCGTTACACGAAATATTTTCGGACAAGGAGGTCGAGTTTTCGCAATGTTGTTTCGGGCACGGTCTTCGGGTCGGTGAGGAGCGCGTGCGAGAGCGCGGAGCCGCATTTGCAGTCGCGCGAGGCAGGAATCGCCGCCACCGCCGCGGCCACCACCTTTGCCGCATTCTCGGCATTTTTCGTAAGGTTGCCGATGATATCGGCGACGGTCACGGCGTCGTGATCTTCGTGCCAGCAATCGTAATCGGTCACCATCGCGGCGGTAACGTA
>SXGT01028308.1_pt1 | contig 22364 bp, 16 predicted proteins | sample 3176221 | NCBI WGS metagenome assembly SXGT01 (sample SAMN11356862, study PRJNA531348) | freshwater metagenome | isolation source: freshwater sample F1-120 | place: China: Fuxian Lake, Yuxi | collected 2017-12-25
ACATCCTGAAGTGGGAGTATCAACCGCTCGGTCCGTTCCTGGCGAAGAACTTCGCGACCTCGATCTCGCCGTGGGTGGTCACGCTCGCCGCGCGGGAGCCTTTCCACGTGCCGGGACCGAAGCAAGATCCGGAGCCGTTGCCGTATCTGCGCTGTGCTGGCGACTGGGCGTATGACATTCACCTGGAAGTCTGGCTGCAAACTGCGAAGATGGCGGAGCCGGTGAAGATCAGTGCGACCAATGCCAAGCATCTGTACTGGAACCTGTGCCAGCAGATCGCCCATCACACGGTCAATGGCTGTAATCTGGAAACGGGTGATTTGCTCGCGTCGGGCACCATCAGCGGGCCGACGCCGGATTCGCTCGGATCGATGCTGGAACTGGCCTGGAAGGGGACGCGTCCGTTGCTGCTTCCGAATGGCGAAACGCGCACGTTCCTGCAAGACGGCGATCGTGTGACGATGAAGGGCTGGTGCCAGGGGGATGGCTACCGCGTCGGCTTCGGCGAAGTGACCGGGCGCGTGTTGCCGGCGCGTGAAATTATCTGATCATCGATTGCGGAATCTGGTCCGCTTGGCGGTTTCGCGCACCAACCGGTGCCCCAAAATTCAGTGCCAGCGGCGCAGCTGGTGCACGAAACCGCGGAGCGTGACATCCTGCGCAATCGATCAACGCACGATGGTGAAGGACTTATGCAGCAGCAAGACCACTTCTGGAGCCGAATCGCCGGTGCGTACGAGCGTGAGTTCATCGATCCCTATCGCAGCGACGTGCGCAACAATCCGCTTAAGCGAACGCTCCATCGACTGCGCGGCGTGGAGCACGGCGTCGTTGCCGACCTCGGCTGCGGCATCGGTCCGCTGTTGCCATTCCTCGCCCCCCGTTTCAAGACGGTACACGCCGTCGATTTTGCCGAGGGTATGCTGGCGCGCGCGCGGGAACGCGTGCAGGGTTGCGCCAACGTCAGTTTCCATCAGGCCAGCTTTCTCGACCTCGGCGCGCTGGCGGAGCCGATGGATGTCGCGGTGGCCGTCAATAGCCTGGTGCTCCCCAACCCCGCCGATCTTGATGCCGCCCTGCGCGAGATTCGGCGCATGGTGAAGCCCGATGGGTATTTCCTGGGCATCCTGCCGGCAATGGATGCCGTGCATTACTACACGATGCTGCTCATTGATCGTGCTCTCAAAGCAGGCAAGCCCATCGACAGCGCGCGCAAGAATGCCGCCCACCATTGCGAGCACGAATACTACGATTTCGCCATCGGCCAATTTCGCTTTCGCGGTCTGGAGCAGCACTTTTGGCAGCCGTTCGAGGTCCGTTATCGTTTTGCGCGGGCCGGCTTCGCGCTCAAGAAGCTCAAGAAAGTGTCGCTGTCCTGGAAGCAATTTGCCGGCGGCAAGGAACTGCGTGACGAGCCTCCCCCCTGGGACTGGTTCTTCCTGGCCAAACCGCTTGCCGTTTAGCGCTCGCCCCCCACGATCAGCGACTGCCGTCAATGCGCGAACGCCAAACGAGGACCGCGAACACCATAAAATTCCTTCATGCTACCAACCCAAGCTCTCACCCTGCGCGGCGTCCGGGTCCACAACCTGAAGAACATCGACGTCGACATTCCGCTCCATCGCCTCACGGTGGTCACAGGCGTATGCGGCTCCGGTAAGAGCAGCCTGGTTTTCGATACACTCTACGCCGAGGCGCAGCGGCGGTACCTTCAGTGTGTCTCGGTCCACGCCCGCCAGGTCCTCGACGGCTTCGCTCCCGTGGAGGCGGCGGAGATCGGGCCGCTGCCGCCTGCGATCGCGATCCGCGCTGAACGTGACTTGCGGCCGGGCGCCAACGTCGCATCCCTCTGCGGGATCGGTGCCCCGCTGCGACGCCTTTTTGCCTTCGCCGGCGCGGTGTCCTGTCCGACCTGTGCGCTGTCCGTGATTGCTCATGGTGTCACGGACGTGGTCGCGGCGATCGAGGCACTCCCCGCTGCGACGCGCTGCGCCATCGCCTATGCAGCGACGGCAGGTGAACCGGCGGATCAAGTCCGCTTCCTGGCGTCACTGCGCGAAAGCGGCTACTTCCGCATCCAGGTCCAGGGCGTCGGCTATCGAATCGGCGAGCAAGAGGTTCCCACCTTTTCGAGCGGCCAACCGATCTGGGTCTTGCTCGATCGATTCGAAGTCGGCAAAACGCCGCGTGATCGGCTGAAGGAATCGGTCCAGGCCGGTTACGCGCGCGGACAAGGCCGAATCGGCATCCTGTCTGATACGCAAGAATACGTATTCGAGGAGCACCACGTCTGCACCCGCTGCGGACGTAGGCTGACGGCGGCGACGCCGCGCTTGTTCGATCCCAATGACCCCATCGGCGCCTGCCCAGTCTGCGCGGGCACTGGGGTGGAAAGTGCGAGCACGACTCCCTGCCCTGCATGCAAGGGGCGCCGTTGGAATGCCGACGCGCTGGCAGTGCAGGTCGGCACGCGAAACCTGGCCGATTGGCACGCTCTCACGCTCGCGGAGATGCACAGTCTCACGACCAATCTGCAACTGCCGGGGGAGTGTCAAGGACTGCTTGGCGAGATCCGTGCGCTACTCGAACCGCTGCTTGCGCTCGACCTGGGCAATCTGCGGCTCGAAGTTCCCACGGCAACCCTTGCCGACGGCGCCACGCGCCGGATCGCCCTGGCACGGGCCGTCGCGTCGAAGCTCGTCAACATGCTCTATCTCATTGAGGACCCCACCACCAGTCTGCAAGGGGCCTCAACCGACCTGGTGGTCTGCGTGCTCAAATCGTTGTGCGATCGCGGCAACTCGGTCGTTGTAATGACGAATGACCGCGCCGTTCGCGCGGCTGCGGATCATGTGATCGAACTTGGTCCTGGGGCCGGCGACGAGGGGGGACGGGTAACGTACCAAGGTCCGCCGGCCGAGAGATACAATGCTGCGGCGACGCCGGCTCGCATTGAAGCGCCGACGCGCCCCCGTGCCCCCACGGGCTTTGTCACGCTTGACGGAACGTCTGTCACCCGCGCACCCGACCAGACGGTCACGATCCCGCTGGGCGTGTTGTGCGCGATCACAGGCATCAGCGACCCACTCCACCGCCTCCTGATTGACGATAACCTGTACCCCGCGCTCTGTGAGTCCAGAAAGGCCGACGACCCAGACGCAACCCACGCCGAGGTGGTGCTTCTGGACGGAAGCCCGCCGCCACGCGGTTCGCGCAGCAATCCCGCGCTATTTCTCAAAGTCTTCGACGACATCCGGGCACTCTTTGCGGAGACGCCCGAGGCCAGAAACCGCGACGTCGGTCCGGGGCACTTCAGCTTCAATCATCCGGCCGGGCGCTGTGAAACGTGCGATGGACAAGGCAATCTCACGATAGACCCACAGCTATTCCCCGACCTGACCGGCGGCTGTCCCGATTGCCAGGGACGTCGCTATCGCAAGGAGATTCTCGGTATACACGTTCGTAACCGATCTATCGCCGAGGTGCTCGATCTCACGGTGCGCGAGGCGTTTCGGTTTTTTGGCGCCCAGCCCGCCATCGTCAAGAAGCTCAAGGTCTTGCTCGACGTCAAGCTCGATCACCTGCGCCTGGGCCAGCCGCTGGACTCGCTTGACGGCAGCGAATGCCAGCGGCTGAAGCTGGCAGGCCGGCTGGCGTCAAACCGCAAGGGAGGCTGTCTGTTCCTGCTGTTGGAGCCGACGGCTGGATTGCACTCGGTGGATGTCGCCGCATTGCTGGAGTGCTTCGATCGCCTGCTCGCGGCCGGGCATTCACTCCTGGTGGCTGCCATGGATCAAGACTTGATCCGGAGTTGCGATTGCGTGATTGACCTTGGGAGCGCTGGTTTCAAATAGGACCGCGGTTCCGCCGCTCGCGGCTTGGCATTCGCGTGGAGCCACGCACGTGCTAAATCGCAAGCGACGCGAACAGAACTTACGGGCGCTTGCCCAGCGCTGCCGTCACGCGCTGGTACTCGGCGTGCTCTGCCGGGTGCAGTTGCTGCATGGTAAGGCCGAGGTCGTTGGCTCGGCGCAGCGTCGCAACCGCGGAGGGGATGTTTTTCGACTTCTCGAAGGCGACGCTCAGATGGAACAGTCGCGCGGGTGTCGGCGCCTCATTGACGACGCGTTCGAGATCGCGCAACGCGGCCTCGTAGTTGCCGAGATGGAGCTGCGCGACGGCGCGCGTGTCCACCAGTTCGGGCCGCGGGCCATATTTTTCGAGGGCGCGTTCAATCAAGGGTAACGCTTCGGCAGCGGTGTCGGCCTTCTGGCCGAGGAGCCAGGCGAGATTATTCAGGGCCACCAGGTTGGTCGGCGCTTCCTTGAGCACCTCACGGCAAAGTTTTTCCACGTCGCCGTGGTTCCCTTGCAGCTCCATCAAGTCGGCCAGATGAAGGCGTGACGACGTGTTCTTGGCATCCTTCGCCACGGCGTCGCGCAGGAACGACTCGACCCGGCGGCGCTGCTCTTGCCATTGAGCATGCTTGGTGAAAAGCGCTTCGCTCGGCTTGTTGACACGGAGTATGGCGACCGCCGCGGCATTGGCATCGTGGAACAGAGGGGCGGATTTCCGGACAGCCTCGCAAAGATCGATCGCGTCGCGGTAGTTCCCAAGTCGGCCTTGCATGTGGGCCACGAGCAGCTTGCGCACTGGCGCCGCCTCCGACTGCTCGGCATAGCTGGTGAGGAGCGTGACCGCCTGCGAGTCGAAACCGCGTAATTCGAGCATCTTGGCGCGCAATTCGATCGAGCCAAAGCCGCCAGGAGGCGCCTTGCGTTCGCGCTCCACAATTTCGAGCCGAGCGATGATCGATTCCCCCTCGGTGAAATCCTTCTGCTGGAGATGGGCATGGGCGGCGTATGCCAGGTAGCGCGCGTTCTTCGGGAATTGCTGGATCAGTGACTTCAAGAGATTTCGAGCCTTGGCCCAGGTTGCCGCGTCCTTATCTGCCTGGGCGTACAGGCGCGCCAGGAAGAATTGATCGTCAGCCGCAAGGGCGTTCTTTTGCAGCAACGCTTCCAGAACAATAATCGCCTTGGCCCGCAGACGGTGGTGGTTCAGCGAGCCGAGGACCTTGGCTTGCAGCAGTTGCTCATCGAGTCCATCGGCGATCTTGCCTTCGGGCAGCAGCCCCTTGTCGTCGAGTGTGAGATTCACGAGGCGCAGCGCCTCCGCCGCCTGATGGGGGCGATTTTGCTTGACCAGCGCCAGTGCCAACCCGCGGCGGGCGGCAGACACGTCCTCCTCTGAAACATCGACCTTGCGTTCGAAGACCTGCCGGTACAAAAACTCGGCGTGCAGGAAACTGTTGACACGCAGGTGAAAATCGCCGGCGGCACGGTAGGCCTGGGCCGGAGAACGTGAGGCGCCCAGAGCGCTTTCGTAATGCTTGGCGGCATCCGCAAGCAGGCCGAAAAGCTCGCAGCACTGCCCCAGGGCCAGATCCTTTTTGTCGCGAGGCAGCGCCTGGCCGGCCTTGTCCATTTCCGCCTTGGCGGAAGCAAATTGACCCACGCTGATGAGGTGGCGCACGAGGTTGATCCAGGCTTCGGCATGCTCCGGCGCCAGTGCGACCGCGCAGCGCAGCGCCTTCTCGGCCTCGGCAGGAGATTGGCCGCTCGCCGAGAGAATTTGTCCCATCCACAGGTGGTCGCGGAAGTTGGTCGAATTGCCGGCGACGACTTGTTTGATCAAGAATTCGGCCTTGCGCAGGTCGTTGCGGTTGTAGGAATGAGCGACGTAATAGCGGACCAGTTCCTCGGTCGTCCCCTGGTGTTTTTGCATGCGTGAAAGGACCTCCTCGACTTCGTCGAAGCGCTGGGCCTGCGACAGAAGCACGAGAAGCTGCTTGGCGGCACGTGGATCGCGACTACCCAGGTCGATGGCCCGGCGATAGTTGGCGATGGCTTGATCAGGCCTGCCTTGAAGCTCATCCAGCTCGGCGCGGGCTTGAACGATCGGGTGCCAATTTGGTCGTTGGGCCGCCGCTACCGTCAGGAGGTGGCGTGCCCGCTCTTGCGTCTCGCGGCTGGTCGGCCGTTCCACTCGGATAATACGTAATGCTTCGCCAAAGCTGCCGTCCACGCCGGCATCGCCTTCAATCTTCTTGATTTGAACGAGTGCGGCCCGGGCTTTGCTATCGTCCGTCTGCACCAGAGCGAGTTCCAGAATTTGCATTCGGGCCCGCATATCCTGGGCGTGCATCGGCAGTTGCAACAAACGGTTCAAGGCGCGCTCCGAGTTGGGATACCGGTGAGCGTCAAAGTGACTCTCCGCCAACGCCTGGAGCAAGGCCGACTGTTCGCGAGGCAGAAAGTTCGCCAGCTCCGCTTCGATTTTTTCGAGGGCGGCCGCCGCCTCGGCGTCCTGCCGGCTTCCCCAGAAGCGAATTTGTGCCAGCCGAAATGCCGACTTGTCCTTGAACCGCTCCTCGGCCGATTGCAGGAGCTGCGCCACCACTTTCGCTTCGTTCTTGCTGGCGGCGAATGCGACGAGCATCATCCACGGCTCATGGCGTTGGGGATGGTTTTTGATGGCCTCATGCAATAGGTTTTCTGCCTGTTCGCGTTCTGCCTTGACGAAGAGCAATTCCGCCCGAAGGAGCGGGACATCAAGCGATTTTGCCAGCGTTTTCTCGATGGCTGCGAGTTCCTGCTCGATCTTCGCCCAGTCTCTGGAGTTCTGAGGCTGGCCGTTTTGTAGCAGCATGCGAACATGTTCGATGCGGCGCTGAGCAGCCTCGGTTTGATCCTTGGTGCCGGCCACCAGTTGTTGACTGATGGCGAGCGCTTCGCCCTGCTGGCCCAAAGCCCAAAACGCGCTGGCCATGCCGCGACGGGCGGCGAGCGATGTGCCGTCGGCCTCGGCGGCACGCTGGAAGGAAGTGAGCTGAAGGGCTGGCTCCTCGAGTTGTTCGTAGCAGGCACCGAGATACAGATCCGCCTGGAATGCCAGCTCCTTGACGCCTTTCAGCGCCGGGCGAATCTTCTCCAGCTGCTTGGCGGCCTCAAACCAGCGCCCGCGCAGCATGTCGCGGCGAGCTTCGAGGTAATCGGCCGAGAGGGGATTGGCATCGCGCAGTTCAGCGATGACCACCTGCACATCGTCGAGCCGATTCTCATCCAGCAGCAGATTGGCCAGGCTCCAGCGCAGGTCGTATTGCTGGTCCTTGCGAACTTTCGTCAGACCCAGCTTCAATTGGTCGATTGCCAGGGCTCCCTTGCCAGCTTGGCCATGGAGTTGCGCCAAGGCGAGGTAGAGCCGCGGCTCGTTCGGACTTTGTTTCAAGCCGTCCTGCAAATAGCTCAACGCGGTTCGCGCGTCGCCGCGCTGCTGGGCATGACGGGCAGCCAGACTGAGTACGGCAGGGTCTTGAGGTGATTTCTCCAGGGCCGTTGTGACCAGTTTTTCGATTTCTTGCCGATGGCGAGGCTCCTTGCCGAAATCAGCCTTTTCCAGAATCGCCACCAGCCGTATGCAGGCGTCAACGTTGCTTGCGTCAAGCTTGATCGCGCGTCGATAGGCCTCCAGCGCGGAGGGGGATTGGTTCTGCGCTTCGTGCCAGGAACCCAGCAGGAAAGCCGACTCGGCAGAGTTGGGCTGATCCTTCTCAAGAAGATTCAGATGCTCTTTGGCGGCATCGAACATGCGTCCGGTGATGAGGATCTGAACTAGCCGATGGCGCAAGGCGTGACGTTGGGGATCTTTGGCGAGTACTTGCTCAATGACAAAGCGAGCGCGGGCGCGTCGGTGCGGCGTTGTCGCAAGCTGCGGATCGGACACGATCAGTGCCAAATGTTCGCGCTGATCGAGGTCGTCGCGGGCGAATTCGAGGTAACGCCCCAGATACTTCGCGGCCCGGTCGAGCTTGCCATCCTTTTCCGCTTGATTCGCATGCCACAGCAGCGCCTCGGCAATATTGCCGGCTTGCAATCGGTGTACACCGAAGAGAGCGCCGGAGACGAGTGCCACGGTAATGACGAGGACAACGAAGAATTTGGTGTTGATCTTGCGCATGAGAGTAGCCGCCCTCAATAAGTGAAATCACGGTGTTAAGGAGGTTGTGCGAGATTTCGCACGAAGGGTCGTATTCCTTTACGCCAGGGTGCTGTATCAAGGTTGCCGGAAGACGTTGAGAAATGCGGATGCCGGCATGGGAAAATGCAGGCATCCGCGCTGTGCGAGAGGATCGGGGGAACGACGAACGGGCTTAGGCCAGGGTCGGCTCGACCAGTTCCTTCTTCATGCGGCGGCGCACCAGGTAGACCAGCGGCAGGCCGAGTGCTGCGAGCAAGGCCGAGGCGGGTTCGGGAGTGCCGTTGGGGGGGCCTTCGCCGCTGCCGCCGGGGCCGTCGGTCGGGGTGATGGTGACGATCGCCTGGACCGAGCCGGGGGCGCCGCCGGGCTGGCCGGGAGGTGTGAAGCTCGAGACGGTCACCGCGTATTTGCGCCAGCCGACGTCATCGGCGCCCAGCGTGATCTCCGCAGTCGTCGGCGAGGTCCACGTGTTGACGCCCGGGAAGAGGCTGGACTTGGTCACATTGCTAGCGTTGAACAAGCCGCTGAAACTGACGGAATCGCTCGGCTTGGCGCTACCCGAGCCGCTGCCGGTCGCCTTGATGTCGGTAAACGTGACGGCCAGGGTAAACGGGACGTTGGAGAAACTATCCGGCGAAGCGTCCGAGGCGGTGCTGGTCGTGGTCACGTTGTAGATGATGATGCCCGAGTTGCCGCTCGCGACACCACTCGACCCACTGAACACGACGGAGGAACTCTTGATCGGGTTGTTGTTGTTGAAGATCTCAGTGCCGGCTGCGGAGTAACCCCACGGGATACTATCCGCGCGGAGGGCGCCGCTAGCCAACAAGAGGGTCGCCACGGTGGCGGCAAGCGTTACCAACTTTCTGTTCATCTCTGGCATCCTTTCCATGAGTGCGATAGAGGGAACCAATGGACCAACGTTAATTCCAAGTTTCAGGCATCCCTCAGAGCGTTCGCGTGGTGTCGTTCGTGGAGGCTCATCGAAGCGTCATGCTTGCTGAGGCAGTACCACATGGGCGGCATCGTAATGAGTTTTGAAGAATGAAGTCAAGGCCAACCGTGGAAAGCTTTTTTCGACTTTTGCTCAAAGTGATGGACGCCCAGGGATTCGGAGTACCCCATCCCTGGGACTACTACGGACGTACGGTAACCTCCCGTTCTGCGCCATCCGTGCTTTTTGCCCGGGCGCTTTCTTTTGCCGTCCCGAGTATCTCACGAAACAGCTGCGCATATAGCCGGGCTTGCGCTTCGAACGTGAAATGATCGCGCACCCGGTAGTAGCCGCTCATTCCCATCGTTTCGCGCCGTCGCTCGTTGCCCAGGAGTTCACCGAGGCGATCAGCAAGAGGCTGCGCTTCGCCGGGCGGCACCAGGAAACCGTTGTGGCCGTCCTCGATTACTTCGGGGGTCCCACCGACGGCAGTCGCCACGACCGGTACACGGGCTGCGAACGATTCTAGCACCACGTTGGGCAGCCCTTCGGTATATGAGGGTAACGCAAAAACATCGAAGTTCGGCAGCCAGCGATCCAGGTCGGGGCGAAAGCCTGCTAAGATGAAATTCTTCCGTAAACCGAGTTGCGCGATCTGCGTCGTCAACGCCTCCCGTAATGGACCATCGCCGAATAGCAGGAAGCCGACGTCAGGATGTTGTCGTGCAATCACGGCAGCCGCATCGACCAGATGCCGATAGCCTTTCTCTGGGCTGAGCCGGCCTGCCGCGCCGACGAGTAGCCTGCGCGGCTCCGGGAAGAAGGATTGTAGGAACGCCCGCCCGGGCACATCGGGCTCGCCGAAGCGGTCGGTGAGAATAGCATTCCGGATCACGCGTACGAGTTCTTCGGGAACACCTGCCCGGCGCACCTTTGCGGCCTGTCCTTCCGATACGCAGACGACGCGGTCCATGAAACGCAAGGCAAAGCGATCGGCCATCTCGTAAAGGCGAACCTTCCACGTGGCCGCGGTCCAGCCACGCGAAACGGAGACCACCGGAATGCCAATCCTGCGCGCCGCCGGCCTGCCAAGCAGATTGGGTTTGTAGCCATGACAGCAGACCAGGTCGATGCCATCGTCCTCGAACCGTTTGCGCAATTCGCGTCCCACAGCGAAGTAGTGTGGGGCATTGCTCGTCAGAGCGACGGCGGCGAACCCGTGGTTGCCAACTTCGTCCAGAAATGGCTGGCACAGACCGCATTCCGGGAAGGAGTAAAACCGCGTTTCGAAGTCGGCAGGCAAGCTAAGTGCCAGCCCGAGCATCTGACGCTCCGGTCCACCAAAGAATGGCGATGCTGTCAAATGTGCGATGCGCATCCGTGCACCCTCTCCGAAGTCTCAAAGTTTGTCTTGATTCCGTCGAGATACATTTCCTCATACTGCGCCACCATCCGTCGAGCGTCGAAAGAGTGTTCGACGTGTCGGCGACCAGCCATGCCAAGGGTGTGCGCCAGGTTTTCGTCGGCATGAATTTTCAGTAGTGCCGAGGCCAGTGCCGCGGGGTCGCGCGGCGGGACCAGCAAGCCCGTGACGCTGTCCGTAACCACCTCGGCCATGCCGCCAACGCGCGTGGCGACCACCGGCAAGCCCGTTGCCATGGCTTCGAGGAGCGTCAGCGGCACCCCTTCCGAAATGGACGAGAGCACAAACGTACGCGCGCGGCCCAGCAAGCCGACCACGTCGCGCACCAGGCCAAGAAACTGCACGTGCCTGGTGATGCCAAGCGTGGTTGCAAGTTGCTGAAGTTCCCCCATGCAGGGGCCGTCGCCGGCGATCAGCAAGCGAAAGTCTGGCGCCTGCCGGATTGCCAGCGCGACGGCGTGCAACAACGTCGCATGATCTTTGTCCGCGCACAGCCGGGCGACGATCACCGCGGGACCGCCATGGCAGGGGCCAGTGAATGCAAATTGCTGAGTATCGATGCCATTGTGCAAGGTCAGCAGCCGTTTACTTGACACGCCAGCTTCACTGGCTTGTTGAGCACTGTCTTGTGAAACGCACACGAATCGATCGGTCCATCGTGCGGCGAGGGAGGCCAGAAAATTCTGACGTCGGCTCATACCCGTCCCGCGGCCGTGCTTGGTGTGGAGTATGCGCTGAACGCGTGCCAGCCGCGCCGCCGGCGCGGCATAGATTAGCGGCCGCTCGTTGTGCGTATGCACAATGTCGGCCTGCCAGGAACGGAATAGCTTTGCCAATCGCCAAGGCAATCGCACGTGCAAGCCCGGACCGATGTCCAATGTCGTTACCGGCCAACCGTGAGCTTCCAATTCGGCGCCTAACGCGCCGCGGCCGCCGAGCGAAACAAAGCGCAGGTCAAAGCGGTCGCGATCCGCATGCTTTGCGAATTCGACGAGCAGCTTCTCCTGGCCACCCATGTCGAGACAGCCGGTGACGTGAATGATGCGCAATCGCATTCGTTTATCCATCTCTTTGGCCGACAAGTTTGTTCGACGTGGCAAGCGCGCCGACCGACGAACCAGTAAGTATGTCCAGGATGCGCCGAGCCGCCTGGCCGTCCCAGAGTTCGGGGATACTGTGCCGTTGACTTGCGCCGCTGAGGGCGTGCAACCCCTCGGCGATAATCTTGTCCGGGTTGAGCCCGACCAGGCGGTTGGTCCCCTGGGTCATGGTGACCGGGCGTTCGGTATTCTCGCGCATGGTCAGGCATGGCACGCCGAGGTAGGTTGTTTCTTCTTGCACCCCGCCCGAATCGGTCAGCACGAAGCGGGCGTCGCCGATCAGTTTCATGAACTCCAGGTAACCGAGTGGTTCCGTGAAGATCACATTTGGCAAATCTTCGGCCTGCGCGTCAATCGCCTGCCGCGTCCGCGGGTGAACCGGGAAAACGAACGGGATTTCCTGCTGCAGCCGACGGATCGCGTGAATCAGTCCGCTGAAGACCTCCGGCCGATCGACGTTGGCGGGCCGATGCATGGTCAGCACCGCGTAGCGTCTTGCCTGCACGCCCAGGGTGGCGAGAATCTGCGAACGAGCAATAGCCGGCTGGCAGGCGATGAGCGTGTCGATCATCACGTTGCCCGCGAAGTGAATGCGCTCTGCCGGGATGTTCTCGGCACGCAGGTTCGCGAATCCGCTTGGCTCGGTAATGAAGAGTGAATCGCTGATGGCATCCGTCAGAATGCGGTTGATTTCCTCGGGCATCGAGCGATCGAAGCTGCGCAGGCCGGCCTCGACGTGGGCCACTGAAACACCGAGTTTCACCGCGGTTAGCGCACAGGCAAGGGTCGAGTTGACGTCCCCGACTACAAGGACCGCATCGGGCTTCTGCGCGAGGAGTACCCGTTCGAATCGCTTCATCACTTCCGCCGTTTGCACGGCATGAGAGCCGGAGCCGACTTCGAGGTTCACGTCCGGCTTCGGGATGTGCAGCTCGGCAAAGAAGCGCTGCGACATTTTTTCGTCGTAGTGCTGGCCGGTATGAACCAGAAGCGCATCGACATCGTCGCGCCGCTCGATTTCCCACAGGAGCGGCGCGACCTTCATGAAATTGGGACGGGCGCCGGCAACGAGGAGCAGTTTCAAAGGCATAGCGGTCTTCCTTGCACACGCCTATCCCCGGGATTCGCTGTGCTCCTCCCGGAGCTTGGCTCGTTACTTCCAATTCACGAACAAGCGCACGAACGTAAACGATGCCATCAGGAACAAACAGCTGACCCCGGCAAGGCGAGGCCAGGCCAGGAAATTCCACGCCGGCATCGGCACGCTTGCCTGCCGTGCGTGCAAACGCAGGTACACCACCACCACGCCGAGCGCCAGGTAGGTCGGCACAATGTAACAGCGAGACAGAAAGAAAATCCCGATCGAATACGCGACCAGCGTGCCCATCACAACCGGATAGAGTCGCCGCAGGTCCGGATCCACGTCCTCGGGCTGACCAGTCGCTTCCACTCCGGGCCGGTAGATTCGGCGCAGATCGAACATCCCCTTGAGCGAGAAAAAGAAGGCGCCCAGGAATAGCGTGCCGCCGATCAGTCCGAGCTCGGTGAAACTGTGCAGAAACGAATTATGCGCGACATGGCTGGAGAACTGTCCATAGTTGTCCATGCCGATGCCCAGGAGCGGCGATTGCTGAAAGAACATCAACGCGTCGCTCCAGAGCTGGATGCGGGTCTGCCCGGTTCCTTCGTCGGCAGAAATGTCGGTCATGCGCCCGGCGAAGAGTGCCAGCAGCACGGGTAGACAGATCGCGGCAAGCATGACCGTTCTCTTGGCGCCGTACTTCAAGTGGACCAGGACCCCAAGCCCGCCCATGAGCGCCAGAAATCCGCCGCGGGAATGAGTCAGCATCAAGGCGTAGCCGAAGAAGAGCAGGAGCAACAACCACAGCGGTCGCGTTGCCCGCGCCTCCGGGTCGGTGAGTCGATACAAACAGAGCGGTATCGCCGTCACGAGGATGAGGGCGAAGTCGTTTGGGTCGTTGAAGATGCCGGTGCCGCACATGCGCTGCACGTCAATCATCTCGCCGGTCTTGGGGTCACGCACCTTGTCTACGACGAACGTGCCATGGCGAGCGGCCTTGGTGCTCTTGGGCTCCATGCTGTCCGCCTTGACCTTCGGCGCCGCCGGCTGGGCGACATCCGCATGGTAGCGCAGCACCGCGACCAGCGTGACCGCGGCCGAGAAGAGCGCAATCCAGCGCAGAAATCTTTGCAGGTTCGCCACATCCGCCACCAGCGAAATGAGCAACAGAAAATAGATCAGTATCTTCGCATATTCCGTCACCGTTTCCTGAATCAATTCCGTGTTGCCATGGAAGAGGCCTGACAGGAAGACGGCCGGCAGGAGTAGGACAACGCACGTGACGATCGGCGGAACACCCGGATAGCGCACCGTGATCTGCTGCATTACCATCGGCAGCGATACAGCCAGGCAGGCCAGGATGACCCAGCGATACAGCTCGACGGCGCTCAGTTCCGCGATCAATTCGCTGGGGCGGATGAACAGCAGCGCATTCGCAAGGATGAAAAGGCCAAATCGCATGAAGTAGACTCGTTGGTTCTGACCCCCCTTCCCCCAAGGGAGTAGGAAGCGGGGAATTCTACGCAGCCTGTTTGACGCGTGGCAGACTCTCGTTCTGCGTGGCCGGCAATCGCGACTCGGTGGGCCGAGGCACGATGCCGATTTGGTGCAACCTCTCGAACGACATACCGAGCATGTGCAGTGCCGTCGCGATCAGGATGCGCGCATCCAGCCAAAGGCTCATGTGCTCGAGGTAGTAGAGATCGCACACGAGTTTGCGACGAACGCTGTCGAGGTCGGTGTCCGGAGGCAACTGCACCTGTGCCAGACCTGTAATGCCAGGCTGCACGCTGTGTCGGGTCTGGTAATCAGGCAAGGCCTCGGCCAACTCGGCGACGAATTCCGGGCGCTCGGGACGCGGGCCGATAAGGCTCATCTGCCCCAGGAGCACGTTCAGAAGTTGCGGCAATTCGTCGATGTGGCTGCGGCGCAGGAGCCAGCCGATCGGTGTCACCCGGGGGTCGCCGGGGATGGTCCAGCGCGGCCCGGTCAGCGATTCGCACTTGTCGACCATGCTGCGCAGTTTGTAGATCGTGAACGTCGCGCCGTTTCTGCCGGTACGAATCTGCGTGTAGAACGCTGGCCCGCGCGACGTCAGCTTGACGACCAGCGCCGCCAACAACACGATTGGCGCCGCGATCAACGTCAGCACCAGCGCCAGCGAAAAATCGAGCAGCCGGCGAAGGGGCAGGTAGAGGGTTTGCGCACGCGTCAAACGAACGGCATTGTGGACCTCGGGAAACATCAGACTCGTCGGCGGTCGTTCTTCGTCAAACGATTCCGCAGTCGGGAGCGCGTCCAGGTTGGTCGACATTCTACTAGCCTCCATGCATGGTCTTCTGCCAGCGAACGCTCGCTGGCCAGACGGTCATTGGTTTGACTTGGCGAGCCCAGCACTGCCGAGCGCGGGCAGCAACTCGTGCAGGAACTCCACGCACGCGTCCCCATCCATGGGTTCGTCGGGCTGGAGCATCTCGCGAATCACGTACAACTTGTGCAATACTTTCTCGCCGGCGAAGCTCACGCGCGGGTGTTCAGCAATTTGCCAGGCCCCCGCGCTGTGCCAGGACCAAAAGATGCGCAAGGTTGTCTTGCTGCCAGGGCGTTCCTTGACAAAGCGGGCGGTCCAGAATTCCGGTGGCGCCTGGGCAGTCTTCGAGGCCAGCCGAAAACGTTTGGGCTTCTCAACGTCGAAGCCGCTGGCGCCGTAGCAAACTTCGGGTGTATGAGTGCATACCGCGCCCGGTCGCCCGCACGCCAGCAAGATGGTGACGGCCTTCCCGGTATTGGCATGCACGTAGCGCCGCGCGACCATGCCCGCAAGATTGTTGTTAGGGTCTTTCGCCATCTCGACCGGATTGCCATGCCAGGCGCCGATCGTCATCGGCAACTGTTCAAGGCGTGCGGCGCATGCGGCGAGATCCGCTGGCGCGGACCAGCGATCGGTCCAAACGCCATGCACGACGCCGGAGCCGATCAAGACCGCACAGGCACTGACGATGACGAGGATGCGTTGCATAGGGGTTTCTCCAGGAGCACATCCGACCTCTGCCGTGAAGGAAGCGGAGGTCAACTCACGCCGCGACCGGCACGGCCGCCTTGCCGAACGACTTCGCCGGCATGCCGCTCACGACGGCGCCGAACACGCGGATTCCGAGCGTCGTCAACTGCTGACATGCCGCATGTACATTGTGCATCTGGCTGACGTCGCGCATCAACGAGACAATGACGGCATCGACGTACTGGGCAATCAGCAACGAATCGGTGGCGGCCAGCACCGGGTGTGAATCGACGATGATGAAGTCGAACTGATCGCGCAGCTTCTCGAAGATGCTGGTGATGCCGGTCTTGGCCAACTCCTGCACAACGTTGCGATCCCACAGACCGGCTGGCAGGAGAAACAAGTTGGGATCGACCGAGGTCGCCCGAATCGCATCGGGCAATTCGACTTCATGCAGGGTCACCTCGCTAAACCCTGGCTGTAACGGCTGCTCGAAAAGCTGGTGGGCCGTCGGGCTGCGTAAGTCGCAATCGATCAGCAGCGTCTTGCGTCCCGTGCGGGCCAGGCTCATCGCCAGGTTGCTGGCCAGCGTCGTCTTGCCTTCGGGACCGACCGCACTCGTGACCATGACCACGCGGAGGTTTTCCGCACCGGCGTTGCGCAAGAGCATCGTACGTATCGCATCGATCGATTCGATCAGATTATGCTTGAGCGCCTGCACGGCGGCCGGATCGGCGCCCACCCGAAGTTGGCGCGGATCGGGCAACTCCGGCACCGCACCGACGACCCGCATCGAAAGGCCGGCGACGACCTCGTCGGGCTCGTGAATGCGTCGAGCAGCGAATTCCCAGTACGAGATCCCCAGCAGCGACAGGCAGAAGGCGCCGATCGGGGCCATCACCAGGAGAATGAGCCGTTTCTTGAGATCACGGTTTTGCAGCTCCGCCTCACCGATCGGCGTGATGCGGGCCTCGGCTTCCTCCTCCATCTGGGCGTGCTTGTGGACGTCGAACAGGCGATCGACGTTCTTCTGCTCTTGCTGGATCTCCGAATCGAGCAGGTCGAACTTCTTCGAGGACACATTGATTCGTTCCATGTCCTTGCCGAGGACATCGGCCCGCTCGCGCGTCTCGGCGACAAATTTCTCGAGCGGCACGACCTCGGTTTGCAGATTGGCGATGGCAGCGTCGAGGTCGGCCTCCTGCTTCTGTTTCGCTTTCTGGAGCAACTCGGTTTTCACTTTGGCCATGGCCTCATCGACACGCTTTTTGGCTGCGGCATGGTCGGCCTGCGCTTGCTGCAGAATGTATTCGCTGGCCGGATATCCCATCTTGATCAGGCGCTCTACAAACCGCTCTAATCGATCGGCGTGGTCGGCCTCCTTGCGAAGTCCTGGATCGAAATCGAGTGTTTCCTTGAGCGGCACATCCTTGATGTTCAGTTTGTCGAGGTTCTTTTTGGCGGCTTGCAAATTGGCGAACTGGGCCAACTTGCGCTCCAGGTCGAAACGGTAGCGCGACCCGTCGGTTTGGGCCTGGCGCAATTCCGACTGGGTATTGGTCAAGAGATTCATCATCGCCCAGGGATCCTTGACCCCCTGGCTTTTCAAGAGGTTGTCCTTGGCGTTGACCTTCTCGGCCAACTTTTCTTTGGCGTTCTCGTACAGGAACTTCGCTTTTTCCAGCCGGTCTTTGCGGCGCCCCTTGTCCTCGTTGCCCACGATCGTCATGAATGACTTGACCATGTTGTTGACGATCGTTTGCAAATCGCTCGGCTCCTCGCCGGTGAGCGAGACGGTGATCAGCTCGGAGTTTTCCTGCATCTCGATTTTGAGATACTCCTCGATCCACGTCAGCGTGCTGAGGGTATCGGGATGTTTCTTGACAAGACTCAGGTGGCGAACGGGGTCCTGGCTGAGGGTGCGCATTAACACATCGCGGCTCTTCAGGCGTGCTGCCGTGGTCTTCATGGTGATGGCGAATTCGTCGCGGTTGCTTTGACGCTCGGTGAGCGGGTTCGACTTGGACGAGACTTGCAGGAGCGCAAACGCGGTATAGCGCGACGGAAACAGAACCCAGGCGGCCGTGCCGACGATGCACGCTGCGAGCACTCCCACGACGCCCGCCAGCAGCCAGCGTCGCCGCAGTGCCTTCAGGAGCGACATCGCGTCGGGGGTCGCGGTAAGCGCCGGCGGTTGTGCCTCCACCGACGGCAGCACGGGAAGCCGACGCGATTCCGGTGCCGACGTTTTCTCGGGTAACAGGCGTTCTTGGGTAGCCATGACAAAGCTCCGACAGGTGGTGCGTCTTTGAAACTTCCCGTGCCACTGGCGTGGAATTGAGCCGTCACACCAAGGATGACGGTTCCACTCGATGGCGCCGCTCGTCCTAGGATTGTGCGATGGGCTCCGCGGTCTCGACTACTGCCACGGCCATCGGCTTCAACTCCGTCTCCGCTGCCGTTTTCTTGCGGCGTGGTGCGTTGTCTTCGTAGAGTCCAAGCGGGTTCACCTCGACGCGCTGCAAGCTGATTTGGCTCGCCAGGACCACTTCGGCCGAGCGTTCGATCAAGAGCATCTTCAAGATCCACAACTCAATAACGAGGAACAGCAAGCCGAGTGGCATCATCAGCCAGCCGGCCAGGTCGTGCAAGAACGCGCCGCCGAAGTGATTGCCGAAGGCGTCGTAGAACAGCCCGGTGATCGTAATGCGCAGTACGTTGGACGCCAGCGCGATCGGGACGGCGCTGGCGCCGATGAGCAGTTTCTCCCAGAGCGGCTTGCCGATCAACATCGCGACGGCCGTCGAGAGCGCGAAGAAGACGAACAGCATCCGCAGCCCGCTGCACGCTTCGACGATATTCAGTTCAATATCGTTGAGCAGGATGACGTTTCCCTCGGCCAGGGCTGGCTTGCCGAGCACTTGCAAGGCGACCGTGCTTACCTCGGTTGCGAACGCCTGGAGTGGGCGTGACAGCGCGTTGGAGACGGAGTAGGGGAGCGGGATCATGAAAATCAGAAATGCGATCGCAGGCCAGGACCACGTGAACGCTGACCAACCGCCGGCGAGTAGGAAGAGCCCGACAATACCGGGCAAGAGAGAAATCTGGTCGAGATATTCGAAAGAATAGCGGGCCCCCGCGAGCCGTAGCGCCACGGCCAGCACGAGAAGTCCCAGGCCCAACCAGCCTGCGTTGAGCGGCCGCTGGTCCAATTGTTCACGCCTGAGCCAAAGCAAATACAGCGCAAACACGGGAACCAGATACCCGTGGGAGTATTGCGGGTCGTCCGCCCATTGGCCTGCCATGCGGGCCAGCGTGGGCCAGTACGCCCACACGGCAGCCAGACCGAGAACAGCGGCAATCAACAGTGTGGCGAACGAGAATCTGGGCGCGGCGATAGGTTGCGCAGTCATGGTGTCCCTCCGTGGTGACCGATGACGTCCTGGTGCAGTCGCAATAGGTGACGGACTGACTTCCATACCCCCGTGCGGAAGACTGTCCGTTCGGCTCCGACTTCCTGCTATCCACGCGGATCATCATGAAGCGGCGTCAAGAGAGCGGAGCCGGGGGCGTATCTTACAAGCGAAGGGCTTTCCGAGTCAACCAAGGTTTGGGGATTTTCTGATGATTCCACCCTCCGAGGCCGAGCGCCGGGCAGCATTCGTCGCTTGGCGCTCGGGCTTGGATATCCAAACAAGGGCCTCAAAGATTGGCTTTTTGTGCATCCACGGTACGGCGCAGGCCTTCGGCAAACGTGACCGCGGGATCGTAGCCCAAATCGGCGCGCGCCAGCGAGATATCGGCCTGGGAATGCCTGACGTCGCCGGCCCGGGCCGGGCCGTGGATTGGGGCCAGGTCGGTCGCCAGGATGGCGTTGAGGTGCTCTACCAGATTGAGAACCGTCGTCGTTTCGCCGTTGCCGATGTTGTAGACCTTGCCGACGGCCGCCGGGGCGTCGGCTGCACAGACGAGCGCCTGGACGGCGTTGGCTACATAGGTGAAGTCGCGCGATTGGAGGCCGTCCCCCTGCACATTTGGGCGTTTTCCCGCCAGCATCCCCGCGATGAACAGGGCGATCACGCCCGTATAGGGGCTGCGGAAGTCCTGACGCGGGCCGAACACGTTGAAAAACCGCAGCCGCACCGTCTCGAGGCCGTATACCGTGGTGAAGCTTTGGCAGTAGAGCTCGCCGGAAAGCTTTGACGAGGCGTAGGGAGAAAGCGGCGCGATTGGATCGCTTTCCACACGCAACGAGCCGGGCGTCCCGCCGTACGCGCTGGAGCTGGCGGCATAGAGGACGCGGCGCACGCCCATTTGCCGAGCGGCATCGAGAACGCTCAGCGTCCCGGTCGCACAGACCTCATGAGTTGTCATCGGATCGACGAGGCTGCGCGCCACCGACGGCAACGCAGCGAGATGAAAGACGACGTCGCACCCGGCGGTCGCCGGCTTGAGGACCGAGAAGTCGTTGATGTTGCCCTGGATAAAGTCGATGCGCGACGCGAGGTGGCTGAGATTATTGGCCTTCCCCGTCGCCAGGTTGTCGAGCACGCGGACATTCCAGCCCGCTGCGACCAAGTGCTCGACCAGATGCGAACCGATAAACCCTGCCCCGCCGGTCACCAGGCAATAGCGCATACAAAACTCCTTTCCGCTCATTATACGGCCACGACAAGACGGAGTATGTCTGCTGTTTACGTGGAGCAAGGAACCAACGGGCTTAGGTCTGGCAAGATAGAGAGTCTCGGTAGCCGCTAATTGGCGTGCCTCTTGTACTGTGGGAGAGTTCGGGAAAAACGGGAAACAAGCGAACTCCGCTCGCATGGCGCTTTCTCCTGACCCGATCAACACCAGTGAGTCGGCGGATTCCCGCGACAGGCGCAGCCGTGCCCTATTGGCTTGCGCGCCGGCTTTGTTCTTCGGGGACGAAGGAGCTACACGATGCGCAAACCCGTGGGCAGGATGCCCTGGTTGGTTGGTTGCTTGTTCACCGGTCTGTGCGCGCTGAGCGGGTGCCAGTCCACGTCTGCGAAGCATGACCCGGACTTCCTATCCCCGAAGCAGCTGGCGAAAGAAGCGACTCCGGGGTCGAGCGCCATCGCCTGGAATAAACCTCCCGCGGACTTCCCGGTGGCGATTCAACCCGCCAGCCGACCCGCCGCGAACAACGCCAATGGCTGGACCCCGGTGTCCGCTCAACAGCCGGCCCGATTCCCGACCTGATGCCCAAGGACCAGTTTGTTCCACCACCGCCTCAGGTCCTACCTGGCCAACCGATCGTCGGAACTCCGATGCCGATCAAGCACCACGGCAAACACCACGCCGTTCCCCCTCCCTTGCCAAACGCACCTACCGAGTGGAGTCTCGTCACATTGCCTTCTTATGTGATCCGTCCACCTGATGTGTTGCTGATCGAATTGATGCCGCAGTTTAAGCGCAAGGATCTTGACCCCCGGATCGAAATGGACAAGATCGGGCTGAATCAGCCGATCCTTGGCCCGCACGCTGTGGCGCCGGACGGAACGATCAATCTGGGCATCTATGGCCACGTGTTGGTCGCAGGCAAAACCGTGCAGGATGCGCGCCAGGACGTGGCCCGCGCCGTCCATGGCCGCCTTGACCAGAAGGTGGTTGCGTTCGACCAGGTCGTCAACAACCTGAAAATGAGCGTGACAGCGTACAATAGTAGCGTCTACTACGTTATCACCGACGGGGCAGGGCTTGGACAACAGGTATACCGTCTGCCGGTCACGGGCAATGAAACGGTGCTCGATGCGATTGCCAACATCAACGGCTTGCCTGTCGTGTCGTCGCCCCAGCGGATCTGGGTGGCGCGCCGCAACATCGGCCATGCGGGGCCCGACAACATTCTGCCAGTTGACTGGAAAGGGATCACGCAAGGCGGCGCCATGAATACCAACTGGCAGCTCATGCCGGGCGACCGCGTCTTTGTGCATGCCGATCCGATGCGCCGCTTCAACAACAACCTCGGCAAGATGCTCGAGCCGATCGAACGCCTGTTCGGCGCGACACTGCTGGGAGGCCAGACGGTGAACACCATCAAGAATGGCACGACAGTTATTCGCTAACGATCGAATTTGCCGGTTGCGGTAGCTGCCGCGGAGACAACACCATGGTTACCATCCGACACCTCCTGATCGCCTCCTGCTGCCTTGGTGTGGCAGGATCTTCTGTCTGTGCTCAGCCGACGTACGGCGGGAATCTGCCTGTCTCGCCGTACTCCCGGCCTCAGCTCAGTCCGTACCTGAATCTGATGAATTCAGGCACGGCTGCCAACACGTACTACAACGGCGTACTGAAAGAGATTGATTATCGCAACCAGCTAATGCGTCCGATCTTGTTGAGTCCGGATTTGCTTTCGGGATACGATGGGGGGCGGATCGGTCAGCTTTATGCAGCCGATGCGCCCCAGAGTGCCGAGGAATGGATCAACCAGCGATTGCGCGAAACGCAATTGTCGCCCAGCGGGCACTTGACGGGCTACCTGATGTCTTATCCCTATTACACGTTGCCGAACCAGCGGAGCTTCATGCCGTATAATCCGAATCGCAATCGGCCAATGCGTTGAGCATGGCTCCAAGTAGGGCATCGGTATAGCTCAGGCGGATAGCAAACGCTGCTTGCGGCGCCGCCAACCGACTAAGGACGCAAGGCCAGCGCCCAGGAGCGCGGTGACAAGGCTCGCCGGCTCGGGCGTGCCGTTGGGCGGCGGGTCGCCTGGAGGTTCTTCGCCGTTACCTCCCGGAGGAGGCGGTGGGGGGGGC
>SXGT01229933.1_pt1 | contig 22364 bp, 17 predicted proteins | sample 3176221 | NCBI WGS metagenome assembly SXGT01 (sample SAMN11356862, study PRJNA531348) | freshwater metagenome | isolation source: freshwater sample F1-120 | place: China: Fuxian Lake, Yuxi | collected 2017-12-25
GCCAAAGGCATCTTCGCCCATACTGCCTGAATCCCTGCAGTAACCATCGAACTTCCCTCCTTGGAAAAAGTCATCCTGACAACCGAAAGGATGACTTGCCAAGGAAGTTATGGCAATCGAGATGTTAAAAGCAGTGGTCTCTGACCCCGCCGAAACGCCTGACCGCAGGTCTCCTTCGTCAGCCTGTCCGGGAGACCTACGGTCGACCATCCGGGCGGGGTCAGGAGACCCGCGCCCAACTAGCTCCCCATATTATACCAATGTCCAGTTGTGATTCTGGCACCTTTCCAAAACTTTTTTGGAAATTCTGGACGGCCGTTCGGCGCGGGTCGGAGGGCCTCGCCGAAACGCCTGACCGCAGGTCTCCTGCGTGAGCGTGTCCAGGAGACCTACGGTCGGTCATGAGGGCGGGGTCGGGAGACCCTCGCCCAACTGCGGTTTGTGGCAGGGGGACGAGCCCCTCACCGGCCGTAAATTGGCCGCCGACCGTCGCCGACCGTCGTTAGGGCGCGACCGGAGTCAGGATGAAGCCACCCCCAAACTGGTAAGTGCCGTCGGGATTCTTAACGGCGGCTTCTCCGCAGATCTGGCCGCCGTTGGTGATGTCATTGGGAAGTAAGATTGCCAGGTTCGCAGGCGGACTGAGCATCAGATCCTTGAGTGCGTACATCTTGCCAGACAGGAAGACAAACCCCTGTCCGTAGACCCCCGTGCGAGTGCCGACCGTTACGCCGAAGTTGTTGAGCGCGCTCGCGTTGCTGCTGCCGCCCCCTGCAACCGTCTCCCATACACCGCTGGCTATGAGACGCACTGCCCAAGGCGAAGAATCTTCTTTTCCCCGTGTCGGACGTCCCTTGTAAGCAAACCCGGCGATCACTCCCAGGTCGTTAATGTCGTTTCCTCCACTCTGCCAGGAGTCAGTCGCCGGGCTTCCGGTGATGGTCCCGAACAACTCGATGCTCGCTGTGGCAGGCGTGAAGCGAAAGGCCTTGAGCAGCGAACCATCATCGAGTTGGCCGGTGACCTGGCCCAGATTGTTGATCGCCAGGGGCACGCTACCGACACCGGACATCGGCAATTGCGTCGCGACGGCCTCGCCCGGCAGACCGGAGACGACCCAGGCCGTATCCGGCGAACCCGCTTTCTCCTGGCGCAGCACAACGTCGCCAGCGTCGTTCATGCCCCCAAGATAGATGACACTTGGTTGTAAAGTGGTCAGCAATTCGATGCATGCGGGATCGACTCCTTCTGCCGGCGAGAAGCGGAACAGACTTCTTATAGGTACGCCGTTCTTGACCAGCAATCCGACTCCGGCAATTTGTCCACTCGCGTTAATCTCCCACGCCCGTTCCAGCAGAAGCCACGGGCAATTGGGGATTTCGGCCTGCACGAAACTCGTCAAATCGATCAGCGTACCATCAGCCAGCCGAACCTTTGCCAGTGGCGCGTCTCCGGCTGTATACCCGACCGCTACTCCAGATTCATTCATCTTCTCGAGTCTCAGATTTGCATCCAAAAAGGTCAGTGTGTAGGTCACTGGGGGCGGCGCGGGTGGCTTCGGCGGGGCGGATGCCACATGGTCCAACAGACTGACGGACAACACGATGGCGAGTGCCGCCACCAACAAAAGCTTGCGGGTTGAACTGTTCATGCTGGGATGCTCCGAAGGATGCTCAGGGTGGCTAAAAACAAGTGGCGGCAACTTGCCGCCAGTAGTAGTGGCGTAATGGGGGGCCGATTTGTCTCAGAAAAATGGAATTCTCGAAAAATGGGGGCCAAATTGGGCCTGGAGCCTTGCCATCATGGGCTCCACCGACGCGAGGTCGGCGGGGGCCAGCGTATTTCCCGTTTCGCGGCTAGTGCAGAGTCAGTTCACCAACCGGCGCGAGGTCGGTGGGGTCTGGAACCGTTGCCTCTCTTCTGCCCCACCGACCTTGTGTCGAATGGCACGAGGTTAAGCAAAACTCTTGTGCGGTCGCGCCAGCGACAGTACGTGCTCCCTTCTCCCCGGTAGTCCGGGGAGAAGGGCTGGGGATGAGGGGCATGACCCGCGAACCAATTCTCCCCTCACCCCCAGCCCCTCTCCCCTGAGTACAGGGGAGAGGGGAGCAAGAGGTGTTTTGGTTCTCGATCACTCAAGCGCCTTGCGCTCGCGAACATGGGTGAGGCCGGAGACCAGTCACTGAGGTATCGGAGCGCCGCCGATCAACTTTTCCGCTTCCGCGCGGAGCAGTTTCAGCGTGGCCCGCCGGTTCCAGGAGAGGGGCGAGTCCTTCTCGCGCTGGTCGTCGGCCGCCGTCGCTTTGTCCAACCACATTTTCGCCTGTTCGGTCTGGCCGAGGCGGTGGTGCGTCATGGCCTGAAAGTAGGACCGATAAGCGGGGGAGGTGGATGTCCCCACGGGAACGCCGCTAGCGGCGGTGAGCTGTTCCAGCGCCTCGGCGAACCGGCCGGCGCGGTAGAGAACGGCGGCCAGTCCCACTTGCATTTGTGGGTCGTTGGGCTTCAAGGTCAGCGACCGCCGGGCCAAGGTGATCGCCGGCTCGTAATCGTCGAGCGCTTGCGGCGCGACGGCGGCGGTCCAGGGGATGAAGTGGCACGTTGCCGCGTCCTGGGATTTCTCAAACTGCTTCAAGCTGGCACGACAAATCTCGCGGTGGAGGGTTGAGTCGCCAGAGCGCAGCGCCAGCAGTCCGGCGAGATACCAGGGCTGGTACTCCCCGCTGCCGGGCGCCGCGACTGCCGCGAGATCAGCCTGGGCAAGTTCGGGTCGGCCGGTGTCGGCCAGGAACACAGCCCGCGCGATACGGGCCTCGGTGTGTGTGGGATGCTCCTGGATCACGTCGTTCAGCACGTTCAGATAGCCGCTACGAAAGGCCGCATCGGAACAGGCCGCCGCCTGTTCCGGGTCGAGTCCCCAGTCGTCGATTCGGGTGGGTGACAACTGGGCGGCGTGGGCGTAATCGGCGAGCGCGCGGGGATATTGCCTCAGGCGAAATCGCGCGAGCGCACGTTGGCCGAATGTGCTTGACCCGTATTTGGCTCCGTGCTCGATCGACCGGTCGAAATCCGTGATGGCCGCTTCCCACTGCCCGCGCTGGAGCAGAATTCGTCCGCGATGGTCGAGCGCCTCGGAATCGTCGGGGAGGATTTCCAGGGCCCGGTCGAGCAGCGGAAACGCCGCGTCGTGCTCGCCGCGGTGATAACGCCAGTCGCCGTAGGCAAAGCAGGTTTTGCCGAGCCGCCGCCGCAGGTCTGCGTTGCCAGGTTCGATGGCGTGCAGCTTTTCCGCCGTGTCGAGCGCCGCGGCGAAGAGCGGCGCAGCCGCACTGGCGTCACCAGCCTTTTCGTAGAGTTTGGCCAATTGGGAGGGGTCGGTGATGAGATTCCTGAGTTCCTCGGTGCGGCCTCGCCGGATCAACTGGACGGCCAGCGCCTGCTGGCTCTTTTGCAGCCAGAGCTCGCTTCCCGCGGGATGCAGCTTGCTGCGGATCGCCGGCTCCGCGAGGTCGACGGCCCGTCGAAAGCAATCTTCGGCCTCCTGGTGGCGATTCAGCCGTACGAGCAGTTCGCCATATCGCAACCACGTCAAGCTCCGAGGGAGCGGCGATTCCGTTCCCTGCGGATCTTTGGCTGCGGCCCGCTCACCGAGCACGAGCGCCTTTTGAAACAGGACTTCGGCCGCGCGCGTGTCCCCCAGCGGACCCCCTTTGAGAAGGCCCAGGAGCTTCGACGCAAACAATGCTTCGATGTACCGCGAACAGGGGGAGTCTGCGGTCAACAAGCTCGTCTGCTCATCGACGGCCCTTTGCAGCGACCGCTCTGCCTCCGGGTAGCGCCCCATAGATTCATAGATGCCTCCGAGGCCTGCTTCGCACCTTGCCGCAGCCAGCCGGTGCTCGCTGTTGTCGGGAATGCGACGAGCCAATTCCCGCCGGTAATCAATCGCTTGCAGATACGCGCGTTCCGCCGTGCTAGTGTGGTGCAGGCCCCAGAATTCCGTATCGGCGAAGGCCCTCGTGACATCGGCCAGCGTTTCCAGCAATTCGGCATCGCCCTGCCGTTCGTCGTGCAGCGCGTGCAGCAGCTTCAGGGCCGTCTGCCGCGACTCTTGCGATTCGGAAATCTGTCCCAGAAAGCCGTGCAGATCGGCTCGGCGGTTCCAAACTCGGGCCACTTCCAAGCGGAGTTGCGGGTCGTCGGCGTGATCCGCGAGAAACCCGTTGTAGAATTCGAGGGCGTCCTGAAACAGTTCCTGGCGGATCGGTTCCGCTTGGGGAATGCCGGCCAACCGCTGGTCGCCGACCCGCGCCAACATGCGATCGACCGCTTCGAGCGACTTGCGGAAACTGGTCTCCGACCGCGCGGCGTGTTCGTCGGCACGTGCGCGGGCCGCCTGGGCCTCAACGGCTTGCCAGACGCTGACCGCCGTTCCCGTGAGCACCGCCAGCATGATCAGAACGGCGGGCGTCAGCAGCCATTTTCGGCGGCGGGCGAACTTCTTCAGGCGGTACAGGGCGCTGGGGGGACAGGCGCTGACCGGCTCGTCGTCAAGGTAACGCTGCACATCGGCCGCCAGGGCGCTGGCCGATTCGTACCGCCGGGCGCGGTCCTTTTCCAGGGCCTTCATCACAATCCAGTCGAGCTCCCCCCGGAGCACCTGCCCCAGGCGGCGCTCGTCGAGCCCCCGTTTTTGCGAGAGTGTCGAGAGGGCCTGCGGAGCCATCGTGCTGACCCGCCGGCTGGGGCGGAGCGGCTCATCCTCGCGGATGATCCGCCGCATCTCGTCGTAGCTGGCCTGCTTGAGCGTCTGGCCGTCAAACGGTGTGGAGCCGCTGAGCAGCTCGTAGACGAGGACCCCAAGCGAATAGACGTCGCTCCGCGTATCGATGTCCAGACCGCTCATCTCGGCCTGTTCGGGGCTCATGTAGAGCGGCGTGCCGATCATTTGCGAGAAAGCGGTGTAGATCGTGCGGTCGGTGAGCTGTTGGTTCACCGCCTTGGCGACGCCGAAATCGATCACTTTGGGGATGGGAGTGCCGTCGTGGAGCGTGACCAGGACGTTGGAGGGCTTGAGGTCGCGGTGGATAATCCCCTTTTGGTGGGCGTGCTGGACCGCCTGGCAGACGGTGATAAACAACTCCAAGCGTTCGCGCGGCAGGAGCTTGGCCTTGTCGCAGTAGTCGGTGATCGGCAAGCCCCGGACCAGCTCCATGACGAAGTAGGGACGGCCGTTTTCCGTCTCTCCCGCATCCAGGACGCGGGCGATGTTCGGATGGTCCATCATTGCCAGGGCCTGCCGCTCGGCCTCGAAGCGGGCAATGACCTGGCGGGTGTCCATGCCCGGCTTGATGACTTTCAGGGCGACTTTGCGGCGGACCGGCTGGGACTGCTCGGCGACGTACACGATTCCCATCCCCCCTTCGCCGATCTGCTCCATCAGCTTGTAGCGGCCAATGGTTGCGCCGACGCTCTCGCGGGGCGGCAGGGCGCGGGTCACTTCCAGTCCGGCAGCCGGCCGGAGCATGAACTGATCGAGCTCGCCGTGAGCTTCCAGCAGGCGGAGCACTTCGCGGCGCAGCTCCTGGTCCCCGCCGCAGGCTGCATCCAGGAACTCTGGCCGCTGCAGGGGAAGGTGGTTCTCGATCGCTTCCAGGAAGATGGTGCGAGCCGTTTTGGTTTCGACGTTCATAGGGCATATATCTCCAGGCCGACACTGTCCCGCTCAATAGAGCGGACAATTCGCACGGCCTCTTCCATTACGTGCGGGAAAGCGGGCCAAAAAATCTCAAAAAAATGCCGCTCAGCGCCGCGCGCGCCCAGACGGCATATGGGCCCGCAGCCAGGTCCGTGCATAAGTCCAGGTGCGGTACGCCGTTGCGCGGCTGATACCCAGCATTTCGCCAGCTTCTTCCAGCGAAAACCCGCCAAAGTAATGCAGTTTCACCAGCTCCGCCGCGACCGCATCCGCCACCTGCAACTGATCGAGGGCTTCGTGAACGCCAATCACTTCCGCGGACGGCGCTGTGGTGGCGATGTCCGAATCGAGCAGCGGTTGCCTGGCCAGATCACCCCCGTGCCTGCTGGCTGCCTTGCGGCGAGCGCTATCGACCAGGATCCGCCGCATCGCCTCGGCGGCGGCAGCAAAGAAATGGTTCCGGTTATTCCAGCTCGGGTCCGACCCCGTCGGGACTGCCGAACCGACGAGCCGCAAATAGGCCTCATGCACGAGGGCCGTCGCCTGCAGCGTCTGCCCCGGCTTCTCGTGGGCCAGTTTCGCGGCCGCCAATTTGCGTAATTCCTCATACACTAGCGGGAGCAGTTGCTCCGCAGCCGACGGATCGCCGGATTCGATTTGCGACAGGATGCGGGTGACATCGGACATGGCCCTATTGTGCCGGGACCGGCTCTGGGATGCAAATGATGAAGTGCCAGGCCCTAGCCGCGGCAGCGGGAAGATAGGCGAAAGAAGTGAGTTCGGCGCGCGGTGGCAACGCAGGTGAACTTCGTCGTCGGCGTCGGCATCAGTTGAGGGCTGGTGCGGCGAGACTACGCCCCTTTGGGCCGGCCCCAATGGTCGCGATATTCGCGGCGGACGAGGCGGCTCGCTTCTTCGTCACCGAGGATCTGCTCCTTCGCGGGGTCGAAATTCAGAGAGCGGCCCAGGCGGGTGGCGATGTTGCCGAGGTGACAGAGCGACGACGAGAGGTGGCCGGTCAGCGCGTCGGCGTTAAGCTTGGTGCCGCTGCGGATGGCGGCAAGCAGATTGGCGACGTGGGCCTTGTCGTCCTGTTGCTGGAGAGGGATGTCAAGGGGCTTAGGCTTGTTCTGCGAGTCCAGCACCTGGAGTTTGCCGCGGCGGCTGAGGAACATCTGGCCGCCGGCACCGTGGAATTCCGCCCCGCTGTCCACGTTGTGAGGATAAACCGTGTCCCACAGCCGCTGCTCGTAAATGAGCATCCGCCGGCTGCCGACTTTGCCGTCGCCGGGGTATTCGAAGGTCACTTGCTGGGTGTCGGGGAATTCCTGGTCGTCGTCCTGAAAGTATTTGCCACCGATGGCCACGACTTTGGAGGGATGCGTTTCGACGCCGAGCCCCCAGCGGGTGTAGTCGATGTCATGGACGCCGTCGTTTCCCATGTCGCCGGTGCCGAAGTGATACCACCAGGTCCAGCGCTGGTGAACGCGGTTGGTGCGGTAGGGGATCATCGTCGCCGGCCCGACCCAGGAGTCATAGTCGAAGCCGGCCGGCGGCGAAATATCCTGTCCACGCCCAATGCTGCCGCGGCGCTGAATGTTCCAGCACTTGGCGACCAGGACCGGCCCGATGATTCCCTCGCGGAGCAGCTTCACGGCCTCGATCATCATCTGGGTGCTGCGGCTCTGCGTGCCGTGTTGGACCTGCACTTTGTTCTTGGCGGCAGCTTCGACCAGAAGGCGGCTTTCGCGGATGTTGTGCGAGATGGGCTTTTCGACATAGACGTGCTTGCCCGCTTCGCAAGCCAGGATGGAAGCCGGGGAGTGCCAGTGGTCGGGGGTGGTGACGATGACGGCATCGAGCGATTTGTCATCGAGCATTTTCCGCATATCGGCGATGACCCCTTTGGACGGGACGTTGAATTTCTTCGCGGCGTTTGCCAGGCGGCCTTCGTCGGGATCGCAGACGTAGGTGATTTCCACGTTCGGGCTGTTCTGGAACAGTTCCGCATCGTGCAAGCCGCGGCCGCCGCAGCCGATCAGACCGACGCGGACCTTGTCGCTGGGAGCGCCGGCGAAGGAGCGCGAAATCGCAAGCGAGGAGAGGGCGGTGGTGGAGGCGACTTGCAAGAAAGTGCGGCGAGTTGTGGAGAAGGACATGACGGACTCCGGAAACAGATTGGCCTGAAGGAGAGATTCAGAACGCCAAGGCGCTGCGCAGACTATTAGCACCTTGTCCCAGGCCAATTGCAACCGGGCGACAAGCAGCGCGTTGAAACAGGGGTCAGGCACGACGCCGCGACCACTTTCGTCGGCCTCAACTCTGCGAGGCTCCGAGCCAGACCCCTTTTTCAACCCAGGCGACTAGCTACTCAACCATGTCGTGCCCGAACATCGCGCTGTCGTCGATCACCTGCTCGGCGACGCGGCCGAGCTCTTCCAGGCTGCGGCGCTGGCCGACCGTGTGCCAGGGGCTGACTTCTTTGAGCTCGGGCATCACGTCGCAGAGTTGCTCGATCAGGTTTTCGGCCATGCGGCGAGCGGCGGGACTCTCGGCCGATTCGAGTAGTGAGCCGGCGGTCTTCATGATGCGAACCATCTTGGCACGCTCGGCGACGGGGCGTGAAAGGGGTTCGCCCGACTCTTCCAGTAGTTCAGCCGCGGGAACTTCGAGAGCCTGTTGCCAGCGGTAGAGGTCCGAGAGGCGAAGGTCGGTGCCGGCTTGCTCCTGAGCGCGGATGGCCCGAACATCGATGCCGAGTTGGCGAGCGGCCGTGCGCAGCGACATCCCCTGTTGGATGCGGACGGCCTGAATGCGGTGCAGCCGCCGGCCCGGTCCGCTGCCCAGCGGCAGTGGCAACGGGATGGCAGGCGCATCATGGAATGCGTAAACTTCGGCACTTGCCATTCTCTGTTCCCGGCCTCAGCGGCCACATACGAAGGTGGGGTCACGCCTCGTGCGAATCGATGAGCCGCATCATGAGCAGCCCACTCAGGCATCCCTCGCATTGGTTCCGGAGCAAGGGGACGCGCATACTTCAATCCGGGGAGTTGGACGCGGGCTACCGGCAATTAGTTCCAGCAGCGTCTAGTAATTTGTTGATAGGAGACGAATTGCCATGCGATCAATGACTCCTCAGCGGCAAAGGGAAGCGGGGTTTGGACTTACCGCTGCCGTATGCATGTTTTTCGTAGTCTTTGGCTGCCTGTGGACTTCGGGGACTGTCCAGGGAGCCGAGCCGAAACTGACAGCCAGGCAATCGGAAACCTCGGTGACCATTTCCGCCGATGTCCAGCCAGTGGCGACCTACGTCTTTGCGGACGAGAAGATAGCCCGGCCGTTTTATGCCCATATGTTTACTGCCGATGGTATTCCGGTCACTCGCAATCATCCGCCGAAAGCCGGAGAGCCGGCGGACCACGCCGACATGCACCCCGGCATCTGGCTGGCCTTCGGAGACCTTTCCGGCCACGACTTTTGGCGAAACAAGGGGCGGGTGAAACACGCGGAGTTCCAAGCGAAGCCGAAGGAGACGGAGCAAGGAATCATCTTTACTGTCCGCAATGAATATGTAGTCCTGCAGAACGGTGGTGAGAAGAAGATCGCCAGCGAGACTTGCCGGCATACCTGGCAACGGCAGGGCGCAGGAGTTTTGCTAAGCCTTGACTCCGAGTTCGAATCCGCAAACCCCATGGAGCCCCTGGTTTTTGGAGATCAAGAAGAGATGGGGCTGGGAATTCGCGTGGCTTCGCCGTTGCGCGTGAAGGACGCGGGGGGAGAGATTCTGAGCAGTTCGGGCCAGAAGAACGAGCGCGAAGTCTGGGGGAAACAATCCCTGTGGTGCGACTACGGCGGTGTGGTCGAAGACCGATATGCCGGCATTACGCTGATGCCTCATCCCGGCAACTTTCGCGAGAGTTGGTTCCACGTTCGCGACTACGGCCTGATGGTGGCCAATCCGTTTGGCCAGAATGCCTTCACGCGCGGCGAGAAGAGCCGCGTGGAAGTGAAGCCCGGCGAGAAGTTGCGACTGCGGTTTGGAATTTGGATTCATTCGGGGAAGGAGAAGATCGACGAGGAGATGGAGAACGCGTACAAGTCCTACGTTAAGAGTGCCGGCAAATAGCAGCGAATGGGTTGCTACTTCTGCCGGCTAGTCCATTCCTTGAGCTGCTTGCGGGCCTGGCGGAGGGTGAGCATCGTGGCCGGAATGAGTGTCGCCAGGTCTTCGTCCCGCCGCCGTTCATGCAGAGGGCGAAGGACGTTTTCGACTTCCTCCTCCAGAGCGACCAGCCAGGCCGGCACATCGAGCCCGACCCCCGTCGGCTCGCGAGTGAGGAGCTCGGTCTCTTCTTCCAGAAGCTCGAACTTGGGGAGTTTTCCGCCGAGTCGGATTTGCGAGACGGCTGGCTCGACGAGGGCCCGGATGCGGTCGATGGAAAGAGGCCGCACGAATCGCTCCGCCAGCCGGTCAGCGACGGTGGGCATCCGCATGGCGTACTTTTTTTGCAGGTCGGAGAGCTTGGCCAGATACTGGTCGGCTTCGTCATGAATTCGCTCGGAAAGTGCCTTCCGCCAGACGCTGGCTGCCGCTTCCCGCCCGCGACGGACCAGGATTTCGTGGGCGAGCACCACCGGCTTGAGGTTCCAGCAAACCCGGTCGTACTTCGTCCGCAACCGGAGGAAGTCGAGCAGGGTGAAGAGCAATTCGCCCCGGTCCGACTGCGTGGTGGTGCTGTTGTAGTCCCGGTATTCGCCATAATTCTCGACGATGGCTTCCAGCACGAGCGCGAGCTGCTCGGCGGCTTCATCGCGGGTGAGCTCGGTTTCCAGATCGGCAATCAGCTTTTCGGGGACGTCGTCATGCGGGTCTTCCTGCAGCGATTGCAGCCAGGCGGCGGTCCCTTGATGCAGGATCGCCCGGATATTGCCCAGGTTCAGGAACCGCTGCGTGAACAGCTCCTCGCCATAACGCTCGACGAACTCCACCATCCGCTTCCAGGCACCCTTTTCATGCACCCGCTCCAGAATCGAGAGCCGCAAGGTGCGGCTGTGGGCGAGCCAACTGGAGAGCATCGATTCGGTAAGTTGCTCCAGACAAGCGACGAGCGGTTCGGCCTTTTGGTCTTCCGAAGTGTCCTCTTCGGCTGGCCAGGTGCCGGCGGAAGCGACCAGGCTTTCGACTATTCCCTTGTAGCCGATCTTGAACAGCTCGTCGTATTCGGTCACCGCGCCGGGACCGACGGGATGGTCCTTCTCCATCTGCCGGGCCACCTCGAGCAACTCGCAGGTTTCCACCCACAGCCCGAGTCGCGGCAGCCAGGAGAGCAAGTCCTGAATGCCGTGCTGACGAGTGCGGACAGCGACGATTTCCGCCGGGCTCCCTCCTTTGGCGAGAGGCACATACAGCAGCGGCTGCTCGGAGAGAGCTTTCCAAAGCTCATCGCAAGCGGAGCGGACCTTCTTGGGCTCCGCTTGCAGGAGCGCGGCAAAGACCTCGATGAACCGCCGCTGCTCTTCATCGCTACCGGGATTTTCCTCGCGGGTCTTGCCGCGGAGAACCATCACCGCGGCGGAGAGCAGTCGGCCGGCGTCAGCAGTTTCCACGCTGGTGCTGATGATCCGCTCAAGCAGTGACTCCTTCGTCATCCGCCGGCGGTCATATTCGATGAGCGAGTCATGGTCCGGCAGCGGCACCGGGATGCTGTAATCGCGGACCGACGCCAGCAGTTTATCGAGAGTGACGCGGTTCGTTTCGGCCTGTTCGATCCAGCGCTCCAGCGCTGCCAATCGAGCCCCGCGCGTCGCCGGGATTTCATCCCGGGCGACGGCGTCCAGAATCGGACTGACCGCCGAGAGCCGCCAAAGCCGCGCGACGGTGGCCAGAAACGCGAGCCGATCGGCGACCCGCTTGGATTCATTAAGGAGCTCGTCGTGCGTGGCGTCCTCATCTTCCCACACGGCCCCCTGATTGCCGTCGTCGGTGCTGTCCCGATAGACGACTTCTTCATAGGCAGACTTGTACAGCTCTTCGTTCTCTTCCTCGCCGATTTCGAGGGATGCGCCGCGATGGTTGCCGTTCTTGCTGCTGCCAAGTTGAAAGTGAGGGACGCGCCAGAATTCGTCGGCGTTGGCTTCCAGATAGTCGATGAACTTGCGGGCCGAGTCCCAGGCCTTCAGCCCCTTCTCCTTCGAACCGGCATCTTCGGCAGTCAGCGATGTCACTTCGCCAAACCAGCGCTCCGCCAGGTCGTGAAAGGAACTGTCCGAGCGTTCCAGGCCGATAGCGTCCGCCTGGGAAAGCCAGTGCATCAGCAGCGCCATCGACGCGACGTAGTCCTTCCGGTCGAGCAGCGAGTCGATGACCAGGGCATACGCCTTCGGCGAATCGAACATCTCGGCATGCGGTGCCCAAAAAGCGACATCCCCCGTCGCCGCCCCTCCCTTGTGCCAGACGTTGAGAGCCTGGGCCACACCTTCCGCGGCCCGATGGACCACGAACGGGTCGACCGCCTCGACGCTGGAAACCTCGTGAGCGGCATAGCGCTGCCACCAGGTTGCCGTTTCTTTGAATTGCCGCGAGACCTTTTTGCACAGCTCTTTGTTATCCACCGCGGCCGCTTCGCTCCAGATGCGGGAGTAGAAGGCCAAGATGCGATCCATAAGCGAGACCAACTCGTCGGCCCGATGGTCGCGGACGCTATTCTCGAGCGCGGGAAAGAGACTGAAATTGGCATCAAAGCCGAGGATGTTCCAGGGATCGATAATGGCCCCGCAGGAAATGCCTCGCCGTAGCAGATCCATCACTTGCGGAAGAAAGCCGGCGGCGTCCTCGAGCTGGCCCCGATCGCAGGCGAGCGTGCCGGTCGACAGCAGGCAGTCGATGGTGCAGAGGATGCGGGCGGAAGCACAGGGAACGACGTTCGCCTGTCGAGCCGCCGCTTCGACATTGCCCATCCGAGCGAAGATGCGGGCCAGATGAACGTGTTCCAGTTGCGAGGCCCGCCGTCTGGCGAGCTGCGCGTTGAGGTGCTGCCGGGCACCGCCAAAGGGTTGCCGACGCTCCGCCGCTTCGACCCTCAGCCGCTCCGCATGTTCGCCGGTGGTTTTTTTGAACAGCCGTTCGTAAAAGTCGTCCCGATACTTGGCAATCCGCGGCAGAAGCTTGGCAAGCGTCGTGGTGGAATCGAACGTGCTCGGCCCTTCGCCGCTGATGCCCGACGCCATCAGGATGGTTCCCGCCAATACGGCTGCCGCTTCAAAGAGCAATTCTTCAGCGGCGAGTTGCGGAGCTTCGTGCAAGCGGTGCATGAGGGCGTCGAGCGTGACTTGTTGCACAACGAAACGGCGATAGCGCCCCTGATTGTCGATTTGGTGGGGATCCCACTGGCCGAAGTGATAGTTGGGCCGCTTATTGGCCGGATGGTCAAAGTCATAGGCCCGCGGATCCACCGCCAGCTCTTCCAGGTGAGCCGGGTTGTAGCAGGCACTCCGCAGCAGATCCGCATCGGTATCCTCCAGCAGCTTGAGAGCCGCCGCGACCACTTCATGTTCGGGTCCGCAGGTCACTCCCGCTCCGCGAATGAACAGGGGGATGGGGCGAACGTATTCGTGCTTATACGGCTCGATCTTCTGCGTTTCCAGGGTGGCCACCGGCCGGTGCCCGAGAAAATCATTCAGCCCCGTGATGGCACCCTGCACGATGCGGTCGCTCTCTCCCCACGGTCCCCCTTGGCGCAGCACGGCTTCGCAGACGCGGCCGATGAAGAATGGGCAAAACAGGGATTCGTCGGAATGATGGAAGAGCAGATCCCGGTGATACTCGCGGTAAGCTCGCAGTGTCTCGTCAAAGACCAGCGCGACCACCGCCTGGGCTTGCTCGGCATCCTTGAAGGCCGGCGCGGAATGGCCGAGGACCTCTAAACGCTGTTTGAGGAGTGTCCCGACCCCTTGCCAGGCGGGCGTTTGCGGATTGTCCTTGGCGACTCGTCCAAACAGGGCATTGAGACGGGCCAGGAACAACGGGTCAGAAGTCCCCGCCGAGAAGTTGAGATAGCCGAGCGCCTGGTCGAGGGAGGCATCTCCCACGGCATCAAGTTCGCGCTCGGCCATCTTCGCACTCCAACAAACAAAGGCAGCCGGCCCTCCCAGGCCAACCGCGACAATCTTGCATGGTAGGAACCGATCGGGAGTTGGTCTAGCGGGTTGAATGGGCACCCTGGACAGCCATTGTCCGAGTATAATCACCCCCATGCTTCGTCTCGCCATGTGGTCGGGGCCGCGCAACATTTCCACGGCAATGATGCGCTCCTGGGGTAATCGCGACGACTGTGTTGTTTGCGATGAGCCGCTGTATGCGCACTATTTGCACGCCACGGGGAAAGACCATCCCGCCGCAGCGGAAATCATTGCCAGCGGCGAAACAGATTGGACCAAGGTCGTGGCCGGACTGACCGGCGATATTCCCTCGGGCAAACGGATTTACTTCCAGAAGCAGATGACTCACCATTTGCTGCCGCACATCAAGCGTGAATGGCTGGGGCAAGTGACGAACTGCTTTCTCATCCGCGACCCGCGGGAGATGCTCACCAGCTACATCAAAATCGTCAGCCAGCCGAGTCTAGAGGACACGGGTTTTCCCCAGCAGACGGAAATCTTTGAATGGGTCCGCGGCAACCTCCGCGTCACTCCACCCGTTCTGGATTCGGTCGACGTCTTGAATGATCCTCGCCGCATGTTGGGACTGCTGTGCGACGCGCTGGGTATCGAATTCCAGGAGGCTATGCTCGCCTGGCCTCCTGGACCGCGCGCGACGGACGGCATCTGGGCCAAACACTGGTACGGCGAAGTCGAAAAGTCCACCGGCTTTCGAACTTATCAGCCCAAGAGGGAGGCGGTTCCGCCAGAGTTCGCGCAACTCTACGAGCAGTGCGCGGAGCATTACGCCCGGTTGTATGAGCACCGACTGCGGCTATGAGAGGACGTGGTCACAGCGTATATCAGTAGCTTACCCTCCGTAAGAGAGCCGATACCCTATCGTCCACTTACGCGGCAGTTTCCTGCGGGTTTCCCGAAAGCGGGACTGGAGTGCCGTGGCGTTCCAAAGGCACCGGTCGGGGAGGTCTTCTGCTAAGATGAGCACACCGCCAAACACTTGAGGCGACGTCTTCCTTCTCCTCCTACAGCATGACCCGTTCGATCCCTCCGCAAATGTCCGTGAAAGATGCCCGGGGGGCGCTCCGCGCGGCGAAGCTGCGGAGCACGACTTCGCGGGTTGCGGTTCTGCAGCATCTTTCCACGGCCGATAAGCCCCTCAGCCATTCCGAAGTGGCGGACGAGTTGGTTCCAACGGGGTTCGACAAGTCCACGCTCTACCGCTGCCTGGTCGAGCTCGCCGATGCCGGCCTGCTGTCGCGACTGGATGCGGGGGACCATTCCTGGCGGTTTGAGTTGCGGCGCGGGGACGGGCATGAAAAAGGGGAGCATCCGCACTTCGTCTGTACCGACTGCGGCACGGTCACTTGTCTGCCGGATGTGGAAGTGAAGATTGCTCCGGCAAAGGGGACCAAGAGTTCCAGCCTGGGAGATGTGACGGAGATTTTTCTCAAGGGAAAATGCCCGGAGTGCGCGGGGTGAAGGCAGGGGGCAGGGGTCAGTGGTCAGCTTGTTTGCTGGTGTGCCAAGCCGCTACATTTTTTCGCCCGTAAGCGGCGTCTTCCATGGTCCACCAGGCAATCGCCGACGCAAGCAAATCGTCTACCGCGGATCGGGGGAGTGCCGCGACGTCCGCTTCCCCTTCTTCACCGCCGCCCGGTGGCGGGTTGTTGAGATGGTTGATGACTTGCAGGGCGTCGACCGCAGTCACAAAATTGTCGCCGTTCACGTCGAAATAGAAGTAGTCGGGAACCCCGTTGGTCACGACCACGGGCTGCTCCGCTCCGACAATCGGATTGGGGAGACGTCGGCCCCCGCCAACGCGGTTGATTTCGTTGATCACGCGAAGGGCATCGCGAGCCACAATGACTTCTTCATCGTTGGTCACGTTGCGGGGGTTGCCCGTTGGCCGCTGCCAGGGATGCACCGTGGGAATCCACTTTGCCACTAGCAGGTCATAGAAGCCGGGGGTCTGGGTTTTGGAAGTCACCTCGACGAAATAAGTGCCGGCTGCTCCTGCGGGAATGCGGTAGTTCACAATCAGCGAATCCTGGTCGACGAGCGTGGTGCCGGCGCCGCCGAATTTGTTCACCCCGGCGCTGATATCGTCTGACGTCATCACCACCGTCGTGCCATCGGGCTTGAAAAGGCGAATAATCGTATCAAACGAGAACGGCTCAAGAGGATCCAAGGTGTGCTCGTAGACATTGGTGGCCAGTGTGCTGACCGTCAGCAGCTCACCGACCTGCATGTCAAACTTGTAGAAGTCGGCCTCGGTGCTGGTGCTGGCGAGTTCCACGTTCACCGCTCGGGCGGATTCGCCTGGCGCGTCGATGAAAGTCAACCCCTGAGCCGTTGGCGCGGTGTCATGGTCGAGCGACGTTTCCTGCGTCGTGGAAAACGGAACGGCGGTGAGGCCGGAGGCATAGTTCAGCTTGATGCGGGAGAGAGGGGAGAAGGCAAACCCAGTGAGGGAGTCGAACTGCGTGGCCGCCAGTCCAAACTGGGGAACGGACATGAAATTGCGGTTCTGTACGCCAAAAGTATTGGCGTACACATCGGGAATGATGCTGACATCGCCGAAGGCGTCTTGATTCTCGAGGCCGAAGGCATGCCCCAGTTCATGCACTCCCCAGTAGGCCAGCGCATTCCCCAATCGATTCAAATAGGCCGCGGGAGCCGGATTGGCGAGGTCAGCTTTCGTGAACTCGGCGGGAAAGACGTAGGCCGTGGCTTCCCCTTCATTCGTGAAGTGATTGATATTGAGCCAGTCGAGTTCGGCGTGCCCGAATCGCTCGGGCGAATCCACCACAAAATCCCTGGTCCGGCCAAAGCTGAGCGTCTCGAACTCGACCTCGGGCAGCTCCTGGAAGAAATTCACATCGTAATTCGTGAACGCCGTCTGCATCGCCGCCGTGACACTGGCCTTCAGTTGATCAAATTCTGTTTCGGTGAAGGGTATCCGACCGTCCGCCGCGGCCAGTTCCTGCAAACGGTCGGCAAAGCTGTTCTCCCCGCTGGGATCCCCAAAGTCGAGAAACACATTCGCGGCCATCAGGTGCCGCGGTTCCAACGGCTCCGCGCAGAGGGAGCGGAGCAAGGGGTTTCGCCGCAGGGAACGGGAAGGGCCCGCGGATGAAGTGCTCCTGAAAAGACTTAGCCAACCCATTTCGCGGTGCCCCTCGAAGTTAGTCACGCCCTTAGCCGAATCATTTGAGTCTAGTCGGGATGGAAATCCTGAACAAACTTTTTGCGAGCCTTGCTGGGGGATGCTGCACGGATTTGGGAAGGCGTTAAGATGGCTGAACATGACCTTGAAAACTGGGTAATCGGCAGCCGCGTCAGACGTTATGACCGCTACGAACAACAATGCGATTCCGCGGGTCGGACTTTCCCATCTGGACCACCTGTGGTTTCAGGTGGCGGGAACGCTCTGCAACCTGACCTGCCATCACTGCTTTATCAGTTGCAGCCCCCACAACGACTTTTTTGGCTTTCTTTCGCTCGCCGAAGTGAAGCGGCGGCTGGAAGAGTCGATTCCGCTGGGGGTGAAGGAGTATTACTTCACCGGAGGCGAGCCGTTTCTCAATCCCGAGATGACGGACATTCTGGTGTTGACGCTCCGCTATGGTCCGGCGACGGTGCTGACCAACGGCACCGTCCTCAAGGACGAGTGGCTGGTGCGGCTGCGAGCGGCGGAAGAGCTGAGTGTCTACGCGCTCGAGTTTCGCGTTTCCATCGACGGGTTCTCGCCGGAGGTCAATGATCCCATCCGAGGGGAAGGGACCTTTGCCCGCGCGATGCGGGGAGTGACGAAGCTCGTGGAGCACGGCTTTCTGCCGATTATTACGGCCGCCCGAACCTGGCCGATCGAGCGGGAACAGGAGGTGGTCGGCAGCTTTTGTAAGATGCTGCAAGCTGCCGGTTACTCCCGCCCGCGACTGAAGATTTTGCCCACGCTGCAACTCGGCGCGGAAACGGGGCGAACCTGCGGCTATGCCCCGGAGGAGCGCGTCACCACGGCGATGATGGAAGACTTCGACCAGTCCCAGCTCATCTGCGAGCACAGCCGGATTGTGACGGATCGGGGGGTTCAGGTCTGCCCGATCCTGATCGAAGCCCCGGAGTCGGTGTTGGGAGAAACGCTGGTCGAGTCGCAACGACCCTTTGTGCTAAGTCACGGTGTATGCTGGACCTGTTACCAAAACGGAGCGATTTGCAGCAACCCCAGCAGCGGGGATAAGGATGCCTGAGCATCGCACGGTCGCTCTCTTCGGCGGGATCTACGCCAATCACCTGGCGCTCGCGGCAGCCCTAGCGGATGCTCAGCGGCGCGGGGCCGATGCGATTTATTGCCTGGGTGATCTCGGAGCCTTTGGTCCGCATCCAGACAAAGTCTTTCCGCTCTTTAAAGAACACGATATCCAGTCCGTCCGCGGCAACTACGACGATTCCATCGGCAATGAACGGGCCGACTGCCAGTGCGGCTATACCGATCCGCGGGACAATTACTTTGCCGAGCTCAGTTACGACTACACCATGGCCAACACTTCGCCGCCAAACCGGGCCTGGCTGAAGAATCTTCCCAGTGAAATTCGCTTTCAATTGGGAGCGGCCAGCGTCCTGCTCTGCCACGGCAGTCCGCGCAAGATGAACGAGTTTTTGTGGGAATCCACGACTTCTACGCAGTTTCTGGAATACCTGGCGGACGAACACCAGGCCGATGTGATTTGCAACACACACACCGGAATCAAGTGGCAGCGCGATCTCAGCCGGAACCGAAAGTTCGTCAACGTCGGCGTCCTCGGTCGTCCGGAGAATGATGGACGGCCCCATGTCTGGTACACGTTGCTCTCGGCGGGAGACAGTCGTGAAATCACCGTCGAATTCATTCCCGTCCCTTATGACCATGATCGCCTAGCCGCCGAAATGCGGGCCGAACGGCTGCCAGAAGAGTTTATCGCCACCATCCTCAGCGGCTGGTGGACGACATGCCTGGAAGTTCTACCGGCGAAGGAGCGGCGGCGGGGACGGTTTTGACCCCTGCTAGCAGTCCCGCAGATTCCGACTCGACAGACCGGCCGCTTCGCGGTATTAGTCCGCACACTGCCCCTTACCTGCCGCGAGTCCAACCGTGCGCTCTTTCAGCTCCCACCGCCAATTGCTATTTCTGTTGCTGCTTGCGGTGGGGTTCAGTTTCGCGGGCTGCTCGTGGCTCCACTCGCTGAAGCCGACGGACGAAAGCCGGACCTTTCCAAAGTGGAGCGAGGAGATGACAAGCAGCAGCGGGACTTCCGCGAAGAGTGTTGCCAGAGAAGACGGCGAGACCAATAAGCACAAGAGCCTGTTCTTCGACGAGCGTTCCCGCGCCGTCGAAAAGAGCATGGGCTATGAGGACTAGTCGTATTGGACTTTCGCGGACTCCTTGCTATTCTCCCGCCCCCGCCTGCCACTCCTTTCCTCACCACAATAACCATGCCCTCCTCGGTCCTTGTTGTCGATCCTTCGGCGGAAAACCGCGAAGTCCTCCGCACCGTGCTGCATCAGCGGGGTCTCAAGATTTATGAAGCGGACGAGGCAACTTCCGGACTGGCCCTCGCGCGGGAGCATCACCCCGATGTGATCGTACTCGACCTCGATGCCGAGGACGCCACCAGCGGCCCGCTGCAATTGCAGTTGCGGCAGGAGCTCGACCGCGAGAGCTCGTCGCTCATTATTCTGGGCAAACTCCGTACCGGCTCACCGCTCCCCGCCGGCCACACTCTCTCCAAGCCCTACCACTTCGCTCCCCTGGTTCATACAATCCAGGAGTTGGCGGCGAAAGCGGCTTAGTAAACGTAGCCACAGGCGGCCCGCCTGTCGGCTTTTCTGTTGATGACGACCTCGCCGGCAAGCGGACATGCGAGCCGCATGTCGCTACGGGAGAGACTCATGGCTTCCCTGTTCGTCATGCAAGGTCGTGACCGCGGCAAGCGGTTCGAATTGCCGGCTGAGCTCACGCTCGGCCGCGACGGCAGCAATCTGATTCAGCTCAACGACAGCGAAGCCTCCCGCCAGCACGCCCGCGTCCGCAAAGAGGAAGCCGGCTATCTCCTCACCGATCTTAGCAGCTCCAACGGCTCATTCGTCAACAACGAGCCCGTCAAGGAGCGGCTGCTCAAGACGGGGGATCGAGTCCTGCTCGGTCGCTCGCTGATGCTGTTCACGGATACGCAGGAGCATTCTTCGCAAAACCTGGCCCACGAGGTGGACATCGTCGGCGAATTGCACACCACCGGCTCGCGGATCCTCAAATCGGTCAGTCAGGACCAGAGCGAAGTCTTCCGCGCTCCCGATTCCGCCGACAGCCCCTGGTTGGCCCGGGCTCGCAGCAATCTGCAGATCATGTACCGCACGGCCCTGGCGGTCAGTCATACGCTCGATATCGACCAACTGTTGCACCGCATCATGGAGCTGATCTTCGAATGGGTCGAAGCAGACCGAGGCCTGATCATGCTCTCCAGCCACGAAACCGGCGAACTCGAGCCCGCCGTCAGCCGCAACCGCAAGGGGACCAAGCCCGATGAAAAACTCTCCGTCAGCCGTACGATTCTCGACTACGTGCTGCAACACAAGGAAGGTGTGCTGACCAGCGATGCCAAGGACGACGAGCGATGGGATCCCGCCAACAGCATCCTCAAGCTCGGTGTCCGCGAAGCGATCTGCGTTCCCATGCAAGGCCGCTATGGCATCGTCGGCGTCATCTATATCGACACCTACACGGCCCCTGGCAAGCTGCCGCTCCGCACCCCCAATAAATTCACCGAAGAGCACCTCAAGCTGATGGTCGCCATCGGCCACCAGGCGGCTCTGGCGGTGGAAGATACGTCGTATTATTCCGCGATGGTCCACGCCGAGCGGCTGGCGGCGATGGGGCAGACCATTGCCACGCTTTCGCATCACATCAAAAACATCCTGCAAGGCATTCGGGGCGGCAGTTATCTCATTGAAGAAGGACTGAAGGGGAGCGACCAGGACGTCATCCGCCGCGGCTGGCGGATTGTCGAAAAAAATCAGGAACGGATTTCGAGCCTCGTCCTCGACATGCTCACATTCAGCAAAGATCGGGAACCCGAGCTGATTGCCGCCGACCTCAATGAAACAGTCAGCGACGTCGTCGAGCTGATGCAAATTCGCGCCGCCGAAGCCGTCGTTGAGCTCGCCTGGCAACCGCTGGCGAATTTGCCGATGTTTACCTTTGATCCCGAACTGTTGCACCGAGCGATTCTGAATGTGGTGACCAACGCCATCGACGCCTGCGAGAAGCAGGACGGCGCAGAAGTAGCGGTCAGCATCGAGTACGCGCTCGGTGACCGCACGGTCCGCATCGTCGTCTCCGATAATGGCGCAGGAATCGCCCCCGACGACATCAAGAAGATTTTTTCCGTCTTTGAGTCCCGCAAAGGGGCCCGCGGCACCGGCCTGGGGCTCCCCGTCAGCCAGAAAATCCTCCGCGAGCACGGCGGCGACATCCTCGTGGAAAGCACCCTCGGCGTCGGCAGCAAGTTTGTCCTGGAGCTTCCCGCGCTGGCCGCGGAGGATTCGAAGGTTGGGAAGACGATCGCTTCGTAATGGACAATTCCATGCACAACTTCCGAGACACAGAGGCTGTCGTCACGAATCCCTACGAGTCCCCCAAGACCGTTTCGAGCTTGATCTCGGACCCAAAGTCCCCACACTCCCACGAGAGCATGAAGTCCTGGGAGCGCTTGCGGCTGTGGTACAACGCGATTCTTGCTGGTGAAGTTTTGCTATTGTTCTTACCGCTGGGTCCGTACTTGCTGACGGAGCGATTCGTTGTGTTTGCGATGGAAGGGGCGGTTTTGGCGAACGTCTGTTTCTGCGTCGGTCCAGTGGTGGAGTTCTACCTAGACCCGAATACCTGCAACTGGAACTTCTGATCGGATTCAATCGGGGTCGGGAGTCTTAAGCAGCTGCGGTTATCCCGATGGAAAATCGGTGACGCTTAAGACTCCCGACCCCGGTCTTTGGCAGTGCTCAGTTTGAGAAGTTCGCGAATGTGAAGGGTTTGAAATGACGGCCGAGTCACGGGATAAGGCAGAGGAGGTGTGAACAGAAGGAATCGAAGGTAACGAAGGAGGAAGAAGTCGGATTTCTTCGTTTCCACATCCTCCTTCATTCGTTTCCTTCGTTCCCTTCTGTTCCATTCTTCTGTTGGCATTTGTCCGACGCCCGGTTGTGTACACCTGTTCCAATCCGATAGAATCTGGGTATGGAAAGAGAGTTCTCACATCCGACGGACCTCTATACCGGGCGCGGAGCGACGACGAGTCCGCCGAACCGGTTTGAGTCGGTGCATTCGCAGGCCGACTACGAGCAACTGGCGACGGATGATGAATTGCTGTCGGAGGAGCGGAAGGTTCCCACGGCGTATCTGCCGGATGATTCGCGGACTCTGATCCGCGAGAACGACAGCCCCGACGTGCCGTTCCGGTTCAGCATCAACCCGTAC
>SXGT01735989.1_pt1 | contig 22364 bp, 24 predicted proteins | sample 3176221 | NCBI WGS metagenome assembly SXGT01 (sample SAMN11356862, study PRJNA531348) | freshwater metagenome | isolation source: freshwater sample F1-120 | place: China: Fuxian Lake, Yuxi | collected 2017-12-25
CCTGCAAGTGGGTGCGGCCGATCTTCGGCAGCGCGGCGAATGTCACCGCCTTCACTTCCAGCGTCGCACGCAGGCAGGCCAGGGCCGGCAGCACCGCGCGCGCGATACCGAGCGCCGCCGCCAGATGCATGGCGGTGGGAAAGATATCGTTGGTCGACTGGCCGAGATTGACCTCGTCGTTGGGATGCACCGACTGGCCATTGCCAAGATTGTCGAGCAATTGCGCGGCGCGGTGGGCGAGCACCTCGTTCATGTTCATGTGCGTCTGGGTGCCCGAGCCAGTCTGCCAGACGGAGAGGGGAAACTCTTCGGCATGGTGGCCGGCAATCACCTCATCGGCAGCCGCTGCGATGGCGTCCGCCTTGTTCGGCGCCAGCAGGCCGAGGCCGCAATTCGTCAGCGCGGCAGCACGTTTGACGGTGGCCAGCGCGCGGATGAATTCGGCGGGCATGCGTTCGCTGGAGATGTTGAAATGTTCGAGCGAGCGCTGTGTCTGCGCCCCCCACAGTCGCGCGGCGGGCACGGCGATTTCGCCAAAGGAATCCCGCTCGCTGCGCGTGGCGTCCATGGCTAGCTGCCGGCGTGCAGTTCCTCGTTCAACGTGTCGATCACATCTGACCAGTCGGCATCGACGAGCAGACTCTCGCGCAGGAAGGCGGCCTGCGTCGGCGCCCAGAAGGGCGCGTCGGCTAGTTGTACCGTGGTAGGCAGGGGGCTGTGTGTCGCGATGAAACGCTCAATCTCCCCCGGCCCGGCCGGTAGGCCGAGTTGGGCGAAAAGATCGTTCATGCTGTGCAGTTGGGTTTCCATGATCGCCCCCTTCAACTTGCTGAGCCGAAGGAGGAATCGCTGGCGTAGGGTGGCGTCGGTACGCCCGCCAGACGTGAGCCCTGATTCACCGGCCCCTGCGGGAAGGCCAGATAGAGGGTGCGGCGCCCGCCCTCATCGGCGAAATCCTGCTCCAGATGACTGATCACCTGTCGCGCGTTCTGTGCACGCCCGTTCACACGATGCAGGTCGCGCAAGGCGTAAATCACATGCCACTGCGTTTCGGAGAGTTCGCCCAAGCCTTCGGCCAGCGCTTGCTGTTTGGCAAACGCGGGCGACCAGTCTTGCAGGCCATCCATGTTGCCGTCCGGGTCGTGGCCGTCCGCTTCGAGGTTTTCCATTCCCTTGTTGATGTCCAGCATATCGTTCTCCCTGGTTCAGGTCAGCTTGCTCGTCCACTCGTCGAGCGGCACGCAGGCCTTCGGCGTTGGTTGGCGTGGATCGTCCAGCTGGTTGATCTGGCAGAGATATTCGTTCCCCTCGGTGTCGTGCAGATTGCTGTAGGGGGAAGCCTCGTGGGCGTCAAAGGCGCTTGAATCAGCGTAGATGAACGCGAAGTCGCTGCCAACGTCGACCTCCAGCTTACCGCCGTGGCTGGCGCCGTAATCGCGCCAGCGGCTGTTCAGGTCGGCGCCTTCGATAACAGGCGACATGCGCCCGGCTTTCCGGTCGTGCCAGGCGATCAGCACGGGCTCAATCACCTCCTTGTCCAACTCGGCCCGTGTCGCGGCCAAGGCGACGGCGTGACGGTAATCAAGATCGGTTCCCAAATGTGCAATGTGTTCCTGTCTCATATCAATCTCCTTTGGTCCTACTGCGGTATCGCCCCAACCGACCCAATTGCCGGCAACATCGCGACCCCGCCCTTCATACCTGTAGTTGACTGGTCTTGTCGGAAATGGTTCGTTCTTATTTTCAGGCCAGCCAGAGCCAGACGATGACCAGCGTCGCCAGTGTCGCGGGCACCCCGATGCGGGCGTGGCTGCCCCAGTCGATCACGATGCCGCTCTTTCTGGCCAGATCAACGACGATCAGGTTGGCAATGGAGCCGACCAGCAACAGGTTGCCGGCGAAGGTGCTGACCAGCGCCAGCGTAGTAGCCGCATCGGGGCCGCCGGGGTCGGATAGGTGCGGCAGCAGCAGCATCACCGCCGGCACGTTGGAGACGAGATTGGACAGGGCCAGCCCGGCAACGAAGAGCGCGCCGGGTTCGGCCAGATGCACGCCCTGCGCGGCCAGCCAGCCGACCGCCTGCGCCGCGAGTCCGGTCGTCTCGAAGGCGTTGTTGACGACGAACAGGCCGATGAACAGCACCAAAAGCTCCCAGTCAACGAAGCCGAGCACATGCGAGGAGTGGAAGCGCCGCGAGAGCAGCAGCACGCCCGCCGCCACCAGTGCGGCCACCTCGCGCGGCCAGTCGGTGAACAGGAAAATGACCAGTAGCGCGCCGACCACGCTCAGGCCCTTGAGCGTCTGCCAGCGGTCAAAGGGAGGCGCGTCGTCGGGCGGCAACGTGGTGGGTACAGCGACGGCCGGCGTCCGCCGCAACAGCCAGACCAGCCAGCCCCACAGGACCAGCAGGGAAAGCATCACCGGCGGCAGTGCCTGCCGTGCGTAGGCGGCGAAGTCGAGCTGCATCACCGAGCCGATCAGCATGTTCTGCGGATTGCCGATCAGCGTCGCCGCCGAGCCAATGTTGGCCGCGCAGGCCAGCCCGACGAGGAAGGGCAGCGGCGCCAGGCCGCGTTGCAGGCAGATGCGTGCGACTACCGGCGTCATCGCCAGGCAGACGATGTCGTTGGAGAACACCGCCGACAACGCCGCCGCCACCGTCAGCAGCGCCCCGAGCAGGCCGGCGGGCGAATGTGGCAAGGCGGCGACACGTCGCGTCACGGCGGTGTAGAAGCCGCCAAGGCGCATCTGCGCCGACACCACCATGAAAGAGAACAGCAGCAGGATGGTCGGCAGATCAACCGCCCGCGCCGCCGCACCCGTGTCCAGTGCGCCGATGCCGATCACGCCGATGGCGCCGAGCAGCGCCACACCGGCGCGGTCAAGCTTGAGGCGTGGCAGCCCACCGAGGAACATGCCGAGATAGACGATGGCAAAAATCGCGACGATGCCCCAGTCCATGGCGTCGTGGCTGGGCAGAAGGGTGGGCATGGCGGCGCTGATGAAAATAAAAGGCGCTCATGATGCCGCAGATGGCGAGATGCGCGCGGGATTTTCACGGCCCCAATGTCCGTTGGGGGTCGAAAGTCGGCACGGCATGATCCTGCTTGCCGGACAATTCACGCTTCCATAATGTTATTGACCACAAAGCGAGAGAGTAGACTCCGGGCAGAACGATCTGCCCTTACGTCCCCGTACAGCATGAGATTGAATTTCAACCTGCGCCACTCGCTCAAGACCCGCGTCACCCTGTTCACCCTGGTGATTTTTGCCTTCAGCCTGTGGGCGTTGGCCTACTACGCATCCCGGGTGCTGCACACGGACATGGAGCAGTTGCTGGGCGAGCAGCAACGCTCGACAGTGGCCCTGGTGGCGGCAAACATCAATCAAGAGTTGAAGGACCGCCTGACGGCCCTGGAGACGATCGCAGGCGACTTCAACGAGAAGGAACTGACGTCGCCGGCGGCGCTGCAGGACATCCTTGAAAACCGGCCAATCCTGCGCCTTCTGTTCAACGGCGGCGTTTTCGTCACCGGGCTGGACGGTGTATCGGTGGCCTCTGTCCCCCTCTCCGTTGAAGGTGTACCGCGTATTGGTGTCAGTTACATGGACAGGGATTACATGATGACTGCGCTCAGGGAAGTTAAGCCGGCGATCGGCAAGCCGGTCATGGAAAAGCTGTTGCAGGTGCCTGTATTCCTCATGGCGGTGCCGATTCTTGATGCTCAGGGCAAAGTTGTGGGCGCCTTGGCGGGCGTGATCAATCTCGGCAAGCCCAATTTTCTGGACAGGATCATCTCGAATCCCTACGGGCGAACGGGGGGCTATCTGCTTGAAGATGCAAAGAACAGGCTGATCATCACCGGTACCGACAAAAGACGGATCATGCAACCGCTCCCCGCCGCTGGCGTCAATTGGCTGATCGATCGCCACGTCCAAGGTTCCGATGAAACAGGGATTACCGTCAATCCGCTCGGGGTGGAAGTGCTGGCTTCGGCCGCCCGCGTCCCGTTACCTGGCTGGTTCGTCGTGACCTCGCTGCCTACCGCGGAAGCTTTTGCCCCGATTCACGACATGCAGCAGCGCATGCTGCTGGCCACGATCCTGCTCACCCTGATTGCCGGCGGACTGACGTGGTGGATGCTGAGGGGCCAACTGGCGCCGCTCAAGGCTGCGGCAGAAGCCATCGGTGGCCGGGCGGAGCCTGGCTTGATTTCCGCACCCCTGCCCGTGACCACGCAGGATGAAATCGGGCAGTTGATCGGCGGCTTCAACGAACTGCTGGCGACTCTGCAGCAGCACCAGCAACATTTGCAGGAACTGGTCGATGCCCGCACCGTTGAACTTGTCGCCGCAAAGGACGCCGCCGAAACCGCCAGCCGCGCCAAGAGCACCTTCCTTGCCAAAATGAGCCACGAACTGCGCACGCCAATGAACGGCGTCATGGGCATGGTCGACATGGCCCTGCGCCGTGCCACTGATGCGCAACAGATCGACTGGCTGAACAAAAGCAAGCGTTCTGCGCAGCACCTGCTCGCCGTCATCAACGACATCCTCGACATCTCAAAAATCGAAGCTGATCGCCTCACGCTTGAAACCATCCACTTCAAGTTCGGCGAAGTGCTGGAAAACCTCCTCAGCCTGCTCGGCCACAAGGCCGAAGAAAAGCAGATCAAGCTGGTGGTCGATCTGGAGCCCGAAGTTCCCCACCAGGCATTCCTGGGCGACCCGCTGCGCCTCGGCCAGATTCTGCTCAATCTCGCCGGCAACGCCCTCAAGTTCACCACGCATGGCTCGATCACCGTCCGCGCCCGGCCGCTGGAAGACAACCCGCAAGACGTCCTGCTGCGCATCGACGTGGCCGACACCGGCATCGGCATTTCTGCCGAACAACAGCAACGCCTGTTCACCGCCTTCGAGCAGGCCGATGGCTCGATGACCCGCAAGTACGGCGGCACGGGCCTGGGCCTGGTCATCACCAAGCGTCTGGTGCAACTGATGGGCGGCGAGATCGGCGTGGAGAGCACGCCCGGGCAGGGCAGCACCTTCTGGTTCACCGTCCGGCTCGGTAAATCTACCGATGCCGTCCTGCCAGCAGCGACTTTTAGCCGGAAGTCTGCCGATGAACGTCTGCTCGAGGAGTACGCAGGTACCCGCATCCTGCTCGCTGAAGACGAACCGATCAACCAGGAAGTTTCGCGCGGACTGCTTGAAGATGCCGGATTGGTCGTTGACGTGGCCGAGGATGGCCTGCAGGCGCTCGAACTGGCCAAGCAAAATACCTACGCCCTGATCCTGATGGATATGCAGATGCCCCGCATGAACGGCGTCGAAGCCACCATGGCGATCCGGGCGCTCCCCGCCTACGCGCAAACGCCGATCCTGGCGATGACCGCCAATGCCTTTGACGAGGATCGTCAAGTCTGCCTTGATGCCGGCATGAACGACCACATTGCCAAGCCGGTCGATCCGGCGGTACTGTATGCAAGCTTGCTTGACTGGTTGGAGAAGCGCGGCGGTTGGTCGGCTGCTTGATTCGGATAACCGCCGTACCGAATACGGATTCCAAGGATTTCGACCGATTTTGACGATTGCCGTCCCGCCAGCGCCGACTTTTATTCCACGGCGCCCAGAAATTTGTTTAAATTGCCCATTCCACCTTTCCCCGCCACTGGCAAGCAGGAGTTGAGACATGCCCGCACAAAAATACCGTCTGGTAACCCGCAGCGATTTCGATGGCCTGGTCTGCGCCGTTCTGCTCAACGAGCTTGACCTGATCGACGACATCAAGTTTGTCCACCCCAAGGATATGCAGGATGGCAAGGTGGAAATCACCGGCAACGACATCACCACCAACCTGCCCTATGTGCCGGGCGTGCATCTGGCCTTCGACCATCACCTGTCGGAGACCTTCCGCAACCCCGGCGAGCGTCCCGAGCACATCATCTATCCGGATGCGCCCTCCGCCGCCCGCGTTGTGTTCGAGCACTACGGCGGCAAGAACCGTTTCCCCGCCGCGTTCAACGACATGATGGTCGCCGTGGACAAGGCCGACTCCGCCCAATTCACCCGCGATGAGATCCTCAACCCGCAGGGCTGGGTGTTGCTTAACTACCTGATGGATTCGCGGACCGGACTCGGGCGTTTCCGCGAGTTCCGCGTCAGCAACTACCAGTTGATGATGGACCTGATCAAGTATTGCCGCGACCACGGCATCGACGACATCCTGCGCCTGCCGGATGTCAAGGAGCGCGTCGAGCTGTATTACGAGCATGCTGTCAAAGCCAAGGAACAGATTCAGCGCTGCTCAACCGTACACAAGAACCTCGTTGTGCTTGACCTGCGCAACGAGGAAACCATCTGGGCGACCAACCGCTTCATGATCTACGCCATGTACCCCGAGCAGAACATTTCGATTCACGTCCTGTGGGGCGTGCAGAAGCTGAACACCGTGTTTGCCACCGGCAAGTCGATCATCAATCGTACGTCGAAGACCACGATCGGCGAGCTTATGCTGCAATATGGCGGCGGCGGCCATGAGAACGCCGGTACCTGCCAAGTGGATAACGAACAAGCGTCGATCATCCTGCACAAGCTCATCACCCGCATCAACGCCGACGGTTAAGCTCTGCATGTCCGGGGCAGAAACACCTCGTCCCGGGGCCTCCCCCCTGTGGGAGATTTTGCACCCCACCCGCCTGACGCGGGTGGTCGATATCGGTGCAAATCCGATCGATGGTGACCCACCTTACCTTCCCATGCTGAAGGATGGTTTGTGCCATATCACCGGCTTTGAGCCGCAACTGGACGCGCTTGCCACGTTGTTACGCCGTAAGGGCCCTCTGGAATCCTATCTGCCCTACGCAATAGGCGACGGAGAAATGCACACCCTGAATATCTGTATGGCCTCTGGCATGACCAGTTTGTATGAACCGGACGCAGCCAAGTTGGCGCTGTTTGCGGCACTCAAACCACTCTCTCAAGTCGTGCAGCGTATCCCAATCCAGACCCGCCGTCTTGACGATATTGCCGAGATTGAGGCGCTCGACTTTCTCAAGATCGACATTCAAGGGGCAGAACTTGCGGTCTTTCGTCATGGCAAACAAAAGTTGTCGGATGCGATTGCCATTCAGGTCGAGGTTTCTTTCATGACCCTTTACCACGATCAACCAGGACACGGAGAGGTCGACATCGAACTGCGTGCCCAAGGCTTTGTACCGCATTGTTTTGCTGCCATGAAATGCTGGCCGATTGCGCCATTGGTGGTTGGAAACAATGATCGCCAGCCCCTCAATCAGCTTCTGGAAGCAGATATGGTGTATGTGCGGGATATCAGCCAGCCAGACAAACTGGATAACGAACAGCTAAAACATATGGCATTGGTGGCCCACCACTGCTATGGCTCCTTTGATCTTGCGGTACGCTGCTTGTGGCTTCTTGAAAAGCGTGGTGTGCTCGACCAAGAGGAACGCGTGAAGTACTTGAGTAGTCTGTGATAGGTAACGTGAAACTTTCGCTACGCGCCGTCTCTGTCTGGCGCCGCAACTTCCTCGTCTGGCGCAAGCTGGCCCTGCCTTCACTGCTGGGCAACCTGGCCGACCCGATGATCTACCTGTTTGGTCTGGGCTATGGTCTGGGCGGACTGCTGCCCGAGGTGCAGGGTGTCTCGTACATCGCCTTCCTCGCTGCCGGCACCGTCTGCTCCTCGACCATGAATGCCGCCTCCTTCGAGGCGCTCTATTCCGCCTTTGCGCGCATGCACGTACAGCGGACCTGGGAAGCCATCCTCAATGCGCCAGTGTCGCTCGACGATGTGGTGGCCGGCGAATGCTTGTGGGCAGCGACCAAAGCGACGATGTCCGGCGGGACGATTCTGCTGGTGATTGCCGTGCTTGGGTTTACCTCCGGCCCCTATGTCTTGCTGGCCCTGCCGGTGATTTTCCTCGCCGGTCTGTGCTTTTCCGCCCTCGGCTTGATCGTCACGGCACTGGCGCCGTCCTACGACTTCTTCATGTACTACTTCTCGTTGTTCATTACACCGATGGTGCTGCTCTGCGGCGTGTTTTTCCCGGTCGAACAGTTGCCGGCGGTCGTCCGCGCAATCTCGGACTGGCTGCCGCTAGCCCATACCGTGCAACTCGTGCGCCCGCTGGTGTTTGGCGAGATGCCGGTTGCCCCCTGGCTGAATCTCACCGCGCTGCTGACCATCATGCTGGTGGCCTTTTCGATTGCACTGCACCTGACGAGGCGGCGCCTGCTCAAGTAGACGCCGTCGTGCCGCAGTCGACTTTGTGGGCGACTGTTGACCCAGGTCAACCGCACTGCAACATAAAACCAAAATAGAGTATTAGAATAAGCTAATGGATTCGGAACATCGGGCGACCTCGCCTGCTCCAATCGCCGGCACTGTCCTGCTCTTCGCCACCCTGCTGCTCTTCTGGGTGTTACTGAACGGTTCGCTGGCCAGCGACGTGCTGGCCGTAGGTGTCGTGGCCGCGGCCCTCATCGCGATTTTCTTCCGCGGTCACATGGCCTGGTTCTCCGAGTTGCGCCTGACGCCCAAGGCGCTCCTGACCACCATGGCTTACATCTTCTACTACCTGAAGGAACTGGTGTCGTCCAACCTCAACGTGGCCGCGATTGTGCTGTCGCCTGAGCTGCCGGTGAAGCCTGGCATCGTCAAGGTACGTACCAAACTAAAAAATCCGATGGGCCGCATGCTGCTGGCCAACTCGATCACCCTGACGCCCGGTACGCTGACCGTCGACATGGACGGCGAGTGGCTTTACATCCACTGGGTGAGCGTGCATTCGCCCGACATCGAGCAGGCGACCGCCGACATCGTCGCCGGCTTCGAGCGCTATCTGGAGGTGATGTATGGTTGATTTCATGATCACCCTCGCCGCCATGCTGGCCGGTGTGGCTTTCCTGCTGGCGCTTTGGCGCTTCTTCCAGGGGCCGTCGGACGCCGACCGCATCGTCGCCTTTGACACGCTCACCGTGATTTCGCTGACCGGCATCGCGCTGATTGCCTACCTCGAAGGACGCGGTATCTACCTCGATGTGGCGCTGGTGTATGCGCTGCTGTCCTTCCTCGGCGTGATCGTCGTCGCGCGCCATCTGGAGCGTGGACTCTGATGCTCGAAATCCTGGGTGGATTGCTCCTCGTTGCCGGTTCGGTCTTTCTGCTGCTCGGCGGACTCGGGCTGGTGCGCATGCCGGACGTCTTCAACCGCATCCAGGCGGGCACCAAGGCCACCACCCTCGGCACCCTGCTGTCGCTGGCCGGGTTTGCCTGCCTGCAGCCTGAATGGACGCTGAAGCTCTTTCTCATTGGCCTGTTCGTGCTATTCACCAACCCGCTTTCCTCGCAGGTGCTGGCACGTGCCGCGCACCGCAGCGGCAGCCGCATGAGCGCGCTCACCTCGGTCGATGCGCTGGCCAAGGATCGCGACGAACCGACGGGGAAACCGCTATGAGCCATCTGTTGCCTTGGCTGACTGCCCTGCTGTGCTTCACCATGGTGGTGGCCGCACTGGTCGCCATTCGCGGCAAGAGCACGCCGGTCGCCATCCTTGCCGCCGGCCTCGTCAGCCTTGTCGCCTCGGTGCTGTTTCTGATCCTCGCCTCGCCCGACGTGGCGATGACCGAAGCGGCCATCGGCAGTGGCCTCACCACCTTCCTGTTCTTCTTCGTGCTGGGCCGGGTCAGGAGCGGCGACCATGGTTAAGCGCTTCATCGCCCTCGCCCTGCTGGCCGCATTCGGCGCCGTCTTCGCCACGCTGCTGCTCGGCCACACGCCGGACAGTGAGCTGAATCTCACCGCACGCTACTACGCCGAGCGCACCGCCGCCGATCTTGGCGCCGCCAACATCGTCACCGCCATCGTCGTCACCTATCGCGGCCTCGATACGCTCGGCGAAGTCACCGTGCTGTTCCTCGCTGCCTCTATCGTCGGGCTGGTGCTCGCCAACAGCCGCCCCGATCAGCCGCGTTTGCGCGCACCGGTTGGCGAGTTGTTGACGACCGGCACGCGCTTTCTCGTACCGATGATCCTGCTGCTTGGCGTGTATGTCTTTGTTAATGGCCATCTGACGCCCGGCGGCGGCTTTCAGGGCGGTGCCATCATCGCCTCGGCAGTGCTGCTGATGCTGCTGGCCAATCCGCTCAAGCATTTCAGTCATACGCTGATCTCGGCAATCGAAGCGCTGGCCGGCCTGTTCTACGTCGCCATCGGCCTCGCCGGCCTGTTCCTCGCCGGCGGCTTCCTCGACAACCGCATCCTGCCGCTGGGAAATCTTGGCGAGTTGATCTCGGCCGGCGCCATTCCCGTCATCTATTCGCTGATCGGCCTCAAGGTCGGTGCCGAGTTCTCCTCGATGCTCGCCAGCCTCGCCGAAACGGAGGAACTGTGATGGCCACCTTGGCGATGGCGACTGGCTTCCTGCTGATCCTGATCGGCTTCTATGGCGCGCTGACCCAGCGCAATATTTTGCGCATGATCGTCGCCTTCACGATTGCCGACACCGGCGTGAATATCGTCATCGTCGCCGTCGGCCACATGCGCGGGCGCACCGCGCCGATCCTCGACGGCGCTGTGTCTGCTGCCGCTGCAGTGCAGCGCATTATCGACCCGGTGCCGCAGGCGCTGGTGCTGACGGCCATCGTCATCGGCCTGGGCGTCACCGCTCTGATGCTGGCTTATGCCTACAAGTTGTATGAGAAGAAGCGCACGCTGGATATCGCCAGCTTCACCGAGCTCAAAGGGTAAATGAGGCTGATGCCATGAACGCGCTTTACCTCATTGCGATTGGCCTCGGCGCCGCCTTCCTGCTGGGTCTGCTGAGCGAACGGCAACGCAGCCTCGCCTACATGGTCACGCTCGGCGCATTGACCATGATGAGCGCCATCTCGGCTTCCTGGCTGGTTGTTTTCGTCGCCACTGGTGCGGGCGCGGTCGACATCCTCACGGCCGGCACCCAGCCGCCTTTCGCCATCAACCTGCGCATGGGGCTGACCGAAGCGGCACTGACGCTGCTGATCAACCTGACCGGCCTGTTCGCCGCGATCCAGATGGGCGATGCGCTGCTGGCAAAAGGTCGCCGTGCCATGGCGGTGCTGATCATCGCGATCATGGCGCTGTGCGGCATTGTGCTGACGCGCGACATCTTCAACCTGTTCGTCTTTATCGAGTTGATCGCCATCGCTACCGGTGGTCTGGTGCTGCTCTCGGATGATGAACGTGCCGTGGCGGCTGGTTTCAAGTATCTGATCGTTTCGCAGTTCATCTCCGTCCTGCTGCTGATCGGCATCATCTTCGGTTACCACGCCACCGGCACGCTCAACATCGACGGCATGGCTGAACAAGGCGCTACCGCCTTTGCGCTGGCTTTCTTCCTGATCTTCATCGCCATCGTTGCCGAGCTGAAGCCCTTCCCGGCGAATGGCTGGGCGCTCGACATCTACGAGTCTGCCCATCCCGGCTTCTCGGCCGTGTTCTCGGCCGCCACCGGCTCAGCCGCGTTGTTCGCGCTGGACAAGATTCTCGCCATCGGCGGTGCCGAGTGGCTGCCGGTCGCCACGGCCATCGGTATCACCACCTTTGTGGCCGCCAACCTGCTCGCCCTGCCGCAGACCAACGACCGCCGTCTGCTTGGCTATTCCTCGATTGCCCAGACCGGCCTGATCCTGACGGTGATCGGCCAGCAGGACATCCTCGGCGACAAATATCTCTTCATCGCCGGTGGCCTGCTGCTCGCCCATGCGGTGGCCAAAGCTGGACTCTTCTGGCTGTCCGATTTCGTTACGCAGCGTAACCTGACCGCTTGGGCCGCATTGAAAGAGCGCCCCCTGCTGGTGTTCGCCTTCGTCACCTTCGCCGCCATGCTCTCCGGCCTGCCGCCCTTCCCCGGCTTCTACGCCAAGTGGGAACTGGTGCATGCGCTGGCCGTTTCAGACCGGTTGGCGCTGCTGGGCTGGATTCTGTTTGGCGCGCTGGTCGAGGCCGGTTACCTGTTCCGCTGGTTCGGCTACCTGATCAAGCGCGAGTCTGACGAGAAAGTCGTTTGTAGCGCCACGCAGGTCATCCCGGTGGCTGCCGCCGTACTCGCTGGCTGGGCACTCGGTTTCGTCTGGGGCGATCTGTCCGGCAGAAGCAACCTTCTGCTGGTGCTGCCGCTGCTGTTCGCGCTTGGTTTCCTGCTGATCGAATGGGCGCCCGCCTGGGCCAAGAACCTCCTGGCCATCGGCGGACTGGTCGCCTTCTTCCTGCAGACCTGGACGACCTACGATCCGCTTCGCCTGATCTTCCTCGCCATCTTCACGCTCGGCGGCGCAATCGTCTTCCTCGCCAGCTTCCACGCCCACGGACGCCGCATTGGTTTCTATCCATCGGCGATGCTGATGTTCGCCGGTCTGGTGCTGCTGATTCAGGCCACCGACAGCTTTGGCTTCTTCGCCGCCTGGGAACTGCTGACGATCGGTTCCTACTTCCTGATTCTGCGCGGCAAGCATTCCGAGCCGCATGCGCTCTCCTACATTGTCTTCTCGCTCGGTGGTGCGTTCCTGATTTTGACGTCTTTTGCCATAGCGAATGCCGCTACCAGTGCCGTCCTGCCAGCGCCGACTTTTGAAATCGCCGCGCTGGCGACACTCGCGCAACCGGTCGCCCCGTGGGTCTTCCTGCTGCTTGCTCTCGGCTTCATGACCAAGACCGCCGCCATTGGCCTGCACATCTGGCTGCCCGGCGCCCACGCCGAAGCCGAGACTGATGTCTCGCCGATGGTCTCCGGCATCCTGCTCAAGGCCGGCTTGTATGGCCTGTTTGTGCTGCTGATGACGATGGGCAAGCAATCCCTCTATGGTGTCGAACTCACCTACGTGTTGCTGTGGATCGGTGCGATCACCGCGCTGCTCGGCAACCTGATGGCGATCTTCCAGGAAGACGCCAAGCGCCTCCTCGCCTACTCTTCCATCGGCCAGATGGGCTACGCGCTGTTCGGCCTTGCGCTGATGAACCACCTCGGCTGGCTGATGGCGCTGATGTTCGTCATCAACCACTACATCTACAAATCGATGCTGTTCCTCTCGGCCGGCGGCGTGGCCAAGCGTACCGGCACGCGCGAGATGTTCAAAATGGGCGGCCTGATCACGTTGATGCCGCTGAGTTTCATCGCCACCCTGATCGGCATTATCGCCATGTCGGGTGTGCCGCCGCTCTCGGGCTTCGGCGGCCGCTGGATTTTCTACAACGCCATTCTGACCACGGAAGCGCGCCTGCCGCTGGTGCTGATCTTCCTCTCCGGCCCGATTGCCTTCCTCTACCTGTTCCGCCTGATCCACACCATCTTCCTCGGCCAGCTCAAGGATGAGCATCGCCGCCTCAAGGAAGCGCCGTTCTGGATCGTGCTGCCGCAAATGCTGTACGTGGCGCTGCTGCTGGTCTTCGCCGTTGTCCCCGGCCTCGCGCTGCGCCATGTCGATGCCTACATCTCGCAATTCTTCCCCGAGGGTGCGCTGAACTGGGAAGGCACCACGATTACCTCTGCATTCGGCTACTGGAACCCGGTGGCGATCATGATCATCGTTGGCTGCATCTTCATGCTGCTGTTCGCCTGGCTGCTGTTCGTCAATCGGCGCGCCCAGAAGGTCAAGCAGTTCAACATCGTGTTCTCCGCCGAGCGGCCGTTCCGTCCCGAGACCACGCACTTCGCCTGGAACTTCTTTGCACCTTACAAGAAGGCCATGGGTTTCCTCGTACAGCCCTTCGTCACGCGCTTCTGGGCGGCCGTCACCGACTTGCTGCACAGCGCCGCCGACCTCACGCGCCGCATCTACAACGGCAACGGTCAGATCTACGCCTTCCATTTCCTCGTGTTCGTGGTCGTCGTCTTTGCATTCAGGATGGGACTGTAAATGGACTTCGACTGGATGAAAATTCCCTACGCCTTTCTGACGCTGTTCATCGTCGTCAATTACGGCTTTCTGATGACCGCCCTGATCCAGAAGATCGGTGCGCGTGCCGGGCGCCGCTACGGCATCCCGATCTGGCAGAACTACATCGACATGATCAAGAACTACAGCCTGCGCAGCTCGATTACGCATGGCGTGATGTTCTACCTCGGCCCGGTGTTCCGCCTCTCCGGTGGTGTCGGCCTGCTGCTGTTCGTGCCCTCGATCTACGGCTCCTACATGTTCTCGAATTTCAGCTTTGCCGGCGATCTGATCCTCGCGCTCTACTTCGTCTTCTTCGGCACACTGGGCATGGCGCTGGGTGCCGGCGAGAGCGGTCATCCGCATGCCGCCATCGGCGTCACGCGCGGCCTGCAGCAGGTGAGCATGGCCGAACTGCCCTTCGCCATGGCCGTCTTCTCGGTGGCGCTGCAGTATCAAACTCTGTCGGTCACCGACATCGTCGCTGCCCAGCAGGGCGGCATGCTGCACTGGACACTGTTCACCAACCCGCTCGCCGTCGCTGCCGCGATGCTGTCCTTCCTCGGCTCGATGATGCGTCCGCCCTTCGACGTGGTGATCGCCCCGCAGGAAATCCCGATCGGCCCGCCGACCGAATACCACTCCTCGTATCTGGCGCTGATGCAGACCAACCGCGTGATCTTCCCGGTGGCCAAGATCGTGATCTACATGAACCTGTTCTTCGGCGGCGCGACGGGCTGGCCCGAACTGTTCCTCAAGGTCTTCCTGCTCTATCTGTTCTCGGCCTTCGTCGGCGTCTGCTTCCCGCGCTACCGCGTCGAGCAGTCGGTACGCTGGTTCCTCGTCTGGGCCGTGCCGCTCGGCATCCTCTCGATCATGGTGGTCTAAGCACATGAAACCGGAACTGATGAAGCGCATGGTGAAAGGCCCGGGCGGCCTCGAATTCGAGGTCGAGCCGCTGCGCGACTACTACTGCGAGGCGCCACCAACAGTGATGCCGGCCGCCTACGGCAAGATCGTCGAGGATTTGTTCAACTGGGCGCGTTCCGAATCGATCTGGATTCTCGGCTTCGGCACTGGCTGCGGCGCTATCGAGATGCGCCCGCTGATGACGCCGCGTTTTGACGCCTACCGCTATGGCGTGCAGTGGCGCCCGACGCCGCGCCAGGCCAACCTGTTCATCATCTCCGGCTACCTGTCGACCAAGACCCTCAAGCGCGCTATCCGTGCCTACGAGCAGATGCAGAACCCGAAGTACGTGATTGGCCTTGGCTCCTGCACCATCAACGGCGGCATGTACTGGGATTCGTACAACACCATCAAGCGCCTCGACGACTACCTGCCGGTGGACCTCTACATCGCCGGCTGCATGCCGCGCCCCGAAGCGCTGCTGGCTGGCTTCATGGATCTCAAGAAACTGATCCGCGCCGGCAAGGGCGAGGGCGCCAACCAGTACGCGGAGAACTTTGCCTGGTACAAGGAAAACCAGAAGCGCGTGATCCACGACTGGGACATGCCTGACTACAACTGGTGATGGCGATGAAAGAACTCTACGCACGTTTGAAGGGCCTTTTTCCGCTCGGCGAACTGACCGAGCGGCGTAAGGATTTAGCCTTCGTTACCGTGCCGGCCGAGCACCTGCGCGCGACAATCCTGCACCTGCGTGACAAGGAAGGCTTCAGCCATCTGGTGCTGCTGACCGCCGTCGACTGGCTGGAGGAAGGGCAGTTCCAGCTGACCTACCTGCTGAACAACCGCGCTCGCGCTTGCGACATCGGTCTGCGCGTGATGATCCCGCGTGATGTCGCCACCATGGAAAGCATCCACGACATCTGGCCGACCGCCGCGACCTACCAGCGCGAGTTGCGCGAGATGTTCGGCATCGATTTCCCCGGCAGTCCGCGCATCGAGGAGGAGTTCATCCTCGAAGGCTGGAACGACATCCCGCCCTATCGCCGCGACTTCGATACGCTGAAGTATGCGCAGGAAGCCTATAGTGAGCGTCCGGGCCGCGTCACGCACGATCCGGAAACGCACATGCGTCTGCAACTCTATCCGGGGACAAAATAATGTTCGACATGTTCCCGCCCGACCGTTCGCAATACCCGGCCAAGAAGCCGGACGGTACGCTCGACATCGATCTGACATCGGGCAAGTACCTCAAACTCTGGCAAGGCCCGAACCACCCCGGCATCACCGGCAACATGTCGGTGGAGCTGACCGTCTGCGGCGACGAAGTGGTCGAAGGCAAGACCCACGTTGGCTACCTGCACCGCGGCTTCGAGAAGCTGATGGAGCGGCGCACCTTCATTCAGGTCTTCCCCATCGTTTGCCGCGTCTGCGTGCCCGAGCCGGACTTCAACGAATACTGCTACGCCGCCTGCGTTGAGGAACTCGCTGGTATCGAAATTCCCGAAATGGCCAAGTGGATCCGCACGCTGATCCTCGAAATGGGCCGCATCAACAGCTACATGATGTACCTCGGCGGCCAGGCCGGCGCGCTCGGTCAGGGCGTGATCGGCCAATGGACCACCTACGCGCGCGACCTGATGCTCGACCGCTTCGAGGAACTGACCGGTGCGCGGATTTATCACATGTTCATCCTGCCCGGCGGCGTGCGCGACACGCTGCCTGAGGGTTTCCAGCAGCGGATGGAAGAAACCCTGCGCGAAATCGAAAGCACCTTGCGGGATGTCTACGACGTGATGTTCTGTAACGCCGTGTTCAAGACGCGCACTGTCGGTCTGGGCGTCATCGATCCAAGCTGGCTTGAGCCCTATGGCGTCACCGGCCCCAACGCACGTGCCGCCGGTGTGGCCAAGGACGTGCGCAAGGATGCGCCGTATCTGGTCTATGACCAGCTCGACTTCGAGCCGGTGATCGGTCAGAACTCCGACATCTATACGCGCGCCGATGTGCGTCGCCGCGACATCTGGGTCTCGGTCGACCTGATTCGCCAGATCCTGGCGAAGATGCCGAAGGATGGCGCGGTGATGGCGCCGATCCCGAACGTGCTGCACTGGAAGATTCCGCGCGGCGAGACCTACGTGCGTGGCGAATGCTCGCGCGGTGAGTATGGCTACTACCTCGTTACCGATGGCTCCGGTTACCCGCGCCGCATCAACGTGCGCGGCCCGAGCTACACGCATGCGATGGCGCTGCTGGAGCGCATGATCGTCGGCATCAATATCTCCGACGTCGCCGCGCTGATGGTCTCATTACACACGTATCCCCCGGAGATCGAAAGGTAAACGCGCGATGAGCATCAAAGACGTCCTCTCGCCCTTCACCGCGTGGAAGAACCTGTTCCGCGATCCGGTCTCGATTCTTGACCCGCTCAACCGCGAGGCGGCCCCGCGCTATCGCGGCTTCCACCAGAACGACATCGCGCTGTGCATCGGCTGTGGCACCTGCGAAGCCATCTGCCAGAACGGTGCCATCGACATGGTGCCGGTTGAGGGTATCCCGACCAAGCAGGGCGACTCGGGCCTGCGCCCGCGCATCGACTATGGCCGCTGCTGCTGGTGCGCCTTGTGCGTCGACGTCTGCATGACCAAGTCGCTCAACATGTCCAACGTCTACACCTGGGTGGAGAGCGATCCAGACAATTTCCGCTTCATTCCGGGTGTGGACAAGAAGTCCTGGGACGATGCTGAATTGGGCTATCGCCGCCCCGACATGCACCAGATCACCGGCCCGACCCGGCTGCGTGAGCACATGCCCGAGATGGAACCAGAGGAACGCATCGCGTCCTTTGCCGAGATCGTGCAGGGCTACGACATCGAGCACGCGAAACTTGAAGCCGACCGCTGCGTGAGCTGCGGCCTATGTGTCGCCACTTGCCCGACGCACATGGCGATCCCGCAGTACATCAAGGCGATTCGTGATGGCGACTACGATCTCGGCGTCCAACTGCTCTACGAAACCAATCCCTTCTCCAGCATCTGCGGCCGCGTGTGCACCCGCAAGTGTGAAAGTACCTGCGCCGCGCGCCACGAAGGCGATGCGATCGCGATTAGATGGCTCAAGCGCCACATCATGGACCAGGTGTCGGACGAGCAGATCAAGCGGGGGGTTGGAAAACCCGCCGCCCCGACGGGCAAGAAAGTCGCCATCGTTGGCGCTGGTCCGGCCGGATTAACCGCGGCTTTCGACCTTGCGAAGCAGGGCCATCAGGTTGTCGTCTATGAAGCGCTGGACAAGCCGGGCGGCATGACGCGCTTCGGCATTCCCGAATATCGCCTGCCTTACGACACCATCGACCGCGATGTCGACATTATTCGTTCCGTCGGCGTCGACATCCGCTGCAACGTGCGCGTCGGCAAGGAGATCACGCTGGATCAGCTGAAAGCCGACCACGATGCGGTGCTGATTGCGCTCGGCCTGCAAGACGGTCGCGGCACGCGCATTCCCGGCAGCGATCATCCCGGTGTGAAGAAGGCGGTCGATCTGCTGCGCCGCGTTACCGCCGGCGAAGATATTGGCACGCCACGGCAGGCCGTGGTGATCGGTGGCGGCAACGTGGCGATGGACATCGCCCGCACGCTGGCACGCCTACAGAAAAAACAGTACGGCGAAGTGAAGGTCATCCTGACGGCGCTTGAAGACCTGCCGCACTTCCTCGCCGATGCAGACGAAATCAAGGAATCGGGGGAGGAGAATGTGGTCATCCTCGATTCGCGCGGCCCGCAACAAGTCGTCATCGAGAACGGCCAGGTTGCGGGTTTGAAGACCTGGAAAGTGAAAGCCATCTTCGACGAGCAGGGACGCTTTGCGCCAAGCTACGATGAGAGCGACGAGCAGTTCCACCCTGGCACCATGGTTGTCGAAGCCATTGGCCAGATGGCTGATACTTCGCTACTGGGCAACGTACTTACTGAGCAGCTTGCTTGGCAGCGCGGCCGTCTGCAGGTTGATGCCGGCGGGCGCACCAGCGAACCCTGGCTCTGGTCGGCCGGCGACATGGTACGCGGCCCGGACGTCGTGTCGGCCGTTGCCGATGGCCATCGCATCGCAGCGAGCATTCACGCCACACTTCAGCAAGGAGTGCAGAAATGACCGAGGGAGTACATGGCATCGAGCGACTGCGCGGCAAAACGTCGCTCAAGGAAATTCTTGAAGTCGCCACGCACTTCGAGGAAGTTGCCCGTGATTTCTACACCGCGCTGATTCCCAAGGTCAGCAAACGTATCCGCTATCTGGTCGAAGAATTGGCGGCGGAGGAGCAGACGCATTACGATATGTTCGGCGCGCTGGCACAACGCGCCGACATCGCGGCGCAGGTCCATCAGGAAATCCAGCGTACGGCTGCCGACAGCAAATTTTCCGATTGCCTGCACCTGCCCAACCTCGGCGACAACCCCGACGACCAGGCGGTCTTGCAGTACGCCATGGGCCGGGAGCATGCCGCCATGTCGCATTACGGCGAACTGGCGCAAACCGCGCCGGCCGGCCCGATCAAGGACCTGTTCGTCTTCCTCGCCAGCGAGGAAACCAAGCACAAGCTGGAACTCGAGAAGCTCTACTACGAAACGGTGCACCGCGGCGGCGGTGTGTAAAAGTCGGCGATGGCGGTACGGCATGCTGGGCGGTATAGTCCTGCGCCATGACATCTCCGTTGAATGTGCTTTATCCAGTACTGTCTGGTTTATCCAGCGAGGCGCAGCGCCTGCTGTCTGGTGCACAGACCATGACGGTGCCGGCGGGCACCGTGCTCTTCGACGAACATCAGCCCTGCCGGGGTTTCCCCTTTGTACTGTCCGGCGGTATTCGCGTCGTCAAGCGCAGCGCCAACGGTCGGGAGTTGCCGCTTTATCGCGTGTTACCTGGCGATAGCTGCATCATGACCTCGAGTTGCCTGCTTGGCCAGGTTGACTACAAGTCCTGCGGCATTACCGAAAGCGACACCGAACTCGTTTTTCTGCCCAAGCCGGCTTTTGATCAACTGTTGGCGCATGCGCCTTTCCGCATCTTCGTCTTCCAGTTGTTCGCAGAACGCATCAGCGAATTGATGCAACTGGTGGAAGAGGTGGCCTTCCAGAAACTCGACCAGCGCCTGGCCAATCTGCTGCTCGGCCGTGGCAAGATGATCCAGACGACGCACCAGCAACTCGCCGATGAATTGGGCAGTGTGCGCGAGATGGTGAGCCGTCTGCTGAAGGGTTTTGCCGAACAGGGTCTGGTACGGCTCGGCCGCGAGCAGATCGAGATTCTTGATCCGGCAGGCCTGCGCAAGCTGTCAGCCTGATTTCCCGTCTGTGTGACTTTGGTTACTGACGTCGCCGGGGGCAGATGTTGAAATGGCGCCACTTCAACACACCACCCTAGGAGACTCTCATGAAAGCAAACGTTGGCGGCATCGACAAAATCCTGCGTATCCTCGCTGGTCTGGGCCTGATCGTCTGGGCATTGATGGGCGGCCCCGTCTGGGCATGGGTTGGCATCGTTCCCCTGGCCACCGGCGCGTTCGGCTTCTGCCCGTTCTACCCGCTGCTGGGCATGAGTACCTGCCCGATTAAGACACAATAAGCTTCAGCGCCGCGGCAATTCCAGCCGCAGCTCGAGCTTGAACTGTTCCACGCCGGCCCCTTTGTGGGCCGGTGTTTCGTTGACCCAGGTGCCAACGACGAATCCGAGCACGATGCACAGCGCTGCGCCGGCGATTAGCTTGCCCGAGCCGATTTTGGCAGAGGCCACCGTCACCGAAGGGAATCCCGTTTCCGGGACTGACGGGACGGCCGGAGTCGTCACTGCGGCTATCGGCGCTGCGGCTTGTCCTGGCAGCTGGGTGTCCAGTGCACCCAGTTCGCTTTCCAAGTCCGCGCGCGCGCAGCGAGCAGCTTCAAGTTCAGCCTCGGCCTGGCGGCGGGCGGCGGCCGCAGCGACTGCTTCTTTTTCAATGATCAGTCGATGCGCCAGCAGCCGTGTGGATTCTTCCTCTGCTGCGATTTTGGCGAACGCAAGCGTTTCGGCGGCCTGATCGGTTTGCACACGTTCCTGCGCCGCGAGGATGGCGGCTCGCTCGGCAGCAGCCTTCTCTTTTTCCAGTCGCACAATTTCGGCTTCGCGTTTGGCCCGTGCTGCCGATGCTGCTGCTAAATCTGCCAGCGCCTGTTCCTTGCGCTGTGCTTCGGCACAGGCATGTTGCTCGGCTTCCAGCCGCGCCTTCAGGGCCGCTTCGGCGGCCTGTTCGGCGCGTGCATTTTCGATCGCCAGGCGGCGTACCTGTGCTTCGTTGGCGGCGCGCGCCCCGGCCTGTTCGGCCGCCAGACGTTCAGACTGGGTGCGTTCTTCCGCTGCGGCGAGGAGCATTTCAAGCTCAGCCTCGCGCTGCAGCGCGGCGTGATTGGCGCGTTCGTCGGCACCTGCCCGCGTCAGTGCCTCGGCCTGTGCCATACGTTCTTCGTCGAGAGAGGTAAGCATACTCATCCTGTCAGACTATCCTGACCGCAGCGAGGGCGAGGACTAGAATAGCGGGCAATAAAGTCTGCCTGTTCAGGCAACAGACAATAAAGGAGGATTACCATGGCCCACCCACTCGCTGGCCAGCCAGCACCACCGGACGCTCTAACGGATATTCCCGCCCTGCTGGCTGCCTATCACCACCCGGCGACCCAGCCGGTTGCCTTTGGTACCAGCGGCCATCGGGGTACAGCACTTAACGGCAGCTTCAACGAAGCGCACATTCTCGCCATCACTCAGGCGGTTTGCGATTATCGGGCTCATGCCGGCATTACCGGCCCGCTGTTCCTCGGCAAGGACACCCACGCCTTGTCCGCCCCGGCGCAACAGAGCGTGCTGGAAGTGCTGGCCGCCCATCAGGTCGAAGTCCATTTGCAGGGCAATGAGGGCTATACGCCGACGCCGACGATTTCGCGTGCGATCCTTGCCCACAATGCTGATCAGGCGGCTGCGCGCGCCGATGGCCTGGTAATTACACCTTCGCACAACCCGCCGCAGGATGGCGGGATAAAGTACAACCCACCGCATGGTGGCCCGGCCGATACCGATGTCACTGGCTGGATCGAACAGCGCGCCAATGCCCTGATGGCCGAGGGCAATCGTGTCGTCAAGCGCATCCCGTACCAACAGGCACTGGCGGCCACCACCACACGTGCGCTTGATCTGATGACGCCCTACATCGACGCGCTGGGCGAGGTCATCGACATGGAGGCGATCCGTCGTGCCAATCTGCGCATCGGTGTCGATCCGATGGGTGGCGCGGCCGTGCATTACTGGCGGCCGATTGCCGCGCACTACGGGCTGGATATTGCGGTGGTGAATGCCACGGTCGATCCGGCTTTCGGGTTCATGACGCTCGATCACGATGGCAAGATCCGCATGGACTGTTCGAGCCCGTACGCGATGGCTAGCCTGGTCGGCCTCAAGAACGAATTCGACATCGCCTGGGGCAATGATGCCGACGTCGATCG
>SXGT01437086.1_pt1 | contig 22362 bp, 9 predicted proteins | sample 3176221 | NCBI WGS metagenome assembly SXGT01 (sample SAMN11356862, study PRJNA531348) | freshwater metagenome | isolation source: freshwater sample F1-120 | place: China: Fuxian Lake, Yuxi | collected 2017-12-25
ACGCAGAACCCGATCGAGCAAGAAGGCACGTATCCGCTGCCCGAAGCCCAGCAAGATCGCTTCATGTTCAAGATCTTCGTGAAGTATCCGAACTTCAAGGAAGAGTTCGAGATCGCTCGCCGTACGACGACTTCGACGCAGGCCGAATCGACGCCGGTGTTGTCGGGCGATCAGATCCTCGAATTGCAAAAGCTGGTGCGGCGCGTGCCGGTGACGGACCACGTTCTCCATTACACGCTGGCGCTGGTTCGGCAAACGCGCTTGAGCGAGCCGGGGGCGCCGAAGTTCATCAAGGATTGGCTGGCCTGGGGCGCCGGTCCGCGCGCCACGCAATACCTCATTCTCGGAGGCAAGGCGCGGGCGCTCCTTTATGGCCGCACGCACGTGCAAACCGAGGACATCCAGGCCTTGGCGCTGCCGGTGCTGCGGCATCGCATCCTGACGAACTTCACCGCCGCGTCGGAAGGCATCTCGACGGACAAGGTGATCGAGCGCCTGCTGCGCGACACCCCGAGCAAGGAAGGCGAACTGACCAAAGACGAGCGCTTCCGGAAGATGTTCGCGGCCTAGGCCGATTTGCCTCTTGCGGCTTAGCGTTCGCGCGGCGCCGCGCGAACGCTAAGCCGCAAGCGGCCAACCTCATGAGATCGACACCGTGGCAACATCGAAAGACGATCCCAGACGTTTTCTTCATCCCAACACGATCGCGCGCATCTCGCAGCTTGATTTGCGTGCCAAGCAGGTCGTCGAAGGATACATTTCCGGCCTGCACCGCAGCCCGTTCTTCGGCCATTCGGTCGAGTTCGTGCAGCACCGCGACTACGCGCCGGGGGACGACATCCGCCACCTCGACTGGAAAGTCTGGTCGAAAACCGACAAGTTCTACATCAAGCAATACGAGGCCGAGACCAACCTGCGCTGCCAGCTCGTGATCGACGTGTCGAATTCGATGCACTACGGCACGGGGGCCTTGAATAAGTACAGTTACGCATGCACGGTCGGCGCCTGCCTGGCATACATGCTGCTGCACCAACAGGACGCGGTCGGTCTGATAACCTTCGACGAGGACGTCCGGCAAGTCATCCCGTCGCGCAGCGCCCACACCCATCTCGACGCCATCGTGAAAGCAATGCACGTCAGCCGGCCCAAGGACAAGACCAACATCGAGCGCATCATCCGGCGCGTCGCCGAGAACATCCACATGCGCAGCCTGGTGGTGCTCATTACCGACATCTTCGTCGATCGCGAGGCGTTCTTCCGCGGCATGGAGATGCTGCGGCACGGCCGGCATGACATCCTCGTGTTCCACATCATGGATCACGACGAGCTGGCTTTTCCGTTTTCGGGGACGACGCGTTTCGAGGACCTCGAAGGCCCCGACGTGATCACCTGCGATCCGCGCGCGTTGCGGCAAGGCTACATCGAAGTCGTCGAAGAATACCTGACCGAGGTGCGCCGCGGCTGTGCGCGTAAGGGCATCGATTATCAGATGATCTCGACCAAGGACTACCTCGACGCCGCGCTGTCGAAGTTCCTGCACCACCGCGAGGCGATGGCGAAAGCGCCTGCGAAAACGCAAGCGCCCGTTTGAGCGATTACTCCCCTCTCCCAGAGGGAGAGGGGGGAAATGCACCATAGGATTGACCACCCATGCTCGGATTATTTCTCAACCCCGGGTTTCTCTTCATCGCTGCCGCGTTCGTCAGCGTGCCGATCATCATCCATTTGATCAACCGCATGCGGTTCAAACGGATTCACTGGGCGGCGATGGAGTTCTTGCTCAAGGCCCAAAAACGCACGCGGCGCCGGCTCATCATCGAACAGCTCATCCTGCTCATGCTGCGCTGCCTGCTCATCGCCCTCGTCGGCCTGCTGGTCTTGCGTTTTATCGGCTGCGGCGACAACAACCTGACCGGCAAACCCAGCCTGCACCTGGTCCTCCTCGACGACACCGTGTCGATGCGCGACGGCGAGAAAAAGGGGGGCGTCATGAAGAACTGCTTTGACGCTGCCAAGACCGAGATCCTCATCGACAAGATCGCCACGGCCCTCTCCAAGACCAAGACGAACGATCGGCTCATCATCCTGCCCATCTCGAAGATCGGCGAGCCCGGCTTCGAAGCCAAGGACTACACGTTCGAGCGCCTCAACAACACGGAGCATCTCCACAAGCTCACCGGCTTCATCAAGGAGCTGCAGCCCAGCTATATGCACGTCAGCCCGATGCAGGGCGTCAAGAAAGTCCAAGAGATCATGGGCGAACACGGCGAGAGCATCGTGACGCTGCACCTGATCGGCGACTTCCGCGACAAGGACTGGAGCCAGGCCCGCGGCGGCGAAGGGCTGACGAAGGAGTTGGTCGGCATGGTCAAGGACAAGGGGGGCGCGGTCAAGCTGCGCATCATCGACACCTCGGACCCGCCGCGTTCCAAGGGGCAGCAGGGTTATCCCAAGGCGCGCGACAACGTCGGCATCACCGACTTCTATCCCACCACGCGCATCGCCGGCGCGAATGTGAAGCTCGGCTTCAAGATCAAGGTCAAGAACTTCGGCGGCACGGAGGTTGAGGCTCGTCTCGATGTCTACGATGGCGTCACGGGCGACGATCTCATCGCCAAGATCAAGTTCGATCCCCCGGCGCAGCCCATCAAGCTGAAGCCCAACTACGAGACCGAAGTGGTCTTCGAGCATCGCTTCGAGCCCGACCCCAAAAAGAATCCGACTCCCTTTGAGCACCTTGTCGTGAAGCTCGGTTCCCCCGCGCGCGGGCCGCTCCAGAATGACGGGGTTTTGGAGGACAACGTCCGCCACGCTGTCGTTGAGGTGCGCGACCGGGTGCCGATCCTGATTGTCGATGGCGAGAGGGCCAAGGGGCGCGAGGAAGCCAAGGACTCCTACCATGTGGTCAACGCGCTGTACTCGCTCAAGAGCCATAAATTCCATATCGAATTCGCCGACGAAATCTCGCCGAACAAGCTTACCGAAGCGCTCGAGAAGGTGGACCTGCGCAAATACGCCGGTATTTATCTGCTCAATGTCCCCGAACTGACGCCGAAGCAGGTGACGATCCTCGAGAATTACGTGAACGACGGCGGCGGCGTGGCGTTTTTCCTCGGCCCCCTGGTCAAGGCCGATCACTACAACAAGGCGCTGTACCGGGAAGGCAAGGGGCTCTTTCCCGCCCCGCTGAAGGCGCCGTTTTATTTTCCCAAAGAAGGTGAGCCCGCGCTGGAGCCGAAGGGGGCCGACACCTTCCATCTGCTGATTCGCGAAGACAAGTTCGGCAACATGGGCAACGTGCCGATCTTCGGCGAGTTCCTCCGCGATCCGGCATTTCGCCTGCCGCTCTACGACATGCCGATCCGTCGTTACTTTCAAGTCGATCGCGCCAGGTGGAAACAAGAGCCCGAGCGCGTCTTCGAATTGGCGACGCTCCCCAACGATGCGCCGGCCCCAGCCTACGAGGAGGCCGTCGCCGCGCTGACGCGCGGGGCGGACGCCCGCGGCATCCAGGACGACAAGGAATTCGCCAAGTACCGGACGCGCTTCAAGAATCACCTCACCGCGATCGAGGAGCTCGCCCGTCAAGGCTCTGATGCCAAGGGATTTCACCTGGCTCGCGCCATCGAATATATGTTCCTCGACAAGGGCGACGACCAGGCCAAGGACAGCATGAGCGAATTCTGGACGAATCCGGAACCCAAGGTCCAGTTGCTGCGCTCCCAGTTCACCAACCTGCGCGAACAGGTGCAGTACGGGGATGCCTTCGTCGTCGCGCGCAAGTTCGGCAAGGGCAAAGTCGTCGCCTACATGTCCACGGCCGGCAAGGACTGGGGCGATTTCGCCGGCGGCTCGGCCTCGACCGTGCTCTACCCGGTGTTCATACAAGAGACCAACAACTATCTGTCGAGTGCGGGCATTGAAGCGAATCTGACCGTGGGCGCCCCCGTCACCGTCAAGGTCGACGCCGAGCAGTTCAAGGGCAAGAAGCTGAGCCTGTCGCGCACTTTTCTCAGGACCGATGACGCCAAGCCCCAGGATCGCGGCAAGCCGTCCGTGCAGCCGGGAACCCCCGATGGCAACCAGGTCGTCTTCAACCTCACGCGGCACGGCGAACCCGGCAAGCACCAGGAGCCGGGGCTGTGGGTGTCCGAACTGATCGAAGACGGCGTGCCGAAGAACGTTCTGGCGAGTTTCGCCCACGTCTTCAATGTCGATACCGAACGCGAGGGAAATCTACAGCGAGTCAGCTCCGACGAGCTGGCCCGCGAATTGACGAGCAAGGCGGAAAAGGGCGAGATCGCGGTGGTCACGGTCAATGATCCGGACGACTCGCTGGTCAGCAAGACCAACGACTTCTCCGAATCGCCCTGGTTGTTCTTGATGTTCCTGTTCATCCTGGTCGCCGAGCAGGCGCTCGCGGTGCACTTGAGCTTCCACTTGAAGAAGGACGATCAGGAACTGCAGCCGGCGGGATTGAAGGTGTAGAGTGGTTAGTGGCTAGTGGTAAACTTTGAAAAACAGAACTAACCACTAGACGAATCGAGGATGATGCCATGAATCCAGAAATCAAAGACCAGGCGGAAGTAGTTGAATTCGTCTGGCGTCGGCTGGGCGAGGAATGCCCGTGGTATGCGATCGGCGTGCCGGTCCTGTTCGCGTTCATGGTCGTCGGGCTGATCGTGCTGTTCATCCAGGATCGCAAACTGCTGGTGGCGGCGATCGGCTTCGGTGCGGTCGGCATCATCTCGTTCGTGTATTTGCCATTGGCGTTTTTCCTCGTGGGCATTTTGTCGTGGCTGGTGATCTTGGTGCCCGTGGTCAGCGTGGCGCTGTTCTACGTCGGCATGATGTACATACGCGACATGCGTTCGGTCCACCCGCTGTGGGCGATCTTCCTGGGCATGATCCGCTGCGCGGTCTACCTGATTCTCGCGGTCGTGTTTCTTCTGCCCGGCTGCCAGCACAAAGAACTGCACAAGTATGAATCGAAAGTCATCGTGCTGTTCGACGTTTCCGGCAGCATGTACACGATCGACGATCTGCCCGAACTACCCGAGCCCGGCAAGAAGGCAGTCAAACAGCCGACGCGCCAGGACAAGATCCTCAACTGGATGATGGCGCAGAGCGCCGAGAAGGGCGCCGGCGATGCCACGTTCCACGCCAACATCGTCAGCAGAACGCCGATGACGATGTACCGCTACGGCCCGATCGTCGATGAGATTGACGTCATTCAACTCCAGGCCGACAAGGGCAAGAATGAGCTTGCCCGCGAGGAACTGAAGAAATGGCTCAATCCGGACAAGAGCCACGTCGTCAAGCCCACCGATGAAGAACTGCAAGACTTGAACAAGGAAGCCAAGGACGAGAAACTCGCGTACTACTCCAAGCGTCTCGATCTGGTCGAAACGCTCAAGAGCGGCACCAACATCGGCGGTTCGAGTTTGCAAGCACACAAGCTCGAAAATAATAGCCTCGTCCAGGCCATCATCATCGTCTCCGACGGCCAATCCAACCTCGGCTCCGATGACGCCCGCAACGAATTCCTCGCCCGCGTCAACAACCCGAAGCGGACCATTCCCGTCATCACCATCGGCGTGGGTGAGTTCCGGCTTCCCGTCAGCATCCGCATCGACGACATCCAGGCGCCCGAGGAAACCCGCCCCGACGACAAGTTCCCCATCCGCGTGCCTGTCGTCAGCAGCGGCATTCCGGGAGAGAAATTCAAAGTCACTCTCGAAGTTTCACGTGTAAAGAACATCGAGGGGGACAAGGTCGAAAACGAGACCTGGACCCTGGAGCCCAAGGAGGGCATCTTCAAAGGGGCAGGGGATCTGCAGCAAGATATCGTCGAATTCGACATCGACGTGGAAAAACTGCAAAAGATCAGGGCTCAGGACGACAAGGCCGGCAAGCTTCTGGGCGAATGGCAATTCAAGGCTCGTGTGCCGCGTCATCCCAAGGAAGCGGGGTTCACCGAGAAAGAACATGTGACGGAACCTATCAAGGTGCAGGTGCAGAAGCGCCCGTTGCGTGTGCTCCTGTTCGCCGGCGGGGCGACGCGCGAGTATCAATTCCTGCGCAGCGCGCTCTACCGCGAGATGGTCGAGAAGCGCATGGATATGTGCATCTACTTGCAGACGGGCAAGGAAGATCACGTCGATCAGGATGTCGAATCGAAGCGCATGCTAGGCGATTTCCCGACCAAGCTCGACCCCGATCCGACGCCGGGCAACGAGTACATGAGTCTGAGCGACTACGACGTGATAGTCGCCTTCGATCCCGACTGGTCGAAGCTCACCCAGCAGCAGCAAAAGAACTTGAAGGAATGGGTCAGCACGCGTGCGGGGGGCGTCATCTTCGTCGCGGGGCCGGTCTTTTCCTTCCAGCTCGCCCGGCCCAAGGCGTACAACGTCGAGGCGCTCCTGTCGCTCTACCCGGTCGTGCCGCGCGACAGCCGCTTGCACGGCAGCAGTTTGCCCAGCGGCACCGTCGGGCATAACGCGTCGCGCCCTTATGCCCTGCACTTTTCGCCGGCGGCCAGCAAGTTCGATTTCATCAAGCTCGACGAGTCCGGCGAAGGACCGACCGCCGGCTGGAACAAGTTTTTCTGGAATGACGAGAAGACGCAGATCGGCCCCGGCATGGACACGCTGCCGCGGCGTGGCTTCTTCAACTACTACCCGGTCGAGCGCCTCAAGCCTGATTCGCAAGTGATTGCGGCCTTCGCCGGGCCAAAGGAATCACGCTTCGGCGATAAATCCATCGCGTTCAAGGATCAGCAGCCCTTCATGGTGGCCATGCGTGCCGGTTCGGGCAAGAGCTTGTACGTCGGTTCGGGCGAACTATGGCGGCTGCGGTCATTCAAGGATGGTTTCCACGAACGGCTCTGGATCAAGATGGCCCGCTACGTCGCCGCCGGCGCCACGCAGCAGAAGAAGTTTGGCCGCATCATCATGTCGCGCAACCTCCCCGTCGGCCTCGTCAATTTCGAGGCGCAGGTCAAGGGGGAAGATGGCCGGCCCTTGCCCATGGATACGCCGCCGACCGTGTACGTGCGCCGCGTGGACAAGGACAGGGACGAGAAAGCCGAGCCGCTCTCGTTCAAGCTGCAACCCAAGCCGTTCGACGAGGATTCGACCTGGCAAGGCAACTTCATCGGCAGCATCCACATCAAAGACGCGGGCGAGTACGAGTTCAAGCTGCCGATCCCGAAGCTGACGGAGAAGGATTGGCTCAAGCAGAACGTGGTCGTACGCAAGTTGAACCCGGAGACCGACAACGTGCGCACCAACTTCGCCTACCTGTATCAGATGGCCAGTGAGACGAGCACGCTGAAAAAGACTCTCTCTGCCGAGGTGATCCGCGAGATCGAGAAGCACGTGAATGTGCCCGCCGACCTGCCGCTGGGCCTGAGCGAACGGGCGGGCAAGCGTTTGTTCTTCCAGGTGAATAACGCCGCCGCCGTCGAGAAATGCCTCGTCGCGGTGCAGCCGAAGTCCGAGACCGTCAAGGGCAAACTCGTGGACCTCTGGGACCGCGGCTTCGAGACGATCAACGTCATCGCGCTCGTCGTGCTGGCGCCGGTCGTCATCGGACTGTTCGGCGGCATCGTCCTCTTATCGCTGCGGTGGTGGATCTCCGCGGCCCTTTTCTTCGTCCTATGCATGATTACGTCAGTCGCCACCCTGCTCGCCGCGTTGTTCGTCGAGCCGGTGAACTCGGCCCTCAACGTGGAGCTGCAGCTTGCGGTCAACGCCATCTGGGCCTCCGTGATCGCGCCGCTGGTCGTCGGGCTGATCGGCGGCGTCATCCTCTTGATTCTGCGGCAATGGATCGCGTCGGCCCTGTTCTTCGTTCTCTGCGTCGGGATGTCGATCGTGGCACTGGCCTGCATGTTGCTCATAGGCAAGGTCAACGAGTTCATGAACGTGGAATTGAGCGTCGGTTTTTCGGCGGTGCTCATGGTGATGGTGACACTGCTCGGTATCGAATGGCTTGCCCGCAAGTTGCTGAGATTGGCGTGAGCGTATTTCAAACTCCCCTCTCCCTTTGGGAGAGGGGTCGGGGGTGAGGGCCGATCCCGGAGATTGCTGGTTGCTCAGCCCTCACCCCTATCCCCTCTCCCAAAGGGAGAGGGGAATTGAATCCTGGAGTCAAGCGATGGCTACCGTGATGCAGACGCAGAAACCATTCAATCACCAGGAAACGCAGCGGCACGTGCGCCATCCGCTCGGGCTGGTGCGCAATTACATCCGCGTGTACATCTTCCTCGAAGGCCTTGCGCTCACGCTGCTGTGCGTCTCGCTCGTGTTCTGGCTCGGTATGGCGTTCGATTTCGGGCTGTTCTCGCTCGACGTGCCCTTCCTGTGCGGCCGCATCGAGCGTGTGCTGCCGGAAGAGACGCCCGCCTGGATCTTCAAGTTCATCCAGAAGATTGCCGAGATCGACGTTCACGGCGTCGATTGGATCCAGGAGCTCAACGAAGCCGACCCCTACAGCATTGCCAGCCGCGGTTGCCGCATCATCGTCCTGACCGTGGTCGTGGTCGTCCTGCTGGCGATCGGTTTGCTGAAAGTCGGCATGCGCTGGCTGCGTGAGTTCAACGATCGCGCCGTGGCCATGGTGCTGGAACGCCGCTTCCAAAAGCAGCTTGGCGATCGGCTCATCACCGCGATCGAGCTGGCGGACCCGAAGCTGTCCCAGAAGTACGGCTACTCGCAGGCGATGCTCGAAAAGACGATTCTCGAAGCCGTCGCCACGCTCAAGAAGCTGCCGGTGGCCAGCGTATTCAACTGGCGCCGCCTGTTCGGGCTGTGGTTCCTGACGGGCGTGACGACATTCGGCTTCCTCTTCGTCACGACCATGGTCTTTTGGGGAGGTTCAGCCGTATTCGCCGACCAGACGGTCGATCCCATCGGCTTCAGTTGGCGCTTCTACGACGTGGCGTCGATTTGCACGGAACGCAATATCCTCATGCAGAACACCTACTGGCCGCGCCGCGCCCATCTGGAAATCGCGCGGTTCCAGCCGTCGCGTGAAGAAGGCAAGCAAAACGAGATGCGCGTCGCCAAGGACGATGTACGCCCCGATTTGCAGGTGCGCGCCATCGAGTGGGTCATCGCCGATCGCGACGCCCCCAGCGGCTGGCGTGCCTTGACCTGGCGGGATCTCTCCGAACGCAGGCTCATAGAGCCGGATCTTCTTGAGGGCGTGAAGGTCCCCGACGATTTCAAGGAGTGGGCGATCGATCCCGATGAGCTGGAGCCTAACCTCGTGGCCGCGCTCTTCGGCACGGAAACGCAGGTGCGCAAGAGCGGCGACGTCCGCGCACATTTCTTGCAGGCAAGCATTGCCCACAAGATCAAGGTGCGCGGCGAGGCCGATAACCTGAAAGAATGGCTCGACTGGCAAAAATGGACGGTCGACAAGATCGCTGTGCAGATGGATGATACCAGTGTTCGCCCGTCGCTGCGCGGCCTGCGCAAGGGGGAAGATCTCGACAATCTTGACGCCATCGTCAAGAAGCTCGACGAGCTCGCCGCCTCGCCGATGATGACGCGCACGTTGCGCCGGCTCGAAGTGCCGCGCGACGTGGAAGTCACCTTCCGCGGCCGGGAGCTGAGTGCGCGCGAGCACCCAAGCCGCGATGTCGCCAACAAGTTTACGGTGTCGCTGGAATCGCTCAAGGAGTCGTCCCGTTTTCAGTTCCGCGCCCGCGCCGAGGACTTTTACACGCCGCTCAAGTACATCGCCCTGGTCCCCGCGCCGCAGCCCGAGGAAATCCACATCGACAAACAAGAGCCCGCGTACCTCTATCATCGCCTGCACGGCATCGATCAGCTCCCGTTGCAAGGCCTGAAGCACCAGACCAAGAATTTCCCGCTCTCCACGACGGGCGAACTCAACACGATCTCCATCCCGTCTGGCACCGACCTGGTCATCCACGTCAAGCCCGATCGCGGGCTTCACCCCGAAAAGGCCGTGTTCATCAAGGAGCATCCCATCCTTGAACCGGGCTTCGTCGGCTACCAGGGCAATTTGCCGCGCATCGATGACGATTACAGAAGTTTCAGCTTGGTCATCAACGAGGTGACGCGCAACCAGGAGTTCTCGGTGGAGTTCTTCGACGAGGACAACATCCGCGGCCGGCGTCGTTTCCAGATCAAACGCGATCTCGACAAGGAGCCGGACGTCGGTCCACTCGCGATTGCCGAGGTGAGCCTGCGCAAGCCGAAGTCCAAGGCTACCCAGCCAGGCGCCGAGAAGGAGAAGGAAACGGACAAGGACATCCATGATGCGCGCACGCAGGAGCTGCTGCGCAATTCGTATCTCATCACGCCCGATGCGCTCCTGCCCTTCGAGTGCTCGGTCAAGGATGACTACGGTCTGGTTCGCGTCGGCTGGTACTACAAGGTGCGCAAAGTCGATTTCGATCTCACGACCGGCACGGCACGCAGATTGCCGCCGGAAGTCGAGCAGGAGATGCGCCGGGTCCGCGTACCGGCCGCATTGAGTGGCCTGCAATTCCTTCCGGAGAACCCGCTCAGCATGCACTTCGCGCCCTATCACATTTACCGGACGTCGAAGTTCCTGCGCGACGAGTTGCGGATCGCGGGTTTCCGTGAAGCCTACGTCCCCTCCGAGGCCTTTGACGATTTGCTCGAACGCGAACGCCGCAAGGGACGCATGGACGGGATCGAGGCCATCAAGAACAACCTCACGAAGTCGAGGACCCCGCAGACGTGGGAATTCGATTTCCGTCAAGACCGCGGCTTCGACGTGCCCAGGTACATCAAAGCGCTCAAGGCGGTCGACGTGGATAAATCGGTGCAGCCGCAGTTCTTCCTGCAGATTTCCGTCCAGGCCACCGACAACAATGTCGAGAAGGGGCAGGACTACGACATCAACGTCAAGCACGAGGACGAAAACGTCGAGACCGAAACGCCCTACCTGAACGACAAGGGCCTGAGCGTCGAGGCCAGGCAAAAACTCCTGCGCGGCAATACGCGCCGGAACGAGAAGGGGACCATCAACTTTCTCGTCGTCAGCGAAAACGAGTTGCTCGCCCAGATCGCCCTGGAGGAGGAAGCGATCGCCGAGAAACTCGAAGCCGCCAAGGAGCGCCTGGACGCCAGCATCACGAGCCTCGTGCAGCAGCTGGAGAAGACCAAGGACAAAGACACCAACATGGAAACGCTGCGATTTCGCATGGACGAGATCCGCACCGTCATCTCGACCACCGGCGGAATCGTGCGCGACGCGGAGGTGGCCTACAAGAACATCGGTAAGGAGATGGATGTCAATCGCGTCCGCTCCGACCGCAAGAACAAGATCGCCGACACCATCTACTATCCGATCAAGTACATCGTCGAAAAAGACGAGCGAGTCCGCGGCAGCGGCAGCCACATCGACGCGGAGGCGGCGTTCCAGGCCGCGATCTCTCTGGTCGAGGAGGACGCCAACGCCAAGCGTGAGCCAATCTACAACCAGCACCGCCCGCTGATGAACCAGGCCGAGCGCGAGATGCGGCGTTTCAGCTTCGACATCGACCGCGTGCTCAACGCTATGCAGGAAGGCATCACCGAGGCCAGGCTGATCACGATCTTGAACGTGATCGATCGCGAACAGGGGAAGCAATCGAAGATCCTGCTTGAGAAGTACCGGAAGGCCGTGAAAGACTTGCTCGACGACGTATTGAAGGACAAGCCGGCGCCAATGCCAAAGAAGGACGCCAGCAGCCTGCGCGGCGGCGCCTTCGATGTGCCCGCGGCTCGCCTCGGCATGCCGGCGCTGGCCGGGACGCACGTGTGGGACATCGTTCCAGCGAACGGGCTGCATCGCCTCGCGCCGGGAAAATCGCACATGGCCGCGCCGGTGGGGCCTCAGGCCGTGATCGTCGAATCGAACTGGATTGCGTGGCGTGGACCGGCGTCCCCGAAGAGAAGTGATGCTGCGGGACGGCACGCGACTTTTTGAATTGGCCTTATTACAGGTGCGGAACTTGCTTTGCGCGCCACAATATGCCGATTCGCCGTTTATTTGGCTACTACCGCTTCAAGCTAGGAAAACCAGCGAACTTTTGCTAAGATTAACGATACCTGGCCAGGAATGAACGCCCGTTTATGAAGAGAATCCGCGATTTTCCATGAATTTTGTTGGGAGACACGCGGCGACTCGTCATAATATCGCCTGCCTCACCCTGACCAATACCGTCAGGATCGTTGATGCCGGGAAAATTCAAGAAGGATCCCATACCCAATTACTGGGAGGACCACATGAAAGCGCGTCTCATCCTCGTCTCGCTCGGCCTTGCCGTGATTGCGCTTTTGTCGCTCGGCATTCAGGCCCAGGAGCAGACCAAGAACGACAAGGACGATTTGACCTCGAGCCAGCAGCAGCTCGCCAATCTCTTTGCCGACTTCCAGAACTCGCTGTTCAAGCTCCAGACCAAGCTCGCGCGCGGCACCCCCGAAGAACGCAAACGCGCCGAAGATCTGGCCAAGGTCCTCGATGAGTGCAAGAAGCTCGCCATCAATCAAGAATTCAGCATCATGCTCGAAATCTTGAGGACAATGAAGACCACCAACACGAGCGAACTCGATAGGGCCTTCAAGCAGAGCGAGAACTTGGCCGACCGAATCGGCCAGGTCCTGCGCATGCTCCAGGACTCCAAGGCCGACCGCCTCTCCCGGGAGCGCGATGAGCTTAGCAACCTCATCAAGGAACTTGCCAAGGTCATTCAAGCCCAGCAAATCGCCGAGCAGCTGGTCAGGAATGGCAAGACCGACAAGGACGAGCTGGGCGGCATTCAAAAGGATGTCACCAAGAAAACCTCCAAGCTCGAAGAGGGCCTCAAGAAGTTCCTCGACGACAAGGGCAAGGACAAAGACGGCAAGGGCGGCGAAGCGAACCCGACCAAGGGGGATAACAAGGACGCCGGCAAGGATAAAGAAGGCAAGAGCGGCGAAGCCAAGAACGACGGCAGCAAGCCGGCCGAAGGCGCCAAGGGCCAAACCAAGAACGATGGCGGCAAGGAATCTCAACAAGGCCCCAAGGGCGAAACCAAGCCGGGTGAGAAGAAGGGCAATCAACCCGACAAGCAAGGCAATGACGAGCCCAAGGCCGGCGCCAAGGCGGGTGAAAAATCTCCCGACGGCAAAGAGCCCGGCGCCAAGAAGGGTGAGCAATCCCCAGACAAGAAGGGACAGGAAGGCGCCTCGAAGGCCAACCCGAGCGACAAGGCCCAGCAGGGCAAAGAAGGCGGCGCCAAGGACGCCGGCAAGAAGTCCGGCGACCCCATGAAGGATAGCCCTCAAGGCGCGGCCAAGGCAAGCGAGAAACAAGACAGCCAGCCCAAGGACAAGCAAGGCAGCCCCGATAGCAGCGCCAAGCCGAGCGGCGGCGATCCCAAGGCCGGCGGCAATGATCCGAAAGCCAGCGCCTCCAAGGCCGGCGGTGATCCCAAGGCGGGTGGCGACCAAAAGGCCGGCGGCGATGCCAAGGCCGGTGATCCGGGCGATAAGGCGGGCGACTCCAAACCCGGCGATTCCAAGTCCGGCCAGGGTCAAGCGAAAGACGGCGGCAAGGCCGGCGGCAAAGGCGGCGACATGGGCGGCGATAGCCCGCAAGCCGACAACAAGGGCGGCGGCGGTCAGCCTCCTCCTCCACCTCCCCCGGGCGGCAATAAACAAAACGATGACGTCAAGCAGAGCGCCAAGCGCGTCAACGAAGCGGGCTACGACCAAAAATCGGCTGAAGAAAAGATTGCCAAAGACCAGAAGGATCAAGCCGCCAAGGCCCAGGCCGACGCGATTCAAAAATTGCAGGACGCCCAGAAGCAACTCGAAAAGCTCCTACGCCAGATCCGCGAGGATGAACTCGAACGCGTCCTCGCCGCACTGCAAGCGCGCTGCGAGAAGATGCTTATGCTGCAAAAGCAAGTTCTCGCCGGCACGGTGGACACCGACATCGCCGTCAAGCGCAACCTCGACAAGAAGCCCAGCCGCGACAATCAGATCGATTCGCTGAAGCTCGCCGACAAGGAAAAGGAAATCGTTCAGGAGGCGAACAAGTGCATCGACATCCTCGAAGCGGAAGGCACGGCGGTGGCATTCCCCGAAGTCTTCCAGCAGCTTCGCCAGGACATGATGCATGTCCAGAAACGCCTTGAACTGACCGATGTGGCCAAGATTACCCAGGGCATCGAGCAGGACATCATCGATACGCTCCAGGAAATGATCAAGGCCCTCAAGGAGGAGCGTGAGAAGAACCAGGAAGACAAGGACAGCAAGAGCAAACCGGGCGACGGCAAGGCCGGCAAGCCCGGCGATCAGAAGCTGATCAAGCTGATTCAGGAACTCAAGATGGTGCGCTCGCTGCAAGAACGGGTCAACAAACGGACCGACTTCTACGGCAAGCAATTCCCCAATCAGGAGCAGGCCGCCGAGCCGCAGATCGTGCGCGAGCTCCGCAACCTGTCCGAGCGTCAACGGCGAATTCAAGAGATCGTGGACAAGATCGCGAAAGGAGATAACAAGTGAAGCGCATCCTCCGTACTACCATCGCTCTGGCCATCCTCGTGACTCTGGGGGGCCTGGCCCAGGCTCAAGGCACCGACAAGAAGCCGGCGTTCGGCGCTCTCGAAGCGCTGAACGACAAGACCGCCGAGGCGAAGCTCAAGGTCTGGCTCAAGGAAGTCGGCAAGAGCGACCCGGCCACTCTCGCGAAGCTCGACGCGATCTGGAAAGACAAGCAGCGCACCGTGCTCGACCGCGTGGCCGATTCGTTCGCCCTGGGCGATCCGGTCGCCGCCAAGCTGATGAACGAAGCGCGCGATCCGTCGGCCCCCGCGCCGGTGGTGCTGCCGGGCGTCTTCAAGGACGCCAAGCAATCGTCGTTCTACCGCGCTAACCTTGGTCTGATCTATGCTCGCGCGCTCATCAATCGCCGGGTGTATGAAGAGGCCCTTTCGACGCTGAGTTTGTTCGGCGCCGATCAGGTCGTCGATCCGTCCGCGTTCCTCTTCCACCGCGCGGTGTGCGAGCACCAGATGCGGCAGAAAGCGGACGCGACCAAGTCGATCCTGCGCCTTTTGGAAGAAGGGCACGCCATCTCTCCCGAACGTTACAAGACGGTCGCGACGCTGATGCTGCTCGACATGCACACCTGGAAAGACAAGGACCTGGGCGACATCGCCGGCAAGATGGCGAACATCGAACGCCGTCTCGACATCGCGCGCGGCGGCCCGGAAACGCAACGTCAACAGCGCGAGGTTCTCAATCGGCTCGACGAACTGATCAAGAAGCTCGAAAACCAGGAGAAGAACAAGAAGAAACCAGGCGATGGTCCGCCGAAGCCAGGCGATGGTCCGCCGAAGCCGGGCGATGGTCAAGGCGATGAATGCCCGGACGGCAACGGACCGCCGATGCCAGGCAGCAAGCCCGGCGATCCCAAGGGTACTCAGGAGTCCAAGCAGGGGGCCGACGTTAGCAAGATTGCCCCCGGCCAGAGCACGGGTATTGTCGACCAGGCCAAGTTCCGCGCCCTGGTCGCCGATTGGGGCCGCCTGCCGCCGCGCGAACGCGAACGTGCCCTGCAAGAAATCACGCAAGGTATGTCCCCACGCCATCGCGAATCGATCGAAACGTACTTCCGCAACCTGACCAACCCGGCCCTCAACCGGAAGTGACAGGCTGCCGTCCGCGCATTCCCGCGAACCTGAAAAGGGCTGTGGCCACGGCGCATTCCGTCGTCACAGCCCTTTCTTCCATGCCGGTTGGCCGGACGCGCAAGCAACGGATGTTGTTGAAATCCGTCGCTTGCGCGTCCGGCTAACGAGACGGACGCCCATTCGCTTGGATGTTAGCCGGACGCGCAAGCGACGAATGTTGTTGGAATTCGTCGCTTGCGCGTCCGGCTAACGAGATGACCAACTTTGAGGCCCTCATGATTCGACATCGCTTTGGCATCATGGTCCTTGTTCTTTTTCTCATGGCTGCCTTCATCCAGGCCGACGAAATCCGCACGCTCACCGGCAAGACGATCACCGGCAGCGTCGAGAAAATCACCGACAAGGAAATCCTCCTCAAGACTCCGGCCGGCCCCGTTACCACGTCGATGGCCCAGGTGCTTGAACTCTCGTTGCGCGCTGGCCGAAGCCAGCCGACGGAGCCCCAATACATCGAGGTGCAGCTCCTGGATGATTCGCTGCTGCGCTGCACCAAGGTCGTCTTCGGCGCCAAGGAGGCGACGCTGACTCTGACCTCCGGCGTGAGCCTGAAAGTGCCCCTCGCGGCGTTCTTCACGGTGTTGCGCGAGGCCAACAACGAGAACATCCGCGCGCAGTTCTCCAAGTTACTTAAGATGAAAACCAATCGCGATCGCATATTCATCTCGCGTATGGGCGACTTGAACCCGATCGAAGGGACGTTGAGCGACATCGACGAGGCCAAGCAGACGATCAAGTTCAAGCGCACCGAAGGCGACATCGAGCCGGAGCTGGAAAAACTACACGGCTTGCAGTTTGTGCGCACCCAGACTGCGGCCGAGACTGCCATGTGCAAGATCATCGATACCGACGGCAACCAACTCGTGGCGTCGAAGCTGATGTGCGACGGCACGCAGTTCAATCTGACGACTCCCTACGGTGCGAAACTGGCGCTCGATATGAAGTGGGTCGCGAAGGTTGATTTTAACTTCGGTAAATTCACCTACTTGTCGGACCTGGACGCCAAGATGCCCGTTTCGATGTTCCTGGGCGGTTTCAACCCGATGCGCAAGGACGCCAATCTCGACGGCCTGCCGCTCATCCTCCAGGACAAGAAATACGACAAGGGCCTGTCGATGTATTCGGGGACGGAATTGGAGTACAACCTCGCCGGCAAGTACAAGGAATTCAAGGCCGTCGTCGGCGCCGATTCGCGCATCGCCGAGGAAGGCCAGGGTAAAGTGACGGTCTCGGTTTATTGCGATCGCAAGCGCGTATTGACGCAGGAAGTCTCGACCAAGGCGGTCGTACCGATCGCGGTCAATGTGAAAGACGTGGAGTCGCTGCGCATCGTCGTGAGCGGCTCCAACTTCACCAACTACTCCGGCCATGCGACCCTGGCGGACGCCCACGTGACCCAGTGACTCTGTATTTCGTTTAGCGCTCGCGTGCTTGCTTCCGAGCGCTAAACGCACGGCAATGTAACCATCGCCCCCTTTGGGAATTGCACCATGAGGCACTTCGCATTCGCTCTGTCGGCCCTGATGATCTGCACGTCGCTGGGCCTCGCGCAGCCGCCCCTGGCAATACAAGCCGAGGAAGACCGCGTCGCCGCCATTGCCAAGGTCAAGCCGACCGTGGTCGCGGTGTTCGCGCGCGGTGGGCAAGGCGGCGGCACCGGCGTACTCGTCTCTGACGACGGCTTCGCGCTGACCAACTTCCACGTCGTGCAGCCCACCGGACCGACCATGCAGTGCGGTCTCGCGGACGGTGTCCTCTATGACGGCGTCCTGGTCGGCTGGGACAAGGTCGGCGACGTCGCCCTCATCAAACTCTTGCCCAAGCAAGCAGGCCAGAAATTCCCGTTCGCGCAGATGGGCGATTCCGACAAGGTCAAGATGGGCGACTGGTCGATCGCCATGGGCAATCCGTTCCTGCTGGCGACCGACTTCACGCCGACGGTGACGTTCGGCCTCGTCTCCGGCGTCAATCGCTATCAGCCCCCCGCTGGCCTCTTCCTCGAATACACCAACTGCATCCAGATCGACACCTCGATCAACCCCGGCAACTCCGGCGGGCCCCTCTTCAACATGAAGGGGGAAGTCATCGGCATCAACGGCCGCGGCTCGTTCGACAAGCGGGCGCGCATCAATTCGGGCGTCGGCTACGCAATCTCGATCAATCAGATCAAGAACTTCATGGGCCATCTGCACGCCGGCCTGGACGCCGATCACGCCAGCCTGGGCGCACTGGTGCGGACCGAAGCGGAGAACAACGGCCTGAGCAAGACGAAAGTCACGGCGATTCTCGAAGAATCGGACGCGTATCGCCGTGGTCTGTATCAGGAGGACGAGGTGATCTCGTTCGCGGGGCGAACGATCTCCAGCGACAACCATTACAAGAATATCCTCGGCACGCTGCCGCGCGGCTGGCGCGTGCCGCTCGAATTTCAGCGTGGCAGCGGCAAGGAGATCGAACGCAAGGACGTGCTCGTGCGCCTCATGGGCATGCAGCGCAAGGAACTCCCCGACGGCGATCAGCCCAAGCAGCCCGATCCGAAGATTCAACTCCCCAAGGGGAAAGGCGCCCAAGGCCCTGCGGCGAAGTATTACGAACCCAAGGAAGGCTACGCGAACTACTACTTCAACAAGCAAGAGAAAGCCCGCGTCTTCGCCTCGTTCCAGAAACACGGCGATTTCAGCGCGGCCCAGGGCGCCTGGACGATCGAAGGCGAAGTCCGGCTCCTCAAGGCGCGCACCGAAAGCAAGTTCACGGCCGAGTTGAAGGACAACAAGGTCATGTTGAAGATCGGCGCGTTCCCCGAAGAGATGGAGCCATTGCCGACCAAGGAGACGGGCGACTTGCGCAAGCCGAATTTCAGCGGCGGGTTGATGCCCGCGTTGTACGTGTGGCAAAATCTCCTGATGCACGGTGAGAAGAAGCTGTCCGAGTGCACGCACGGCGGCATGGAGCCGTTCTACCCGCCGCCGCCCGAGGGGAAAAAATGGGTCGATCAACGCGTCGATGCGGAAGTGGTGCTCTCGCGTTTCGGCCCGTATCAGAACAAGTGGTTCTTCGCCAAGTCCGATTTGAAGCTGCTTGGCTTTGAACTGCGTCTGCAAGATGCCAACGAAGACCCCTGCGAAATCTACTTCTCCGATTATCGCGTCGTCAACGGCCGGCAGTTGCCTCACCGCATGTCGGTCTACTACAAGGACGTGCACTACGGGACCTTCACCATGACGAATTACAAACTGGCCGGAAGTTAATGGTTAGCCGGACTCGCAAGCAAGCGACGGAATTGTCCGCTCGTCGCTTGCGTGTCCGGCTAACACGATCGCCACGATCAATAAAAGAAAGCCGCAGCCATGATACATAAAATTACCTATACGTGGAAGTTCTGCCTGGTGGCGTGCGTCGCGCTCTTGAGCGCGAGTGCCGGCCGGGCGCAAGATCCGTTGACCGATGCGGCGCTGAAAGCCAACAAGAAGATGGTGAAGCTGTTTGGCATCGGCGGCTTCAAGGGGCTGCCGTCCTATGGCACCGGCCTCGTCGTTTCGAAGCAGGGACACATTCTCACCTGCAACAACCATATCCTCGTCAATAGTTCCGGTATCCTCGTGCATCTCTATGACGGTCGGCAGTATCAGGCGAAGGTCCTGGTGCGCGAGCCCGAACTGGATGTCGCGCTTTTGAAAATCGACGAGGAAGTGGACCTCTTCAACCACTTCGATTTCGACAAGGAAGCCGCCAAGCCGCTCGCGGAAAACGGCGACTGGGTGATCGCCCTGTCGAATCAGTTCAAGATCGCCCTGCGCGACGAACCGATGTCGGTCCAGCGCGGCGCCATCGCGACGGTCGCAGACCTCAAGGGCCGGCGCGGCGTATTCGACGCCCCCTTCGCCGGCGACGTCTACTTCCTCGACAACGTCGTCTGCAATCCCGGCGCCGCCGGCGGCGCCATCATCAATCTCGACGGCGATTTGCTCGGCATCATCGGCCGCGAGCTGAAGGATAGCCGAATCGACACCTGGATCAACTACGCGGTGCCGATCCAGTCGGTCGTCGAGGTGCAGCGGACCGATGACAAGGGCATTTCAACCAACGAAAAAGTAACGATGGCGGCCTTCGTGAAGCGCGCCATCGCCGGCAAATACGTGCAGGGCGTGCGGCCCAAGCGCGAGGACAAGGGCGCCTTCCACGGCATCGTTCTCGTCGTCAACACGGTCGCCTCGACGCCTCCTTATGTCGAGGAAGTGATGACGGGTTCCCCCGCCGCCAAAGCCGGTTTGCGGCCCGACGACCTGATCCTTTACGTTGACGGCGAATCGGTGCCAACGATCCGCGCCTTCCGCGAGGTACTGAGGCAATATGAACCGGGGAAGAAGATCCCCCTGCGTTTTCAGCGCGGCAATGAGCTCAAGACGGTAACCTTGGAATTGACCGATCTACCGAAACTGCCGGCAGCTAACTAGTGGTGCTTGTTCGTTTAGCCGCGGCTCGCAGAGCCGCGCGGGTCTACGACTCGCGGCTAAACAGGTGAGCCTTTGAGGATACTTCCATGTGGCGACACAACTGTTTCCTGGCCGTCCTGTCAATGGGCGTCTTGGCGTCATCGCTCGCTGCTCAAGAAAACTTGAACAAGCTGCTGCAAAAGATGACCAAGGATGCCGCCCGGTCGGCGGCGCCGAGCGTCGTGCAGATCGACACGCGCGGCGGAGCGGACATCGTCGTCGCCGGGCCGAAGGGGCAGACGATTCGCAAGGCGCTGGGGCCGACCACCGGCGTCATCGTCGCGGCAGACGGCTACGTGATCTCCAGCGCGTTCAATTTCATCAACAACCCGACCACGATTCTCGTCCACGTCCCCGGCCGCGCCGACAACCCAGTCGTGGCCCAGCGTGTCGCCACGGACAAGTCGCGCATGCTGACGTTGCTCAAAGTGGACGTGAAAGGTCTGGCCGTGCCGCGCGTGGTGCCGAAGAAGGACATCCGCGAAGGCCAATGGGCAATCGCCCTGGGCCGAGCTCTCGAAACCAAGATCGATAACTCGCCGTCAATCTGCGTTGGCGTCATTAGCGCCACGGGCCGCATCTGGGGCAAGGCGGTTCAAACCGACGCCAAGATCTCCCCCATGAATTACGGCGGCCCCATCGTCGACATGCAAGGGCGCGTGCAGGGCATCATCATCCCAGCGTCCCCCAAGGGCGATGACGAAGTCTCTGGCTTCGAATGGTACGACTCCGGCATCGGCTTTGCGATCCCGATGGAAGACGTGCTCGCGATGTTGCCGCGGTTGAAGGAAGGCAAGGACCTGCAAAAGGGCTTGCTCGGCGTCGCCATGAAAAGCCAGGACATCTATAGTGTTGCCCCCGAAATCGGCACCATCCAGAAAGGTTCCGCCGCCGAAAAAGCCGGCCTCAAGGTCGGCGACGTCATCGTCGAGATCGAAGGCAAGCCGGTCGATCGCATGGCGCAAGTCCAGCACATCCTCGGCGTCAAGTACGACGGCGACAAGATCGCGCTCAAGTACAAGCGTGGCGGCCAGGTCGCCGAGATCAAGTCGCTCGAGCTGACCGGCAAGAACGTCGTCATCGCGCAGCCGTTCCTTGGCATCCTGCCGATGCGCGACGATCCCAAGCTCGGCGTCGAACTCCGCCATGTCTTCGAGAAAAGCCCTGCCGAAAAAGCCGGCCTCAAAGCCGGCGATCGCATCGTCAAGTTCGGCGACAGCATGCAGATGAGCGAATTCACCGGCGCGAAGCGCGGCCGCAACCAGCTCTTCGATTGGCTCAATACGCTGTATCCGGGCTCCGAGGTCAAGCTTGAAGTGAAGAAGAAGGGCGCGGACAAGGCCGAACTCGTCACGGTGATTCTGGGCGATCTGCCAGGCTCGCTGCCGGGCATCCAGGCGAGTGTTCCCGACAAGCTTCCCGCGCTGGCGTCCATCAAGAAGGCGCTCGATCCGCTGGAGAGCAATAACCCGAACATCAAGCCACCAAAGGTCGTCGCGCAGAATCCGCAAAAGCCGGAGACGGGGCTGATGGAATTGAATACGCCCGACGGCGAGACGAAGTATTGGCTCTATGTGCATGAGGAATACGACCCGAACATCGCGCATTCGGTGCTCGTCTGGCTGCACCCGCCGGACAAGAACGACAAGGACGAGGTCGAAGCGTTTGTGGACTTGTGGAAGAAAGTCTGTGAGGAAAACAACGTCATTCTGGTCATGCCGATCGAGAAGAAAGGCGGCTGGCTGCCGAGTTCCGCGGACGCCGTCGTGGCGGCGGCGCAGGACGCGATGAAACGCTACACGGTCGATCGCCAGCGCGTCGTCGCACACGGCATGGGCGTCGGCGGGCAGATGGCTTTGCACCTGGGCTTCAACAACCGCGACGTCTTCCGCGGCGTGTCGGCCGTCGGCGCTTCCGTGAGCCAGGTCAAGGACAACGTCGCCAACCAGCGGCTATCGTTCTTCCTCCACGCCGGCGATCTCGACCCGATTGTCAAGAGCGTCGCCGACAGCCGTGTGCGTTTGGCGGATCGACGTTATCCCGCGTTCTATCGCGAGATGACCGAGCGTGGCCGCGACTATCTGGAGGAAAAGCACATCCCGGAGCTGGCGCGCTGGATCGATTCGCTGGATGCGCAGT
>SXGT01135693.1_pt1 | contig 22359 bp, 14 predicted proteins | sample 3176221 | NCBI WGS metagenome assembly SXGT01 (sample SAMN11356862, study PRJNA531348) | freshwater metagenome | isolation source: freshwater sample F1-120 | place: China: Fuxian Lake, Yuxi | collected 2017-12-25
GCCCCCCAGCCAGCCGCAGGTCGGCCCGATGAGTTTTGCCGGTCGTCGGGAGCCACGGCACCTCAACCGAAAGCCGCGAGCGCGAGCCGCGGGATTGTCTCTGGGCTTGTGGGGGAGCCCGCGAGCGCGCGGGAGACTACGTCACGCTTGCCTTTCTGGAAAGCCTGCCGCTAGCATCGACCGATTGCGCAGGCCGTAAGGCCGTCACGCGCAGAGGTGCCTCGATGAGTACTCCGTTGCGCTCGTTCCTCCTCGCGTTGTTGCTCGCTGGCGCCGCGGAGGCCCAGTGTCCCGTCGGGGTGCAGGTCGGGACCGACTGCGGGGCCATGGTGTATCAGGGCTGCTGCTCCGACACGTCCAAGGTTATGTGGTGTGAGTCACCCGGGGTGCTCTGCGAGCTCGACTGCTCGGCCAACATCGGCGGCGGCGGAGCCGGCAACGACTGCTGCGCGAGCTCGTCCGACCTCACGCCCGGCTGCTGCAACGCGGCCATAGAGGCCTGTGTCTGCAACCTGGACTCGTATTGCTGCACCAACACCTGGGACTCGTTCTGCGCCTCCCAAGTCACCGAGTTCGGGTGTGGCACCTGCCCCGCCGGCTGCGGCGGCGGTGAGGGCTCCACGAGCTGCGGGTGGTCCACCGAGAACCCGGCCAATGCGTTCTACGACTGCCGCCCACCGAGTGAGGCCACGCCAGACCCGTCCGGCACGTTCCCGATGGTGTGCAGCTGCGAGCCGGACTGCCTCGGGAAGGTCTGCGGCTCCGACGGCTGCGGGGGGATCTGCGGCACCTGCGGGCCTGGCTCCACATGCTCCGACTCGGGCTTCGGCTGCGTGGCGTGCACCCCGAACTGCGCCGGGAAGGTGTGCGGCGACGACGGCTGCGGTGGCTCGTGCGGAACTTGCCTCGGCTCCACGTGCAACGCCGGCCAGTGCAGCGCCTGCTCCCCGTCCTGTGGCGGGAAGGACTGCGGCGATGACGGCTGTGGCGGCTCCTGCGGAACGTGCGCGTTCGACGAGGTGTGCAACGGCGGAAGCTGCTGCTACCCGAGCTGCGGGATCTTCGACGAGTGCGGCAGCGACGGGTGCGGCGGCTCCTGCGGGACGTGCCCGGTGGGCCTCGCGTGCGCTGCTGACGATTGGGGCGACATGGTGTGCGGAGGCGGCTGCACCCCGGACTGCTCGTTCGTGGACTGTGGCAACGACGGCTGCGGCGGCTCATGCGGAACCTGTGGCTTTGGCCAGGTCTGCGAGTTCGGCACGTGCGTCGAGACCACCTGCACCCCGAGCTGCCTCGGCAAGCAGTGCGGAGACGACGGCTGCGGCGGCGAGTGCGGCGCTTGCGGCGCCGGGCTCACTTGCGTGGACAACTCGTGCACCAATGGGGGCTGCACCCCGAGCTGCGCGGGCAAGACTTGCGGCGACAACGGCTGCGGCGGCACCTGCGGGTCCTGCCCGGGGGGCGAGACCTGCAGCGCAGCCGGCGCGTGCGTTCCGGGCGACTGCACGCCAAGCTGCTTCGGCAAGCAGTGTGGCGACAACGGCTGTGGCGGCGTGTGCGGCGCGTGCGTCGAGGGCGAGGTCTGCAGCGCTGGGAAGTGCACCACCGACGGCGCGTGTACGCCCAGCTGCTTCGGCAAGCAGTGTGGAGACAACGGCTGCGGCGGGTCCTGTGGATCGTGCGGCGTCGGGCAAGCGTGTGGCGCGGCGGGCGTGTGCGAGGCGGCGGGCTGCGTCCCCGCATGCGCTGGCAAGGACTGCGGCTCGGACGGCTGCGGCGGCCAGTGCGGCACCTGCCCCGGCGGCGAGATCTGCGGGCCAGAGGGCTCCTGCGTGACCCAGGGCCCGGGCCCCTGCAAGGCGGCTTGCGAGGGACGCGTCTGCGGCCCGGATGGCTGCGGCGGCTCGTGTGGGAGCTGCTTCAAGCCGTTCCAGTGCGATCTGGAGGTCGGCCAGTGCTACGACCCGGACAACTGCTCGCCCAAGTGCGAGGGGAAGCAGTGCGGCCCCGACTACTGCGGCGGCACCTGCGGCGCTTGCGCGGCCGGGGTCGAGTGCAACGCTCAGGGCACCTGCGGAGACGCGCCCGGACCGGGTGATGGCACTGACGCCACCGACGGCGACGCCCCCGATGGCATCGTCGACGGCACCACCGAGCCAGCGGACGGCGACGCGGACGGCACCGACGCCGCCGACGCCACCGACGGCACCGAGCCGAGCGACGCCGACGGCGGTACGGACGGCTCGGATCAGGTCGTCCCCCCCGAGTGCCCCGAGGGCACCGTGGCGACCTACGGCGAGTGCGTGGCGATCCCCGAGATCACCACCGGTGGGAACGGCAAAGGCAGCGCCGCCTCCGGATGCGCTGGGGCGGGTCGCTCGTCCACCAGCCCGGCGGTCGCAGTGGGTCTCCTGGCGCTCCTCGGCCTGCTCCGCCGGCGCCGCGCCTGAGGTCTCGCCCCTGCCCGGAGCCTACCCGGAGCGACACAGTCACCAAGTCAATGCTTGCGTAGAGGCCCGCTCGCTCGGCATGCTCGTGCCATGCGCATCTCGTCTGCTCGTCACTCCCCCCTCGGTGTCGTTTTAATCGCCCTCGCGCTCAGCGCCTCGATCGCCGCGTGCTCCGACACCAAGGGCACGGTCGTCACAGCCCCGATCGACACCAGCAGCGTCAACGACAGCGTCGCGGGCGGCGCCGACACGGCGGGTGAGCCCGACGCAGCGAGCCCCTCCGACGTCGCGCCACCCAGCGACACGTCTGCCGCGGACACCGGCGCGGACGACGTGCCCGACCGCGAGCTGCCGCCGGCCCCAGTCGACGTCCTCGAGATCCCCGACGGGGCTCAGTGCGCCCCCGGCGCAGGCTTCTGCGACGGTAATACGCTCTTCTACTGCCTCGCGGATGGTTCCGGGTACGCCGGCAAGGGGTGCACCACGTCGTGCAAGAACGGTGCGTGCGTCGGCGAGCCCAAGATCTGCCAGGCCAACACGATCTTCTGCGACAAGGAGGAGGCGCGCCTCTTGAAGTGCGCTGCCGACGGCCTCTCAGCGTCTTTCGTCCAGGTCTGCCAACACGGCTGCAACGTCAAGACGTCGGACTGCAAGGACGCCGACGACTGCCAGGAAGGCGAGACCTTCTGCACCGAAGACCAGAAGAGCGTCCTCGTGTGCAACGAAACAGAGACGGAGTTCGTCCTGAAGGAGAAGTGCGCGTTCGGGTGCGGGAGCGGCGTGTGCCTCGGCGCCGGCTGCGAGAAGGGCGCCACCCAATGCGGCGAGAAGGGGGTGGACGTGTGCAAGCCGGACCTCACGGGCTTCGTGCTCCAGACGCCGTGCCCGGAGGGCTGCATCGTGGCGTTCGGTGCGCCCACCTGCGCGCAGTGCGAGGAGGGCTCCTTCAAGTGCAACGTCTACGACGTCGAGAAGTGTACGGACCCGCTCGTGGGCTGGGACGTCGTGACCACCTGCGACCTCTCCGAGACGTGCGCCCAGGGCGCCTGCGTGGACCTCCTCTTCCTCTCCGACCCGAAGGAGTCCGCTGCGTTCGCCGTAGCGAACGCTTTCCTCGAGTGCATCGACGCCGGGCAGGCCAAGATCTGCGGCGGGTTCCAGACGCTCGAGCTCACGGCCGACCTCTCGCTGGATGACCTCCGCGACGCGGTCTGTGGCGACAACAGCGCCGGCGCGGTGGAGGGGTGGTTCTCGTCGCCCGACGCCTACTCGGCGGCGTTGGACCTCTTCGGCTGCGGCGCGTTGGACCAGGTGGACGTGAAGTTCGAGGTGGACGCGATCCACGCGAACAAGGACGGACTCGAGTGTTATCGATACACCGGAGGCGGCGGGCTGTTCTCGGACGACATCGCCGTCTCCGCGTGCGAATGACCTCCTGACGGCTCCGCTCCGTCACATCATTGACTCGGCGTGTGCCCCTCTCTATAACCCGCGGCCCCGAGCCTCGCCCCAGCGGTCCCCGACCGAATAGACCCGGCTGGCCGGGGGTTTCATGACCGCGCCGCACCAGCGGCCCCGGATCGGACGAACGCCGCGGCTCTCCGCGGGCCGGAGCTATCGATGATGTCACGCCCTTCCCTGCTCTCCCTCCTCTTCGCCCTGCTGCTCAGCACCACGGCGTCCGCCCAGGCGCTCAAGATCGCGGTGGTCGACCTCCAGAAGGCCATCCAGGCGGTCCCCGCCGGCAAGGCCGCCAAGGGCTCGCTCGAGGCCAAGGCCAAGAAGGTCCAGTCGGATCTGGACCGCCAGCAGAACGAGCTGAAGCAGCTCAAGGACGAGCTCGAGAAGCAGGCGGCCCTGCTCCAGGACTCCGTCAAGCGCGAGAAGCTCAAGTCCTACCAGACCAAGCTGCTCGCCCTGCAGGAGGCCTTCGTCAAGAACCAGCAGACGCTGAAGGACGAGGAGAACAAGCTCCTGAAGCCGATCATGGAGAAGCTGGGCAAGACGGTCGAGGCCGTTGCCAAGGAGCAGGGTTACACCCTGGTCATCGAGAAGGGCGCCACGCTCTTCTCGATCCCCGCGATCGACATCACCGACACCGTCGTCAGCCGCTACAAGTAGCCCATGCGCGCGGCCGTCCTCAGCGCCCTTCTGCTGGCGGCCGGCGGTTGTCGGCGGGAGCCCGAGCCCGTACCGGAGGTCCCGGTCGAGCCCATACAAGCGGCGCTGGACGCGGGCACCACCACGGCCTCCCAGGTCGAGGTGCCCGTAGGGCCCCCGCGCGAGGTCGAGCCGAACGACAGGCGCGACACCGCGTCGCCGCTGCCAGTGAACGGCGCGGTCCTCGGCACGCTGGCCGCGCCCACCACCGTGGAGGGCGCCGTGGGCGTCGACGATGTCGACACCTACGCGCTCATCCTGGAGACCCCGGGCGCCCAAGCAGTGCGGGTTCAGCTCACCCCAGAGGACCACAGCGACCTCATCCTGGAGTGGGTCAGCCCCACCGCGCCGCCCCCGCCCCCCGCGCCAGAGGAGCCCCAGAAGGGCAAGCGGAAGCGGCCCAGGCCGCCGCCTGCGCCCGCCGACGTGCTGGGGTCCATCGACAACGCGGGCCCCGGGGCAGTCGAGATCTTGTCGCCCGTGGCGTTGCAGCCGGGGCGGCACCTCTTCCGAGTCCGCGCGCGGGCCGCGAAGGTCACGCGGGGCAAGCCGCTGCAGGCCGTCCCGCTGCGCGACAGGCCGTACCGCCTCTCGAGCACCGTGGTGGACCTCGAGCCGTCCATGGAGCAAGAGCCCAACGACAAGGCCCAGGTGGCGGGCCTATTGCGGCCCGGTGAGACCCGGCAAGGCTACGTGGGCTGGGCGAAGGACCTCGACTGGTACAAGCTCGACCTCGCCAACGTCGCCCCCGGCTCGTTCCTGAAGGTGGCCGCCACGGGCGTTCCAGACGTCAAATTGCGGCTGCTGCTCGCCGACAAGAACAAGGCCACGCTCACGAAAGTCCCCGAGGCGCGTGCCCGAGCAGACGCCGGGGCGGCCGTAGCGATCACGGACTTCGGCGTCGTGCCGGGCGCTCAGCCCTATTACGTCGCGGTCGACGCGCTGAAGGGCGCGAGCCCAGCAGAACGGTACCAGCTCACCCTGACCGTGGAGCCCCCGGCAGACGACCGTGAGGTGGAGCCCAACTGGAAGACGGGCATGGCAACACGTCTCCCGCAGGACCGGCCCACCCGCGGTCACCTGAGCCACGCGTTCGACTGGGACGTCTACCGGCTGGACTCGCCGGAGGCGGTCACCGCCACCACCACGGTCACTGGTGTGCCGGGCGTCGACGTGGTCCTCGAGCTCATCCACGACGGTCGCGTGATCAGCACCATCAACGAGGGCGCCGCCGGCGCGCCGGAGACGCTGCCGCTCATCCGCGTGGGGCCCGAGGCCGCGTACGTCCGGGTCTCCAGCAAAGACGAGGGCTGGTCCAGTGAGCAGAGCTACACCATCGCGGCGGAGTACTCCGTGGTGGGCACCGGCGAGCTCGAGCCCAACAACGACTTCAGCGACGTACAGGGCAGCACCATCGCCGTTGGGCAGCAGCTCGGAGGGAACGTGTTCCCGCGGGGCGACGTGGACCTGTACGCGTTCGAGGTCCGCAGCGAGGGCGTTGAGGGCACACCCCCGGCCCTCCGTTCGCTCACGATCGAGGTGGAGGGCGTGGAAGAGCTCACCCTGCGACTCGAGCTCCTCGACGCCGCGCGAACGCTGATCACGAAGCAGGCCGGCGTCACGGCGCAGGAGCCCAAGTCCATCACCCACGACTTCCCGCCGGGCCGGTACTTCGTGCGCGTGCGCGAGGAGTCCGGGCAGGGCGCCGACGCAGAGCGCGGCTACACGCTCCGGCTGGTCGAGGGTCCCCCTGCCCCCGCCGCGAACGTCCCGCCGCCCACTGAGTAGCGCCCAAGGAGCGCCCAACGAGCGCCCGCGACTTGCGGCCGCTCATTTCCAGGAAACGGGAGCTCAGAGCCGGAAGGCGGCGCGCCACGTCCGGAGGTGGTCGGCAGCGCCCAGCCGCTCGAGCGGTGCCTCGGCCAGCGTCGCGGGCGCGGCCAAGGCCTCGAGCGTGAGTGACGTCCCCTCGGCCAGATTGGACAGGTCGTAGCCGCCCTCCAGGAACGCGACGAGGCGGCCTGATGCGCTGCCCTGCGCGGCAGCTACCACGTGCGCCAGGATCGCGCGGAGGCCGTCGCTGCTCACATCTAGCTCGCCCAGGGGGTCGCCGCGAAGCAGGTCGAAGCCCGCAGACACCAGGACCAGCTCAGGGGCGAAGCCGTCAACCACCCGACGCACCACGGCGCCGTAGAACGCTTCGAGCGCGCCGTCTCCGGTCCCGGGCGGGACGGGGCAGTTGAGGGTGGTTCCATACCCCGCGCCGCGGCCGAGCTCCGCCGCGCGCCCCGAGCCCGGCCACCCGGGGAGCTGGTGACTCGAGACGAACAGGGTGTCCGGATCCCCCTCGAAGAACGACTGCGTGCCGTCGCCGTGGTGGACGTCGAAGTCGATGATCGCGATCCGCCCGACTCCGCGCCGCCGCGCCGCCGCTGCAGCGATCGCGACGTTGTTGAGGACGCAGAACCCGCTGGAGCGGTCGGCGCGTGCGTGGTGGCCGGGAGGCCGCGGCGCGACGAAGGCCGACGCAGCCCGTCCGTCGAGCACGGCCTCCACCGCGGCCACGCCCAGCCCTGCGGCGCGGCGCGCCACGCGGGGGGTCTCGGCGCAGACTCGGGTGTCTGCGTCCAGCGCGTGCCCGTCTCGACAGGCGCCCTCGACCTCCGCGAGGTAAGCCGGGGCGTGGACCTCGGCCACGAGGTCAGGCGGGCAATCGGCAGACGGCAGCAACTGCGCGCGGCCGGCCGTGACCGCCTCGCTGAGTACTCGCATGACGGCGTGCAGCCGCTCGACCCGCTCGGGGTGCGCTCCCCCGCGCGCGTTCGGGTCGTGTTCGAGGCAGACGGGGTCGTACGCAACGGCGACGGGCAGCATGCCCGCAGCCTACCTTGACTCACGACAAGTCGACGAGCCGCTAGCGCTGCGGCGCGGCGCTGAGAGACGCTCAGGGCGCTCAGGGCGCCCTTGGTGGCGCCCTGAGCTAGTGCGGTACGCGTCGAGCCAGAGCTCCGCCGGCGAGTGGGCGTGTCGCCGCCGCCAGCCGGTCGCCACGAGCCGCGTCCCGTGCCCGTCGTGGGGCGCGCAGGGTTCGGCCGACCAAGAACGCGAGCAGCAGCGTCAGCGTCAACGGCGGCCCGCCGCTCGGACCAGCTGCGCTGCAGCCGCCAGCGTCGGTTGGAGACACGCCCGGGTCATGCGTGTCCGCGTCGCCGCTCCCGACGCCAGCGTCGCCAGTCGGCCCGCCGTCCTGCGTCGACGCACCGAGATCTTCGCCCGGCTCCGAGCTGCCTGTGATGACGTCCGTGGCGGGCGCTTCAGGGGTATCGCCGCTCGACGCCATGTCACCCTGGGCAGCGTCGTCGTCGGTCGAGGGTGACGTGCCGCCTACCTCGGTGGCACCGGCGTCCGGCGTCGCGTCCTCTGGGTCGAGCACAGTGTCTTGCGCCGCGACGGGCTCCGCGTCCTCGGGATCGAGCACCGTGTCCTCCGGCGCGACCACATCCGCGGGGCCCACCTCGACCACATCGTCCGTGGGCTCCCCGACGTCTGGCTCGAAGGGGCCGCCCAGATCGTCGGTGGGCGCTGGGTCAGGCACGGGCGCCGCCGGGATCACCGCGTAAGTCCCCTCGGTCTCGTCGCTCGGCTCGAAGTCGACCTTGAACGCGCGCGCCCGGATCGTGACGTCCTCCGCCAGCGGGATCGGCGCCGTGTAGACCGTCGCGGCCTCTGTGACCTCGGCGCCATCCAGGGTGTAGCGGAGCACGGCGTCCGGGGTGGTGGTCGAGAGCGTCAACGGCGTCCCTTCGTCCACCTCGCCCGGCGGTGGCGAGAACGTCGGAGCGGCGGCTTTCCCGGTCACTGTGATCGTGACGGGGGCGCTCTGGCTGCACCCCGCCGCGTCGGCCGCGGTGAACACATAGGTCGTGGTCGTGACCGGGCTCGCCGTCGTGGTGGCCGCGCTCGGGTCCGAGAGGCCGGCGGTCGGGGACCAGGAGAGGCTCACGGGCGCCCGACCACCCCATGCCGAGCCGGTGAGCGTGGCGGACTGCCCCACCTCGAGCGTCGCGCCGGCCCCTACGTCCACGCGCAACGGCATGAGCGTCATATCCGGCGCACCCCAGCGCCCCTCCGCCTGGTTGGTGCCGGCCGCGACGGACACAGGCGGCCCGATCGGCGGCGTGGTGGCCGCCAAGGCGCACGGCACCTCCCCGTCCTGGAGGTAGTACGAGAGGTCTGTGAGCGTTGCGGTCCCGGGCGGCTCGATCTTGCCCGCGACGTCGTTTCCCCAGGTGAAGTGCCCGGTGCCGAGCACCCCGTAGTACAGCGTGTAGTAGAAGGCGAGCAGCGGGTTGCTCTTACCCTTCTCGATCGCGTTGCCCACAACGTTCTGGTCGTTCGTGGGGTTGTCCGGCGTGATGATGAAGCCGTACCACTGCAGCTGGTTTCGGAAGAAGGTGTTGTAGGGTCCGCCGCGGCCCCAGTACTGGTCCACGATGATGCTCGCCACCACGTTGCCCTCGAAGAGGTTCGCGAACGGGTAGTGACCGTGTACCGAGATATCGCCGGCGAAGTCCGAGAACGCTTCGCTGCGGTTGGGCTCGCGAGAGTAGTTGTAGGCAAAGACGTTCCCGTTGGCGCCCGTCTTCACCATCATGGCGTGGCGTAGGAAACGGAAGATGTTCCCCTCGATGAGGCACTCCCCCGAGTGGTCGTTCAGCGTCACCCCGTAGCCGCGGGTAGCGCTGCCGGTGAAGGTCCACGCATCCTGGAACACGCTCCCTCTCACCTCGATCTGACTCGAGCGGAAGACGCCGACGTGTGAGCCGATGCTCTTCTCGGACGCCACGCCGTGCACCCAGCTCCGTACGGCGTAGGAGAACTCGATGTTGTTGCCGCCGCCGGACCCGGTGGGGTCGCTGGTCCGGACGATACGCAGCGTCTCGATGCCCACGTCCGTGGCTGGCTTCACGGGCCGCAGCGTCGGAGCGAGGGCCACGTCGTAGCCGAGCCGCAGCGGGTGTTCTACGCTCACGATGGCGCCGTCCACGGCGACCACGCGCACGACCTGCCCCACCACGCGCTTCGCCCAGTCCGCAGGGTCGGTGTCCCACGCGCCGTTGTCTTGGGTGAGCTCGGCCCATCCACCGGCCGTGAAGCCCGCCGCGTCGGCGACGGTGATCGCCGTGCTCCCGCGCTCCAGACCTCCGAGGGCGGCCACCGCCGCGCCGGACGGGGCCCCGTACACGACGAGGCAGGAGGTCCCCGAGTTCGGGGGAGCGCAGCGGAGCGTCGTTGACGTCGCTGACTCGCCCCGCAGGACCACGCCGCTGGGGAGCGACACACTGCTGGTGAGGAGATAGTCGCCCGCCGGGAGCCAGACGACCCCGGGCGCGCCACCGAGGGCGCTCACCGCCCCCGCGATCGCCGCCTGGGCCGGCGTCACGCCGTCGCCCACTCCGCCGAAGTCCGTCACGTCCACGACCGTCGCCGGCGCCGGGATGGGCCCGGGGTGGCCCGCGACCGACCAGTCGACGGTGCGCTCGGGCGGGATGACCCCGGCGCCGGCGAGAGTCGGCACGGTGAGCAGAACGGCCAGCGTTGACGCCACGGAGAACAGCCGGAGCTCTTGGGGAGTCGTCATCGTGCGAGCGGAACACCGCGCGGCCCGGCGCGTCAATCGCTCGCGCCAGCGCTGGTGGCCTACGAGGCGCTCAGCTAGGGTCTCCGCATGCGACACACCGGGTGCCTCCTCCTCTTCGTCACGCTCGCGTGCCAGACCACCTCCGATGGCACCGTGGCAGAGCCCACCGACGCCTCGCAGGTCGTTCCCGGAGGCGAGGTGTCAGACACCGAAGCTCCAGCGGGTGACGCGACGCTCGACGTGGCGGCGCCTTCCCCCGACTCCGCCGCTGACGCTGGCGCTGACGGCACCACCGCAGACACCCACGAAGAGAGCGACGCACCCGTCGTGGATCCCGACGCGGGCGGTGGTGGCGACATCGCGCTCACCGACGACGCTGCGGACGCCGTCGAGCCCACCGACGAGGACGTCACGGACGGCGGTGACGAGGACGTCACGGGCGGAGGCGACGAGGACTCCGCGGGCGGCGGTGACGAGGACGTCGTGGGCGGAGGCGACGAGGACGTAGCAGGCGGCAGTGACGAGGACGTTGCGGAGGACACGGCGGCCCCGTCCGACGACCTGGCCGGAGACACTGGATCCAGTCCGGACGCGACGCCGGAGTGCGCCGTCGACGGGGACTGCGCGGCGCCCGCCTGCAGCGTCGCCGCCTGCGTCGATGGCGCCTGCGTCACCTCGCCTCTGAGCTGCGACGACGGGGATCCCTGCACCGTCGGCGACCACTGCAAAGACGGCGAGTGCGTCACCACCCCCATGACCTGCGACGACGGCGACGCGTGTACCACCAACGACCGCTGCGAAGGCGGCGAGTGCGTCACCACCCCCATGACCTGCGACGACGACGACGCGTGTACCACCAACGACCGCTGCGAAGACGGCGGCTGCGTCTCCACCCCCGTGCTCTGCGACGACGGCGACGCGTGCACCACCAACGATCACTGCGCAAACGGCGAGTGCGTCACCACCCCGAAACCCTGCGACGACGGCGACGCGTGTACCACCAACGATCGTTGTGAGAACGGCGACTGCGTCACCACCCCCAAGATCTGCGACGACGGCGATCCCTGCACCGTCGCTGACCGCTGTGTCGCCGGCGCCTGCACCGCCACGCCCACGGTGTGCGCCGGCCCCTTCGGCGACGCGGCGGGCCCCTTCGCGTCCACGCCGTACCGCAATACCGTCGTCCTGGTCGCGCGCGCCGCGAACGCCGCTGCTCTCACCAACACGGCCTCCGCAGACGCGGTGCTCGTGCCCTCGACGCTCCTGCCGCAGCTCGCGGCAAACGCGCTCGTCTTCGTTGAGCTGGCGCCCACGGACACCGCGACGGCGGTCCTCGGCACACTCCGAAGCGAGGGCCTGGCAGCCCCGGGGCGACCGGCAGCGCTGGTCGCCGCCGCAAACGCGCGCACGGTCCTGGTGGCCGCCGCCGCGCGCCTCGCCGGGCCCGACGCCGATCTCGCGCCCCACGTCCGCCTGGTGGAGCGCTTCACGAAGGGCCAGGCCTCGACTGTGGCGGCGTTCCAGTCAACGCTCATCCAGGCCGCCGCCGACGACGGCTTCCACGCGGTGACCTTCGACGCGACCGACCTGGACCTCTTCGGCAAGCTCGCGTTCGCGCGTCGGCTGGGCCTCGCCACGGGCCTGGACCCCATTCCCGCGGCGAACGGGCTCGCGCTCCTCACGGCGCTGCGCGACCGGGTGGACTTCGTGGTGCCCGCGCTACCGATGTCGGCCGCGCGAGCCACGCTCGAAGCCGACGACGCGCAGCTCCGCCTGGATCTCGCTGACCAGGAGGCGGTGGGCGGCATGGTGGCGTTCCAGCGTCGTGGCGGGGCCAAGGAGCGCGCGGCGCTCGGGGGCAGCGCCCCGGCGTTCTCCACCTTCGCCGTGGGCCAAGATCTCCTGGGCGGGGTGCTGGCTTTCGACCGCAGCGCCACGGCAGACACGGGGCAGTCGTTGTCGCTGGGGACCGTGAACATTCCCGCGCGTCGGGGCCTCGTGGTCGCCGTGGCGGTGAACTTCGACGCGCTGGGCGCGGATCTGCCGCAGGGCCAGGACCGTCAGCTGGCAGGGGATAGCCAGCTCGGCGGGTGGTTCTTGAAGCTCGAGCGTCCCTCGGCGTCCTACCAGCTGACCTTCGGGGTGCGACTCGGCAGCGCCTACCGCTCAGCTGCTGCAACCCTCGCGTCACTCGACGCCAGCCGGTCCTATCACCTCGTGGGAGTCTACGAGCGCTCCACGGGCACCGTTCGACTCCTGATCGACGGCGTTGAGGCCGCCTCCACCACAGGCGCCGCCGCGGACGTGACCGCGAGCACAAAGCCGGTCCTCGTGGGCGCGGATCCCGAAGACACGGAGACCCGATTCCACTTCGACGGGAAGATCCAGCGTGTCGTGGTAGCGACTCCCGGTCCTCTCGGCTGCACGGCGGACGCGCAATGCCCAGCGCCCACCTGCGGCGCCGCGCAGTGCGACGTAGCCACCGGGCAGTGCCGTACCACACCCCCCAGCGGTAAGTGCGCGTTCGGTGGCGCCTGTCTAACGGCCGGAGAAGCCGCGCCGGGTGATCTGTGCGCCGTGTGCGATCCGGTGGCGCCGCTGTCGTGGGCCCGTCGCGAGCAGACCGACCCGCTCGCACCCTGGTGCGCCGGGGCGCCGCGCACCGGGGAGCTGCGCCTCACCGTCCGCACAGCGACCTCCGCGAACAGCGGCACCCACGACCTCATCCGCGGATGCGCCGGCGCCGACCAGTGCGCGCTCTTCGACACCTTCCCCTGGGCCTACTGGAACGAGAACAACTACCACCCGGACGATCTCGAGTCGCTGGGCCAGACAGACCTCTACCGCCGCCCCGTGTCCTTGCCCGTGATCGGCCTCGACGGCCTGTCGCTGGAAGTAGCCAGCGCGGTGGCCGACGCGTCCGTGACGACGAACGGCGCGGACGCCTGGCGCCCGGCGTGCGTCTCGGCGGTGCTCGATGGGGCGCTCGTGTACTGCAACGAGGGGCTGGCCACGATGCTCATCGGGGCGGAGTCCGGCCCGAACGAGACGCCGCGTCACCTCGACAACCCCGGCTCCCTCGGCTGCGGGGGATGTTATCCGGCGGCGCTCAGCCACGGCCCGATGGTGGGGCGCGTCGAGGGCACCACGGCGCGGATCTGGGCGCGCACGGAGTATCGCCGCGAGGTGCGGGTGCGCTACGGCGCCGGGCTCGAGACCGCGCCCGTCTACTCCTCGCCCGACGACGACTTCGTCGTCGAGCTCACCCTCGATGGGCTGACTCCGGGGGCGGTGGTCCCCTACCAGGTCTTCGTGGACGGCGTGCCCGCCAGCGCGCAGCTCGAATTCCGCGCCGCGCCCGTGTCCGGCCCCGTCGTGGTGGCGTTCGGCTCGTGCATCAAGAACTCGGTTGCCCCGGCCGAGCCCGTGTTCGACGCGGTGCTGGCACAGGAGCCGGACGTCTTCCTGTTCGTGGGTGACAACCACTACGGCAACCGCGCGGACTACGACAACCAGGTCTTCCACATGCTCCGAGAGCGCGCCGTCCCGTCGCAGGCCGCCGTGCTCGCTCGGGCGTCGACGCTGGCGATCTGGGACGACCACGACTTCGCCGGGAACAACACCTACGGGGCCACGGTCCCGGACCGAGCCACGGCGCTGTCAGCCTTCTCGCGGTATTGGGCCAATGGCAGCTACGGCACCCCCGGGAGCCCGGGCGTGTACTCCAGAGTGCGTTACGGCCCGGTCGAGCTCTTCCTGCTCGACACCCGGTACCACCGCGACGAGCCGGGCACGGACGGCACGATGCTCGGCGCGACCCAGCTCGCCTGGCTCCTCGACGGTCTCGCCGCCTCGACCGCGCCGTTCAAGCTCATCGCCTCCGGCAGCCGCTTCACCCTCCAGGGCTCGAGCGACTCCTGGGCCGAGCACCCGACGGAGCGCGCTGCGCTGTTCAACGCCATCGCGGCCGGCGGGATCCCGGGCGTGGCCTTCTTGTCGGGCGACATCCACCGCGTCGAGATCCGCGAGCTGGATGTGGCTGACACGCCCTACCCGTTCTGGGAGTTCGTGTCCTCGCCGCTGAACAACGACCACGGCTCGGGGTGCAGCGCCAAGGGGACCGACACGCTGCATTACTGCTCCGGCGGGACCAGCGGTGGGGTGTTCGCAGTGCTCCGCGCGGACGACACGCCGCTCGACCCCACGCTCCGCTACGAGGTCCGCAACGCCACCGGCACCCTCTTGTACAATACCACCCTCAAGGCCTCGGAGCTGGTCCCCTGAGCGCCCGGCTCGGGCCCCCCTCCCCGTCCGCTCGATGGGCTCGAACCGCCGCACAGCGCGTCGGCGTGGCCACCGCCGGCTCACGCGCTCACGGCACCGGAAGAGCCACGACCCCGGCGGCCAGGGCCGCCTCCCTGAAGCGAGGGGGCATGGCGATGCCCTTGAAGGTGGCGAGGTCCACGAAGGCGTGGACCAGCGTCACGGTGGCCCGGTGCACCCCGTCCTCGGCCCCCGCGAAGGTGTACACGAAGGTCGCGGACCGCTCAGAGAGGCGCGTGATCGACGCCGAGATCACCAGGCGGTCTCCGAAGCGCACCGGGGCGCGGTAGTCCGCCTCGGAGTGGACGAGCGGCATGCCGAAGCCCAGCTCACCGAAGATCGCCTCCGGGTGCCCGAACAGCTCACGAAGGAGCTCCTCCAGGCACTCGTGCGCCCACTCGTAGAAGCGCCCGAAAAAGACGATTCCGGCGCGGTCGATCTCGAAGAAGCGCGCGGTGATCGTGTGGGTGAACGGCATGGAGTTCCTCGGTATAGGCGGCGGGTGTCGACGGTCTGGGTATCAGAAGTTCCGGCACGCGGCCAACGAGGCTCCTGGGGCGGCCCGTGGACGGCGGCTACCGCTGTTCTTCAGGGGCAACGACCACCGAGCCATCGGTTGAGGCCCTGGCCGCCAGCGCTCCGCGGCCAGTCCTGGGACGCACCGGAGAGGTCGCCCCGCAGCCGGCGGGGCCGACCATCGTTGCCGAACCAGAACAAGGTCCCGTCGGACAGTGGGACAGGAGGCGACCCGAGTGCGCCCTTCGCGGCGAGGCTGGCGGAGGGCGAGTCTTCCGGCAGCCTGTAGACCGAGACCCCACCGACAGGGCGGAACAGCGCGACGGCTTGATCACCGACCAGCACGGGGGCGGCCCCCTCACCCCCGGGGAGGCGCCAGACCGCCTTCGGGGGGACGGAGTCCAGTGTGACGGCCACGATCTCGGAGTCGTCGCCCGTGGTGGGGCCGATGAGCGTGTTCTCTCCGTCGAAGAGGAGCTCGAAGAGGGCCTCGGGCAGCTGGAGCTCGGTGACCTCCCAGGTGTCGGGACGGATCACGCGCAGGCTCCCGGTGGCGCCCATCACGAGCAGCGCCGCGCCCCCGGGCTTGAAGTTCTGCGCACCGGCCACCGTGGACGTGACGTCGTCCAGGCTGAACTCCTCCTCACCTGCGCTGTCCACCACGACGAAGCGGCCATCCGCGACCACGACAACCTGAGCCGTACCCAACGTGTAGACCTGCGCACCCTCGAGCTTGCCGTCGAAGACGGGTCCGAAGGCCTCCGCGGCGCCGCTGCTCGGGAAGCGCCAGAGGCGCCCGGTCGAGCCGAGACCCATGACGACCCCCTCGCAGGTCGCTGCCAGCGGAGAGACGAGGCTGCCGGTCTCGGGGAGCTCGAGGGCCACCGCGCCAGAGAGCCCCACGCGCACCGGCTCGGGCGCCAGGACCACCCACTCGTCGGGGCCTGTCGCGACCGGCCAGCCGTGGGCTCCCGGTCGAAGGCCCGGGACAGGCGTCTTCCCGAGGAGCCGGAGGGAGGTGGGGTCCACGACCACCAGCTCTTCACCCGCGGTGACCGCCACGGGCCCCACGGCGCCCCCGAAAGCCGCGACCGAAGGCGGTGAGGGTGTGCTGGTGAGGCGCACCCCGCCGGTGGGCCAACAGTCGATGTCCTGGGACTCGAACTGGCAGCACGCGAGGTCCTCGGTGCCGACGCATGGGGCCTTGGCGATAGAGGGCGCCGCGGCGCAGCCTTCCTTGAAGCAATAGCCGGCGCTGCAGGTGCAATAGCCCTGCTGGAGGTCGCAGTCACCGTCGACAGAGCACGTGGGCAGCGTGATCTCGGGGAGGCACCCGAAGAGCGCCAGCCCGGCTGCGACAGCCCAGCGCATCAGCCGAGGGCAGCGCGGATCGAGGCTGCCAGGCCGGGACCGTCCTCGAGGCGGCCCGGGACCCAGCCCACACCCAAACCCCGACCATCCACCTTCGGGATGATGTGGAAGTGGACGTGGAAGATCGCCTGGTGAGCTGTGGGGCCGTTGTTCTGGAGCACGTTGTAGGCGGTGGCGCCCGTGGCGGCGAGCACCGCGCGCGCTATCCGCGGCAGCACGCGCCCGAGGGCGGCGCCTGAGGCGTCCGAGAGCTCGTGGAGGTAAGCACGCCGCTCTTTCGGGATCACAAGGGTGTGGCCTGGTGAGAGCGGGTTGATGTCGAGGAAGGCCAGGACCTGGTCGTCCTCATAGACCCGGTGGCACGGGATCTCGCCGTCGATGATCTTGTCGAAGAGGGTCAAGGGGTGGTCTCCGGGGCGGTGGCACGGGGAGCGGGGACCCTCCGCGCGGCGAACGCACCGCTCACGGAGGTGTCTTTGGACTTGAGAGACAGGGTACCGCAGACCCACTCGTCCGTGAGCACGGTGAGCTCCACCTTGCCCTTTCCGCGAGTGTCGCCGAGCAGCTCGCCGCCCGGCCGGGTGGTCGAGTCCACCACCGAGGCAAAAGCGAGCTGTCGCTGGCCGTGGTTGGTGGGGAACGTGCCCGGCTCGATCGCCACCGGGACGCGCTCCGCTTGCCCGAGCCGGGCGAAGCGCACGTGAATGCGGACCTCCGCGCCGCGCGGGGGCTCGAGGCGCCAGAACTCCGCAGGCGTGGGCAGCGTCGCGTTGGAGAGGACCACCGTCACCGCGGTCCCGCGGATCTGGCTGTAGGCCAGCGCCCCGAGCACCGGGAACTGATCGCCGGGGAAGCGGGGGTGGGAGGTGGCAAGCGAGGCGTCGCGCTTACAGCCCTCTGGGGGAACGTCGCTCGGCGCGGTGCCCGTGGGGGCCGGCGGCGCTTCGGGCTCGGGCAGCGCCTCGAGCTCCAGGTGGCGCACCAGGGCCGGAGCCGCGCGATCGGCCAGGCTGGTGTCGCCCAGCTGCCCGAAGCGGTTCCCGCCCCAACACTGAACGGCGCCAGAGCCGGCGACGGCACAGGCGCTGCTGGCGCCCACGCTCACGGAGACCGCCCCCCCGGCGACGTCCACTGCCGCTGGCGTGCCCGCCGGCGCCCAGCACTGCGCGCGCCCGCCGGCCACCGCGCAGAAGCGGTGCCCACCCGAGATCGCGGTGACCGGGACGCTGAGCGGTCGGGTCACCCCGAGATCGGGCCCCCAGCAGAGGAGCCCGGTCTGCGTGGCGGCGCAGGTCCAATCGCGGCTGGACGCGAGGGCCGTGGCGCCGTCCACGCCCTGCACCGCGGTGACGCCCCGGTGGACCGCCTGATAACCCCAGCAGCTGACCGCCCCCTGGGCGACGCGCGCACAGGCGTGGTCCGATCCGGCGCTGACCTCGACGGCCCCGGCTACGCCGGCGATCACCACCGGGTCCGGCTGGTCGCGGCTGCGATCGTTGGCGAACGCGTTGTAGGCGCCCGAACCCCAGCCGATCACGCTGCCGTCCCCCAGCGCGGCGTATCCGGTGCCCTCGCCAAAGGCGATAGACGTGGCCCCTTGGAGCGCGGGGATCGGGGCGGGCGCCGCGGCCGGCCGCTCCCAGTCAGCGATCGCGTCCCCGTATGACGGGGCAGTCCACCGGCCCGCCGAGGCGGCCTCCGGGCTCAGAGGCAGAGCGTTGGCGTAGCCCCAGCAGGTCACAGCCCCATCGCTGGAGCGCGCGCAGACGCCGTCGCCATACCCTCCCGGGTCGAACCCGATGGCCAGGCCGATCGCGCCCGCGACACCGGGCACGGCGACAGGCGAGGTGGCCGCCGTGCGGACTCGCCCCAGCTCGCCCATGTGGCCCCGCCCCCAGCAGCGCACGGTGCCGTCGTCCATCCGCGCGCAAGCGGCGCCACTACCCACGACCACCTCGACGGCGGTCCGCGGACCCACTCGCGCGCCGGAGGGCGCAGCGGGAGGGGCGGGCTCGGCCGCGGGTGCCGCGCCAGCAACGGGAGCGTCGGCAGCTGGAGCGCCGGGAGGAGCGCCAGCCGCGCCCGCGTCCGGCGGCGTGGCTGCGAGTCCGGGCACGGGCTGAGCAGCGACCGGAGCGCCCTCAGGAGCAACGCCGGCGGCAGGCTCAGCGGCCGCGCCCGGCTCGGGCTGAGCAGCGGGCGCAGGCTGAGCAGTGACCTCCTGAGGTGCAAGGGTTGGCGCCTCAACCGCCGGGGTGGGCTGTTCGCCGGCTACCTGGCCTGCTGGGCCCGGCTTCGCGGCCGCGCTCGAGGGGCCCGGCTTCAACGCCGCCACCTCGACGGCACGTCCCGCCTCCGCGATCGCCGTGTCCGGTGTGGCGCGCCCACCGGCGCACCCGAGGATTACCCCTATCCACGCTTGTCCAAGGCCGCGCATGTGCCCTCCGCAACTGAAGATCTCGGCGCACTCTCGTGGGCGGCCTGGGCCACATGGGCGCCCCGGCCGGTCTCGTTTTGGCGCGTTGGCGCTCCCAAAACGAAATGCTACGGCGCGTACGTCATATAGGCACGAAAGCCGCTACATCAGCGCTGGGAGCGATGGTCTCCCACGGGTCAGCGGGCTGCGTGTACGGCGAGCTCGGCAGCCACGGTTGCGTTGTGCCGCACCAGCGCCAGGTTGGCGGCGAGGCTCTTGCCGCCAGACACGCGGTTCAGCGCGCCGAGGATCGCTGGGGTGAGCGCTCGACCCGAGGCCCCCGCCTCGCGCGCGGCGCGGTCCGCCTCTTCGCGCCACGCCTCGAACGTGGCCTCCGCGACCGCGTGGGCTTCGGGAATGGGGTTGCAGATCACGAGGCCGCGCCCGGTTCGCGCAAGCTCCGCGCGGATGAAAGCGCCGAGGCGCTCGACGTCGTCGAAGCGCGCATCCACCGACGCCGCGGACTCGCGGACGAGGAACGCTGGGAAGCGGTCTGTGCGAAAGCCAATCACGGGCACTCCGAGCGACTCGAGCGCCTCCCGTGTAGCGACGACGTCCAGGATGGACTTCACGCCCGCGGTCACCACGGCCACCGGGTGGCGGGCAAGCGCCAGGAGATCGGCGCTCACGTCGAGCTCCACCCCGTAACCGCGATGGACGCCTCCGAGCCCTCCCGTGGCGAACACGGCGATCCCCGCGCGCGCCGCCAGCTCCACCGTGGTGCTCACCGTGGTGGCACCGGAGCCGCCCTGAAACAGGGCGACCCCGAGGTTCGAGGTGTTGAGCTTGGGGACGCCCGCCGCGAGGAGGGCCTCCAGCTCATCGCGGGAGACGTCCACGCGGGGGGCGCCGTCGATCACCGCACAGAGCGCGGGTTCGGCCCCTCGGGAGCGGATTCGAATCGAGAGGTCCTGGAAGAGCGGCAGCGCCGCATCCTTCGGGACCCCGTGGACCAGCAGCGTCGTCTCGAGGGCGACGCGCGGGGCGCTCACCACTCCTCGACTCGTGTCCCGGCCAGCGCCGTACCCGTCTCGCGGCGGCGCTTCGCGCGGGGCTGCTCGTCTTCGCCCACCACGGTCAGCTCGGAGACCCCGGCGTGCTCGCGGACGAAGAGCTGCGGCCGGGCCGCGACGATCTCCTTGAAGCGCGCCTTGAGGCGCCCCGTGAGGTCGTCGTACACGGCCCCCTGGATCTCGAGCGAGAAGGTGGACTCGCGCTCTTCGCCGAAGCGAAGCGGCGCGGGCTTGGTGCCGAAGCGGATGACCGCCTGGAGGAACAGCGGCTCTCCGAGGTCTGGCGCCGCGCCTGAGGTGAACAGCTCGTGGCTGGAGGCGTCGGGCTCACACGCCAGCTCGACCCACTCCTCGGCCACCGCCTCGCGCACGGGCCGCAACATGCGGTTGACCCCCAGGTGCTTGAGCCACGCCTCGCCCGCGCGCGGCGCCACTCGATGCTGCGGGTTGTCGGGTACGAGCAGCAGATCGAATCGTTTCAGCTTCAGGTCGGTCATGCGTCCCTCTGGTGGTAGCGGGGTGCCTGCGGTATTCTGAACGCCCGCTCGGAATGCGGGAAGTCACTGCCGGGGAGCGCGCCCCCCAACCCTTGAGAAATCGACCCGGCCCGTCGTGCGTTGTTAGGGGGCCGGGTTCAAGTCCAGGCGTTGACGTGCTCGGGCGTACCGCCCGGGGTGTGGGAGTCGCCCCCACGCGAAACACCACGGCGACACGGAGGTTAGACCGTGCGAACCCTCGTCGTCCATCGCCCCGCAGCGCTCTGTCTTCTGCTCGGCCTCGGCTGCGCCACCACCCAGCCCACGAACGGCGCCGAGCCGCTGGTTGCGGGAGGCCCCGAGCTCGCCTCCACCCGCGCGGTCCCGATCACCTCCGAGGGCCTTCCGAGCGGCCTCGACGAGGCCGTCACGGCGTATTGCGCCGCCTGGACGGCCGGCGATTGGTCCACGGTGTGGGGGCTCACAGCGGCCGTAGACCGGGCCGAGCTGGTCGCGGTGGGGCGCCGAATCGCGGAGCGTCACGAAGCCACCGCGCGTACCCAGGGCTTCGCGTCCGCGGCAAGCGTGAAGGCGCTCAGCGACGAAGCCTGGTTCACCGGCAGCCGCGCGGGCCTACGCGCCGCGGGCACGCTCCCGGAGCTCGCGGGGGTGGCGGAGCTCTCGGCGAAGTCGCCCGTAGAGGTCCCCTTCGGAGCTCAGCGGGTGGCCGTGGTGCCGGTGAAGCTGACGCTGGCGAACGGGAAACACGTGACGCTCGGCGCCGTGCAAGAGGGCGGCGTCTGGCGCTTCATCAGCCCCAGCTGAGCGGCTGAATCCGGGAGGGTCTCGAACCCAGAGGGCCCGGCCTTCCGGCCGAGCCGACCTGAGCGCACCCGCCCTGAGCGCGCGGGCGAGCGGCGGACCCGCTCAGCGCCGCACTTGCGCGTTGAGGCCACCGGGCACGAAGTCCGTGCCGGCCGCTACCTTGTCGTTCCAGCACAGGAACTCGGGCGCCTGACGCGTCTCCACCATCGTGATGCAGCCCGGCACGGGGCAAACGAGCTGACAGAGGTTGCAGCCCACGCACTCGTCCTCGAACACCCACGGGACTCGCGCGCCTGGCGTGCCCCGCCCGGGCTTTACCGAGACCATGGGCCCGGGCTGGGACGGGAGGTGGGTATAACCCGCGCGGGTCATCTCGGCGTCGGTCTGGCCGGGGACGAAGATGCACTGGTGGGCGCCGTCCATGCAGGCGGTGACGCACACCTGGCAGCCGATGCACTGGTCCGGATCGATGGACGCGAGGCGCTTGTAGTTGAGGTCGAGCTCGCCCCACTCGCGATAGCCGGGCACCGCTTTGCCCACGAGCTGCATCGCGCTCGTCATGCCGCGGCTGTCGAGGTAGTCGGAGAGCCCCTCGATCATGTCGCCGACGATGCGATACCCGTGGTGCATCACCGCCGTGCACACCTGCACGCTGGCGCACCCGAGCAGCATGAACTCGGCCGCGTCTCGCCAGTTGGAGATGCCGCCAATGCCCGAGATAGGCAGCCCGAAAGCGGGCTCGCGGGCCAACTGCGCCACCATGTGCTGGGCGATGGGCTTCACGGCAGGCCCGCAATAGCCGCCGTTGGTGCTGGCCTGACCCACTGCAGGGTTCGGCACCCAGGTGTCGAGGTCGACCCCGATGATGCTCTTGATCGTGTTGATCAGAGAGACGCCGTGCGCGCCTGAGCGCCGCGCGGCCATGCCGGGCTCGAGGATGTCGCCCACGTTGGGCGTGAGCTTCACGAGCACGGGCTTCGAGGCGAACTGGACCGCCCAGTTGGCGATCTCGCAGAGCACGTCAGGCTCCTGGCCCACCGCCGAGCCCATGCCGCGCTCGCACTTGCCGTGCGGACAGCCGAAGTTGAGCTCGTGGCCGTCGACGCCC
>SXGT01498278.1_pt1 | contig 22359 bp, 18 predicted proteins | sample 3176221 | NCBI WGS metagenome assembly SXGT01 (sample SAMN11356862, study PRJNA531348) | freshwater metagenome | isolation source: freshwater sample F1-120 | place: China: Fuxian Lake, Yuxi | collected 2017-12-25
CAGTTGGAAGTTATGCCGGAAGGACACGCGGCCTCATTCCAAAGCCACCAAAGCCGCGGGTGAAACCCCAGCGGGAACGGACACTTCCATTCCTGATCCGTATTCCACATTCCCGCCGACCTCCTCCGTTGGAGAAGAAACGGCTGGCCTCCCGCGCGGGGCGCTTACTTCGCCGGCACCTGATTGATGGTGTGAAAGACCTCGTACTTGATGGGCGCGCCGTCGGCGGTCTTCAGGTCGAGCTTGATGAGCGACTGCATCACGGGCCGGACGGGGCCGGTCTCGAGGAAGACGGTGCGCTTGTCGGCGGAGAGTTTCGCGGTCTTGATCTCGATTTTGTCATGCCCCATCTGCTCGGGCGCGGAGGGTTTGTAGTCCTTGGAGCCGTAGCTGGAAGTCCAGCGGTAGTTCCATTGCTCAAGGCTGTAGCTCTGAACGTCCTGAGCGGTGGAGGCGTCAAGAGCCTCGGTGAAGGTGATCTCGATGCCTGTGGGACGAATGCGGATTTCCTCGGGCATCCGGACCGGCTGGCCGGTGTAGCGGACGCGCTGGAAGGCGCCGGTTCGCGGGCCTTTGGATTGCCAGACGACGAGGCCGCAAAGATAGAGCTGGCCGTCCCGGGCGTTGAACCGGCCGCGCATGATGCCTGAGTCGAATTTGAGAGGGAACTTGATGGCCGCGCCTTGAACCTGGCCGTCCACGAACTCATGGCTCACCTTGTGAAGAGCGCAGGCGCCGTAGGAGAGATGCAGCAAGTCGCCCGCGAACGGGCCCCACTTGTCGCTCGCCACCCAGACCTGGCCGCCGGAGGAATTGTCGATGTCGTACGTGTGCGGCAGCCAGACGATCGGCTTGTCGTAATCCACCGGGATGGTCTTGGAGAGAGTCTTGAACTGGTCGCTGTCCACCGAGAACTTGGCCACTTCCTTGGCGTCCACGTAATGAACGGCGTTGGTCCCCAGCACCGCGAGGCGCGGGCCGCGCGCGGTATGGATGTGGCCGAGAAACCCGCCCGGCTTCACGAGGTCCACGCGCGAGCTTGGCACCCAGTTCCCTTCGTTATCGGCGGTGGTGAGCTCGCCTTTGGGACCGACACCCATGCCGTTCGGCGCGCGCAGGCCGGTGGCGACGACGTCGAGTCGCGAGCCATCCTTGCTCACGCGCAAGAGGCAGCCGTGATGCGCGTGGCGCCACGGGCCGAGGTTGCCGCCTTTGGTGAAGTAGAAGTTCCCTTCGGGATCGGTATCAAGATTCAGGTTGAACTCGTGGTACTGGTTCGAGATGGCGACGTCGTTGTTGAAGTTCTCGTAGAAATCGGCTTCCCCGTCGGCGTTGAGGTCGTGCAGCCGGGTGATCTGGTCGCGGCCGAGCACATACACCTTCTCCTCCACCACCTTGAGACCGAGCGGTTGGAAGAGGCCGGTGGCGAAACGCTTCCATTTCACGTTCTCGAGCGTGGCATCAATGCCGCTGACCAGCCAGACGTCGCCGCTCACAGAACAGAGCGCGGCGGTGGTGCCGTCCTTGAAGAAATCGAAACCGCTGGAGCGGATCCACGACTTCCAAGGATTCGCGTCAAGGTCGGGCTGGGTGATCGTATCCACCTGATAAGCGCCCGCCTCTTTGCCGAGCACGCCTTTGACCGCCAGCGCGTCGCCCCAATTGCGCGGTCCGCCCTGGGTGAGCTTGGCGAGATCAGGGAAAACCATCTTGCCGGCGGGGGGCAGCAGCGCAGACTTCACTTTGGTAAAGTCGGCGGCGGGACCGGCCCAAATGGAAATCTTAACGTGACCGTCACCGGAGCCGTTCAGCGGCCCGCCAATCTTGAACAGCACCTTATTGCCCGGAGCAACTTCGAAGCTCCCTTTCGCGCCTGTGCTGGAAACGGCGATCATGCGCTCTCCGTTCTCGAGCAGGACGAGGCCGCCCTCGACACGCGCCTTCGCCTTGGCGTCTTCGAGCACGAACATTGTGAGCGGCGCGGTCGCTCCCGTGAACTGGAGCGTGCGGGTGAAAATCTTGTTCTGGGAATCAAAGCCCGGCAGTTCGAGCACGCCCGCCTTGCCCACGCTGTAGGAGAGGACGACCTGCTTGCCATGAAGATAGAGTCCGCGCCACTTCGCCCAGTCCTTGGGCAGCGGCCCGAACGAAACGGCGTCGCCAGCGATCACCGGAGGCTGCGGCTCGGTGAAGTTCCCCTTGGCATCGGCCCAACCCGCCTGAAGCGTGGTGCCAAAAGCGATCTCACCCGCGGGCGTGGGAACCCCCTCGAGCCCCTCGCGGCCGGTGGCCAGCGAGATGAACCCGCCCGTCCAGCCGGCGGCCATGCGAAGCCGCTCGGTGTCGAAAGAAAGCGTAGCCTCGCCTTGGTCGCCGACACGGAGAGAGAGCGCCTTGAGCGCCGGGCGGATCTTCTGGCCGCCGACCGTCGCCTCGAGGCCGCTGGAAAAGAAGGAGCCGAGTTCCATGGCGTCCCACTTCGTTCCCTTGCGCGCTTTGGGCGCAGGCACCGGTTGTCCGGATTTGGGAGCGTCCTTCTTCGGCTGCTGAGCGCAAACGGTGATGGCCGCAAAAGAAATGGCGGCGAGGAGGACGAACAGCGATGTTTTCATAATTGAGGCGCGCATGATGCCGATGAAGGACGACGGAGGCGAACAAAAATTCAGTACGCTCCGGGCACACGAGACACTTTTTTCTCGTTCATCAACGAGGGCTTGGATTAAACCTTGCGCGTGACATTCCCGATCAACGCCTACCTCGCCGCGTTGCTCGGCAGCTTCCTCGTGACGCTCGCTGCCCTGCCTCTTTGGCGCGCGTGGTGCATTCGAACCGGGCACGTGGATGATCCCGGCCACCGCAAGATTCACGACCGACCGATCGCTCTTGCCGGCGGGTTGGCGGTCCTGACCGGAATCCTCGTCCCGGTGCTTGGCTCGATGCTGCTTCTGCAAAGCGGCGGCTGGCTGGGAACCGGTCTGCCGGAGATCCAACACGGACTCGGTCGTCGCGGCCTCCAACTCGCGGCCATTCTCGCCGGTGCGACGGGGATGGTGGTATTGGGTTGGCTAGACGATCGCCACGAATTGCGCGCCTCGGCCAAGTTCGCCGGCCAAGTGCTCATCGCCGTGCTCGTCGCCACCGCGGGCGTGCGCATCACGCTGTTCGTCGAAAACGCCGCGTTCAGCTACGTCATGACAGTGTTCTGGATTCTCGCGGCGGTGAACGCGCTGAACTTCATGGACAACATGAACGGCCTTTGCACTGGCCTCGGCGCGATCGGGGCGGCGAGTTTCGCCTGCATCGCGGTGTTGCACGGGCAATATCTGGTGGCGATCCTCTGCCTGCTGGCCTGCGGCGCGCTGCTCGGGTTTCTGCCTTTCAATTATCCGGCGGCGAGCGCGTTCCTCGGAGATGCCGGCAGTCATCTGGTCGGATTCCTGCTCGGCGTGCTGGCGATTCTGCCCGACTTCTATTCCACCAAACATCCGAAGACGTGGGCGGTCTTCACCCCGCTGCTCATCCTCGCCGTGCCGTTACTCGACATGGCGTGGGTGGTGTGGCGCCGATGGCAACGGGGCCAGCCGTTCTATGTGGGGGACACGACGCATCTCTCGCACCGGCTCACGCAGCGCGGCTTGTCAAAGGCGCAGGCCGTGGCACTGATCTGGGCGCTGGCGGCGGTGTGCGGCGGCGCGGCGGTGTGGTTGAACCGCTGACGGAAGCGGCTTAAACTTCCCAAACTCCTGTTTGCCAACCGCGCCAGCGCGCGGCAGACTGCGCGCCCTTGAACTGAGATGAGCAAGCGCTTCTACATCACCACGGCCATTGATTACGTGAACGGCCAACCGCACCTCGGCCACGCCTACGAGAAAGTGCTGGCGGATGTGATCGCCCGCAGTCGGCGCGCGCTGGGCGAGGAGGTTTTCTTCCTGACCGGTCTGGATGAACACGGACAAAAGGTGCAGCAAGCGGCGCAGGCGGACGGGAAAAACCCGCAGCAATACTGCGACGAGCTGGCCGCCGCGTGGCAGGCCTTCGCGGGGAAGCTGAATCTGACGAACGACGACTTCGTGCGCACGACCGAGGCGCGACACAAGACGGCGGTGCAGTCGCTACTCTCCCGCCTTCATGCGGCCGGTCATTTCTACAAGGCAGCCTACACGGGCTTCTACTCGACAAAAGAAGAGACGTTCCTCACCGAAAAGGACCGTCGTCCCGACGGCACGTTCGACCCGAGCTACGGCGAAGTGGTCGAGTTGAAGGAGGAGAACTACTACTTCCGCCTCAAGGAACACCGGCAGTGGCTGATCGATTACATCGAGACGAACCCGGCGTTCATCCAACCCGATTACCGGCGCAACGAAGTGCTCGGGTTCCTGAAGAACAATCCGTTGGAGGATTTGTGCATCAGCCGGCCGGCCGCGCGCCTGAGCTGGGGCATCCCCCTGCCCTTCGATTCCGCGTTCGTCACGTACGTCTGGTTCGACGCGCTGGTGAATTACGTGAGCATCCCCGAGAGCCGCGGCGAGATCGCCACGACCTGGCCGGCGGACGCGCACGTGATCGGGAAAGACATCCTTAAATTTCACGCGGTGTACTGGCCGATCATGCTGAAGGCTGCGGGTCTGCCGTTGCCGAAGCAGTTGCTTGTCCACGGTTGGTGGCAGAAAGACGGAGCGAAGATGAGCAAATCCACCGGCAACGTAGTGGACCCTCTCGTAGTGATCGAGGAATGGGGCGTGGACGCCTTCCGCTACTACGCCGTGCGTGAGCTCGATATCGGCCCCGACGGGAACTGGACCGACGCGGGATTTCAATCCCGCTACTCCGCTGAGCTAGCCAACGGCCTCGGCAATCTCATCAATCGTTCGCTCTCGATGCTCAAGCGCTACCGCAACGGCGTCGTGCCGGCGCGCCACGATGACTTGGCCCCCGATGCGGCGAAGGCGATGCAGGAAACGGTCTCCAACCTTCGCGCCTACGAATTACAGAGCGCACTGCAAAGTATCTGGAACCTCGTGAACCGCGCCAATCAGTACGTGGACCAGACCGCGCCGTTCAAGCTGGCAAAAGATCCCGCGCAGGCAGCGCGGTTGGATGAAGTACTCTACAACCTCGCTGAAACCAGCCGCGTACTGGCGGTGCTGCTCTTGCCATTCCTGCCCGCGACCAGTGCCAAGATATTCGCCCAACTCGGCCTCGGCGCCGCACCCACCCACCTCGCCGCCGCGGCGTGGGGAGGGCTTCCCACCGGACACACCATCACAGGTCCCGAGCCTCTCTTCCCGCGCAAAGACCAACCCGCTAAGTAGCCTTTTCCAGTCGAGCCACTCCTCCTCTGTGAAGAGGAGTCCAGTTCCCTGTGAATAGTCTGTGAATAACTTGGGGTTGTCGGGAAATCCCCCACAGGTACCCTCCGTGTTCGATCCCATTCTAGCCATTGGCTTGGATTGAACCTTATGAAGCGATTCATGTTGTTTTTATCGCTCGGGGCGCTGCTCGTTTTCGATGTCAGCGCGTTGCCCGTCCGTGAAGCACTCGCGCTGGTGGAAACCGGCGCCGAGCAACCGACCCGCTGCGCGGCCGACGCGGTCATCGGCGGCAGCGGCGAGGTGAGCCGTTTCCAGATCATGCCCGACGTGTGGCGCAGCTACAGCAAATCCAGCGACTACAACGACCCTGAAGCCGCGTGGAAGGTGGCGCAGAAGATTCTCGATGAGCGTACGAAATGGTTCCGGCGTGTCACCGGCCGTGAACCGAATAAGACCGAGCTCTACGTGCTCTGGAACAAGCCGGGGCACTTCGAGTCCGCCGGTTTCAAGCTGAGCCGCGTGAAACCACTCTACCGTGAACGCGCCGAGCGCTTCTCCAACCTCTGCCACCTACAGGCGGGGCTCGCGCGCAAGCCGAAGCCGGCCATCTGACGCGCGCCGTTTTTTAGCTGCGGTCATTTTTCCCCCTTGAGAAACCGCGGACTTGCGGCATACTTGTCCAAGATTTAGCCGGTTCGCCGGCGTGTTCTTTGCCAGTCTGGCAACGGTTTAACCCTGCCACGTTCGTGTATCGAAACAAAGTCCTTGAACCGTATTAAATAATACGGGGCCTTGACTTCGACCATCGGCCGTCAGGCCTTGATTGGACTTCGAAAGTCGTCGATTGGGCCCCACCTTGTTCCTAAGCGTTCAAAGGAACTGTTCTCCCACGGCGTTACGGTGGGGTTATCTTTCCAAACCGCTTCGGCCCTGTGCCGGGGCGGTTTTTTGTTTCGGGATGCCCCGCTGAATTGCTAGACTCCGGGCATGTCGCAGGTCGAGATGTTCGCCTCATCGACTCCACCGGAACCGACGACGGAGGCTGCGCCAGTGAAACCGCAGCAGCCCGCCCCTCTCGCCGCGCGGATGCGCCCGCGCACGCTCGACGAGTACGCCGGCCAGTCGCACATCCTCGCCCACGGCCAACTCCTGCGGCGCGCCATCGAGGCCGACCGCATCCAGTCGCTCATCTTTTATGGCCCGCCCGGCACGGGTAAAACGTCCCTCGCGCAAATCATCGCGAACCACACCAAATGCCGTTTCGAACGACTGAGCGGCGTGGAATCGAACGTCGCCGACATGCGTCGCGTGCTGGCGGGCGCCACCAATCGTCTCGAGAACACCGGTCAGGCCACGATTCTTTTCGTGGATGAAATCCATCGCTTCAACAAATCCCAGCAGGACGTCCTCCTGCCCGATGTCGAGAATGGCGTGATCCGGCTCATCGGCGCGACCACTCACAATCCGTTCTTCTTCGTTAATTCACCCCTCGTCTCCCGCTCCCAGATATTCGAGCTGCGCTCCATTTCAGAGGAGGATTTGCTCGCCCTCTTGAACCGCGCGTTGGGGGATAGCGAGCGCGGCCTCGGCCACATCCGCATCCGCGCCGAGGACAATGCCGTGAGGCACCTCGCCCGCGTCTCCGACGGCGACGCCCGCAAAGCGCTCAACTCGCTCGAGATCGCCGCGCTCACGACGCCTCCGGGTGCGGACGGGATCATCCATATCGACCTTGCCGTGGCCGAGCAGTGCATCCAAAAGAAGGCGATCGTGTACGACGGTGACGGCGACGCGCATTACGACACCGCCAGCGCCTTCCAGAAATCGCTGCGGGGTTCCGATCCCGATGCTTCCCTCTACTGGCTGGCGAAGATGATCCACGCCGGCGAAGATCCGCGCTTCATCACGCGCCGGCTGGTGATCTGTGCCGCTGAAGATGTCGGGCTCGCCGACCCGATGGCACTGGTACTGGCGATGAGCGCGCACAACGCAGCGGAATTCATCGGCTGGCCGGAAGCGCGCATCCCTATCGCCGAAGCGGTCGTGTACGTCGCCACCGCGAACAAGAGCAACAGCGCGTACAAGGCCGTGGACGCGGCGCTGGAAGACATCCGCTCGGGCCGCACCTTGCCCGTGCCTGCGCACTTGCGTGACTCCCATTACAGCGGCGCCAAACAGCTCGCCCACGGTGCCGGCTACCAGTACGCTCACGACCATCCCGGCCACTTTGTGCCGCAGGATTATCTCGGCGCGGTCAAGCGCTACTATGAGCCGGGCGAGGAAGGCGTGGAGAAGAAGATCAAGGAACGCGTCGTTCGCTGGCGCGCATTGCAGAACGAAGCGCGCAAGCGAACCGAATGAACCCGGACATCGCCGCCAGCAAAGAATCCCTTCGTCGGGAGATCCGATCACGCGGCGTGACCGCACAGGAACGCGCGGCGGCATCAGCAGCACTCTGCGAACGCCTCCACGCACTCGATTGCTGGGCGCAAGCGCGTGCCGTTCTCTTTTTCGCACCGCTCTCGGACGAGCCGGATATTTTTCCTTCAATCCAGCGCGCATTAAACGAAGGCAAGTTGGCCTCATTGCTGCGCTTCAAGCCAGACGAACATCTCTTCGAACCGGTCCAAATCGAAGACACGGAACGCGATCTTCTTCCCGGCCATTTCGGCGTGCGCGAACCGGCCCCTCATTGCCCCGTCCTGCCGATGAACCGGCTGGACTTGCTGCTGGTGCCTGGGCTAGCCTTCGACCTGTGCGGTCGCCGCTTGGGGCGTGGCAAAGGTTTTTACGATCGTCTGCTTGCGACGGCGCACGAGACCAAGTGTGGCGTTTGTTTTGATTGGCAAATGGTGGAAACCGTCCCGGTTGAAGCCCACGACGTAGCTCTAAACTGCATCGTGACACCCACCCGCTGGCTGAGATTCTAATCGACGCGGTATGGAACGATTGATTCTGGCAGAAATTGGAACTGGCGACGCATCCTTCGTCGTCGCGCTACTGCTGGCAGCACTCTTTTTGATGCTCGGCCTTCTCCTGCGAGAGCGGTATCGGCGCAAGATGCGCGCGGAGCAGATCAAGAACGAGCTGGAGACTGCCCAGCGCGACGCCGAACATATCCGCCGTGAAGCACGGCTGACGGCCACCGAAGATTCGCTCAAACTTCGGGAACAGGCTGAGCAAACCATCACCTCACGGCAGAGCGAAGTCAGCGCGACCGAGCAACGCCAAACCCAGCGCGAGCATCTCCTCAATCAGCAGTTGGACGCGCTCAACCGCCGCGAGCTGCGTCTGCACGATCAGGAAACCGCGCTGGAAAAACAGCGCGAACAATTCGAAATCGACCAGCGTGATCTGCTTCACCTCACCCAGCAACGTCGCGCGCAATTACAGCAGATTTCAAAGGTCAGCGAAACCGACGCGCGACGCCAGCTTCTACAAGAGGTCGAACGCGAGGCGTTGCAGGATGCCAACGAACTTTCCACCCGCATCCTCAACGGCGCAAAGAGCTCAGCCGAAGAACAGGCCCGACGCGTCATCAGCCTCGCCATCCAGCGCTATGCTGGCGCGCAGACGATCGAGACCACCACGGCCACCATCTCGCTCGCTGGCGACGAGATGAAGGGGCGCATCATCGGCCGCGATGGCCGCAACATCCGCGCTTTCGAGGCCGCCACTGGCGTCACCGTGATGGTGGACGACACCCCGAATGCAGTTGTCCTCTCCGGCTTCGATCCCGTCCGCCGTGAGATCGCGAAAGAGGCGATGCAGCGACTCATCCTCGACGGGCGCATCCACCCCGCGCGCATCGAAGAAGTGGTGGCAAAAGTGACGGAAGAGATGAACGAGAGCATCCACAAGGCCGGCGCCGAGGCTCTCACGCGCGCCGGGCTGCCGCCGTTGCACGATGAGATCGTGAAGACGCTCGGGCGGTTGCGATTCCGTCATAGCTTCTCGCAGAATGTCCTCGAACACTCCATTGAAGTGGCCCACCTGATGGGATTGCTTGCGGCGGAGATCGGTTTGGACGTCACGATGGCTAAGCGCTGCGGCTTGCTGCACGACATCGGCAAAGCGCTCGATCACGAAATGGAAGGCCCGCACGCCATCGTCGGCGCAGAATTTCTGAGGCGACGCGGAGAACCGCCCGAAGTGGTGGACGGCGTTGCGTCGCATCACGATGAGGTGCCGCCCATCGGACCGTGGGGCATTCTCGTCAGTGCGGCAGACGCCATCAGTGCCTCGCGTCCCGGTGCGCGTTCGGAGACGATGACCACCTACCTGAAACGCCTCGAAGACTTGGAGCGCATCGGCACCACGTTCCCCGGCGTGGAAAAATGCTTCGCCGTTCAAGCAGGCCGCGACCTGCGCGTAATGGTCCATCCCGATCAGATTGGAGATGCCGAAGCCTCAGCGCTCGCCCGAAACATCGCGCGAAAAATCGAAGAAGAACTCCATTATCCCGGACAGATCCGGGTGACCATCATCCGCGAGACACGCGTGGTGGAGTACGCGAAGTGAGTCCGCTCAGCGGCGGTTGAAACCGCCGCCGCCGCCCGGGATGCCCGTATCGAATCCGCGCGGGGAATTCCACGGACGCGCGGAGGCGTTCTCGGAATCCAACCCCGCACAGCCCGCGACGAGGAACAGCGCGGCAATCAACAGTAGCCAGCAGATGGGATGCGATAGGGACTTCATACAACTTTTAGAATTTCACGACAGAAACGGCGTCGCCCTCCAGCGCATCGCCCTTCTTCCAAGCCTTGAGCATGTTGCCGATGGAATGATTGGCCTCGACCTTGGTGATTTTGACTCGGCCAATGAGTTTTCCCGCCCGGCTCACGGTCATTTCTCCGCCGTTCTGCACGCCGGCCTTCGCGCCGATGTTCAGCACCACGAAATCCCACTTCGGATCCACTGCGGTAATCTTACCACTGAGGCCATCGGGGAGGGATCCGGGTTCGCTGGGCGCTTGAGCTTTCGCCAGCTTTAATTCCTCGGTGAGCTTCTTCACCTCGTTCTCGGCCACGGCGAGCTTTTGCTGGGCGACCTTCAAGTCGGTCTGCAACAGCTTTAACTGTTCACTTCCTCCTTTGGATGCGGCATCGGCTAGTTTTTCCTGCCGCTTAGCCTCCAGTTTTGCCACTTCAGCTTCAGCCACGGCAATCTCGGCAGCCTTCTGCAGCGGCTGGATTTTGTCCTGCTCAGTCTTGAGCTGCTTGTTGAGATCGGTGATCTCGGCCCCCTTGGTATCCAACTCAGTTTTGGCCAAATCGCGATCCTTCTCCACCGCCTTCTTGGCGTTCTCAGTTGTGAGGATCTTCGCATCCGAAGCAGCCTTCTCTTCCTTGAGCTTGGAAATCTGCGGCGGAATCTGGACGGCACCGAGATAGATGCCCAAGCCACCCGCGAGAATCACGACAATCAGGCAAATTTTAGTGGTGATAGACATAAATTAGCTCCGTGTTTGTACAGCGAAACTATCCTTCCATCCCCCTACTGTCAACTTGCCACAGAACTGGAAAGGCTACGGCTGTTTTGACGCGTCTGGCTTGGGGGTTGGCCCCTCCGGCTTCTTCTCAGCGAGGAAATGAGCGCGGTCCTTGAGAAACGGATCAACCGTCCAGCGCGAAATGAGATAGGTCCATTTCTCGAACCGCTTCTCTGCGGCCAGCTTTTCCTGTTGCGCCTTGGTTTTGTCCGCGTGTTCTTTGTCGAGACGCGTCTTGTCCTCGGGTTTTTCGTCCTTACCCGGCACTCGCGGTAGCAAAGATTTGGCGCTGACGGCGACGGCAAAGTGGCTGGCTTCCTCGCCAGATTTCGCCCCGACCTTAAGCGTGTAGGTGAATTGGTCGAACGTCTCCAACTCGATGACGGTCGGTTTATCGAGGCCGGTTTCCGTCAGCTTCTTGCCGATCACCACGTCGGTGAATGCGGCCGAGGCGAGCGGGTTTCCGAGAGCCGAAGCTTTTGCCAGATCGAGTTGCTCGCTGGGCTTGGCATCCGCGAGTTTCCATTCAGCACTTTCATTCTCTCGCACGAGACTCCACGCGTTCGTCGCTGCCGACGGGAGATAACGGATGGCCCGGACTTTCTCGATACGGATGAATTCCTTGTCGAGCCACTGCTCGGGCCGGGCCTCAATCTCGTTGAACACTTCGGAAACGAGCGCGACTTCCCCGCTGGATTTGGGATCCATCACCCAGCGGCCCACAGGAAACTCGCCGCCGCCGAAGGGCGAAGCCTGCTCGGATTTCTTCACCTGCTTCTTGCCGAGCAGAAGCGCACGGAGTGGCTTGCCGTCTTTATCGCGAAACTCGACGAGCGTGCCCGTGGCATTGGTCCCCCTGCCCGGTTCGATCAACTCCAAACGCGGCAACTGCGACGGACCGGCCCTTTCGCTCTGCACCACCTTCAATTCGGCGGCCTTGCGAAGGAAATCGCTGATGTTCTGGAAACTCGCCTTGTACCCATCGCGTTCTTTCACCTGCCATCCGTCCTCTTTGCGCGTGAGGGTCAACTCTCCGGTCGCCTGACGGATGGTGATCTGCGCGACCTCATTCACCGGCAGGTCGGCGAGAAGTTTGGATCCCATTCCAGCGCCGTCCGAGCGGTAGGATTCCTCGCGCGCTTGTTGATACCAAAGGCCGAGACTTCCGAAGACGATGACGCCGGCCAGCAGCAGGGTGAGATGGTTGCGGTTCATGCGATCGCAGTGCGTTTCCGTTTCAGGATGAAGAAGCCGATGCCAGCCAGCGAAACAACGAGGGGCATCCCTGCGATGTTTAGCCACTTGATGCGGTTCTGCAGTGATTCGATCTCCGCGCGCAATTCCTTGCGGACCTTCTTTAACTCGATCTTGGTCGCAGCTTCCTGCTTGCGGAACTTCTCCAACGCAGCCTGCTGCTCAGGTGAAATGATGAACTGCTGTTTGGGATCTTTGCTGCGCTGCAGTTCATTCAACTCGCGCTGGGTTTCCTGCAGACTCTTCTCGATCTCTTCAATCTTTCCACGGAAGCGTTCCTCCGCTTGCGCCTCGATTTGGCGCACGCGCTCGAACGGTCGGTTGAGCGTGGCGCGACTACGGGCGTTCATGAGATTCGCATCACCAGCCATCTGCTCCACGAGATTCTGCACGAAAGGAAGATTGCCACCACGCGGGGCGATCACACGCTGTCCAAAAAACTCCTGCACCTGCACACTGAATTGGTCGGCGAGCAGATCGGCGTCGGCTACCAGCACCACGGCATTCTCGGCCTTGGATTCCTTGAGCGAGCTGTCGGCTACTTTCTCTTTCGGCTTCTCGCCGGGCTTCTCCGGTTCGGGGGCCGCGGCCAGTGGCTTTCCTTCGGGGAAAGCGGTCTTGAACTTGCCAGTGAGGCGAAGCACGAGCGGGAACTCGCGCGCGCTGGGCTTGAACCCCTTCATCGCCTCGGCAACCGACATCTGCGCGAGGAACCCTTCGACCAAGGCGGAATCGCCGGTGCTCTTGACCAGCACGGTCCGCTTCAAGGCGTTGCTCGAAGCAGCCTCCTCGGTGAATGCGCCGGCGAAAGGCAACAGCAACGAATCAATCTGTGCAGTCACGGCGTCATCCGCACTGATCCCCGCGGCGTTCACCGAGAGAACCGTCGGCGTGGGTTCAACTCGATTCTGGCGCATCATTCGCGTGACGAAGTTCACGTCCGCCACCACCTTGGATTTATCCAATTTCACGCCCCACGTCGGCAGGAGCAGATCGAGGGTCGAGGCGGTCGGGGGGCCGCCGCCCATCATCGGGTTGCCGCCCATGCTACGTTGATCCACCAGCGAGACAGGGTCGAGGAACGCGATGAGCTTGCCGCCGCGCAGCACAAACTGATCGATCGCGAACTGCGCCTGCGGCGTGATGTCGCGCGGATGAACGACGAGCAGCACCTTGATCGCCTCGTCAATTTTATCCGCCGCCATCTCGACTGAACGGACATCGAAGTCGCGCTTCAACGTGCTGATGAAGGCCCACGGGTCGCTGCCTCCCTGCCCCATCTGGCGCATCATCGGATTACCGGGCTGGCCGAAAACGGGCAGCTGAGTCATCACTCCCACCACGACCTTGGTCGGGTGCGCCACCCGCGCGATGGCACGGGAGAGTTCGTACTCGAGCAGGTTCTCGGTGCGCGGCGAGAGGGGCGGCAGGAGAGCCTTCTCATCGAGCGAACTCACGGATATGCCGAGATAGAAAGTCTCTCCGTTCGGCAACGGTTCACCCTCCACGCCGTCGAGTCTGGCCGAGTCTTCCGCGTCGGAATCCGGCTGCGGATCGAGCTTCTCGATGATGACGTTCCGCGAGGACTGCCGGTACTCGCCGAGCAAATCTTCGACGCGCTTGGCGTAGTTCTTGAGGAAGACCTCCTCGGGCGAGTTACCCTGCGTCTGCGTGCAATAGAATCGAACCTTCACCGGCGAGTCGAGTCCTGCGAGAATCGCTTTGGTGCCGGGCGAGAGCGTGTGGAGCTTCTCCTTCGTCAAATCGGTGCGCAGGCGCAACGGGCCGGCGAGGAAGTTCACCGCCACAAGGATGATGAACAACGCCGCGATGCCGGCGGCGGAAAAGAGACTGTGTTCAAGCTTCGTCTTGTTCATAACAGCGCGCCTTTATTCCCGGATGCCCCGCACCACCACCGCCGTCGCGAAGAGCGAGAAGCCAATGAGCGAGAGGAAGAAGAGTAAATCGCGCGTGTCGAGTACGCCGCGTTGGAAGCCCTCGAAGTGCGTCATCACGCTGAAGCTCGACGCCAAATCCACGAGCCACGTGGTGTTCGGCGAAATGCCCGCGAGGAAATTCGTCACCGGCGGCCAGCCTGCCAAGATGAGGAAGAGGCAGATGACAACCGATAGAATGAAACTCACCACTTGATTGCGCGTGATGGCCGAGGTGAGGCAACTCACCGCGAGGTAACTACCCGCCATCAGGAAACTGCCGATGTAAGCGCCGAAGATCACGCCGTTGTCTGGGTTGCCGAGGTGATTCACGGTGAGCATCAAGGGGAACGTCAGAATCAACGCCACGCCGAGGAAGAGCCAAGAGGCGAGAAATTTCCCCACGATCGCCTGCCATGTGGTGATTGGCAGCGTGAGCAGGAATTCCATCGTCCCCAGTCGTCGCTCTTCGGACCAAAGGCGCATCCCAACCGCTGGTACGAGGAAGAGATAGAGCCACGGATGCCAGACGAAAAAGGCCGTGAGCGTCGCCTCACCGCGATCGAAGAAGCCGCTCACCATGAAGGTAAAGAAGCCCGACAACAGCAGGAAGATGACGATGAAGACATACGCGACCGGCGCGGCGAAGTAGCCCGCCAGCTCGCGCTTGGCGATGACGCGGATATTGGTCCAGGGCGAGTTCATTCTTTGCCTCCCTTCACAGTGTCCGACAACGTGAGGCTGCGGAAGAGGTCGTCCAGCCGGCCGGAAGGCACACGTTTCCTCAATTCCTCCGGCGTGCCGTTGGCCACGATGCGACCGCGGTCGATGATGATCACGCGCGAACAGACGGCGTCCACTTCCTCGAGAATGTGCGTGGAGAAGAGAATCGCCTTCTTCTCGCCCATGCGGCGGATGAGATTGCGCGCCTCGAACTTTTGATTCGGATCGAGGCCGTCGGTCGGTTCATCGAGCACGAGCACATCCGGGTCGTGGATGAGCGACTGCGCGAAACAGGTGCGATGCTTGTAACCTTTGGAGAGGGTCTCGATGCTCTGATGCAGCACTGCCCCGAGGGAACAGGTTTCCACTGCGCGATCCACCGCGGTGTCGCGCGCTGCGCCGTGCAGGCCGCGAATCTCCGCCGAGAAACGCAGGAAGCCGCGCACCGTCATGTCGAGGTAAGCCGGCGCGTTCTCGGGAAGATAACCGATCCGGCTCTTGGCTAGCACCGGTTGCTCGGCGAGGTCGTGCCCCCCCACGCTCACGCGACCGCCGGTCGGCGTGAGATATCCGGTCACCATCCGCATCGTGGTGGATTTGCCTGCGCCGTTCGGCCCGAGGAAACCCAGCACTTCACCGCGTCCGACGGTAAAAGAGATACCATCGACCGCGACTTTCGCGCCGAACACCTTCTTTAGATTCTCAACCTTAATCATCGAGCTTGTCAGACGGCCAAGCCGCCCGTGTTGTTCCAATTATTTTTCTGATGCCAAACCGGAGTGTCCTTTGTCAAGAGAGACATTCCCCGATATCACTCCTCCAACGGCTCGCGGCTCGCGTAACCGGAGTCGAGATCATGCCAGTGCGTGATGTCCTCCTCATCCTTTTCCCAGCAGAGGAAAACTTCCCGCCCGCCGACAAACGCCGGGAAATCCACCAGCCCGCGCTCCAGATCCTTCACTTGGATTTCGCGCCGTTGGAATTCGTCCAGCACCTGCTTGAATTCGGAGAGGGCGATCACTTGGCGGTTCGCCGGTTCACCTCCCACGTCGCGCCCGCCTTCAAGCAATTTGGCGAGCGACGCGTCGTTCTGAGCGACGCGTTGGCGAAGGCAATCGAGCCGTTCGAGCCAGTCGCGCAACTGCGGCAAGAGGGCGCGCGCCTCGGCGACGGTGTAGTGGAGATGGAAGCGGCCAGACATTCGAGGCATCACTTCGGCAGCGCATCCAGCTTCTTCTGGATCTCCGCGTTGGGCTCGATGGCGAGCGACTTGCGCCAATGTTCACGCGCCTTGCTAGGTTGCTTGAGGACAGAATAAATATCAGCGAGGTGATCGTGCAGTGTGGCGTCCGGTTCCTTGAGATGCTTGAGGGCGCGGAGTTGCCAATCGAGCGCTTCGCGCGGCTGGCCGAGCTTGAAGAACGTCCACGCCATGCTATCGAGGAAAGCAGCGTTCGTCGGCTCGGCCTTCACCGCCTTCTCAATCATCGCCTTCGCCTCGGCCAACCGCTCGCCGCGCTCGACCCACATGTAACCGAGATAATTCAGCACATCGACGAAGTCCGGCGATTGCTTGAGCGCGAGCAGGAAATACTTCTCGGCCTCGGCGAAATTTTTGTTCCGCTCCAGCGTCGCGCCCAATTGGAAATAAAACTGCGGTGTGAGCCGCTGCGGTTCGGTGGCGCGCGCATAGGTCTCAGCGGCGGTGAGGTGGCGAAGCGCTTTGGCGTGGTCCTTGAGACGCGCCTGCACCAGCGAGGAATAAAATTCCAGAATGAAGTTTGCGCGGAAGCGCGCGCGCGCTTTCTCCAACGTAGCCAAGGCTTCCTGCGGCTTTTCCAGCGCGAGTTGTACGCTGGCTAGTTCGTGGTAGGCGGGCTCCATCTCGGGATCGATCAGGAGTGCCTTGCTCATGAATTCAGCGGCCCGGGCGAATTGCTTGTCGTCCGCGGCGATCAATCCCATCAAGTAGTTCGCCTGTGCGTTGGCCGGGGCTTCGCGCAGCAACGCCTCGAGTTGCTCGGCCGCTTTCTTGCGATTGCCCGACTGCAGATACAGTTCCGTCAACCGGCTGCGCACCTGCGGATCCGCCGGAAAGAGCGCCTGGACGCGCGCATAAACGTCGGCTGCCTGTGCGAATTCACCGATGCTGCGGAACGCTTCACCCATCCGCTGCAATACTGCGGGGTTATCGCTGTTCAACCGCCGGGCTTCCATCAAGAGCGCGAGGATTCGCGGCTGCAAACGCTCCAACTCTGTCGCATGTACGCGGGTGATCGAAAGGTAAAGCTCCGCGAGGGAAGTCAGGAATCCAGCATCGCCCCCTTTCTGCTGCGCCGCCTTGTCCAACACCTTCAACGCTTCAGGCAACCGTTCATTCTGAAGGTAAATCTGGACAAGATTCTGATAAACCTGCGGCAGCCGCGGGTTCTTCTTCAGAGCCGCATCACTGGCGATGATGGCCAGTTCCTGCTTGCCCGCCTGCGCGTAAGCCACACCGAGCAGCGCGTAAAGATGCGCCGTCGCCTTCGGATGCCCCGTCGCTTGAATGAGCAGCGAGAGGGCGCGGTCGCTGTCTTTCTGGCGGATTAACCGCCGCGCGACCTCGACGACCACCTGCTCGTTGGCGGAGTCGGCCATCGCCGCTTGGTAGAATTCCTCCTGCGCCTTCGCCTGTTCGCCTCGCAATTCGAAGCTGACGCCCGCACCGAAGTGCGCCATCGCCTGGATGCGCCGTTCCAGATCCTCGCCGTCGCGGTTCGGCGCCACCTCGACCGGTTGGACCGGCTTGAACTTCGTCAGATACGCCGCCTCGTCGGTGACGCAGCCGGCAAAAAGCAATCCGCCAACGAGCGCGCTGGCCCAGATGGCGGATTGGTGGAGTTGCATAAGGAGATTCCGCGCGCGGCGACCTGCCAAACGCGGCTCCCAAATGGACGGCGAGGCGCCCGGCTACTTCTGCCAGGTGCGCTTCTTGTGCCGGTTGGCGCGAAGCTTCTTACGGCGCTTGTGTTTGTTGATCTTCGCTTTCCGGCGTTTCTTCAGTGAACCCATAGTGTGTATTTCAGTTAACGGACGCTTAGTGTACCACCTTGTTCAGGGGGTATTCAATGATTCCTTCGGCTCCCGCGGCCTTGAGCTGCGGGATGATCTCGCGGACGATGTGCTCGTCAATAATCGTCTCCACCGCCACCCACCCTTTTTGGCTCAGGTTGGAGACGGTCGGATTCCGGAGCGCGGGCAACGTGGCCAGCAATTTTGCTAGATTCTTCTCGGCGATGTTCAACTTCAGCCCGACCTTCGCCTCGGCGTCGAGCGCGCCTTTGAGCAACATCGCGACCGTCTCGATCTTCTTCCGTTTCCACGGATTCTTCCACGCCTCGCGGTTGGCGATCAGGCGGGGCGTCGAAGTGAGCAGCGTCTCCACGATCCGCAGCTTGTTCGCGCGGAGCGAGGAACCGGTCTCGGTCACGTCCACGATCGCATCCACCAGTTCGTGCGCTTTCACCTCCGTGGCGCCCCAAGAGAATTCCACCTCGGCCTTCACCTTGTGCTTCCGGAGGAAGTGCTTGGTGATGTTCACCACCTCGCTGGCGATCCGTTTGCCCCGTAAATCCTTCACCGATTTGATGGGCGACTGTTCCGGCACCGCCAACACCCAGCGCGCAGGCTGGCGGGTCGCTTTGCTGAAAAGGAATTCCCCCACCTCATGCACCTTCGAGCCGTTCTCCACGATCCAGTCGTACCCGGTGATTCCGCAATCGAGGTAGCCGTGCTCCACGTACCGGCTCATCTCCTGCGCACGAAACATCCGGACATCCATCTCCGGATCGTCCGCGTAGGGGATGTAGGAACGGCTGCTCACCTGGATGTTGAAGCCGGCCTTGGCCATCTTCTCCAGTGTCGCCTCCTGCAAACTGCCCTTCGGCAGCCCAAACCGTAAAATCTCTTTGCTCATTCGTCGTGCTGACCGCGCGCGGACCGTCCGGTCCTCGATCGCGCGTAAACCTTCGCGGACGCTTTGACCCGCGTGGAAGGGTTGATTTGCCATTGCCGCCGCGGAAAAGCCAACTTTTTTTTCACCTTCTTCATCACGCACCCTCCGCGCGCACCTAGCTCCGCCTCCCGTTCAAGCCGCCACCGGCTTCACCACGCCCCTGCGGATCAACTCCCCGATCGTCTGCGGATAAAGCACCCGCTCGACCTGCTGTATCCGCTCGTGCACCGTCTCGGCCGTGTCTCCCTCGACGATCGGCACCGCCTGCTGCGCGATGATCCGCCCCGTGTCGATCCCTTGATCCACCCAATGCACCGTGCAACCGGTCACCTTCACGCCGTGATCCAGCGCTTGTTTCCAAGACGCCAAGCCAGGGAAGGCAGGCAGGAGCGCCGGGTGAATATTGATGACCCGTCCGGGGAAAGCCGCCAGAAAGGTTCCCTTGAGAATCCGCATGAAGCCCGCCAGCACCACCAAATCCACCTGCGCCTCGCGCAACGCCGCCACGTAGGCCGCCTCCGATGGCTCGTCGAGTTTCGTGCGGAACTTGCCCGGATCAATGAACCGCGCCGGGAGAGCGAAGTCCGTCGCATGTTTCAGAATGCCCGCCTCGGCCACATCACTCAACACCACGGACACTTCTGCTGGCAGATCCCCTTCCCGACACGCCCGTGCGATGGCCACGAAGTTGGATCCTTTGCCGGAACCGATCACTCCCAGCCGCACTTTTCGTCCGCTACTCATCACCGCAGTCGTAACAAAACGAACGAGACGCGGCAAAAGGAAACTCCGACCATCCCCCAAAACATTCCTCGCCTCTTTTTCCTCGGAGGAACGATCTTCACGCGTTCCTGAAGGTAGCTCCTAGTTACCCTCCACAACCCATAACCGTGCCAGCCCTGCGGCCCGAAACTTCGCCTCCGTCCCCGCGAGAGTGATCGTCACCTTACATTCGCGGCCCTTAGTATTCGCTGCGGTGACCGTGCCGGTGAGCGATCCGGCCGCGGGCTTGCGATCCACGCCGGCAGGCGCAACGAGCACGGCCTTACCAACCTTGAGTTGCTTGGCGATGTCGGCGCCTTCGTTGAAGATCGTCAGTTGCACTTCCTTCCCGTTTACCTCGTTCACGTAACCCGGCGCGCCTTCCGTCTGGATGCGCCTTGCGTGAACAGCTTTCTGCTCCGTCTGAAACTTCACGAGGCTTGCGTCGTCGAGAAAGACCTCCCACGCCACGCGCACTTTGCCTTTGCCGACGCCGTGCGTCTTGGTGCGGAGTTTGTCGCCCGTTTTGATGTCGGAGAACTTCGCGAGCGCGCCGGCCTTCCAGTAACGCGTCTCGCCATCGGTCGTGATGACGACGTTGGTCTGGCGCACGAAGCTCTTGTCGAAGTTGGCCCACGTGCAGTCGAACGCGCGCTTCGCGATGTCAATCTTGTCCACGTAGAAGTACTCCTTGTGGCCGTTGAGCATGTTCATTTCGTCCTGAATGTAGGTAAGCCAGACCCACTCGCCTTTCTCATTCTCGTGCAAACGAAAGATGGCGCGCTCGCCGACACGGAAGTCCTGCAGGTCGCCGTTGGTGGCGTGGTGCAACAGCTCGGCGTAAGGCATCACGGTGAAGCTCATCACCGCGTCATCGCTCTCGTTGCGGAACTTCCCGGTGCGGGTGGCGAGGTCGAGGCTGATGAGTTCACCCCACGGGCGACGCATCTCGCCCGTGCCCGTCGGGACGATGACCTGGCCGGGGATGATCTTGAGCTTCGGCTTCGCGGGCGCATCAGCGGCATGGGCTGCCGAGGCGAAGAGGATGAGAACGGTGAGGATGGCAATGAGTTGTTTCATGGATGGTGGATAGAAAGAGAGAAACCTTCGGCCTTACTTCTCGACGGCGAGCTTCGCGAGCATCTCGAGCAAGTGTCGCGTCAGAATATCGGAGGTGTCTTCCTGCACGACGCTGGTGCCGAGCCACGTCTCGTAGCCGCCGAGCTTGTGGTGCGCGGGGGTGGGCAGGTAGCCGTGGCGGCCGTTCGCCAACCCGACGACCATCGTTTGCGGGAACGGGCTGCGCTTCTTCAAGTCGAGCCCGATCTCGACGAACGTCTCGAAGGGAATGCCGCAGACAGCCATGTCGCCGATACGAATGGCCTGTAACTTCACGGTCAGCGTCTCTTCCGCACGCTCCGCCGCAGTGACAGTACTGCGCGCGTAGTTTTGCGCCAGACGCGGCAGCTTTTCGATCGCCTCCTTTTCCTTTACTTGCAGCACGGCCTTGGCGGCGCTGAGTTGGTCCGGCGTTGGGCGGCGGAATTTGAGCGTTACTTCGCGCTGGATCATGCCGAGCCGAACGTCGGAACGATGCGCAACGATCTTCCGGTGCGCCAACCACGCGGCGTCCGCGGCTTTGCCAGCGACGATGCGGATCTGCTCGAACGGCTCGCGCGGCGGACGATCCACGAGGAACGGGATGTTGTTGATGTCGCCGGAAGTGCCGTTGGACATCATGGCGACGAAGTCATCGCCTCCGCGCAGACGCGACGGCATGAGGCGGGCGAACTCGCCGAAGTAGTCGGCGGAAACCTGACCTGCGGGAGTGCCGCCGACGTAGTGGAGTGAGTAATTCGCGAATAGCGCGAGTGGCCGGCGCTTCGCGTCTTGCACGGAGAGGACGCTGATGTCCGGGTCTGTGGGGCCGGCGGGCCTATCGAGCACGTCGGGGCTGGTGCCGGGATTCATCTTCACCGTGTCGAAGTGGCCGAACGGGTTGGCCACCATCTTGCCGGGCTTCAGGAACCAGCGGCGGTTGAAGACCTCCTCCGGCACTCGGTGTGCCGCTGCGCCGATGGCTGCGGGCCGCAACGCGCCGTGTGCTTTGATGACAGCCTCGGCGATACCGGACACCAGCAGTTTGCGATACGCCACTGCGGGCGCAGGGCCATCCTTCGCGTTTGAAGCCGGCGCGCTATGCGTGTGGGTGGAGCAAATGAGCATTCGATCCACGGGGATGCCGGTGTGCTTGGTGGCGATCGCCTTCGCTTCATCGAGCACCTCGGGGGCGAGGCCGAGATTATCCACGACGACCATCGCCAGCGTCGTTCCACCGTCGTCGAGCACGAGGGCGCGCGCGTATAGGCCATCGTACGCGTTGGTGGCCATGTTCGCATTGAACCCGCCCGGCATATTCAGCGGGAACTCCTTCGGCGTGACATCCACCGCCGCCGCGCCGGCGCGGAGCTGGGCCGCGATGGCGACCGAGCTGGTGAAACACAACAGCGCGCCGAGCAGAAGTGAGAAAGAGGTTTTCACGGGCTTATCTTCACGGAGTTAATCACTCAAACTTCAACGCGGCGGCGGGGAGAAGCTTCTTCAGTCGCTCCTGAATTTCGGGGCTTAACTTCTCGCGGCTTGGCGGGGTCAAGCGGGGCACCTTTTAAGATGCAGATTGACGGTCTCGACGTGAGGATCGAGTCCGTGAAGACTGAGCGTGGTAGTGGTATGGAAAGAGCGTCTCAAGCTTTTGGTTCTTAGCGCTTGGTTGTTGCGGCTCGATTCACTGCCAGAGTCAGGAGGTCGGAAATCTCCGCGTCCCACGACAGGCTCGCCGCTTTTTCCAAACCGCCTTCGTTGGTGATTCGATAGGCCGTGAGGGTC
>SXGT01629921.1_pt1 | contig 22359 bp, 13 predicted proteins | sample 3176221 | NCBI WGS metagenome assembly SXGT01 (sample SAMN11356862, study PRJNA531348) | freshwater metagenome | isolation source: freshwater sample F1-120 | place: China: Fuxian Lake, Yuxi | collected 2017-12-25
ACAGGTTTGCGCAACAATGTTCATCGATTTGGCGCGAATTTATTGGGCCTTTCAACATTCTTTGCCTCATGACAATGTCTACTTCGTCACCTTACCCCGGTTTTACGTTCCGTTGCTCCTGTATACCGAGTCCGAGAATCTCGGTGAGAACTCGGGCGCTGGAAGTCCATTCAAGCTGAACATCTGAAGCATCCCGTCGCCGAGGGGAATCATGCTGCGGGGTGACGGAATGGAAACCGCCGGCTTGAAATCTGAATCAAGCACGTAGGCGGGCTGGGTCGGGCAGCTTGCGCCAGAGACCCTCCTCCGGTTCCGGTCGGTTCGGCGGCATCACGTCGCCGTGGTCGTCGGCATACATGGTCCAGGCGAGCTGGAGCTGCTTGAGGTTGTTGACGCAGGCGATGCCTTGGGCCTTGGCCTTTGCCATGCCCAGCGCCGGCAGGAGCATGCCCGCCAGGATCGCGATGATGGCGAGGACGACGAGGAGTTCGATCAAGGGGAACGCGGAATGCGGAGTGCGACGTGCCGAATGGAAGTTTGCTCGCTGGCAGGAGTTCTTCCCGCTTTATGGGCCAATGATCCGGCGCTTCGCCCTCAAGGCTGGCTGCACGGAGATCGAGGCGGACGAGGTGATGCAGGAGACCGCCATCGGTGTGGCGCGGAACCTACCCGAGTTTCGCTACGATCCGGCAACGTGTCGCTTTAAGACGTGGCTGCTAAACCAGACGGCTTGGCGTGTGAAGGACCAACTCCGAAAGCGTCACCGGCAGGAGGCGTGGATTGGGCGCGGCGGCGAGGTGGGTCGAAGCCTTGATGAGAGCAACGACGGCTCCCGCACCGGCACGGTCGAAAGGGCCGCGGACCCGGCGGGCGACACGCTCGATCGGCTGTGGGAAACGGAATGGCAGGAGGGCTTGCTGGAAGCGGCGCTGGAGCGAGTGAAGGGGCAGTTCAGCAACCGTCAGTTTCAGATTTTCGATTTAAATGTGCGCAAAGGCTGGCCATCGGCGGAAGTGGCACGGTCTCTTGGTGTGAGTTTGCCGGGCGTTTACCTAGCCAAGCATCGCGTTGCCGCAGCTCTGAAACGCGAGGTAGCGCGGTTGGAGCGATTGGACTCCTAGGGGTCAGTCTCTCATAGTGATCAGACATGGGCGTGAACCGCTAACTATTGCGCCGTTCAGGAATGAATCTCTCTAAGGTCGAGTCAACGGTTCTGGCAGGGAAAACGCAACAAGATGCCCGCCGGCCGGCCGGCCTGATTTGCCGCCGCCCGCTGAGATCACCACAAATTGGCGTCCATGGACCATGTAAGTACTCGGCGTCGCATTGCCGCTAAACGGCAGCGACGCCTGCCAGAGGATGCTTCCAGTGCTTGTGTCGAAGGCACGAAAGGTTTCATCGGCGCTGGCTCCTATGAACAGGAGCCCGCCTGCAGTGACGACTGGACCTCCGTAGTTTTCCGTGCCCGTTGGCGGAATGCCACGCGCAGTGAGTTCGCGGTACTCGCCCAGTGGCACCTTCCATTTGATTTGGCCTGTATTGAGATCCACGGCATTCAACGTTCCCCATGGCGGTCGAATCGCAGGATATCCCTCTTTATCTAGCCAACGACGAAACCCGCCGAAGGCATACTCCGGAGCTTTCCTTGCTGTCGTCGCCGTTGTTGTCGCTCCGGCACCGTTCGGCGCTGGAGTTGGCGATTCGCCAAGCACGTAGTCCAGAATCGCTTCACGCTGTGGCTCCAGGATCGCATCGAAAGCAGGCATGCGCCCGGCGCCCTGTTTGGTGATCAAGGCGATTTGATCGCGAGGGCGGCGCTGGATCACATCAATGAGCGACGGGAAACCACCGGCAAGATTGCCCTTCTTGTCCAGCCCATGACACGCAGCGCAATAGATCATGTATTCTTTTTCCCCTCGCGCCAGGGGAGACCCATCCGCATGCCGGGTTTCCACCATTTGGAGGATCCAGGGCATTTCATTGATGTTGACATAGTAGTTACCCTCGGGATCGGCTGCGCCGCCGCCCCATTCCATACCGCCGTCGAAACCCGGAAACATAATGGTTTCATTGAGACTCGGTGTCGGGAACGGTCCAAAATTCGGCGAAGCCCGAATCCGATCGAGCGTCATGATTTGGGTTTCGGGCGAAATAGTGGACACATCGGCCTCGGTGTATTGCTGTCGCATGAATGGCGGGGGCTTGGTCGGGAACGGCTGGGTCGGCCAAGACTTTTCGCCATGCAGGTCGGACTGTGGCACCGCACGTTCCTCGACAGGCCAAAGGGGTTCTCCCGTCACGCGATTAAAAACAAAAAGCAGGCCGTGCTTTGTTCCTTGAGCAACGGCGTCGATTTTCTGGCCGCGATGTGTGACGGTCAGCAGGATGGGCGGGCACGGGAGATCCTTGTCGAGCAAGTCGTGATGGACGATCTGGAAGTGCCACAAGCGTTTGCCAGTCGTTGCGTCCAGCGCCACAAGGCAATTGGCGAATAGATTCATGCCGTGGCGTTCGCCCCCGTAGAAATCGGGTTCAGCGGTCTTGGTTGCGACGTAGACAATCCCACGCTTTTCGTCGAGGGATTGGCCTGGCCACGGCATCAGGCCGGTAGCGGTTTTGTAAGCTTCCGGCGGCCAAGTATCGTGGCCGACTTCGCCCGGGCGGGGAATCAGATGGAAAATCCAGCGCCGTTCGCCGGTGCGGACATCGAGCGCCCGGACGGCTCCCGGGCCGCCGACACCGCCAAGGATCAAGAGATCCTTATAGATGATCCCAGGCGTATTCAGACTGATATTGGGCGGATTCTGTGCATCGATGGACGCCCCCAGTCGGATCGACCCATTCTGTCCGAAACTAGGGATCAGAGTGCCGGTCTTAGGATCGAGCGCAAACAGATAGGGGCCTGCGGCAGTCAACAGGCGCTGCTCGCCACCGGATGAATTCTCCCAATAGACAAGGCCGCGCTGTCGTGCCCCGGCGCTTCCAGGCTTTTCTGTGGCGGGATCCCAGATCCAAAGCTCGCGGCCAGTTGCCGCATCCAAGGCGACAATGCGCCGACTTGGAGTCGCCGTATAGAGCACACCGCGAATGATAAGGTTATTGGCCTGATACTCGCCCTTCTCCCCGGTGTCGTAGGTCCATGCGACTTTCAATTCAGCCACATTGCTTCGATTGATCTGTTGCAGAGTAGAATAGAGGCTTCGCTCTTTGTTTCCAAGATAGACTGCCCAATCGGCATCATACGAGGCGTTGGTGGGTGGAGCGCCGCGGGAAGCCTCCGCACCGACGACGGCGACCGATGTCCCCAGGATCTGACAACACAGCAACGCCGCTGCTTTCTTGGTAATCATCTGAACCAATAGTGGGTGCATGCATGCCTATTAGAGGCTGAGCCATCGACTTGTCCATCGGTTTTGCCTGAGTTACCTGGTAGTGGGCGATGGTCTGGTCGACCTTCTGATCGAGACGATTCATCGCATCGGTGCCCACGCAGAGCACCCCGGTTAAATGGGGTGCTTTGCAACCGTGAACCTGCTCTAGTGGTCAGGTCCGGTCAGCGGGCACAACTTGAAATCTCAGAGGCGATCGCAGCTTGAGTTCTGTTCATGGGTAGTTTCGCGAAAATGATTTCGCATGGGGAAGAGAGTCGCTCATGCGATGGCGCCGTTCAGGAACGAATGGCTTAGTCGCCGGAGACTACAATGATCGAGATTAAATGCGTGACGAAGGATTCCGAACTGGAAGCCATCCAGGCGTTGCAACGCGCGAACCTGCGAAAGAATCTCAGCGAAACCGAAGCCACCGAAGAGGGATTCCTGATCGCTGAAACACGCCATCACATACGTGGCTCGCGCCAACCGACGGTCCCTGCAAGCTCATTTGAAAACTGGTTTTGAAGTGATTCACACCATCCGTTTTGAGGGGTTGGAGTGGGATGTGATCCTTTGGGATTGGACCAACGAATGCCAGTCCCAGCGGCTGTAACTGATAAAGACCAACTCGAACTCCTGCTTCAACAAGCCGAAGTGGCGCGTTCTCTTGGTTTGAGCCTACATGGAGTTTGCTTGGCCAAGCAGCGCGTGGCTATGTATGGCCCTGAGACGCGAGTGGGCGCGGTTGGCGCCCACCCGCTCTCAGGCCGATAGTCCGCTGTGTGTCGAGTGTGCCACTCAACGAACGCGATAGAAGCCAGTCAGGCCCGTTGCACTCGCAGCGTGTGGTGATTTCGCTCCCGCGACAGTTGTCCATGGGCCACTGAGAGAATCGCTTCTTTCGAGGACCGTGCCACCCGTCCAAGTCACTATGAGACTGCCTGCAGCGCCTCCCCGTGCAACATTCACCTTCGGTGGTTCCGGACTGGGACCGAGTGCAGGTTCGATCGCGGTGAAGAATTGTCCGGGGATGGGATTCAGAGCCGCGGCGGGAGTGGTGTCCGTGGTCTTCCTCCAGGCAACTTGACACAGGTCGCCGCTGTTGGCTTCCCGTTTGTAAATCAGTTGTATAAAATACGATTTCCCCCCGGCGAGATTCAAAGGACTTGAAGAGGTCTGTCCAGCGCCTGGTTCGAGAAAATTCTTTGAGGCACCACCATCTGCGGCAATCTGTTCGGCCCCTTCGGGATTAGAACCGTTCGAGTTAATCCACAGTTGAGCAGACTGATTACCTCGGATGAAGAAATCATAATCTCCGGGTTCCTTCGGCGTTAACAACCCTGTGATCGTGGCGCCATAGTGAACCATGTTATCATCAGGAATAACGCTCAAATTATCCAGTGCCGTTGCAGCCGCCACAAAATCCGGGGAGGCCGGATACCGAGCATCCCCAGTGACACTCTGTATTCCTGTGTCCGTGATGTTGCCATAAAGAGCGAACCGCAAGACCCCTTGAGTTATCATCGAGAAGGAGTTGAAGCTGATCGTGCTATTTGCTGCAATCGTATTTCTTGAGGTGTCTTGCACACCCTTCACAGTGACCGTGTAGCTGGTTCCGACTGCTGGTTTGGCCGTAGTCAGGACGACGGTATCCGCGCTGGACTGTTCCGCCTTGGTTATGGCTAGAGTCGGACTAATTGAGTAGTTGGCAATCGTCGTTGAGCTGGGCTTCGCTACTTCTTCGGAAAACTTTAAGACCACGGTCTCTGCTGCTGTGACTGGATCGTTGTTGATGGGGCGTCGTGATTGAGCCGCAGAGATGAGGGTTGGTGCCACGTTGTCCGGTGGTTTCGCGCCACCGCCGCTCGCCAAGGCCTTGATCTCCGCCGCGCTTACCGCTCCTTTGAAGAGAATGAAATCATCGATGGTGGCATCGGGTGATTTGTGGCCGTCCGAAGTGCCATTCGAGCCAATCTTAGCGATTGTGAAGTCCGATGGCAGCGGGTCAGCCCCGGTGGATTCTTTCACCATGGTTCCGTCGATCCAAATCTGCTTGGTTCCCTTATCTTTGATGAAAACGTAGTGATGCCATTGTTCGAAATCAAAGCCAGCCGGGGTTACGCTGAGGCGTCGACCTGCGGTGCAGCAGCCTGAATTGTCAAACATGATCTCACCATTGGACCAGGGAATGTGAACCTGCACACCACGCGTTCCACTTGGGGAACTAGGCGATTCAAACCAAAAAGTACTGGCGTCACAGCAACCCTCGGCTGGTGAGCGGTTATTCTTCTGCCAAAATGCGATGCTGATTGAGTCATCGGCTGCGGCTTTTTTCACCATATTGTCGGGCGAAGTCTCTGGATCAATCGTGATATAGCCACCTTGACCACCGCCAGAGATGTCCAGCCCTTTGCCGCCGCCACCGGGGCGGGAAATCGGAACGATGGCGGGACTGCCTTGGACCATTCCGACATAGCCACCAACGGTGCTCTTGATGGACACACCACCATCGTCAAATTTCTCGAAATCCCAGTGTGCAATAATCGGAGTCTTCGGAGCGCCGCCAACGGGTGCCCCTTCCGCGAGAGCTTTTATGTCCGCTTGCCTCAGCGCACCCTTGTAGAGGGCGAAATCATCCAGTGTCGCATCTGGAGACTTGTGGCCGTCTGAAGTGCCGTTTGAACCGATTTTCGCGATGGTAAAGTCCAATGGCAGCGGATCCGCACCAGTGGATTCCTTCACCTTAATCCCATCAATCCAGATTTGTTTGGTGCTTTGGTCTTTGATGAAGACATAATGGTGCCACTGTTCAAAATCAAACCCAGCCGGTGACACACTCAATCGGCGGCCGGCAGTACAACAACCCGAATTGTCAAACATCACCTCCCCATTGGACCAGGGAATATGCACTTGCACGCCCCGGGTGCCACTGGCGGAACTGGGGGACTCAAACCAGAAGCTACTGGCGTCACAACAACCTTCGGCGGGCGATCGATTGTTCTTCTGCCAAAACGCGATGCTGATTGAGTCATCTGCTGCGGCTTTGTTCACCATGTTGTCGGGCGAAGTCTCTGGATCAATCGTGATATAGCCGCCCTGGCCACCACCAGAGATATCAAGGCCGTTGCCGCCGCCGCCTGGACGGCTGACAGCAATGATTTTAGGACTGCCCTGAACGGCACCGACATAGCCACCGACCTTGCTGCTAATGGTCGTTCCCCCGTCGTCGAATTTCTCGAAATCCCAATAGGCGATTAGCACTGGAGCGCCAATCGGACTACCGGATGCAATGCTCTTAATCTCCGCCTCTGTAAGCGCCCCTTTAAATAGCGCGAAATCATCAATCGTCGCATCAGGCGATTTATGACCATCCGAGGTGCCATTGGAACCGATCTTGGCAATCGCGAAATCGTTCGGGAGTGGATCCGCGCCGGTGGATTCCTTGGCCAGAATCCCATCAATCCAAATCTGTTTCGTGCCTTGATTCTTAATTAAAGCGTAGTGGTGCCATTGCTCGAAATCAAAGGCCGCCGGAGTGACGCTCAGGCGCCGACCGGCTGTACAGCAGCCCGAATTATCGAACATGATTTCACCATTCGACCAGGGAACATGAACCTGCACACCGCGAGTGCCACTGGGGGAACTTGGAGATTCAAACCAGAACGTGCTCGCGTCGCAACAACCCTCTGCTGGCGATCGATTGTTCTTCTGCCAGAACACCACGCTGAGTGCGTCATCGGCTGCAGCCTTATTGACCATATTGTCCGGAGACGTCTCCGGATCGATCGTAAGGTAGCCCCCTTGACCACCGCCAGCAATGCTAAGTCCATTGCCGCCACCTCCGGGACGGTTCGCCGGCACTATTGTCGGAGTGCCTTGAACCGTTCCCACATAGCCTCCGACAACACTCGTCATTGTGGCGCCTCCATCATAGAATTTCTCGAAGTCCCAGTGAGCCACCAATTGTGCGGCCCTAGTCGCGACAGTCGCACTCAAAAGACTGCCGGCAAGAAAGGCCGAAAGAAGGAATTTGCGGAGCATAAGAATAAGCGTTGGCTTGCTGATCAGCGATTATACACAAACACGGCGTCAAGTCATGAACGCCCGGAATGGCCTGCCGACGGGGCAAACAACCAAGGCACTCTAACTGTGGACGTTCTATATACTGTTACCAAACCCATTTTATTGGCAATGAAATTTTTCCACAGCCATCCCACAGGAGAATTGGACAGGATGAACAGGATTGACAGGATGCCCAATAGAACCAGGGAAAACTCAATCCTGTAAATCTTGTAAATCCTGTCGAAAAAGCTCCATTCCCGTGAGTCGCCAAATAATCCGTTAGAATTGCTCGCGCTTCCCTTGCACTTCGGGCCGCTGACAGGAAGGTCACTGTTTTGCCTGGATGGCCTCGAGCGAGACATCAACCCACCGTGCGTTCGCAGGCCAGGGCCAATCGCGCACGATCCCACCTGCCCAACGCACCCGAATCAAAGTCGGTGCCACAGGGGTCGCCATGATGAGTGTCGCTGAGTCCTGGGACCAGTAGCCACTCCCTCCATGAACCTCTCTCGGCGAGCCCCATCGTTCCCCGCATTTCAAACTTACGACAGCGCCAATGCCAGTGGGATTTTCTTTTGGACCTCGCAACGTGACACGCACCCCGGGTTTTCCTCGGGCGTTTCGGAGCAGCTTGGCCGGCCCACCCCGCTGAGCGACCACCAAGTCGGCGCGACCGTCGCCGTCGTAGTCCGCCACCGCGCTGCCTCTCTGTTCACCGAAAATCGTGAATCCAGATTCTCGAGGCCCTAGTGCCCGGAAGCTTCCGCGCCCGTCACCGAGAAGCACCAATCCAACCCCGGCATCGTGGCGCGAAGTCTGCGCGTCGATTCCAAAGAAATTCTGTGCCAAAAACACATCCTCATTTCCGTCACCGTCGAAGTCCGCCACGTTCAATCCGAATGCGGGCGCGAACTGGGCTTCTATCGGGAGAGGTTGAGCGTCAAAGCGATCCCCGCGATTCAAGAAAACCATTGAGTCCAGAGCGTTGGCCTGAAGTTCGCGAACCGATCCAGTATTCTCGCCAAGGAGATCCCTCACGCTTGCCCTCCCGTAGGCGTGGTGATCAGGGAATCGCTCGGCGCTCATTGGCAGCACGGCAGTGACCACCTTTCGCTCCCGCCAAGGAGTGACTTTGGCGAGCTTCGGGTCCAGAGAAGCCATGATCGTTTGGATGACGCCGTTGGCTGCGAAATCTCCAAAGTAAATCTGGACCGGGATATCCATCCCTGCGGGTTGGTCGGTCCGCCAGTTGCGCCCCCAATTTGACGCAACCATATCGGGCCGCCCGTCGCCATTGAAGTCTCCAACCGCGATGGCATTCCACCAACCTTTGAAGGGCGACAAGCCAGAAGGACGGGTAATCTCAATCAGTTTTCCCCAGTCATTGCGAAACAGACGGATTGAATCCCATTCACAGGCCAACGCGAGGTCAGAATCTCCATCGCCATCATAATCAAAGAAAATGGCCCCACTCACTAACCCCAACGCAGGAAACTCCTGCAGCACCCGGTACTTGTCGCCGTCCCGACCCAACAACCGAGAACTCGCAGGTTCAGGATAGCGACCGGCTACCGCGCGACCACCAACGAATAAGTCCAAATCCCCGTCTCCATCCACATCCGCCATCGCTAGCGGTCCTGTGGAAGAATGCCCACTGGGATGGGCGGGCAGACCTGGTGAGATATCTCCAGTCCAGAGAGGTATCTCCCGGAATGATGGGCTGTTTGTGTCTCGGTCTTCCCAGTTGGATTCGCCAATGAGCAAATTGGGTTTCCCCTCCGGATCATGCCGAACGAGCATGCTGGTTTGGTCCCGATGATTCGCCTTCGGGAGCGCCGCCTGAGTCCATTCGGTCAAACCCCCTTTCCGATTGTTCCGGAATACCATGGCTCGCCCCTCTTTTCCGCCGCCAATAATCAACTCATCAAAACCGTCGCCATCCAACTCCGACCAAGTGACACCCGGTCCCAGTGTGCTCAGTTTTCGAGGCAACAGTGGCTGGCGGGCAAAATCATCAAAAGCCGCATCGACATGCACATGCTGGAGTCGGGAACTGAGATCTTCAAAAAGTGGTGCCAGTGACTGCGGGGGCGTCGGCTTCACGGCAATCGCCGAAGCCGTTTCGTGGATCTCGTAAATATAATTTGGCTCGATACCTTTGATTTCCGTCCGCTTGCCACTTCTCCAGGTTATGGCGATGTCGAGCACCCGGTTCGTCCCCGCCGCGAACGTGCGCATGGGATCGTCGCTTGAGAGATAGCGCCCACCTGCGATCATCTCTTGAGTCTGAGTTATCGGTCCCCCACTTAGCTTTATTTTGCCGCCAATCCCACGCGTGTTGGCCCCCGCCCCTTTGAGCCGGATAGCAATTCGCGGAGCTGGAGAATTATTTCTGAGGACGCGGCCCGCACTATTCAGACAATTAATGACGACATCCAAATCCCCATCGTTATCGAGGTCCCCGAGGGCTAGGCCTTGGGCGACCCCGACAACATCAAAATTCCATGCGGCGCTGACGTCTTCGAAAGTCAAGTCTCGGCGATTGCGGAGCGCCACACTGCGAAGCCCCAGACGCGGGAGTTTCGCTTGGTTTTTCAATCTCGAAGCCACCGTCTTCCAGCCCTCGGAACGGGCAATGATCTCAACCATGTCCGCATCTTGCAGATCGTGATTCGAACCCGTCGAAAAAATGAGATCTTCCCATCCGTCCAAATCGACATCCAGAAAGGCCATGCCCCAGGTCCAATCCGTGGCGAAAACGCCCGCCAACTGAGCAATCTCCGCGAACGAGCCATCGCCACGAGCCAGTTGAAGGGTATTTCGCGTGACTTCAGGGCGAAAATTTGGGTCTTCGATCGGCCACCGAACCTTACCTTCAAGCGTATCGGGACGTTGCCACGCACGAACCTCGCGCAACGGGCTCAGCATGTCGGCAACAAGAATATCATCGAAACCATCGCGGTTGATGTCGGCAATATCCACCGGCATCGAGGCCAGACTGGCACTCCGGATCGCCGTGCGCGGCAACGCCTGAAATCGCTTTCCGTTTTGATTGAGCCAAATCCGGTCCGGCCAATAGACATAATCATTACAGACATACAAATCCGGCAAGCCGTCTCCATTAAAATCCCGGAAAATGACTGATAGGCCCCAATCGGTCGGTGCTGTGGTCAAAGCATTTCCATCCTCGTCGATAAAGATCCCCCCTTCCCATGGCAACGCCGCGAAACCATTGGTGCGGTTCAGATAAAAAAAGTCTCGCTCACCTTTTTCCACGGCGGCGATATTGTCAGCGGTCAGAAGCGTGGCAAATCGATCCTTTGGCTCAACCACGGTTGTTCCGTCGGGCAATTGCCGAGTCGACATGCGGAATCCAGGAGGATGATCGTGAAGGGTATCGGTCCGATAATTGGTGACATAAAGATCCAGATCACCGTCTCCGTTCACGTCGGACAGTGCCATGGAAGTCGCGCCAAAGCGCCGAATTAGACCGGAATCGATTTTCTCCGCAAACCGACCTTTGCCATCGTTAACAAACTGGCGCGTGCCCCCGCCGAGGCTGTTCACCAGCAAATCGAGATCCCCATCGCCATCCAGGTCTGCCAAGGCGCAGCCGGTCGAGAACTGATTCGCACAGGCAACGCCAGCACGGGCTGTGAAATCCTCAAATCGCCAGTTTCCCAGATTCCGGTACAAAACATTGTTCCGCTCCAACCCGCAGAAATAAACGTCCACCCACCCATCGCCATCGACATCACCCATCGCCACCCCGGAACCGATTTCGTAAAGGCGATTGGTCGCGATGGTGGCATCCGACAAGTGATTGGTGAAATCAACCCCAGTTTCTGCCGGCATGAGCAGCGTGAATCCTGGCTTTCCGGCGTCCGAAACCTCCAGCGCAGCGCGTCGAAAATCGGCTCCCACCTCCCACACGAGATTTGACATCGCGTGTGCGCAGTCGAATCCCGTCCACACCGTGCCCACTGTTAACCAAACCCAGGCGAATACTCGAATGCACAACAGCCTGGATGTTTTCCTGGTGAGCACCAAAATCGCAATCCCGAGCAATACAATCCCAGCCGTAGCCATATCTTTATCAAGGCGACACTAAAACCTCAGACTGGACTTTGCCAGTCAACGCCTCGTGAAAAAGGTGGTGTGTTTTCCAAAATTTGCGATTCAGTGCGGTCGGCAAGGACACAAGTCGTCGGTTTGAATCGGTGACCAATCCAAGGAAGCTCCGAGCGTCGAAGCCAGAGGACCACCGCCCCTGCAAGAAACACGGTCCAGGCCAGGGCGAAACGCAGGCCGCCGTCATCATTGACCACAACCCCGAGTCTCTTGAGGTTACTAGCAATGGCCCCTGCCATTATTCCAACAGCCATGGCCGCGCCATAGGTTGACCAACGGCCACTGAGCGAAAGAACCGCCGCCATAAGCTCGAGAACCCCAGAACCAAAACGTCCCCAAGGCTCCATTCCAAGTTTCGTAAAGATGTCGACGGATTCCTCGGCACCTCTGAAATTAAAATATAGTGTGTGGAGGAGAATGGCTGCAGCGACTAATTGGAAAAACCAACAAACAGTTCGATGGATTCTACACTCGTTCATTATGGTCCAACCAATCCGGGTCTGCAATGGATGAGATCAGCGTCATGTCATTGCAAGACGGAAATGGGCTCGACGTCAACTCCCATGGAGAGCAGCACGAAGTCGGTGGTCAGGCTGCTGCCTTCTCCTGAGGTCGAAATTGCGGGTACCAGTGGCGGAACATGTCCTTCAATTCGTCGTTTAATACTTTGGCGCGGGTTTGTAGCAGCAGGTGCGCACCTCTCAGGGTCCATTGCATTTGCTGCTACTTGACGAAACGTCGATTTGCTTCGACATCCTGGAGGCGGTCTCGGATCGGTTTCCTTCGCCCTGCAGCGATTTTGTCCGCTGCTGCAGAACCGTGATACGCATCGTGATATGAAACCAGTCGATCCAGTGCTCACTTCCGGGATGCAAGTACGTCTGAACCTGACGTACATCCTCGCCTCCGTCTGACATGAACTCCACGTGCTGAGCAACCATGAAGTCTTGAACGTTTTCTAAAATCAATTTGCTCTCACGCAGATTGAGCCCAAGGGTTTCCATCGCCAACTGGTCACGCTCAATTTCCAGTACACCTGCGCTGGCTGGAACATTTTCTCGCCCATTTCCGGACGCTTCAACATCAGCCGATATCCAGTCGCGCCGCCGCAATATTGCGGTGGCGTCGCTCCACGTCCCTCCACACAAACTGGTACTTCATCTCCTATCGCACCCTCTTGCAGATCGACCACACGGAGTTCCCACTCCCATTGATCCATAGCGCCGGGGGTGTAGAGAAACGTCTCCAGGCGATGAAGTCGAAAATCGCGGAGCTTCTTGGAGCGAGTCTTGCGCTGGAAGCTGTTGAATTCCTGACCGTGAATTTTGAACCAGTAGCCGATTCCGGAGTCCCAAGCGAGAACGGCATGAAATATTTCATCGAACTCGCTCACCTCCAAGCAGACCGGAACATCTACGAGCCGGATCACCATCGGGTACACGTCGCGGAGAACCGTTAGTAGGATCAAACGTTTAACGGGTGTTGCCATCATACCCTGACAATCGACACCATCACCGACTATGTGCTGCTCTCCAACCCAGCCAAAGGGTGGACAAAAATCACGATGACACCGAAAAAAATCTCGGTCTTCGCCGAGCGTCAAAGGAATTGCTTATCAATATACCTGGTTTTGGCCGGACAAGTGTGTCCTATACCACCAAGGTTCCGACCTGACTCATGATCTCCTTCGCCAACTGCCGTTCCCTCATCGCGGGATTTCTTATGACCCTGACGCCGTGGGTCGCTCGCGGTGTAGCGCCGGTCCTTCAGGTGTTCCCCGAGCCGAATCAACGTTTGCGCCTTGAATGGACGGCGTCGAGACAGACAATCCTAGAGGCCTCCGGAGCGCTGGACGCCGATTGGCAATCGGTGCCAGAGGTTCCGGCGGTGATCAAGGGCGTGGCCAGAGTGTTGGTGGCTTCGGGGGAACAGACGCGATTTTTTCGATTGCGGCAGACGGTGTTGACCCGGGTGAGCGCGACCTCGCCACTGGTGGGCGAAACCGGAGTCGCGGTGACTCGCGAGACCATCCTCCGTTTCTCGGCGCCGCTGGCCGCGGACACCGTGCTGACGACCGAGCGCTACTTTGTGGAGGCGGATGGACGACGCTTGTTGGGGCGCGTGGAACTGGGGGGTGATCGGCGCAGTGCCACCCTATTTCACCTGGAACCCGTACCGGCGAACGCGCGCGTTCAAGTGACCTTTACGGGCGCGGGCGTGCGTGACACCGGCGGTGCAGAACTGGATGCCGAAGGCGATGGCGAAGCGGGGGGCACGTTTCGGTTCACCTTCGACACCGCTCCCATTCAGCCGACGGCCAACACCGCGGTTTCCGGATATGTCTTCGCTTCGGCACGCAATCCGGATGGAAGCAATCGGCCTCTCGCGGGGGTGATCGTGACGGTGGATGGTGCGGAAGAATCGCTGCGAACGACGACGGACGCCTCCGGGTTCTTCCAGCTGAATTCGTGTCCGGCCGGGCGTTTCTTTGTGCACATTGATGGGCGCAGCGTGGCGGGCACCGAATGACCGAGTGGACAGTACTACCCATTCGTCGGGAAGGCCTGGGAGACGGTGGCGGGAACGACGAACGCGCTGCCGGGCGGCACGGGGAAGATCTTTTTACCGCTGATTCCAACCGGAGCGTTGCGCGAGGTGAGTCCGCTCGTGCCGACGGCAATCACCTTTACCCCGGAAGTGCTGGCTGCAAATCCGGGTTTAGCGGGCGTACAGATCGTGGTGCCGCCGAATGCTCTCTTCGCCGACTCCGGTGCGCGGGGCGGTCGGGTCGGCCTAGCGCCGGTGCCTCCGGACCGGTTGCCCGAGCCGCTGCCGCCGGGGCTGGAGATGCCGCTGGTGATCACCATTCAGACCGATGGGCCGCAGAATTTCTCCGAGCCGGTTCGCGTGCGCTTTCCGAACCTACCCGATCCGAAGACCGGACTGAAACTGCTGCCGGGTGCCAAGAGCGGCTTGTGGAGCTTCAATCATGACACCGGCCGCTGGGAACTTCAGGGACCCATGACGGTGAGTGCCGATGGCAACTTCCTCGACACGGATGCGGGCGTGGGTGTGCGCCAACCGGGTTGGCACGGAGTCAATCCCGGCTCCAACACCTCCGATGAGGCGCCGGAAGAACCTCCGGACGACAACCATAAGGATAAGCCGGAGGAAAAATCACCCTTCGAGAAATGCAAAGCCGAGATCGGTAATCTAGCCAATTCAGCCCTGGATTGCGCGTTTGGGGCCGTGCTCCCAGCGAAACTGTCGCCCGATCCAGACAATGTAAATCGTCCGTGTGCGATTGGCCTGGGTCTCGCGGCTGTGGCGACAGTGCGAGACTGTCTGCTGGATTTCAGCGGGTGCAAGGCGACCGTCATCAATAACAGCGGAGGAGCGGCGATTGGATGTGGCCCGGCCCTGAGCAAGGCGCTGGGCCAAGGGACTAAGTTACTCGGCCCGGTGGCGACGGTCGCTGGTCAGATCCACGGCTGCGTTCTCGGACCGGGGTTGAACTTTTGTGCGATGGCGGACTGCTTGGAGCAATCCAGCGGCGATTCGTTTTGTGTTCCTGACGAATGGGAGACCGGGATGCAGCGCTGGCTCAACGACTGGGACTTCATTGGCAACGCCCTCAACGGAGGCCCGAGTTCCGCCCGGGTCCGTCCGCAGGGCGAAGCCGCTTTGGGCGTGGCGCCGGCCGAGTTCCTGGCGGAAGCCCAGACCAACGCCTTCTTCACCCAGGTCCGATTTACCCTGGCCATGCGGGAGTATTTCATCTCGCTGTATGGCACTGGGAAATGGTTTCCGAACAATTCTGCGGATGCCTTGGTGAGTGCTGCCTTCCTGCGCCAGCTCAATCTGGCAACGGAACCGGAGGGGGACAGCGGTGTCGCGGTCAGTCCGGCGGAACGTTCCGTATTGCTGGCCCTACCGCGACCCACGGGCGCCACGGACCTCGACGCGGTAACCGTGATCACGCGGATGGAACGGATCTTCACGGGCACGATCACCGACGCGGAGCTCAATCTGCGCGCCTTGATCGGGTCCGCCTTGAAATACGGGGAAATGGCGTCGGTCTATGAGACCCTCGAGTGGGAAGATCCGTTGGAGGCATTCAACAATGGGCTCATACAGATCTCGCAGCGTTTCGAGTCTCGCTGCCAAAGCGCGGGTGGGATCACCGGTGGCAGTAGTGGGGGAGGTGGCGGTGGGGGAGGTGGCGGTGGGGGAGGCGGAGGAGGAGCCCAAGGATCCGGCGGTCCGCGACCGCCGCGGCCGCTGAGCTACTTGCTGCAGAATTTGGACACCGGATTCGCCCTCCGCGGCAAGACGCAGACGGGGGCCTCGCTGGGGTCCATGGTCTTCGCACCTAACACCTATTACGGACTGTTCTTTGTCGATGACCTGTCGGGCGCCACGACCGTGAGTTTCTTCAAGTCCGCCGGTCCGGGGCAAACTACCAAGATTCCCTGTTCGATGTGGCTGAGTGGTGGCCTGCCCTTGGCGGACACCGATGGGGATGGTCTGCATGACTTGGCGGAGCGCGCCGCCGGCACGTCGCTTTTTCTGGGTGACACGGACGGCGATGGTCGGAGCGATCGGCTCGAGTTGGCGGACGGCACGAGTCCGCTGGATGGACTGGCGCTACCGAACGGCCTGGTGGGCTCGGCCAATGTCCCCAACGGCGAAATCCTCACGGTCGCCGCGGAGGGCAGTGTGCTCTACGCCGGGGGAGTGGAAACGTGGCTTAGCGTCTTTGATCTGGCCCAACCGCAACAGCCTTTGCGGATCGGGACGCTGGATTTGCCAGGCCAGAACTTCAACCCTTTGCTGGCCGTGCGGGCCGGAGTTGTGGCGGTGGGCGGTGGCAGCGGATTGGCATTGGTGGATGTGCGCGAGCCGGCGAATCCGGCGCTGATCGCCCAGGTGCCGCTGGGCAACGGAAACTTCACTGCGCTCACCTGGTGGGATACGAACGTGGTGGCCTTGGTTGGCTCCAGTCTCCATTTGATCGAAGGAGCGACGGGACTTCAGCGGTTCGTCGTTCCTTTGCCCGAAACCGGTAATGATGTGCAGGTTTACAGCGACTTCGTGTATGTGCTCACCAACACTCGATTAATCGTGTTCCGGCAAGTCGATATCCTGCTGCTCGAAACCGGACGAATTTCGGTCAGTGGCGGTCCGTCGCCGTTGGAAACGGGACGGAAATTGTTTGTCGGCGGCGGGCGGGCTTATATTGGAACCTTCACTGGGTTCTCGGTGGTGGACGTTAGCAACCCGGCGAACCTCAGGCTGTTGGGAACTCCCCCGACCACGCAGGCGGCGATCCATGATCTGGCGGCCAACGATGCCGGTCTGCTCCTCCCGGTCGTGAGCTTTGCGGGCACCCCCACGCTGGCGGTGGGCGCCTATGATGTGAGCAATCCGACCGATGTGACCCGCTTCCTGACCTCCTGGCCCACTCCGGGCGATACCCGGGCGCTGACGCTGCATCGGGGGCTCGCGTATGTGGCGGACACTGCGGGTGACGTGCAGGTCTTGAATTACCTGCCGCCGGATCTCGCCAGGGTGCCGCCGACGCTTTCCTTCACGGCGAACTTCCCCCTCGCTCCGGCCAGCGCGGCGTTTGCGGACCGGTTGCAAGTGCGTGTAGACGCGCGGGACGACGTTCAGGTGCGCGAGGTCACGGCGTTGGTGGACGATCTGCCGGTGAGCTCGGACGGCAGCTTTCCGTTTCAGTTGGACTTCACCGCGCCGACCGAGAACTCGGGCCGCACCAACTTCACCCTGCAACTGCGAGCCACCGATACGGCTGGCAACAGGCGCTGGACCGTCCCGCTCGTGGTCAAATTAGTGGACGACCTCCGGCCGCCGCGGATGCTCGCGGCCGTTCCCAACCCGGGTGGCCGCACGGACAATTTCGGGCTCACCAATCTGCTCTTCGAGTTCGATCAGCCGCTGGCCCTGGATTCGATCACGGCCAGCACGCTAACCGTGGTGGGTGTTGGTGCGGACCAGTTGTTTGACACGGCCGATGACGTGCCGCGTTTCGGCGTGGCGAATCCGGGTGCCGATCCAAAGTGGCTGGAGTGGGCGGGGACGAACCAATTCCCGGCCGGACTGTTCCGCGTCACGCTGGCGGCTGGGTTGAGGGGAATTAACAACGTCCCTCGGCCGGAAACGGTATCGTGGACGTTCGAGACGGTTTCGATCCGCCCTAGGCTCGTGGGCACGACGCCGTCGGGCTCCAGCGCCACGCCCCTCGATGGGGTGGCGGAAATAGAGGTCCGCCTGGATCATGCAACCACTGCCCAACGCGCCACCAATGCCGTCTTCACGCTCCGCGAGGCCGGTCCGGACCGGGTTCGTGGCACCGCCGACGACCTCAGCATGCCGCTAAGTTCCGTCCAGTTTGACGTCGCCAGCGGTCGCTTCCATTTAAGGCCATCAGCTCCTCTGCTGTCCGGTCGCTTTCGCGTGACTTTTTCTGGGACGGGCTTTTTGGCGTCGCAGGTTGATTTTGAGTTGCGGCCCGTCCCTAATAATTGGTTGAACCCAGCCGGAGGTCGGTGGGATGTGGCTTCCAATTGGTCGGGGGGCGTGCCCTTGGTGAACGATTTTCTCCGAATCCCTCGGCTGGTGCCTGGCCTGACCACTACCAATCGCACTTCGGCGGCAATCAAACGGCTCGAATCGGAAGCGGACTTCGTGCAGGAGCCAGGAGTGTTAACGCTCACCGGCGATGGCTTCCTGGACGGACTAAGTCGGTTCCTGGGTTCCGACATTAATGGGCCTGGTCTCGGGGGCGGCGGAACGTTGATCAATCGAGGTACGATGCAGATTGCCGGCGCCAGCTCCTCCGCTAACCGCGCGCTCGAACTACAGGACATCACGATTGCCAACCGGGGGCTTTTGGAGTGGATGGCCGGACAGATGTCCTTCGCCGAACCCACGGCCCTGATTTTCAATGAGCCCTCGGGCATCTTTGACCTGGGAGCCAAGGCGACGCGGACGCTCAATGGCACCAGCGGCACAGGGCAGAGAGGGCGGATCATCAACGCGGGCCTCTTACGTAAGGTCGCCGATACCAATGTGACCTCGCTCCGCACCGTGACCTTGGAGAACTCGGGTCGAATCCTGGTTGCGGCCGGCCATCTTGAGCTGGGCGATATCGCGGGGCCGGGCGAAATCGAAATCCAGTCGAGCGCGTCGATTGCCTTCGGCCGCTTTTTCCGGGTGCCAGCCGAAGCCCGGATTCACGGGAGCGGGGATTTCTCCATCGTGGGCGGCAGTACCAATGCTCCGCAGGTGCTCGCGTATCGTCATGAGTTGACGGGAGTGGCCACCGCTGAGTCCAACTTCATCGACGTCCGGCGAGCGCTTAGCCATCCCGGCATTCAGTTTCAGTCCCGAAATGGCTGGTTCCGGTTTTATGCGCCGCTGAACGCCCACCGAATCTGGAACTTCAAGGGCAGCTTCGGAGGCATTCAACTCAACGCCCCGACGACCACGGAAGTTTTGCAGTTGGATCAGGGAATCTTGGCCGGTTCGGGCACCATTGCCGTGACCCGGAAGCTGCTCTGGACGGATGGGAAGATCGAAGCCGGCGGTGAAATTTCCGTTCACGAGAGCGGCGAAATTCGGGGCAGCGGGGTCCTTACCCAGCGTCAAATTCGGATTCTACCAGGTGCGGTGGTCGTCGGCGTTTCAAACGCGTACGTGACAACCTCTATCCGCGGGCTGGAAGGTCGGATTGTCAATGAAGGAACCTTCATCAAGCGGGGGGCGGGCCGGATGACCGTTCAGGCGAAGCTTGAGAACCGCGGCCTGATGCGGTTCGAGGAAGGTCAGCTCCTGGTGGAGCGCCGACCTCAGGGCGATGGGCAATTCTACCCCGTCACGGGCGAGCTGCAGTTCGCCGGTGGCGAGCTGGCGTTGTACCTGCAGTCCTTCAACGGAGCCACGTTGACCCAGACCAACGGGCTCATCAGTGGATTCGGTCGAATCATCAACGCCAGCAGTGGTTTCGGTAACAAAGTTGAGAACCGGACCTTGGTCCGCCTTAATGTGCCCGGCAAGTCGTTGGAAATTGTGACGATGGGGTACCAGCAAAACGCCTCGGGCGAGTTGGAAGTAACGCTGGGTTCGGCGGGCTGCGGCCAGTTGGTAGGCGATCCGTCTTATAGTCTCATCCTGGCGGGCCGACTCCGGGTGGTGCTCGACCAGGGCTTCGTTCCGGAAGTGGGGCGGTCGTTCACGATCTGCCAGGGCCGCCGAAGTGGTACTTTTAAGGAGGTCATTCTTCCCGACGTCGGTCCGGACCGGAAATTGGAAGTGAGCTACCTCACCGAACAGGTGGTGGTGACGGTGGTGGCCAATCCCTGAATTCTGGATTCTTCGCGGAGCGTCAACTCAATGGAGTCAGGGCTCTCAGACCTCGTCGGGTGAGCTTGTCCGCCCACTTCGGTTGCGCCAGCACTTGCTGAAGCATGATGCACCCCCTTAACCGGCCATCGGCCATTGGATCGCCTCGGTGGTTGACTGAATCGAGATTCGCCCGCACTCGGTTCTCCTGGGAACAAATGACGTGGCGATTTCCGCGATGTCGAGCTCCGCTCGGTGTTGCGCTGTTCACTGGCGAAGGGTTTAGTTGCCGGACAATACGATGATCGAGATTAAATGCGTGACCGAGGATTCTGAACTGGAAGCCATCCAGGCGTTGCAACGCGCAAACCTGCGAAAGAATCTCAGCGAAACCGAAGCCACCAAGGAGGGATTCCTGATCGCTGAATACTCCTTGGATTTCCTCAGACGGATGCAAAAAAGCCACTCATCCGTGATAGCGGCGGATGGCGATCAACTCGCGGGATACGCCTTGGTAACCGCCAGAAACGTGCGGGATGGCCACCCGTTATTGGACGATCTCTGCACTCAAATCGATCAATTGACCTACAAGAACCGTCCGCTGAAGGACTCCAACTACGTCTTGGTCGGCCAGTTATGCGTCGAAAAATGCCACCGGGGAAAAGGACTGGTGCAGCAGATGTATGGTTTGTTTAGGGAATCACTTCTGAGGGATTACGAATATGCCATCACAGACGTGACTCGCGCTAACCGACGGTCCCTACAAGCTCATTTGAAAACCGGTTTTGAAGTGATTCACACCATCCGTTTTGAGGGGTTGGAGTGGGATGTGATCCTTTGGGACTGGACCAGAGAGAGCCCCTGACCGTGCAACACTCTCCCCCGCAGTTTAAACCAGTTCTTTGATTGGTTCAATACCAGGGTCCACTAGGTAGTGCGGCCGCCCCTGTGTATCCTGGACTTTCGCCTCCTGGAGATTGATCCCGAGATTGTGGTAAAGGGTGGCGAAAACTTCCTGGAACTTCACAGGTCGATCCACCACTTCCCCCCCATGGCGGTCGGTGGCGCCTATCACCTGGCCGGTTCGCATGCCTCCCCCGGCGAGCAACGCGAAGGTTACCTTCGGCCAGTGGTCGCGGCTGTTCATGCTATTGATCCTTGGCGTCCTCCCAAATTCACCCCAAACGACGACTGACACGTCCTTATCCATTCCGCGCTCGTGGAGATCGGTGAGCAACGCCGATAATCCCATATCTAGGTAAGGAAACTCGGCACGCGATTCCTCAAAATTCATACCATCCCCGCCGTGCCAGTCCCAGCGGCTGTAATTAAGCGATACGACTCGCGCCCCCGCTTGGACAAGCCTTCTGGCGAGTAGGAAACTCCGTACCATACGTGGCGCACCATCGCGTCGATACCGCGGATCGTTCGGACCATAACGTTCCAAAATTCGTGGATCTTCTTGGGAGAGATCCAGAGCTTTCGCGACGCCGCCACCCGCCAGCAAATCCAATGCTTGCTGATGGAAGGCATCCATACCCTCCATGACGCCCGTGTTATCGGCTGCGCGATGAAAATGGTCGATGGAAGCACGGAGCGTCTCTCGGTCGCGCAATCGTTCCAGGGCAATGCCATCCAGCGTCATATTCGCCGCTTTGGCATTCGGATCTTTAGCCACAAGTGCCATCGGGGTGTGAGCAGGCCCAATGAATCCACCATTGCCGGGCTCGCCCCAAACTCGGTTTGCGGTCGGATACATCAGAGATAGGTGAGCCGGTATGCCGGGACGCGGACCCTGCAGTTTAGAGACCCAGGCGCCAAAGGCCGGCCACCCACCGGGGGGCGCCACCCCACGCCGAGTGCGGCCAGTCATACACTGGAAACAATCATGGTCACCCTCGGAATCAACAATGGAGCGAATAATGGCGAACTTATCTCCCATTTTTGCCAAACGCGGAAACAATTCACAGATGTCCATCCCCGCCACGTTTGTCTTGATAGGCTTGAACTCGCCGCGCACCTCAGCCGGCGCCTCGGGCTTGAGGTCAAACATATCCAGGTGCGGCGGTCCGCCCGGCAAATAGATATTAATGACCGCCTTGTGAGAGGAGCCCGTTTTAGCGCTGGCCTCAAGGGCGAGCAATTGCGCGAGCGACAAACCACCTGCGGCCATGCCACCGACCTTCAGAAATGAGCGCCTCGAAATGCCATCACAATGCCCACTGGCGGGATCCAGACGTCCAAGAATATCAAGCATAGCAATTTCGTTTTTACCGAGCCACTAATGAGGGATTGAACGAAGCCGCTGCGCGGGGGGCTTCGCCGAAGTAGACGCCCGGGGTGGTCTGGAGCACACGCTCCGGACCTATGATCAAAACCTCGTTCATATCCAGATCGAAATCCACTACAGCTCCCGCGCAGCTGCCGA
>SXGT01780290.1_pt1 | contig 22355 bp, 16 predicted proteins | sample 3176221 | NCBI WGS metagenome assembly SXGT01 (sample SAMN11356862, study PRJNA531348) | freshwater metagenome | isolation source: freshwater sample F1-120 | place: China: Fuxian Lake, Yuxi | collected 2017-12-25
GGCACCATTTTGGAGGGCATAGAGTTGCCAAACGCCGGAAATCTTGTACCTTTAAGGAAATCGCGACCTGGATCGTGACCGTCTTTGGTGTTGATCGGGTTTCTCGCAGGCTGTTCTGTGGGCCCGTTTCTTGTGTTTTCGTTTATGCGACGAGTAAAGGAGTTATCGATGAAGAAGATACCCGCCCTGTTGTTGGCGACGTTGCTTGGTTGGGTCGGTGTGGGCTGCCAGCCGCAGGCTCAGGACAAGATGGACAAGATGGCCGACAAGGCTACTGAGGCGATGGATAAGGCGGGCGATGCGGCGACGAAAGCTGGCGATGCAACTGCGGATGCCGCGCACGCGGTCGGTGACGCGGTACACGAAACTACGGATGCTGCCAAGGACGCGATTGACGGTGCCACCGGCGCCGGCGCTGAGAAGTGATCTTCGGATCGATCGCCGGTTGATGAGAAATCAACCCCGAGTATGTGGTCAAACAAAGGGGGCCTGCGATGGCAGGCCCCTTTTTTTGCGCTCCCTGATTTCGGGTTTTAGCGGTGCGTTTGTTCTGGTTGTAGCGATTGGGTGTCGATCCGTGGCCGACAACGGAATGCTCAACCGCTGATCGTGACCTATGCTTGGTTGACGTGGGTACTACCCGGATCGATCGACTTGCGGCCACATGGGTCCAGAGCAGAGGTGTCCGATATGGATCATTCACCGAACAGTTCCATGGGAACGGGTGCAGCGGGAAACGGCGCGAATTTTGATGGCGACGATTCGTGTTGGGCGGTTGGCGCCCGGCAAGCGACCCCGGCCTCCTCGGGGCGCGACGGGTCTGCCAAGGCTGCGAATACTCACAACCACGCGTCCGACCACGACCGCAGCGAAAACGTCGAAGTTGTGACTGCGGCCAACGGCTCAGCGCCCATGACGGCGGGATCGTACACTCCGTGGGCGCCACGCACGCTGGAGGAAGCCGGGCTCAGCGCACGCCAGGTCGAGGCCCTCTGCCTGAAGTTTCTGCTGAGTCGCGGCATTGTGGCCGGTCGGCAGATTGCCGAGCAGGTTGCCTTGCCGTTTGCGCTGTTGGAAAAATTGTTCCACCAGTGGAAGGTCGAGCAGTTGGTCGTCTTCAAGCAGTCCGCTTCGCTGGGGGATTATCTCTATGAATTGACCGAGTTGGGCGTGCAGCGGGCACGACGATACTTGCGCCAGAGCAGTTATTTCGGGGCTGCCCCGGTTTCGTTGGACGACTATACGGCCAGCGTCGCCGCCCAGTCGGTGCAGAGTCAGCGACCGGATCACAATCGATTACGCCAGGCGTTTGCGGACTTGGTATTGGACGATGCCACGCTCGGCCAGATTGGCGAAGCGATCACAGCGGGCCTGGGATTCTTTCTATTCGGCGCGCCGGGGAATGGCAAGACGAGCATTGCCGAGCGCGTGACGGCCGTTTTCGGAACCACGGTCTGGATTCCTCGGGCGATCAACGCTTGGGGTGAGGTGATTCGCTTCTATGACCCCAGCGTACACGAGGCCATCGAGGAGGAGGCGGAGCCCCTCTCGCTGGATCGCCGCGCCATCGACAAACGCTGGATACGCATTCGTCGCCCCACGATCGTGGCGGGGGGGGAACTCACCCTCGATCGCTTGGAGGTGACCACCAACAAAACCACCGGAATTAGCGAAGCGCCCCTGCAACTCAAGAGCAACTGCGGCACCTTCGTCATGGATGACTTCGGCCGGCAACGCTTTCGTCCAGAGGAGTTTCTCAATCGGTGGATCGTCCCGATGGAAAAGCGGTGTGACTATCTGAATATGAAGAGTGGCCGCACCTTCCAGGTCCCCATCGACCAATTGGTCGTGTTGTCCACCAATATGAATCCGCGAGATCTTCTGGACGAAGCCTTCTTGCGGCGGATTCCCTACAAAATCGATGTCCATAGCCCAACAGAATCGCAATTCCACGAGGCATTCCAACGAGTTGCCAAGCAATTCGGAATCGCGTATCATCCGGCCGCCGTCGATTATCTGTTGCAACATCACTTCAAACGGGCGGATCGGCCGCTGCGCTTCTGCCATGCACGCGACTTGCTGATGCAGATCCGCACGGCGGCCTTGTTTCGCAATCAACGCCCCGAGTTGACCAAGGAGGCGTTGGATGCGGCGGTGAAGAATTATTTCTCGGTGGTCTGACGACGGGCCCGTCGGCGTCCGCGTCCGATCGACAGAATCACCGCACCCAACACCAAAGCACCGGTTCCCGGTTCGGGAACGATGATGCCTTGAATCCAAGCGCGATAGGGGTGGATCAACATGCCGCCTCCCCGGCTACCAAAAAGAGGCGCTTCGGGAATTGAGCCGCCACCGAGCTGAAACGTGTTGACACCGGCTAAGTAATGCTGACCGTTGCTAAAAACAAACGACGGTCCACCTGAATCGCCCCCTCCCAGATTCGCCTCGATGTTGTTGCCCAGCGTCGGGCCTCCCATGCTGCCTGTGCCGCTGGGACCATCAAAGTCGAAATCGAATATCTCGCGCACGAGCGGCGGACTCTCATCCTGAAACCGCCGCCGATCCGCATTGTTGTATCCGACGCGTTTCACACTGAAACTGGGGGGGATCGTACTTCCAGTAATCCCGTCTCCCGATCGGCCATAGCCCACCATGGTGAACGTGGTGCCATTGGTAATCTCCGTGTCGAGCAGCGGATAGATGGGCATATCTGCCGGTAACGGTGCCGATAGGGTCAATATCGCCAGATCGTCATGCAGCGTGGGATTGTTGAATCCCGTGAAGTCGGGATGCAGATGAATCTGTGATATTCCCACGTTGCTGGAAAGTGGCCCATTCTGGTTGAGATGAAAGGTCAGATTGGCCGGATCAACGTCGATGACACCGTCCGCGATAAAGTCGACGCAATGCCCAGCAGTCAAGATGTGATACCGCGAGAGGGCGGTACCGGTGCAAATGAAACGACCAATCCCTGGGCGAAAAATCTCGATGCTGCCAACACCGGCAAAAGGAGAGCTCGGCACATTGGGATCCACGCGCAGATCGGGTGAGTCGGGCGGAGAGCCTGCGGGGTCACCCGCCACAATGACGGGAATCGGCACGGCCGAGTCCCCGTCGTTCAGTATCTCGGCCCAATCGAGAGTGGAAGCGCGGGCGACTCCATGTGTCCCAACGCCATCAACGACCACCGTGCTAGCGATGATCAGCAGCAAGATGAACGATCGTACCGCTGATCGATTGTCCCAAGCGCACAACGGGAATGCGGAGCTGCCGCGCGGGAATGGATCAATCAGTTGGTGGGATTTGCTCACTGGCGACGACTTTCTATCGGATGCCCACGCGACATGCCAACCAGCAACGGCCTGCCCGTTGCCTGCTGGCGTGCCCAGCGGCCTAGTTCCATTCTAGTCATGGGTGACGATCGGTCAACGAATTGGCATTGATTCTGATCGGCCTATAATGCCTAAGGCTCCTAGTTTGGTGAAAATGGGCGAATTTTGTGAAAATGGGCGATGGGACGGGTGTCTATGACATGGTCCTGCTCACCACCAGGCTTGTCTCGGTGGGAGCCTGAGATCGAGCGGAATCCAACGTTTCCCGAGCAATATTCCTGCACTGCGTTGCCCGGGGGGCAAGACGCTTAGTGGGATGGACGACTATAAGTGTTTATGCCATAAAGTGTTGTGATCCCGGTGGAGCGATCATGGAAGCGTCCGAGCCGGCCTCAACATTGGGTCCCGGAACGGCTGGCCTGGGCGGCGTGTCCGGCGTGCCGACCCAAGGGACGGGTTTCGCGCCTGGCACCGTGCCCATAAGATAGTGGGATCTGGGCGATTCGTGCGATGGCGGTAGGGGGTCCGGTATTAGGAGATATTCCAATGGTTGGTGACTCAACGCCGGGCGAATTGCGCCCGAACGGCGGGGCAAACGGGGGGGTAGGCGGGCTTCGCTCAGCCGAGGACATTCGGGCCTGGTTCGTGGCCTACTTAAGCCGCGAACTCAACATCCCCCCTGATCGCATTGATGTGGCGGTTCCGTTCGAGAATTTTGCCCTGGATTCGGCGGCTGCGATTGCCATGACGGGGGACCTGGAGGATTGGCTCGGCAGGCCGGTGGATCCGACCATGGTCTACGATTTTCCCACGATTGCCGCCATGTCGGACGCCCTATCCCAAAGCCGGTAACGTTGGATGTCCCGGCCCGCTGGGGCCGTTCGCGTTGGTGGTTACCGGTTTCTAGTCCCGTTTATTTCGTTCGCTAACGATTGGAACTCTGCGTGGAACCTATCGCGATTGTTGGAATTGGATGTCGCTTCCCCGGCGCGCCCGATCCGGATGCCTTTTGGCAGCTATTGGTTTCTGGTACGGATGCGATCGGTGAAGTACCGGCGGATCGTTGGGATGTCGATGCGTATTACGCGCCCGAACCCGCGACGCCGGGGAAAATGAATACCCGCTGGGGCGGCTTTTTGGACCGTGTCGATCTTTTTGATCCGGCATTTTTTGGCATATCGGCCCGCGAGGCGGAACTCATGGATCCACAACAGCGCTTGCTGTTGGAGGTCACGTGGGAGGCGTTGGAGCATGCGGGCATTCCCGCTGAAACGCTCTCCGCGTCGTCGACGGGTGTTTATGTGGGGATCAGCAACAGCGATTACGGTCGTTTGATTTTTCGTGGTCTGTCCGACTTGACCGCGTATAGCGCGACCGGGACGAGTCTGTCGATTGCGGCCAATCGACTTTCCTATTGGCTGAATCTGCGTGGACCCAGCGTCGCGGTGGATACGGCATGTTCGTCATCCCTGGTTGCGGCCCATCTCGCCTGCCAAAGTCTGCTCGCGGGTGAGTCCAATATTTGCCTGGTCGGCGGAGTGAATCTGATTTTGTCCCCCGAAGCCACCATTACGTTCTCTCAGGCGCGAATGATGGCTCCGGACGGCCGTTGCAAAACGTTTGATGCGGCGGCCAATGGCTATGTTCGGGGCGAGGGGTGCGGCGTGATCGTCTTGAAACGCCATCGGGATGCGTTGGCGGCCGGGGATCGCATTTTGGCTCTGATCCGTGGTTCGGCCATCAATCAGGACGGTCTGACCAATGGCTTGACGGCGCCAAACGGTCCTTCGCAGCAAGCGGTGATTCGGACGGCTCTGGAACGTGCGGGAGCGGCCCCGCATCAAGTGGGCTTCGTGGAAACGCATGGCACTGGGACTGCCTTAGGGGACCCCATTGAAGTGCGGTCGCTACAGGCCGTTCTCTGTCCGACGCGTGAGGCAAGTAATCCGTGTTGGCTCGGATCGGTCAAAACCAACATTGGCCATTTGGAGTCGGCGGCTGGCATCGCGGGTCTGATAAAAGCGGTGCTCAGTTTGAAAGAAAGGACCATTCCGCCAAACCTTCACTTTCAACGATTGAATCCGTATATCCGCATCGACGGCGCGCCGCTGAGCTTTCCTACGAGTCCGGTTGTTTGGCAGCCACCGGCCAACACCCGCCGATTCGCAGGGGTCAGTGCGTTTGGGTTCGGGGGGACGAATTGCCATGTGATATTGGAGGAGCCTCCCGTCGCTGTGCCGGCCGCCCCGCCCGCGCATCGGCCCACCCAGGTTCTCACCCTCTGTGCACGGTCGCGTCCTGCATTGCGGCAGTTAGCACATCGCTATGGTCAGCACATCACATCGCATCCCGAGGAATCGCAGCGCGATATTTGCTATTCGGCCAGCACCGGGCGCACGAATCAGGGAATGCGTGCAGCGGTCGTGGGGAATCGGCCAGCCGACCTGGTACGGCAACTCGAGGATCTTGAGCGCACCCTGAGTGGCGACGCCGAGACACCGCCAACTCCCAAACAGGCGCCGCCACTGGTCTTCTTATTTACCGGTCAGGGATCTCAATATGTCAACATGGGACGCGTCTTGTGGGAGACCGAGCCTACCTTTCGTCGAACGCTTCAACAGTGTGCCGACCTAGTCCCCGAATTGTCGGACCATTCCTTGCTGTCCGTATTGTATCCCGAAGCCGCCGAGGCCGACCGGGTGGGGGCGGCCATTGATGAAACGCTGTACACGCAAGTATCGTTGTTTGTCCTGGAATACGCGCTCGCCGAGACTTGGCAGTCCTGGGGGATTAGGCCAGCGGTCGCAATCGGTCACAGTGTTGGCGAATACGTGGCTGCTTGCCGCGCAGGCGTCTTCTCGTTGACGGATGCCTTGCGCTTGGTGGGCACGCGCGCGCGGCTCATGCAGTCGCTCCCCCGTGAGGGGAAAATGGCCGCCGTGCATTGCGGGCATGAACAGGTGGCGGAATGGATCCGCGCTTGGGAGGCCGAGTTGTCCGTGGCTGCCATCAATGGTCCGCAGCAGACGGTCATTGCCGGCTCAGATCGAGCGGTGGATGCGATTGTGGAGCAGTGTCAACAGCGCGGCGTGCGCGTTCAGCCGTTGGTTGTCTCGCATGCCTTCCATTCCCCCTTGATGCGTCCCATGACCGATCAGTTTCGGGCGGTTGCTGAAAGTGTGACCTATCAGACCCCCTGTTTTCCCATCATGTCGAATGTGACGGGTGCGCGTGCCGGCGAGGAGATGGCCACGGCGGACTACTGGGTGCAACACATTTGTGCCCCCGTGCGGTTTGCCGAAAGCATCGCGGCGCTGCGGAGCCAGGGTTACGATCTCTTCCTGGAGGTTGGACCAAAACCGGTGTTGGCGGCCTTGGGACGCAACATACCGGCGGATCGCACGGGGGTGTGGTTGTCGTCCATGCGCCCGGGGCGTGATGATTGGCGGACGCTGGCCGAGTCGATCAGCGAACTTTACACCCGCGGCTTCGCCATCGATTGGCAGGCTTGGGATGGTGGATCGCCTCGTCCCAAACAATCGCTCCCCACCTACCCGTTCCACCGTCGGAGCTACTGGTCCGCCCGCGCCCGTGCTGCGATCAAGTCAGCCGCGTCTCCCGAATTGGCGCCGCGCGGGGAGGCTCGGTCCGCCCATCCCCTCTTAGGCCAACAGCTCGTGACGGCCGGCAAGGAAATCATTTATCAGACGCGTTTAACGGCCACCGACCCCAAGTACCTCCAGGATCATCGGGTATTCGACGGCGTGGTGCTCCCGGCAGCCGCTTATTTGGAGCTGGCTTTGGCCGCTGGTTCGGAAGTGCTGCCAACCGAGACTCCCGCCGTCCATCAGGTCTCGATCCGACAGCCACTGCGGTTGGACTCGCGCACGCCGACGGTGGTGCAGGTTGTGCTCAGCCCGGAGACGGCTGATTCCCAACACGGCGCACAATTCGCGTGGCGCATACTCAGCCAGCCCGTGGGCGGCGCGGAGGCAACGGATGCTTGGACCATGCATGCGAGTGGTGTCGTACGCGGCGATGGCCTGACCGGCTCAGCACCATCCGACAACTTGCGGCTGGCCATGCAGGAGGCCACTGAGGAGTTACCCGTCCAGCAGTTTTATGAGGCGTGCCAGCACCATGGACTGGACTATGGGCCCGCCTTCCGAGCCTTGCGCCGCATTCGTTCGGCACCCAGCGGAGTGGCCGTGGCTGAGGTCAACATTGCCCATGTGGAATCGGCGACGGACAACTATTGGTTGCACCCGGCGTTCTTGGATGGTTGTCTCCAGGCCATCGGTACTGCTTTGGCCCAGGCCGGTACGAAGAGCACTTATTTGCCCGTGGGGGTAGAAACGGTTCGCGTGCTGCAACCGGGGGTCACACACGGCCATTGTGTGGCGCGACTGCGCCGTCTGCGTAGCCAGGATGCAGTGGCACAAAGCGCCGATCTGCGCATCTATAGCCCAAACGGAATGCTGCTAGCCGAGGTACTCGGTCTCAAATTGATTCGTGCATCACGCGCGGATTTGCAACAATCCGGAAAACCAAATGTCGACGCGTGGCTCTATGCCATGCGCTGGCAGCAAAAGGCCCGCATCGGGCTGCCCGCCCCCTCCGCCGGGCAACCGGGGACCTGGCTGATTTTTGGGGATCAGCACGGGATCGGTGAGCAATTGGCCGATCGCTTGCGTCAGCACGGTCAACGCCCCATCGTCGCCCGACAGGGCGCAACGTGGGACGTTACGGGCCCCGATTGCATTCGAATGCCGGCGCAGGACGATGTGGCCTACGCCGAGTTGGGCCGTTTGCTGACATCCGCGGACCGGCCGCCGCTGCGCGGCGTGATTCACTTGTGGAGTCTTGACCTGCCCAAAGTGGATTCTGAGGTTGAGGACTCCGCCATGCGCCATCAAGAGATGAGTTGCGGCGCCGTGCTGCATTGGGTGCAGGCCCACAGCAACCTCAATGCCGAAACGGCCGCGCGATTATGGCTGGTGACTCGGGGCGGGCAGGCCGCTGGCTCATCCTCGGTCGATCCTGCGCAGGCGACCTTGTGGGGAATGGGCAAGGTGATTGGCCTGGAGGCCCCCCGTCTGCAGTGCGTGCGGTTGGATCTGGATCCGCAACCGTCTGAGCAACTCGTTGTTGATTTGTTTGGCGAGATCTGGGTCCCCGACGAGGAGGATCAGATTGCCTTGCGCCGCGATGGCCGTTATGTGCCCAGGCTCGTGCATTGGCAGGCGCCCGAGGCGGAACAATTAACCGTTCCCGCTGCGTCGTCTTTCCGGCTCGGCCTGACTCGCTATGGAGCTATCGATAATTTGACGGTCCGACCTGAACCCCGTCGAGCGCCGCAACCGGGCGAAGTGGAAATCGCAGTCCATGCAGCCGGGTTGAATTTTCGAGATGTGATCCGCACGCTGGGTATGTTGCAGACCATGGAAGCGAATCTGGGCATTCATAAAGTGGAGGACGTCACCTTTGGCTTCGAGTGCTCGGGTACCATTGTGGCGGTTGGCGCCGGAGTGGAAGAATGGCGGATCGGTGACGCCGTGATGGCCCTGGCCCTGGGGAGTTTGGGGAGCCATGTGACGGTGTCGAGCGAGTTCGTGGCGCGAAAACCCGCGTCCCTGACGCATGAGGAAGCGGCCACGATTCCGCTGGCCTATCTGACTGCATACTACGGCCTCTGCAAACTCGCCAACATGAAGGCAACCGATCGCGTTTTGATTCATGCCGCAGCGGGCGGAGTCGGCCAGGCAGCGGTGGCATTGGCACGACGGGCCGGCGCGACGATTTTCGGCACGGCCAGCCCCGGCAAGTGGGAATTTCTCCGCTCTGTCGGCGTCGCACACGTGATGAACTCGCGCGATGTGGAATTCGCGCGGCAGGTCGAGGCCACGACAGCGGGGCACGGCGTCGAGATCGTGCTCAATAGCCTGAATGGCGAATTCATACCTTCCAGCCTGTCGGCCTTGGCTACCGGAGGCCGATTCGTGGAAATTGGCAAGCTGGGGATCTGGAGCCCCGACCGAATGGCGGCGGAGCGCCCCGACGCAGCGTATTTTCCCTTCGATTTGGGTGAGGAAGAACAGCGGCAGCCAGGATTGATCGGTGGCATGTTGCGGGAGTTGGCCGCGTTGTTGGAACGCGGCGAGCTACAACCATTGCCGCACGATGTCTTCGATCTCCCGGACGCCGTGCGGGCCTTTCGTTATATGCAACAGGCAAAACATCGCGGCAAGATCGTGATCCGAGTCGTCGCGGATCCGAAGGCGACTGCTGTTACCAAGATTCGCTCCGATGGCACCTATCTGATTACCGGCGGTTTGGGTGCGCTGGGACAGGCGGTGGCCCAGTGGCTGGTGGACCGCGGCGCGCGACACTTGGCACTGGTCTCGCGCAATGCCAAACCGGGGCCGGCAGTCGAAAGACGCATCTCACGCATGCGACAAGATGGCGTGCAAGTTGAACTGTTGGCCTGCGACGTGGCAGTCGCGGCCGAACTCTCGCAAGCTCTCAACCGATTGCCCGAGGAGAAAATGCCACCCTTGCGCGGGATTTTTCACGCGGCGGGCGTTATCAACGACGGTCTGATTGCCCAACAGGATTGGCAACGGTTTCGCCATGTCATGGGGCCAAAGGTCGACGGGAGTTGGAATCTGCATCGACTCACGCGCACACAGCCCCTTGACCTGTTCGTCTGTTTTTCCTCGATGGCGTCACTGCTCGGATCCCCCGGCCAGGCCAACTATGCGGCCGCCAATGCTTACATGGACGGGCTGGCCGAATACCGTCGGGCCTTGGGACTACCGGCCGTCAGCATTCATTGGGGGCCATGGGCGGAAGGTGGGATGGCCGCCGAACAAAGTGTGCAACAACATGCCCGCTGGAACGCGATCGGTTTGAGCTCCATCCCCACGGCTCACGGTTTGGCAGCGCTAGAACACTTGCTGAACCCGCCTGTGCCGCGTGCCGCCGTATTGCCCATCGAATGGGGTAAGTTTCTGCAGCAGTTTCCCAGGGGTAAGACCCCACCCTTGCTTGCCAAGCTGGCCCAGGAACTGCGCACGACTGCGGTCACCCCAGCGGCCCCCACCAGGGCGTCCGAGACATGGCTGCGGTTACAAGAGGCGGCCAGTGGCCAGCGGCCAGTACTATTGGTGGCATTCCTACGCAGCCGAATTGCGAAGATCCTGGGTGTTGCCACCGACGACGTTGCCCCACAACAGCCATTGAGCCAATTGGGCTTGGATTCGCTGATGGCGATCGAGATCAAAAATGAAATCGAAAACCACCTCGGCGTTGATTTACCCATGGACCGGTTTGGGCAGGAGACGACGGTGACCAGTTTGGCCGAGGCGGTGCTGCAACTGCTTCAGCCGAATGGTGACAGCCCCGACGCCGCGCGGCCGACGGCGGGCGCGGGTGAGACGAATGGTCAAGAAGCCGCGGCCTCCGCAGGCACCAGTGGAGCGGCTGCGGATGCTGCTGGAGCGACTCCCTCCGTTGTCGAGGGGGACGGGACGGCTCAGCGGTCGGCGGCTGCTGTTGCCGGCCGTGCCGATGCACCGCAACGCGTGTTCGAGTCGGAGGCCGATATTCCCCCCTGTTGGTATCGCTTTGAACACGCGCCGGAATATCAACAATTGCAACAGCAGATTGGGCGTTTTCAACTCTTGGGGATCGACAATCCGTATTTTGATGTCCATCAACGCGTCACCAATGACACGACCATGATCGATGGACGCGAGTTGGTTAATTTTTCCAGCTACAACTATTTGGGTATGTCCGGCGATGCTGCAGTCGCGCGGGCGTCTAAGGAAGCGATCGATCAATTTGGCACTAGTGTGTCGGCCAGCCGAGTCGTTTCGGGCGAGAAGACGATCCATGGTGAGTTGGAACGAGAGATTGCCAAGTTCCTGGGGGCCGAGGATGCGGTCGTATTCGTCGGGGGCCACTCCACCAACGAAACCACGATTGGCCACTTGATGCAGCCCGGAGACCTGATCCTGCATGATGAGCTGTCCCACAATAGTATCATTCAGGGATGTATTCTATCGGGCGCGCGAAGGCGTCCGTTTCCCCACAACGACTGGCAGGCATTGGATCAGCTACTGACATCCATGCGTTGCAACTTCCGCCGGGCACTGGTTGTGATCGAGGGAGTGTATAGCATGGATGGCGACTTTCCAGATCTGGCTCGCTTTGTAGAGGTCAAGCAACGGCACAAGTCCCTGCTGATGATGGACGAAGCCCATTCGATCGGGACCATGGGCGCCACCGGGCGAGGGCTGGTCGAACATTTCGGATTACGTGCGGCCGATGTCGATATTCTGATGGGGACCATGAGCAAGTCCTTGGGGAGTTGCGGCGGCTATGTCGCGGGAAACCGTGCGCTGGTGCAATACCTTAAGTACACCACGCCCGGTTTTGTCTATAGTGTCGGTTTGCCCCCCTCCAACGCGGCGGCCGCCTTGGCCGCCCTGAGGCTGATCCAACAACAGCCGGAACGCGTCACACGCTGCCGAGAGCGATCCCGCTTGTTTCTCGAGCAGGCCCGTCAAGCGGGCCTGAATACCGGGACGAGCCATGACACGCCCGTGGTGCCCGTCATCATCGGGAACTCCATGCGAGCGCTGCAACTGTCACGCCGGCTCCACCAACAAGGGATCAATGTGCAGCCGATTCTCTATCCGGCCGTGGAAGAAAGTGCCGCCCGATTGCGGTTCTTCATCACATCGTGCCATACCGAGGAGCAAATTATGGCCGCAGTACGAGCCCTGAGTGAGGCGCTCAGCGAACTGGAGCAGGCTGCCGTGTAAGGCCTACCGTCTCTTGTAGCAACTTTCGACCGCCGCTATGCTGAAGTCTACCGATGTGCGGGCGGCTCAGCAGGTCCACGCGTCCATCCAGCCACGGTAACACAGGTCACGGCAGTAAGGGTCACGGCAACAGCGTGGCAACCACGATCACAGCAACCAGGATCACAGGAGTGCAGTCATGTGGCAGCGAATGCTCGTTTTGTGCGCGGGACTGGCGGTAACGGTGTTCGGCGTGTTAGCAGCACGTACGCAGGCGGCTGATGCCGCGACCGCAGCCAAAAAGGCCCCCCCCCCTCGGTTTCACCATGACGTCGCTGGATGGCAAGGATGTGGATCTGGCCCAATACCAAGGCAAGGTCGTCCTAATTGTCAACGTAGCCAGTGAATGCGGGTTGACGCCACAGTACGAGCAGTTGCAGGCGTTGCACAAGAAGTTTTCCGCGTCAGGACTGGCCATCCTGGGATTTCCCTGCAATCAATTCGGCAAGCAGGAACCGGGGACCGAGTCTGAGATCGCCGCGTTCTGCAGCAAGAACTACGGTGTCTCCTTTGACATGTTCTCGAAGGTCGAGGTCAATGGTGATCAGAGCTGTCCGCTGTATCGCTATCTGACCGATCTCGATGTCAAGCCCCAAGGCAAAGGGGATATCAAATGGAACTTCGAGAAGTTTCTCGTGGATCGGCATGGCAATGTCATCGCGCGCTACGCCCCCAAAACTCCCCCCGATGATCCTTCCATCGTGACGACGATTGAAACCGAACTGAAAAAAAAATGACAGCCGAACGTGAGTCAACCGACGATGCCCTTTGATTTCATGGAAAACGAACGGCTTTTTCGTGCGGCGTGGCTCGGTACGGAAATCGTACGACGTAAGAGGCACACACTGTTCACGTTTGGTGATACGAAGTTAGCGTATTATTTGGTGTGTAACGACTCGACACTGCCCGGCGATGAGATGCCGCCGCGCGGCAGTGGGTTGGTGACGATTACCAACGGCTACATCCGCATTCGCCGTCCCCTGATACTCACGCTCCATGACGGTCAGGGGCCGTTCAGCAATTTTGTGGAGCATGATGCTGAGCAGCAGGCGGTCCAATTTTTACTGGCACGCACGGCACAGTTCTCTCATTTGCGAATCGAAAACGAACGTAGTTCGCGCCGGACCGTCACCGATAGTGTGGCGGCCGCAGTCGAGCGATTGAATCGGCAGTTGGACGACGAAGAAGATGAAGATACGGCGATTCTGACCGCCCCGCACCAGCTGGGGGGCGTGGCCCTGCTGCGATACACGGCGGAGAAGGTTTGGGAGAGCGCTCCGTCGAATGTTCAGGAACTCCGGGAACGCGGCTTCTTGCCCGATTGATGACGGCACGTCGCGCCCCCTTCGCTCGCCAATTGGGGAGCGGAACAAGAACCATCGGATACGGCGGCTTCAACTTCAGATCCTTGCTAGGCTCATCACCGTGACTCCGCCATCAACCTATACCATGCAACCCGCTGGTCCACTACAAGGGACGGTTCGACCACCTGGCTCAAAAAGCATCACCAACCGAGCGTTGGTCTGCGCTGCCCTCGCCAGGGGTGTGTCGCAGCTAAACGGTGTGCTCGACAGTGAAGATACGGAGGTCATGATCAAGGGCCTGCGTCGGTTGGGATTCGAGATCCAACATTCTGCACACGATGCGGTGGCAAGCGTCCAAGGGACGGGGGGGAATGTTCCCGTTCATGCCGCAGAACTATTTGTCAATAATAGTGGCACGACCATGCGTTTTCTTACGCCACTGGTGGCCCTGGGCCAGGGTGATTTTCGGTTGGATGGTGTCGCTCGGATGCGAGAACGGCCGATGTTCGACCTGATCGAGGCCCTACGACCGCTGGGGGTAATGGTGGAATCGGTCGCGCACTCGGGTTGTCCTCCTCTGACGGTTCATGCCCGAGGACTCAACGGGGGTGCCACGACGGTGCGGGGAAATGTCTCCAGCCAGTTCTTGAGTGGATTATTAATGGTAGCCCCCTATGCAAAACACGACGTGGAAATCGAGGTCCATGGCCCGCTCGTGTCGCAGCCGTACGTCGAGATGACACGACGTGTCATGCAGGCTTTTGGTGTCGAAGTTCAGCAGCCTGAGGTTGGTCGGTATCGTGTTGCTGCGGGAAGCTCGTATGTGGGCTGCGAATATGCCATTGAGCCGGACGCGTCCGCCGCCAGTTATTTTTGGGGCGCCGCTGCGGTCACCGGTGGAACGGTGCAAGTCCAAGGACTCGGCCGTGACTCGCTCCAAGGCGATGTGCGGTTTTGCGAGTGCCTGCGAGAAATGGGCTGTGAGGTTCATTACTCCGTCGATAGCGTCACCGTGCGCGGCGGTTCCCTGCGCGGTATTAGCGTCGATATGAATGCCATCAGCGATACGGTGCAGACCCTGGCCGCTGTCAGCCTGTTTGCGGCGGGTACGACACGCATCACGGGGGTGGGGCACATCCGCCATAAAGAGACGGATCGCATCGGGGACCTGGCCCGAGAACTGCGAAAACTAGGGGCCCACGTAGAGGAATTCGAGGATGGACTCGCCATCACGCCGGGGACTCTGCGCGGTGCTAAAATCGCCACCTACCAGGATCATCGGATGGCAATGAGTTTGGCCTTGGTCGGCTTGCGAATTCCAGGTGTCATGATTGAGGACCCGGGCTGCACGGCCAAAACCTACCCCAACTTTTTCGCCGATCTGCGTTCCTTGTCGGAGGCGGCTGCACAGCACTAAAAGGGCCACACACTAACTAGCACACTAGGAGTGCGACTGCCGACCGGGTACTTCATGCACGTCGGTCCGTTGGGGCAGGCCCGAGCAGTCCGCCGGTACCGCGCTCGGGTCGGCGGCGAGGATGGGGACGCTGCAATGTTGGCAGCGCACCGAACTACCCAGATATCGCACCTTAACCTGCATCATTCGCCCGCACGCAGTACAGCGCTGCAGAAAATAAACGGAACCTCTCATTGGGTATCTCCATCCACCGTAACATGGCATCAATGCCGAGCGGCCCATTCACCTTGCCGACCGATGGGAGACTATCACAAATGGGGCAGGTCCGGCAAGCGTAATCTAGCGTGTCGCGAAGGAAAGAAAGTCTGCCCCAGTTGACGGTGCTCTGATAGGATGTGAAATACCGGCACCGCCCCCGTTTGGCAACGGCTGGGGGGCGATGGGAGGACCCTGATGCCGTGCGCAGCAGTGAGGGTCCAGGATGCAGGGGGGGAGGTACGACGTGTTGAATCGGGGGTTGACAGCACTGATCATCACGTATTGGGTTGCGTCCATGTTGTGGTTGTCCGTCACCAAGCTGATTCCCGTGTTGCGGCCGGGCGATCGGCCGGTAGCGGGGGGCTGGTCTCAAGGTCCGAACCAACAGCCGCTCAAAGTCCGCTGGCAAGTGCTAATCCAAAATCAGCTGGTGGGAACCGCCGTCAATGAAGTCACCACGCGTGACACGGGAGGCTGGCGGGTTCATAGCACGATCAGTTTTACGAAGTTGCCGATGGACCTGATTGTCTCCGAGTTACTGGGGGGCCTGGCGGCCGTGTTTCAGCCGGCATTGCTGGAGGCACATGGTCTGCCGCTCTCCCTACAGGTGGTAACTCGGATGGACTGCACGGCGACGGGCCAGATGGAGCGATTTCATGCACATGTGAGGGTGGACGACGTTGAGGATGCCGTGTCCCTGCGTGGTGTCATACAGAATGGCAAGTTGCAACTGCTAGTAACGGCCGCCGATCCAGCGGAGGGCGTGGTGGGGCGACGGATCGAGTTGTTTCGGCAGGAGTTGAGCTTGCCTCCCGAGGCCATGTTGGCCGACTCGCTCGCGCCGGCCCCTCGATTGCAAAATCTGCACGTGGGCCAGGAATGGACGTTTCATGCCTATCGCCTGTTTCCGCCGACGCGTCCCCTTCGTCTGATGCGCGGAACGGTCTCGCGCGAGGAGCTTATCCTGTGGGATGGTCAGTTGGAGCCGGTGCGATTGGTGGAGCTATTTGACGAGGAAGGGAGTAGCATTAGCGTGGCGCGTCAGCCCACTTGTCGTTTGTGGGTACGCAAGGATGGCGAGGTGTTGCGACAACAAATGGCGCTAGGGGACTTGCGTTTTGAGTTTGTACGCATGCTCGACTTGCCGGTTGGGCAGGGCGTGGAAACCCAGGACGTGGAGACCGATGTGCCATGATTGAGATGGATTGCGTGTCGCGCGTGTTTGGTCCGACCGTTGCCGTGCGCGATCTTTCGCTACGGGTCGTCCAAGGGGAAATCTTTGCGTTTCTGGGGCCGAATGGTGCCGGCAAGACCACCACGATCAAGATGATGGTAGGGCTCCTGAGTCCCTCGTCTGGAAACATTTGCCTTGGCGGCTTCGATGTGGTCCGACAATCGCGCCAGGCAAAGGCTCGGATGGGATACGTGCCCGACCAGCCTCAGCTGTATGACAAGCTGTCGGGCCGGGAGTTCTTGCAGTTTGTGGCCGATGTGCATGGCCTATCACCTGGCGACCTGCAGGAGAGCCTGGGCCGTTTGATGCGAGTGTTCGACCTGGGGCGCTTCTTAGATCAACTGACGGAGAGCTACTCGCATGGGATGAAGCAACGTCTGGCATTTGCGGCGGCCTTCTTGCATCGTCCCAGCATCGCGATTGTGGATGAACCGATGGTGGGCCTTGACCCACGTAGTGTTCGCCTGGTCAAGGATTTTTTACGTGACCAAGCGGCCGCGGGTACCACCATCTTTATGTCCACGCATACTCTTTCGGTGGCAGAGGAAATGGCTGATCGAATCGGCGTGATCCACCAGGGTCGACTGCTGTTCCTGGGGACGCTCAATGAACTGCGACAGCGGATGTCGCAGAACGATTCGTCGTTGGAGCAGCTGTTTCTGCAGTTGACGGATGGTGACGAAGCGGCTCCGACCCCTGGGGAGTCACCCGCAGGAAAGAGTCGAGAAACGCCATGATCGCCGCCGCATCGAACGAGCGACCGCTGTTGACGCATTCCCAGGAATCCCGACTGTTCTGGGGGCTGCGCCGGCGCATCCTGCACCGCCTGGTCGCGCAAGCCTTGGCCACGGCCCGATTTCGCCTGTTGGTGGTGATCTGTCTCACCGTGCTCTTTTGGGGGAGCATGTTTCTGATTTTTCTGAGTGGATTTCAGGAAATGGTCGCAGCGATTTCTCACGCGACCATGCGTTTTCAGATCGTGCAGACGATCAACAACATCTTCTTTCTTTCGATGCTGGTCATGCTGGCCGTCTCGTCGGCCATTATTCTCTATAGCAACCTGTATCGCAATGACGAGGTCACCTTTCTGTTGACGCAACCGGTCCGACCGCAGCGCATTGTCGTGTATAAATTCGAGGAGGCCGTCTTATTTAGCGGTTGGGGGTTCTTACTGTTGGGCAGCCCGATGCTGATCGCCTACGGTCTGGTTGCTGAATCCCCTTGGTACTATTACGTATTGCTGCTGCCCTTCATGATGGCCTTCGTCGCGATTCCTGCCGCGTGCGGGGCCGTCGTGTGTATGCTGGTCGTACGGTTTCTGCCGGCCGTGCGCGTGCAGACGTTCGTCGTCGTGGCGGGACTGGCCGTGCTATTAGGTCTCTTGCTGGTACGGGCTCTCTGCGGCGAAACGTCATACGAATTGATGACGCCCCAGTGGATTCAGGAGATCCTGCAGCGGCTTCGCTTCGGGGAGCAGCGTTTACTACCCAGTTGGTGGCTGGCAACAGGACTATTGGAGGCTGCGCATCCGCATTCACCGGGGAGTACACCCAGCGGAGTGCCAGCGTGGCATGAGAGCATTGGATTTCTTTCGGTGCTTACCTCGAACGCCCTCCTCTCTTATTTGGCCGTGAGTTGGGTGGGGCGATGGGTGTTTGTGCCCGGCTATAGCCGCTTGTCGCAATTGGAAGTGCCCCAGCGGCGCGGCGGTTCGTCGTGGCTGGATGCCGGGTTGAGGGGCCTGACCCGCTGGCTGCCGCACCCCATGCCCTTGTTGCTGGCCAAGGACATGCGCCTGTTCCGACGGGATCCAGTGCAATGGCTGCAATTCCTGATTTTTTTTGGCCTGCTGGGTTTCTGCTTTCTAAATCTTCGGCGATTCCACTATGGCGATGGCATGACCCAATGGATGACCATGATTGGCTTTTTGCACCTAGCCATGGTGGGGTTGATCCTATCGACCTTCACGACGCGATTTATTTTTCCCATGATTAGTCTGGAAGGTCGGCGTTTTTGGATCTTGGGAACTCTGCCGGTCAGCCGACGAGACATACTCTGGAGCAAATTTCTGTTTGCTTGCATGGTGTCCCTGGTCCCCTGTTCGGTTTTGATCTTGTTAGGGGATTTGGCATGGCAGATTGCCCAGCGAACGCCTTTGTTGGCCGTTGTGCACCAAGTCAGTTGCCTGGTCCTCTGCATCGGCTTGTGTGCCATTGCCGTCGGCTTGGGGGCGTTATTGCCCAATCTGCGCGAAACCTCCCCGTCAAAGATTGCGGCCGGTTTTGGCGGTACGTTGAACCTTGTCCTGAGCGCGATGTACATCCTGGCCACCGTCGGGCTCGTGGCCGTTCCATGTTATGCCGGTTTCGATCGCGCCTGGGAAGACATGAGTCGCCAATGGCCGATCGCCGACGCGCAGTCATTAAGACTCATGTCCGGTCTGCTCGCGAGCTTGATCTTAGGCGCCACCGTGACATACCTCTCCCTGCGGATGGGATTTCGCGCCTTTGAGAAATTGGAAGTTTAACCTAACGAATCCAGCCACATTCCCATGCGACGCGATAGATCCAGGGGTGTGTCCACGGGTTCGACATGGGAACGCTGGCGGAAAAAACCGATGCCGCCAGTAGTATCAGGGCCAAACATCGGCCCCACACGCGTTGTTCGAGGCGTTGCAGGGCAGGGAGCATGCTCAGCAGCCACGGCCCGATGAGCCAAAATGCCCAGCGGAAACCACTACACACGCCGCCATAATTGCGGTCGGCAGTCGGTCTAAGCATGACGTAGAAAGTCAGACAAGCCAATGTCAACAACGTAGTGGCCCAACGCCAACGACGCTCGGTGCGGTCTTGAGTGATCAACAGCACGGTCCCTGCCAGACTGAGTGCCCACATAGGTGTCAACGACAGGATCCCATGATGCCCCAGCAAGACATGAAATCCATAGCGTGCCCTGGATGGTTCCCCGCGGTCCACTCCCGCCAACTTGGATGGGTCGAACCAATAGCTGCCAGGGTAGTCGTACCAACCGCCGACCGTGTGACGCTGCGCGTAGGCGGGTTGCCACGTATCATGTACGACATAGTTCGCTCCGAAATAGGCCCCGATCACTAGGAGTGCCGGGAGTCCGAAGCCAAAGACCGTTCGTAGCGGTTGTTGCCCTGCCAAAAAGCATGCGGTCAAGACCAACAGGCCCAACGCAGGTAACTCAAGGGCCGCCGCAAGCGCAGCGGATAGGCCTGCGATTCCGAATCGCCAAAGTGGCCCGCCCCCCCTTCGCAAGATGCGGTCCGTGGCGTCCATGGCGATTAATGTGCAACATGCCGCCGGAAGGTGATTGTTCAACGTGACCACGAATGTGGTCAAGAAAGTGCCCCAGGTAGCGCCTGCCATCACGAAGATTCGGCTCCAGTCCCCCAAGGTCGCTTCTTCCAGTTTCTTGGCGATCAGAACAAAGACGATCGTAAGCGGCACAAGATTGCACACCACCAGTAGCATTCGGACTGCCAGGAACGGCTGGGTCAGCAAACTGATCCCAGCGACGCGGTGAAGCACCCAGTACGGGGCGGCCACCAGAATCGACATAAACGGCGGCTTGCTGGAGTAATAGTGGGGGACGCCATCTCGGCCTGGGTGGCGCACCTTGTCGATGGTGTTCCAGCCCGGTCGCTGCATGATCTCGTCGATCTCGAACGTGCCGGTATCGACCCAGGCCGCGACAGTGGCCCAGCGGCTGCGGTCGTTGGCACTCAGGAACGGTGACTTGCCGTCTCGCGAAGACACGTTGGCGATGCGTCCCAAGTGCGTGCTAAACGATGCCACGATGAGAATCGCGTAGATCGAATAACGCATCTTGGGCGATATCGTAGCTTGACTAGGATCCATCGGTGGCCTCAATGGTCGATGACTGTGCTCCATCGTCCCCGACGCATTCAGCGATCGAATATGAGCTGATATCCGGTCGCATTAGCGAAGTGAACAATTCCGCCAGCATGCCCATGCCCATGAATTGGGCCCCCAGCAGTAACGACACGAGGGCATAGTAGAACAGGGCTCGTGTATGCAGATGAACATCATCTTCCACCATGCCATTAAGGCGGGAACTGATCCACAACCAAGCGAGGTATACGGAGCCGAGCGTGCCAGCCAGGAATCCGAGTAGTCCCAGCCCGCCCAACACGTGTTGCGGCCGCTGGCCGTATCCCGTCACGTACTTCACACTCACCAGATCCAAAAATCCCTTGACGATGCGTTCCCATCCGTATTTGGATTGACCGTGTTGTCGTGACCGATGTTGGACAACTAATTCTCCGACTCGCCAGCCCCGCGCGGCCGCCAGAACAGGGACGAATCGATGCAGCTCTCCGTACAGTCGTACCTCGCGAAAAATCTCGCCACGGTAGCATTTGAAGCCACAATTGTGGTCGTGCAGCGAGACGCCCGTGGTGCGACTGACCATCCAATTGAAAACGCGTGAGGGGAGCACTTTGTGCCAGGGATCATGCCGTACCTGCTTCCAGCCACTCACAACGTCTAAGTGGTCCATGGCCTCGAGAAATCGCGGAATCTCGCGAGGGTCGTCCTGCAAGTCGGCATCCAACGTCATGACGCAGTCCCCGTTGGATCGGGCAAAACCCGCCTGCAAGGCGGCCGCTTTGCCGAAATTGCGGCGAAAGCGGATGCCTCGCACGCGATGATCCGTGCGCGACAGTTGCTGTATTACTTGCCACGAAGTATCGCTGGAGCCATCATCGACAAAGATCACTTCAGCGACGAGCCCCTCTCGCTCGACCACGGACATGATCTCCCCCAGCAGTATTGCCAAACTACTGGCCTCGTTCAGCACGGGGATCACAATCGATAGCATGCTCGGGGTCATAGCGGAATATCAGCTGGGGGACGCGTTCGTATCGCAGGATACAGGATAGCCGAAATGACAACTTCAGTCACCAGTGTTATGACTCGGTGGACCAGCATCGCAAGAAAGGCGGTAACCTCCCCTAGGTTGGGTGTTAAGAGCCAGTGAACGACGAGATCTCGTGCACCAAAACCCCCCGGAAGCATCGACACGAACCCGGCAACCACCGCCAGGCAATTGGCACTTGTCATATTGCCTAGCGAACGCCAATTCAAGGCCACCTCGGTTCCAGGAATGGCGCACACGGTGGCCCAGAGACTGGCCCCCATGAACAGCCAACCAGCGATTCCCAACAGCCAGCCCTGAATGATCAAGCGAGTGGATAGTCCACGCAACGCGACTTGAACTCCTGATTCGGCTCGATGTACCTGCATCAGCCAAATCACTCGTCGAAAAACGATTGGTATCGAGGGAATGAATGTGACCAGTAGGCACGCCAGGGACAACCATCGTAGCCAGTCTCCCGAGGTTTTGTCCAACAGCAATAGAAGGCCTGCCAGAAACGAGCCGCTCGCCATCATCGTTAACGTCTCGACCAATATGCTGACGGCCGCCAGTGTGCGGTTGACCTCGGCACCCCGCCGCACCAATTCAGTTCGCAACACGAGGACCATGACCTTACCAGGTACGTACTTGCCCAAGTTGCCAATGTAATACGCACGCAACGCGGCGGCGACACTCGGTCGCTGGCCGAAGGCTCGCATTGTAATCCACCAAAAGTAGCCCAGTGGCAGCATACCCACGCCGTATAAGAGGGCGGAGAGTAACAGCCAGCGCCAATCCAAACGCCCCACGTCAAGGGGTTGTTGTGCCCATTGGTCGCTCATCTTCCAGAATGTGCCGACAATGCCCAAGAGCACGATGCCGGCGATCGCCCAACGGGCCATCAGCATCAGACGCGCGGATCGACTTGTTTCCGTCTTCACGGGCACTGGTGGCGAAACTGTCAATTAATAGGACCCCGGTTCCGATTTGGCGTTCGCGTGCCGCAAATTTACGGTAGGCAACGCTCCGTTCGCAACCCCA
>SXGT01347721.1_pt1 | contig 22350 bp, 21 predicted proteins | sample 3176221 | NCBI WGS metagenome assembly SXGT01 (sample SAMN11356862, study PRJNA531348) | freshwater metagenome | isolation source: freshwater sample F1-120 | place: China: Fuxian Lake, Yuxi | collected 2017-12-25
CCAGACGCTGCTGCCGTTCGCTGATCTTGCCCCATTCGGCTGCCGGGTCGGCGCAATGGAGCATGCCAGCCCGAAAAACAAAATCGGCATATGCCGAGAGTGACATCTCCGCATCCTGGGCGGCCGCATGACAGGGCATCTGCGTCCCCACCCAACGCAACTTCTTCTCGGCAGCTCGCTTGAGGAATGTTTCCAAATATCGACGACGTGATTGACTCACCAGGGCCTGCCGCTGCGGATCGGCTTGGGAATTGGCCTTGGTGTTATCCTCCCCCCATAAGCTGATCGACACATCCAAATTCTCCGCCTCGAACTGTGCCACCGGGTTGGCAAACGTTAACTGGGCGTCGTCGCCATGCAGAAGGCGCAGTTCGGCGCACTCGTCGGGGGTCATTTGGACGTACGGATGCCCGCCGGCGGTGAGTACCCGCCGATAGAGTGCCACCAACAGATCGCGGCCAACGGGAGGGCCACTCAAGCGAACCAAGTCGCCCGGACGGACAGCGGTTGAATAACCGACGAGAACATCGGCCAGTTTTTCCAAGCGTGGGTCCATGTCGGTTACCTAGGTTGCTCCGGTTGAAGGTGTACCCAATATAACAGGCCAATGATCGTCTTCGCGTCTCGGATGCGGCCATCCGCAACCATGGCTAGTGCCTCGTCCCGCGTGACCACGAGATTCTCGATGTCCTCTCCCGGTTCACGGCGAGGCGGCCCCGAAGTTAGTTGGGTCGCAACATACAGGTGCATGCGCTCGTCCAGGATTCCCGGTGCTACGAAGAATGACAAGACTGGCTCGATGTGTCCCGCCAAAAAACCGGTTTCCTCTTCCAACTCACGACGTGCCGTAACTTCGGGTGGCTCCGCGGGCTCGCGGGTACCGGCGGGCAGTTCCACCAATCGTTCCCCCACCGCGATGCGCTGGTTGCGTATCAAGCAAAGCCGTTGGTCATCGAGCAGCGGCAGGATCACGACGGATCCAGGATGGCGGACGACGTGGCGTTCCCGTCGGCCGGCTGCCCCACAATCCTCCTGCAGTCGCACCACGCGAAAGCGAGTCCCTTCCCAAACGGTGTCCTCGGATGGTTGCATATCGCCCACCTAATTGGCGCACCTAATTTCCAACGAAACCGGCTCACGCGGCCCGGATTATCGACCGGGCACCGTCCGCCGGCAATAGGACCTCCGCAGGCAGCCGAAGGGGGCCGAGCCATCTCGGTCGGAATGGGCTGCGAGGGACTCATGACCGACCAAAGATTGATTGTTTCGGGCCCCGGTGATATGATGAAATTTAGGGGGCAAGTCAGGCCGACGGGAGTGGCTCCGCTAGGCCTGCAGGAGACGAGCTGGCAATGCATGACCATCGAATTTGGAGCATTGGCATTTTCCGTTGGGGACCCGTACGGGTTCGCTTGCACCTGTTTTTCGTGCTGTTTGCCGCCTTCACCCTCTATTTGGGGTCCCTGGAAGACCAGGGCAAGCCGGGTTCTGGCCATCTCGCCCTAGCCGGTGCAAGCGTCCTGATTCTTCTGGCGGGCGTGCTGGCCCATGAATTGGGGCACTATTTCGCCAGCCGCTTTTATGGTGGCCGCATGGACTGGCTGATCTTAGGCCCCTTTGGTGGCCTCGCACCGCCGCATGTGGTGGGTGATGCGCGAGGCCAATTGGTAGCGACGCTGGCCGGGCCCGCCGTGAATCTGACGTTGGCGTGCTGCTGCCTCATCGCGGAGACCGTCGTCTTAGGCCAAGTACCCAGTGAGTGGCTTGCTCGGCTGAATCCACTCTCCCCTCAGCATCTTGCGGATTCGGCGGGGACGGTCCATGCCTTGAGCTTGATGTCCCTGCTGCAGTTGACCTTTTGGACCCATTGGGTTTTGTTCTTGGTCAATATGATTCCCGCGTTTCCGTTTGACGGCGGCCGTGCGATGCAAACGATTCTGACATCGGCACCGACAAAGCATGGAACACGGCACGCCATGTTCCTGGTTACCGGGACCGCCAAGGTCTGCGCTTTGTTATTGTTGATATCGGCCCTGTTTCAGATGGCTCGTACCAACGAGAGTCCGACCATCATTCCCGTGTGGTTCGCCCTAACATTATTGGCGATGTTCTTGTATTTCGGGGCGCGGGTCGAAGAAGAACAGTTTGTCATCAGCGATGCAGAAACCAATACCCTTGGCTACGACTTCTCGCAAGGTTATACCAGCTTGGAATGGTCCGAAACGGCTGCCACTGCGACGAAGGCAAATCCGCTGACTCGCTGGCTGGAGGAGAATCGTCGCCAACGTGAACAGCGACAGCAGGCCGAGGAAGAGGCAGAAGATCTGCGGGTCGACGATATTTTGGCCCGTCTGCACGAGGTGGGCATGGAAAATCTTCCGCCCGATGAGCGGGCCTTATTGCAACGCGTGAGCGCCCGCTATCGCAGTCGAGAACGTAGCTGATTCACCCGTTTGCGAGCGAGTCTCTGGAAATCGATTGCTGAGCTGCAAGAGCTACCACCAATTAGCAAGCACCAACAGGATCGAGAAGACTTGATCGGCCAGGCTACGGCGCTGGTTTGGCGTGTTGAGCTCGCCTTACCTGATTTCCCAGAATCCTGGGTGGTCGGCTTTCGCGTGCACGGTGCGGCCAGCCTGTTCGTTGGTCAAGATCCCGTCTACCACTTCAACGCGTCCGGTCAATTGCGTCGCGCGTTTGAACAAGGGCGTTTAATCAAGGCGGAAGCGGGCCAACTGATTTCTATGACCCGCCTGCGGACGGCCGAGGCGGTCCAGATGCGTCGAGAGACCTGGGACCCCGACGATTGTCGAGCTTGCCTACACCGTGTAGAACATTACTTAGACAACTTGGGGCGTGCACTCCGCGGATCGGCAATCGGCGTGGTCGCCCAAGTGCCCCAAGATGCCGATCTCCTCGGCCGCGTGGCGGATTGGTTACAATCACTGACACGACCCCTGACGATCGCATCGACGCCCCACGTCGGAGCGGAATAGAAGCTCCCCATTTTCTTCGCGCCGTTGTGGGGACGATTCCCATCGCATCTCGATGGGGAGCTTGAATCGGATCGGGATTCTTTCACGCCTCGGATAGGCATCCGCCAATCGGCAGCCTCACGACCGTGGCGGGCCCCACCGTCGATTGCAACCGTGTCCCCGGCGTCTCGAACCCGCGGCGCACGTAGGCCCAGGCGAGTGGGCCACCAGCCCGGGGCGAATGGACAGCCGATGTAACGCGTCCCACGACGGTGTTGGCGTTCTCCAGCGGCAGGTCTGCGGCTGGCAATTCATCCCCGTCAAAACAGACTCCCACCAGGTGCCAATTGACGTGCCCTCTCGCATCGATGCGCGCTACCGTTTCTTGTCCCAGATAGCATCCCTTCGTGAAGCTGATCGCCCGCGCATCACGTCCGATTTCCTGGGGCAAGTTTTGATCGGTCATATCGCGTCCGTACCAAGGCCATCCCTGCTCGATGCGCAGGACATCCAAAGCCTCGCGTGAGCATTGCACGCCACCCGCGGACGTTACCTGTGCAGCCAGACTCGCGACCGCTTCCCGATCCCCATAGATCACAAACGCCGCGGGGCCGCCCCATGCGACCCGAGCAACAAACGCTCCGACAAACGGCGGCGTCAGCTGCCGATGATCGTAGCAATCGGCCGGCAAGGCACCCACCAGGCGAGTTAAGCAAGTGCCGCTGGCAGCCCCGGCGACCATCCCGATGCCCCACGTCGAGGATCGGTCGATGAACTGCACGTCCTCTCGAATGCAGTACCTATCCAAATGCCCTATCAATCGGCCCGTGTCACCAGGGACGGCCAGCAGGACGAGCCCCTCCTTCGGTCGTAGTACGACCAGATGCCCGACGATCTTTCCCTGCACGTTGGTAATGAAGGCCTCGCATCCCTCCCCTGGATTCAACCGCTTGAGATCTTGAGTACACAGATTGTGCAGAAATGAAACCGCGTCTCGCCCTGCCATTTCGATTCGCACAAAGTCACTTAAATCACAGGATCCCACGCCGTCGGTCAATGCGCGATACTCGTCTGAGGCGTGCGGCATAGCAGGATCGTCCTCGGCAGGCAGGATGTGAGGTTTGTAGGCTTCGTATGGTCTTTCCCAATTCTAGTGTTTGTTAGCGAGGCCTCGAAGGCCCGACGGTATGGATTTTCCGATCCTGCGGCCCCGCGTTTCCAAGCGGACTCGTGGCCTGGTACCCGAATTGCGGCAAGACACGGAGTGGGACGCATGACGTTGCGGATTCTGAGGGCTCACGATCGGAAGATTGGGCATGTACCTCACAACCCGTCCACGGTGGGGAACGAAGTATGGTTCTCAGTGCAAATCCCATTGATAGCGGTGGCGGCAATTGGCCGATAGGTATCGTGAACCAAGCGAGGTTGTTACCAGCTCAGCTGGTCCAGCGACGCAACAAACCCTCCGCATACCCGAACGGGGCGGGGGCGAAACAAGGCTTGGTTTGCCTGTTGTCGATTTGTGTGACTGGGAACAAGGAGCCCTCCCATGAAGAGTCGTGTTCTTGTGTTTTCTTTGTTGGTGGCTGGCCTGATGATTGTGGCTGGTGCTGCCAACGCACAAGCTGGTTGTTGCGAACCCACGTGTGCTGCTCCAGCCGCGTGCTGCGACGCCGCTCCGGCTTGCTGTGATCCGTGCGCTCAGACCTGCTGCAGAGTTGGACTTCTGGACAAGATTCGTGCTCACCTGTGCGCCAAGCGCGCCTGCCGCTCCGCTTGCTGCAACAGCTGCTGCACTCCAGAACCCACCTGCTGTGCGCCAGAGCCCACCTGCTGCGCTCCGGAACCGACTTGCTGTGCAGCTCCCAAGTGCTGCCACAAGCGTTGCAAAGGCGGTTTCCTGAACGGCTTGCGTAAGAAGATGTGTGCCCCGAAGTGCTGCCCAGCCCCCACGTGCTGTGCGCCAGAACCGACCTGCTGCGGCTAACCCTGCAGTAGTCGCCTCTGCCCGCTACAATCGGGCGAGGATCGGCAAACACTGAGATGATCGCGAGGCCACCCTGGGATTTCCCAGGGTGGCCTTTTTTGTTGCGCTATCGTTGTCGCACTGGCCAGACCTCGACGGCTAGGATTCATCATCCTGGCGTAACTTCGCCAAGACGGTGAAATCCTCTAAGGTCGACGTATCACCGCCGGACTCCTTGCCCGCGGCGACGTCTCGCAAAAGGCGTCGCATGATTTTGCCACTGCGTGTCTTGGGTAGCGTGGCCGTGAACCGCACATCGTCGGGTTGAGCCAGGGCGCCGATCTCCTTGCGGACGTGTTGCCGGAGTTCCTCACGCAGCGCTTCCGATGGTTCCGTATTGCGTAGCGTGACAAATACGGCGATGGCCTCACCTTTGATGTCGTGTGGCCGGCCCACGGCCGCCGCCTCGGCCACGGCCGGGTGACTGACCAGAGCGCTTTCAATTTCGATGGTACTCAAGCGATGTCCGGCCACGTTGAGCACATCATCGATGCGTCCCATAATCCAATAGTACCCATCATCATCACAGCGGGCATTGTCACCGGCCAGATAACGGTGTGGCACTTTATCCCAATATTGTTTTTGGTATCGGGCATCGTCGTGCCAGATGCCGCGCAACATGCCCGGCCACGGATGGGTGATCACCAACATGCCACCGTGGTTTTTTGGGACCGAGCGACCGGTCTCATCCACGATATCCGGGAAGACGCCAGGGAGTGGCTTGGTGCAACTACCCGGCTTGGTAGCGATGGCGCCCGGCAAGGGACTCATCATGATTCCTCCGGTTTCCGTTTGCCACCATGTATCGACAATCGGACACCTTTCGCGACCGATCTTACGGTGATACCACATCCAGGCCTCCGGGTTGATGCCCTCCCCCACAGTCCCCAGCAGGCGCAGGCTGGACAAGTCATGTTTGTCGACGTGTTGATCGCCCCATTTGATGAAGGCGCGAATGGCGGTGGGCGCGGTATAGAAGATCGTCACGCGATGGCGTTCGATGATGTCCCAGAAGCGATCTTCTTGGGGATGATTGGGAGCCCCCTCGTAAATCAAGCAGGTTGCCCCGGCGCTCAGAGGTCCATATACCACATAACTGTGCCCGGTAATCCAGCCACAATCGGCCGTGCACCAAAAGATGTCCTCCTCACGGTGATCGAAGACCCATTCAAAGGTCTTCTTAGCAAACAACGTGTAGCCTGCCGTCGTGTGGCGAATCCCTTTGGGTTTCCCCGTGGAGCCGCTGGTATAGAGAATGAACAACGTATTTTCGCTATCGACTGGCTCCGCAGGGCAATCGGCACTCGCGCGAGCCATTCCTTCATGCCACCAGAAATCGCGGCCGGCCTTCATGCCCACCTCGGTTCCCATGCGACGCACCACGAGACACTTCTGCACGCAGGGGGATTTCTCTAGGGCCGCGTCGACAATTTTTTTGAGCGGCAAGGCTTGACCACGACGCCAGCCCGCGTCGGCCGTGATTTGTAATTTGGCTCTTGCGTCTAGGTTGCGATCCGCAATCGCCTCGGCGGAAAAGCCCGCGAAGATCACAGAATGGACCGCGCCAATGCGGGCGCAGGCCAACATGGCAATCACCAATTCTGGAATCATGGGAAGATAGATCGAAACAACATCGCCCGATCCGATACCCAACTCACGGAGCATGTTGGCGGCGCGGCAGACCTCTTGATGTAATTCCTCGTAGGTCAAGGCGCGAATCTCGCCCGGTTCTCCCTCCCAGATCAACGCGGTCTTCCTGCGTCGGTCGCTCGTTAAGTGCGCGTCCAGACAGTTGTAGCTGGCGTTGGTTTTGCCGCCAACGAACCATTGAGCGAAAGGTTCCTGCCATTCAAGGACGGCCTTGGGGGGTTGAAACCAGTGCAGCTCACCGGCCAGTCTGCCCCAAAACGCGATCGGGTCGGCCTTGGATTCGTCCCACATGGCCTGGTAGGCCTCGAGCGAGCCGATGTGGGCGCGGTCCGCGAATTCACGCGAAGGGGGAAAAACCCGCGATTCGTGCATGACCGTATCAATCTGACCATCGGATTCTGACATGAATGGACAACTCCCGCCTGAGTTCGCGACGCATGGTGCCCCAGAAATGGGCCCCAAACCGTGCGATTTTAAGCCCGAGAGGGGGCCGTGTCAACAAACCGGGCTAGTGGCCGGTCGCATCAATCGTACGAATGGAACGGCGGCCTGGCCGGCACCCACGGAGATTCAGGAGAAAGTTCGCCGGGGTCCCCAAATAAATTAAAGCCACCAATTTGACAGCTGGCGACTGTGACATAGGTTTTGGATGACGGGCAAGCATGTCGTCGGCGAGGCGACGGAGCCGGGCGAGTGCCACTCGGGATTAATGCCGAATGGATCCCTCGCTTGGCGAATGTCCGGGGTAATTGTTGTTGTTTCACGCTACTTTTTTTCTTGCCTAGGCCGCTTCGCGAACCCCCTTGGGGACCAGCGAAACCTGGGCGCCGGGAGGACCTCCATGCAACGTTTCCTGAAGAATGTGAAGAGCTTTTTGAAGTCCGAGGACGGCCCGACAGCGGTGGAATACGCCGTGATGTTGGCCCTGATCATCGTGGTCTGCTTGGGTGCAGTCACGACGATCGGAACGAACGCCAATTCGACGTTCGATACGGTTGGCCAGAAGTTGTCGGCGGCCTCTCCGTAGTCTCGCAGACTCACGGCCCGGGCAGGCAACTGGCCTAGCGCGGGGAATGAAGAAAAATTCATCAGGCCCCTCGGTATCGGCTCGATACCGAGGGGTATTTTCCTAGGATCGCTAGACGCTGTTTGGCGCGGCACACGGAGCGTGCGTTTGAAGTAGAACGGGGATGGCGGTCGTACTCGGTTGGGGGGGATGAACATTATGGAAAACATAACTTCGGCGCTCGCCGAAAATTGGCACGTTTGGTTGGTGACCGTCGTGTTGATTATCGCCGCGGTCATCGACGGCATTCAACTCAAGGTTCCGAATTGGTTGACGTTCCCGATGATTCTGTCGGGCTGGATCTTCAGTTTTTGCTGGATGGGCTGGCCCGGACTGGGCTGGAGCCTGTTGGGGACTGGAGTGGGGCTCGCCCTGCTGCTGCCTCCCTATGCCGTGGGTGGCATGGGGGCTGGAGACGTGAAGCTGCTGGCAGGCGTGGGAGCGTGGATCCATGCGACACATACATTCTACGCCTTTGGCGTTTCCGCGGTCGTGGGTGGCCTGATCGCCCTCTTGATGGTTGCCTACCGGCGGGGCTGGCAAAAGCACTCCGACCAGTTCTTTTCTATTCTCAATGAGATCATGACGATTCGCGATCCGGAGGCCCTTTCGGAGATCGCGGCAAGGCGAAAGAGTTCCATGTTCCTGCTTCCCTATGGAATTCCCATTGCCATCGGCACGATCGCCTACTTCGTGTGGGAGGGCATGCTGCTGTAGTGGAGAGTACTTTCAGCGTTTTGCTGTAACTTAGCCCCCATCAGGTGAACCCATGACAACGCATACGCAAGATTTCGCTTTAGCCCCCAATCTACGACGGGCGAATGCGTTCGGCAAGCCGTTGGGATCCAAACCACGCACGGACCGCCGGGGAGCCGCGGTCGTCGAGTTTGCCGTGGTGGCACCGATCTTCCTGCTGCTGGTCTTGGGAATGATTGAGTTTGGACGAGTGCTGATGGTGCAACAAATGCTCATCAATGCCTCCCGTGAAGGGGCCCGCGTCGCAGTGCTGGACGGGGCGACCACGGGGGACGTCGAATCAACCGTTGACGATTATCTGGATGGATCGAGTATTTCCGCCGCTAATGTAACGGTTACGCCCGATCCACCCAGCAATGCCGGTTTCGGCGATCCTGTCACGGTTAGGGTCACCCTGCCATTTGATCAAGTTTCCTGGCTGCCATCGCCAATGTACTTATCTGGATACATGATCACGGCTGAGTCCGTGATGCGACGTGAAACGGTTCAGTAACACCTTGCTAGCGCTGGGGTTGAACCATCTTCACGTGGACGCAATGGCGTGACGAACCCGAGATGGGGCAGAACTCAACGGCTGAAACGAGGTGACGGCGATGCGACCCAAATCCATGATGTTGATCGTGATCGCGTTGGGCTGCGGCCTCATCGCCTCGATCGGGATCAGCCAGGTGATCGATCGGAAGAACACAGGGCCAGCTCCCGGTGAAACGGAGGCCATTTTCGTTGCCCTTCGTGATATCGGCATCGGCGAAAAGCTGAACGCCCAGATGCTCAAGCTGGAAGAATGGCCCAAAGACAAGACTCCCGAGGGCTCAGTAAAGAAACTCGAAGATCTGGATGGAAACTATTCCACCCAACCCCTTTATGCCGGTGAGCCGATCCTGTATCGCAAGGTGACCGACAATATTCAGGGCCCGACCTGGAAGATCCCGAAGGGTTATCGGGTCATGCCGGTAAAAGTGGCCGTCGACTCGGTTTCCGGTGGGCTGATTCTGCCCGGCGATAAGGTCGATATCTTGGTCTACCTGAAGAGTGGTAGTGGCATCTCAGCCTCGTCCGCTCAGACGATCCTGACTGAAGTAACCGTATTCGCCGTCAACGACCAAATCAATCGCGAGTCCGATTCGGAGGGGGGTACCATTCAGGCCAAGACCGTGTCGGTTCTGGTCAAGCCCGATCAGGCTGAAAAGCTGATGCTCGCCGCCGAAATGGGACGCTTACGACTGTCGCTGCGTCGCGCCGACGACGAAGGCGACGTGGATACCCACGGCGCTCGAGTGGCCGACCTCGGGACGCAAGACGATGGTGCTTGGGGCCCTAGCCGCGAAGGGAGCACCGCGAAGGCAGCTGGAGCTGGGGCCAGCATGCTGGACTTCCTGCGTGGACAAGGGCCAACCGCGGCCTCCGCCGCGCCGCCTGGCGATCCCTTGTCCGGCGCGCCCACCGGTGACGCCTTTGTGATGCAAGTCTTCAGCCCGGACGGTGTGTCGCAGTACCACTGGGACGACAAGGTCGGCCTGCCTCGCGAATTGACGGGCGCCGAATCCGGAACCCTGGCGCCGATCACGAATGGCGCTACCTCGCCGGCTGCCGATTCGGATTCCACACCCCCACCCAGCCTCTCACCCCCCAGCGGCGATGCGCCGGCCGGGAACAGTGGCAGCGACAGTGCAACCGATGGTGACAGCAGCGATAGCCCCAACGCAGGAGCTGCCTAACCCTCACATTCCCAACGCGACCGTGAAGATCGTGCCCCACGCGGCCGGTTTCCCCTGAACGGAGCCGCCTTGTCTGGGCGAATAGAAGAATCAAGGACGACGATTAACGTCTTTTTGCTTTGAGCAAGGATGCCAATATGGACGCGAAGCTTTCCGTATCAGGTCTAGTGCTACGTCTCTTTCTGAGTTGCTCGACGTTGGTCAGCTGCACACAGCTGGCGTCGGCTCAGGCAACGGACCCAGCCGGAATCCAATTCCGGGTGCAGGGCCCATCACAGAAGATGGAGATGATCGTCAATTCCAGTCGGATCCTCACCATGGACAAGGAGATTCCTCGGGCCATGGTCAACAATACGGAGTTGGTGCGGGTGGTCCCGCTCTCTCCGAACCAGGTGCAAATCTCTGCGGCGAAACCGGGCGTTACCACGGTGACGTTGTGGGATGAAGACGGCCAGGTCTACTCCGTGGATGTCGTGATCTTCGGCGACGCCCGTGAATTGGAGATGCTCCTGCAATCGGAGTTCCCGCACGCGGCGTTAAAAGTCCGACCGCTGGCATCCAGCGTTGTGATCAGCGGGTATGTGGACCGACCCGACGTGGTGGGCCAAATCGTCACGATGGCCCAGGACTACTACCCCAAGGTCATCAATAACATTCAGGTCGGTGGCGTCCAGCAGGTGGCCCTGCACACGAAGGTCATGGAAGTGTCGCGTACCAAGCTTCGCGCAGCCGGCTTCGATTGGGCCAACTTCAATGGCGACGACTTTGTCGTCCAAAATGCCGGTGGCCTGATTCGCAGCTTCTCAGGATCGGCCCAGTCGGTAACCTCCGGCCCGGACGCCAATGTCGTGTTCGGCGTCCTGACGGACTCCAACGCCTTCTTCGGAGTAATTGAGGCGTTGCGGCGGGATCAATTGGTGAAGGTGCTGTCGGAGCCCACGTTGGTGACGGTTAGTGGTCGTCCGGCCGCGTTCAACTCCGGCGGCGAGTTCCCCATCATTGTGTCCGCCGGTTTGGGAACTATATCAACCGAGTTCAAGGAATTCGGTACACGCGTCGATTTCGTGCCAATCGTACTCGGCAACGGCAATATTCGTTTGGAAGTGCGCCCCGAAATCAGTGAGGTGGACAGCTCACGATCGGTCACGGCCAACGGTGTGGTCATTCCCGGTCTGCGCACCCGCTGGATCGACACCGCGACGGAAATGCGTGCGGGACAGACGATGGCTCTGGGTGGACTGATTCAAACAAAGCTCGAGTCCCAGAATCGCAGTGTGCCATGGTTGGGGGATATCCCCTTCCTCGGTAATGCGTTTCGCCACGTTCGTGAGGACATGAATGAGATCGAGCTATTGATCGTTGTGCGGCCGGAGTTGGTCGACCCGTTGAATCCGGACGAGGTGCCTTGTGTGGGCCCAGGTCAATCGACACAGTCTCCCCACGATGTGGACCTTTACTTCCGCGGACACCTGGAAGTCCCCAACTGCTGCCCGGATCCCTCGGGTGGCAACGGATGCCACACCAACGCCTGGTCCAAGAACTGCGGTGGGGCAGCCTGTGCTGGAGGGGCACCGGCCATGGGTACGGGAATGCCCGAGGGAACCATGATGGGACCCAACGGCGAGCTGCCCTCGCCAGCGCCACTGCCGAACGCCGGGGCTCAGATCGGCCCCTATGGATCGCAACCCGTCGTGTCGGGGGGCACCTCGCAGGCTTTCACGGCGCTGCAGACCGCACGGGCACCAGCTCCCACGGCCTACAATCGATATAGTCCGAGCGGTGCGTCGATTCCGACCACGCAGCGTAGTGCGGCCGACCGGAGTTTCGTACCGGAGATGATCGGCCCCACTGGCTACGACAACCTGAATAACTAGATAATTTCTCCAACCGCTGTGGCGACTTCCATTGCAAAGCCGATGGCCATAGCGGTTGGAGACCGCGCGGACGGGGCGGTGGCAGTAGCGAGCCAACGTCCGCTCCTCGGTCGCTTACCAACCTAGAGTTACACAAATGCGGCGGGACGTTCTCGCGCACCTTTGGCTCCGGCCTCGACTGGTTGAAAGTATCCATGGGCAGCGTGCTGCGGTTGGCAATTGTCGATCCGAACGACGGCTCACGTGAGGTGCTGAAAAAACTGCTCCTGGGCATGGAATCCATTTGGCTCGAGGCCGAATGTTCTCGCTATGAGTTTTTTCCGGACGTCGTGCAGCAAACTGAGCCGGATGTGGGGATCGTCGCCCTCGACAATCAACCGCAGAAGGGCCTGGACCTGATTCAGCGGCTATCGCAGGAATCGCCTGCCTGCAGCGTGCTGGTGCTGAGTAGTGTCTCGGACGGACAGCTGATTCTCAGTGCGATGAGGGCCGGGGCAAAGGAGTTCTTGCCCGCCCCCTTCAAGGCGGAAGATGTTGCCAGCGCGTTGGACCGGATTGACCGGCAGCGAATTGGTGGGCGGATCGGCAAGTCCCGCACTTGTAGCATTTTCGCGATTGCGGGTGCCAGCGGTGGAGTGGGCACAACCAGTCTGGCCGTGAATTTGGGATGCGCTCTGGCCAGCAACCCCGACAATTCGGTGGTACTCATCGACCTCGATCTGTCCTTGGGTGATGCCGACGTGTTTCTGGACGCCATTCCGGACTACACGCTTTCGGATGTGGCGCAGAATATCAAACGTCTCGATTTCACCTTGTTAAAACGGTCCCTGACCAAACACGCCTCCGGCCTTTATCTGCTGCCGCGCCCCGTGCAATTGCAAGACATGGGGCTGATCACACCCGATGATCTGCGCCGGGTCTTCGGACTGCTGAAGGCTTCTTTCTCCCATTTGGTCGTGGACCTGTCCAAGCGATACAGCGAATTGGATTTGCTGGCGGCCGAAGAAGCGACCCAGGTGCTGCTGGTGACTCAACTCGATTTACCCTGCCTGCGCAATGTCGTGCGTTTGATGAGTTCGTTTGAGGAACTCGAGGGTTTGAAGGACAAGATACGCATTGTCGTCAATCGCGTTGGTTTGGATTCAGGCCAGATCAGTTTGAAGAAGGCCCAAGAAACCATCGGTGCCGAGGTGTTCTGGCAAGTCCCCAACGACTACCGCCTGATGGTAGAGGTCCGCAACAATGGCGTTCCTCTTGTGACCCAGGCGCCCCGGTCCGCGATCACACAGTCCATTGTCAGCTTGGCGCGTGCCCTCGATGGCACGGTTCTCGAGGAACAACCCGGAGATAAGAGCGGTCTGGGACGCTGGCTGAGCTTCCTACCGAAAAAGGCGAAATCGGACCCCCCGCGCGAAAAGCAGCCCACCTAGAGCGAGTGGCGCGGGCTTCCACCCTGCAACGGTCAGCCGAGCATTACCGCTGGCACCGCCTGACCGTTACCACCCCCGGGGAACGCCTTTAGGTTCTGCGTCTGCGCACGCGAGTGGGGTCGATTCCCACCGTCACCCGAAGCGTCAGCGAGGGAAGATAAAAACCGTCGGCGAGCGAAATCGCGAAATTCACATCCGTCAGCACCAACCTTGGGCAACGCATGTGCCAAGTTTGGCGCTGTACGGCCTTGGCCGGCCGGTTGCGACGCCACATTTGGCTTAGACCGCACACGCGGTCTAAGCCTCACAATGCTCGCTCACCCGTCCGATTCTACCCAACCTGTGTTGTTTTCCCAACCACTTGGACCCGAAACGTAGGCTATGTTTTCCTGGAAGTAATGCGCGGCGTGAGATCACCCCACCGAATTGCGTAGCGTACCGATCAGAGGACGAGCTGAGACCACGGGCCGCTGTGAGCCGCGCGGTACAGGTCATGGAGCTAGAGGAGAGACGCGGGACATGAAAGCCACATCGCCACGCTCGAAGGTCGAAACGTCGAAGTCCGACGAGTTTGACAGTCTGAAGCGACGGATCCACAACAAACTCGTGGACAAGCTGGATCTCACGCGAGTTGGCGAACTCGAAGGAGACGTGCTGCAGCGCGAGATTCGCCGCGTCATCGAGCATCTGTGCGACCAAGAAGACACTCTGCTCAATCGCAATGAACGCGAGCGGCTGATCGACGAAGTACTCGATGAAACATTCGGCTTCGGGCCTCTGGAATTGTTGTTGAAGGACAGTGCTGTTTGCGACATCCTCATCAACGGCCCTAAGCACATCTACGTGGAACGCCGGGGCAAGATGGAGCGGACCAATGTCGAGTTCCGCGACAATGCGCACCTGATGCAGATCATCGATCGGATCGTGTCGAAGGTCGGCCGACGTGTGGACGAAACATCACCGATGGTCGACGCGCGTCTCCCAGATGGCTCGCGCGTGAACGCCATCATCCCTCCCTTGGCCTTGGATGGAGCCGCCGTCTCGATTCGGCGATTCGGCGCCAACCCGCTAAAACTGGAAGATCTCCTCAATTACAAGGCTTTCACTCCCGAGATGGTCATGTTGCTCGAAGGGGCCATTAAGGCCCGCTTGAATATGATCATCTCCGGGGGTACCGGCTCCGGCAAGACGACACTCTTGAATACACTGTCCAGCTTCATTTCCAATGCGGACCGCATCATCACCATCGAGGATGCGGCGGAACTCCAGCTGCAGCAAGACCACGTCGTGCGATTGGAGACGCGTCCCCCCAACATCGAGGGTCGTGGTGGCATCACCGCCACGGATCTGGTTCGCAATGCACTGCGTATGCGTCCCGAACGTATCATCATCGGTGAGTGCCGCGGTCCGGAAACACTCGATATGTTGCAGGCCATGAACACAGGCCACGAAGGATCCATGACTACGATCCACTCCAATACGCCGCGGGATGGTATCGCGCGTATGGAAACTATGATTATGATGGCCGGCTTTGATCTGCCGATTAAGGCCATGCGCCAGCAGATTGCCAGTGCTGTGGATATAATCATCCAGGCCAGCCGTCTGCAAGGCGGCAAGCGTCGCGTGACCCATATCACCGAGGTGGTGGGTATGGAACAGGATACCGTGGTGATGCAGGATATTTACCTGTATCAACAAGATGGCATTGACGAAAACGGCGACGCGCGGGGAAGTTTTGTGTCCACCGGCGTGCGGCCGAATTTCATGGATCGCTTGGAGTCTGCGGGCGTGCGCCTCCCAGCAAGCGCCTTCCGGCAGCGCGTTATGTTGCGAGATTAAGCGGGTAAAAAGGGTCCGCGGAAACCCCGCCGAGGGGCTTACGCTGGGGAGAGGCCAACGTCATGTTCTCGATCGTCATTATCATCGCGGCATTTGTCGGAGTTGCCGCCCTCGTGCTGGGCGTGGGAACTATGTTTCGCGGACCGGCCGACGAAGCAGTCGAAGATCGTTTGGATGTGCTGGCCGGGAACGCCCTGCCCGCCCACCGGGGCTCGCACTCGAACGACGATCCCGGACTGTTGTCCAGTCCCCTGGATGATATGCCCGACATGTTGGAGCAGATGTTCTCTCGCGTGACCAACGTGAGGCTGCTGCTCGATCAGGCCGATGTCAACATGGCTCCCACCACGTTCCTGACGATCGTCTTGGGACTGGCGGGTGCCGGCTTGGCCGTGGGCATGGTCACCCGGCTCCCGTTCTACGTCATCCCCTTTATTGCTCTCACCTTGGCCGCCATTCCGATCGCAGCCGTCTGCTTCAAGCGAAGCGCTCGTTTCAAGAAATTCTCCAAGCAACTCCCCGAGGCGCTGGAGTTGGTGGCACGAGCGCTGCGAGCCGGACACAGCTTGGGTTCCGGTTTTCAATTGGTCGGCAAGGAAATGGCCGATCCCATTGGCACCGAATTCAACCGTATCTTCGAAGAACAAAACCTCGGGATCACGCTGGAACGCGCCCTGGACGAAATGACGAACCGCATCCCCAACTTGGATTTGCGATTCTTTTCCACAGCCGTGATCCTGCAGCGTCAGACGGGGGGTGATTTGGCGGAGATTCTCGACAAAATCGGGCATCTCGTCCGCGAGCGTTTCAAGTTGTATGGCCAGATTCAGGCGCTCACCGGGGAAGGTCGTCTCTCCGGCGTCGTGCTGTTGGCCCTGCCCCCCGTCCTGTTCTTGGTCATGATGAGACTGAACTACAACTATGCCGTGGTGCTGTTTGATGATCCCATGGGACGGCAAATGCTCGTCGGGGCCGTACTTCTACAGCTCCTCGGGGCGTTGGTCATTCGAAAAATCGTGAATATCAAGGTATAAGCGAGCAACGCCGTGCAAGCCATCTTCAGCTGGACCACCGTGATTCCCGTTACCGTCTTCATCGCCATCGCCTCGGGCGTGTGGTGGTTGATCGGCTTGACCTCCGCCGACAACCAACGGACCAGCGACCGATTGGATGAATTGAAGGACCCCTTCTCGCGGCGCCGCGAACGGGATGAGAAAGGGGCCAGAGCCGGGGACGCCGTCACCAAGATGCTGGAGAAGGCCTCACCCGCCCTGTCCCGGCCCCTACAGCCTAAATCGGAATCGGAAGTTGGCAAACTAAAGCTGAGACTCTCCTACGCCGGCTTTCGCAGTGAGGCCGCCCCCGGGATCTTTCTGGGAACGAAGTTCGTTGCCCTCGTGATCGGTTTATTCTTCAGCGGGGCCACGATGTTGCTGGTAACCGGCTTCACCCGCGATGCAATCATCCGCGTCGTCCTCAGCACGGGAGGTATGTTCTACTTTCCGGACGCCATCGTCTGGTTCCTGGCACGACGCCGCAAGGACGCCATCTTCCGCAGCCTTCCCGATACACTCGACCTGATGGTCGTTTGCGTCGAAGCCGGACTCGGTCTGGATCAAGCCATGCGCAAAGTGGCCGACGAAATGAAGAAATCCTATCGCGTCATCTGCGATGAAATGTCTCGCTGCAATATGCAACTACAAATGGGCAAGGCCCGCGCCGAAGTGCTACATGATCTCGGTGCGCGTACCGGCGTCGACGACTTACGATCCTTGGCTTCGATTCTCATTCAAGCCGAGAAGTTCGGCTCCAGCGTCGGGCAGGCCCTGCGCGTACAAAGCGAATCGATGCGCGTCCGCCGCCGACAGTTGGCCGAAGAAAAAGCCGCCAAAACCGCCGTGCAATTGATCTTTCCCCTCGTTCTGTTCATCTTCCCCGGCATCTTCGTCGTCCTCGTAGGTCCCGCCGCCATCACCATGGTCCGCGAAATGTTCCCCCGCATGGCCGGTAACGGCTAAGAGCCGTGCCAACCACCAAAGTGCCACCCCAGGTTGAATTTGCGGCCTAGGCAATCTAGGGTGCCTGGCAATTTTCTGCCGCAGGCGGTGCGGCACCACGGCCGATGACTTCGACTAGGAGTCTGCCCCGGCCGCGTGTGCTGGGCTAGCAACCCCAACGTTATGGAGAACGTCACATGCGCTGGACTGCCCCCCTCTGGGTCCTGCTCTGCCTGGTTGGCCTCAGCTGGCCCACATCAGCGATCGCTCAACAACCCGAACCGAGTTTCTGGCACCGCATGAAACTCGATTGGAAACGACGTAACGCCTGGCCGGAACCGTTCATCTACGCCGATCGGTGCAACACCTGGGCCCCGTTCGGACTCATGGCCGAAAAAGGCTGGCACAGCCAAAACACGCTCGGACACCACCACTTCGATTTCAACTCCCAACAGTTGACGGAAGCCGGTCGGCTGAAGCTGGAATGGATCCTTACGCAAAATCCGCCCGATCGACGCACCGTCTTCGTGGTGCGTGGCAATAACGATGAAATGACGTCCGTTCGCCGTGACTCCGTGCAGCAACAAACGGCCCAACTGGTCACCACTGGAATGCTGCCCGACATCCGCGAGGCCGATCTTCAGCCCCGCGCCTGGTCCGCTGCGGAAATCGACGCCATTGGTCGCAAGGCCTACTCGACAATGCCCGAGCCCCGCCTGCCGGCCCGCCAAGCTACCACCTCCGGCGGCTCATGATCATAAGCTCGTTTGCCTGTTGATCCAACAGCGGCGAAACGCTTCCGAGGCGTTTCGCCGCTGATCTTTTCTGCATGCAGAAGTGCCGCTCAACACGGTGTCCTCGCCAGCGGAACCCATGTCACTGGCAGCATTCAATCGGCATACTGCCGAAAGACCCTATATTCCCTAGTTCCCGTATAGATCGGATAACGGAACGGTCGATGTAGCCATAGGGCTGGGGACACGATCGGGGTTGAATGCGTGGCGGCCCACCCCACGACTATTCAGGGAGGACACGGCGGTGAGTATTCAACGACTTTTTGGGATGCGCCGCGATACCAGCGTCAACTACCGTCCGGCCGTATCGGCCGCGCTGCTGATCGCGCTTTTGGCACCGACGGCGGAGGGAGCCTGGAATGACTTTCTCAAACCCAAATCCCGTGCCACGGGCGGTGGCTCGTCGACGGTAACTGCGGCCGCGCCCAGCGCTCCCAAGAGGTCATTCTTTTCACGCAAGCCCAAGAACAACACGTGGACTCCCCCTGCCTCCTCGACACCTGTGGTTGGTACCGCCAAAAAGTCGTGGACGGGCAACGTGGGATCCGCGTTCAAAAATGCCGCCAAAGCCGTTACTCCCAAGCCCAAGTTGCAGGATACGGACGATCCTACGACCTTGGCCAGCAAGATGAAGCCATTTTCTGCCGAAACCCATGCCGCCTACGCTCGGCTCAGCGAAACCAACGGCGACTTAACGCAGGCCGAACGGCACTATCAGGAAGCGTTGAAGCTCGACAGCCGTTGCACGGCCGCCATGCTGGGAATTGCCAGACTGAATCATCGACAGGGCAAGCTGGATGCAGCCGCCGAAGGCTACCGCCAAGTAGCTCAGCTGACTCCAGACGATCCGGTGCCCCTCAATGAATTAGGGCTGTGCTATTCTCAGATGGGGCAATCGGATCAATCCGTTGCTGCCTTACAAGCAGCCGTGCAGCGGAAGCCGGACAGCCTGCTCTACCGCAACAATTTGGCCTCCGTATTGGTCGACGCAAAGCGTCCCGAAGAAGCGGTGGAGCAGTTGCGATCCACTCATGGCGAAGCGAAGGCCCGTTACAACGTCGCCGTACTGCTGTATCGTCGCGGTGAGAATCAGGCGGCAGAGCAATACTTCGCCCAGGCGGCCCAGATCGATCCTAATCTGACTGCGGCTCGTGAGATGGCCGAAAAAGTTCAGGGATCGGCTGCTTCCGTGGCGATGCGCGCCAATGCGGCGGTTTCTGGATTCGGCAACGCGTACCAAAACGCCAACAACTCGCTGCAACAAGCGGCCAATTCGCTGCAACAGGCCCAAGAGGTCTATTTGCCGTCGGTTCCCCCAACCGCAGCCGCGCCGGGCCCGCCGTCGTTTGATCCCAATTTGCCTCCCGCCCCACAGGCCCCACCCGTGGACGCGGGGCCACGGCGCGTCGGTCCGTTTGGGTACGCGCCGCAGCCCGCCACGTCGCCGACCGTGACGGGTCCCTCTCGGCCGTTGAACTACCCGGCAGAGTCCACACCGCGCACTCCGTCCACCTCGCGCCTGCCTGAAGCACGTTAGGCGCTGCCAATGCGAGCGCCGCCGGCCCAAATGACAAAATCCGCACAGGGTGAAATCGCCCCTGGCGGTACCTCTCCGAATACGCCAAATTCCGGCGATTTGGGCGTGAAAAGTCCTGATTTCCCGACCTGACTGACTATACTGGAGATAGAGTCAGTGCTTGGCGGCTGCCCGGGCGCACCGGGTGGTGGAACGGCGGGAGAGGACCGGTTATGCGTGCGTTGGTTACGACAAATGCCTGTCCCGCGATCCGTAGGGGCCAAGCATACCTGCTGCGCGCAGTGGTCTTGTGGGGTGTGGGACTCTTGACCGCTGCCCGCCCCCAGTCGCTGCCGGCGGCCGAAGCCTCGTTCGCGCCTCGCGAGCTGGCCCCCGGCGTGCTGACGGTGGTCCCTGCCCAACCTCAAGACGGCGAAACGGTGAGTGGGCCGCGGCCTCTGTTTGAGATTGCTCGCGGCTGGGACGACTTGGCCTGGCAGCCAACATTTTCTCCTGAGAGCCAGACTCTCAAGTCGCTCGCCGAATTGGCGACATTCCGTCGACCCATCTGGCAACTGGAGTTCTCCTACAAACCCATGCGCACGGTCGCCGTACAGCTCAGGGATCCGCTGACAGGGGAAACGAAACCAACCCTCGTTTGGTACCTGGTGTATAAGGTACGAAACACCGGGCAACAACTCCGTCCCGTGGGCAAGCCCGACGATTGGGGTCACGCCACGTTTCAGACTGAGCACGTGCAGCACGGAATTCGATTTTTTCCGCAGTTCGTACTGCAATCGCTGGATTTTCAGCAGTCGTATCGAGACCAGATATTGCCTGCGGCCGTGGCGCAGATTCAACAGGCGGAGGACCGCAACACCCGCCTGCTGGATTCCGTCGAAATCAGCAAGACCAATTTGCCGGTCAGCCGTGACGACGCCGATCACAGCGTGTGGGGTGTGGCCACTTGGGCTCAAGTGGATCCGCGCACGGACTTCTTGACGGTGCAAATTCAAGGCCTCAGCAATGCCTACGAGTGGGATGATCCGGCCAAACCCGCGCGCGACGGACAGGCATGGGCGCCCGGTCGCTCTTTTCGATACAAGACCCTGCAGTTGAATTTCTGGCGGCCGGGCGACACGGCGCGGCAGGAGCAAGACAAGGTGCGCAATGGCGTACCATTCGTTGAAGCCTCGGCGGAACAACAACGTCTGCACGCTCTCTACGGTGTCAGTAGTCACGGCGACTACCTTTGGAAGTTCTTAGCTTGGCCACCGCAGCCCGTGGCCATGACCAAGGCCGCAGCCCCCAAACGCTAGTGGACCAGCGCTTTCATCGCTAGCAACCGCTGTGAAAATGCAACGGTTGGCGCGATTTTCTCGATTCGGCTGATTCTTTCGCCGATAACTGGTTTGGAAGCCATTCCATTCCCCGTATCGCATAAGGTTCACGAATCATGAAATATCGGGCGCTCGTCGGCAATTCGTGGCGTTTCCTGCCAGTGTTGGTCATTACCACGTCAGCCCTGATTTTCGGCTTACCCCGTGGCGCGACGGCCTTCTGCGGGAGCTGCGGCGACTCCGGCGGCTGCAGTGGCGGCATGTGCTTTTCCGACTGCGGCGCCTGCCCAGTTGACTCTGGTTGCGGCGGCTCGTGTGGATCCGGCAATCCGTGCGATTCGTGTGCCCCTTATGCCAATTCTCGTTACTATTACCGACCCGGACGATTCGTGTTTCGCGTACTACGAGGTATCGGCCGGGTGCTGACCTGCGGGTCAGGATGCGGCGGCCTGTATGTGGACGAATGGTACAGTGATCCGCCCGATTGTTACGATCCTTGCTTCGATGGTGGTCGCCAATGCGGCGGTTTTGGCCATCGCGGTTTCCCCATGTTTGGCCCCCGATTCTGGCGCTGTCGACAACGTTGCGGCGGAAATTGGGATGGCGGCTACGACAGCTGCGGCGACTGTGGCAGCTGCGGCGACTGTGGCAGCTGCGGCGGTGGCGAGGTCATCTACGGTGGCGGGTACATTCCCAGTGGCGGCGTTTCCACGGGGGGTTGCGCAAGCGGACAGTGCGGCCAGTCGGCTACTAACTCCATCCGCATGGGCCGCATGCGTCCCGATGTCGCACAGGGCTTGGCCTCCGTGCCACGTCCTGGCGAGTTGCTGCGAAGTCCGCCTTCCCATATGTCGAGGACGCCACGCACGTCCTCAACATCCCCGCAATTCGTCCAACACGGGGCGGGCGCGAGACCGATGATCCGCTCGGGAACGATGAGCCCGCAGGGGATGGTCGCTCGACAAGGAACCACGGCCAAGGCTTCCCCTGGGACCAACAAGCGGCGCATTCGCTAGCCGGAACGCACTTCCTCGGTCAACATCACACGCGCGATTTGGTCGGCCGTGACCGGTTGGATCACTCCGTATTCAGTAATGATTCCCGTGATCCATTCGGCGGGCGTGACGTCAAAGGCCGGATTGTAAACCCGCATGCCGACGGGAGCCACGCGATGGCCGCGTATTTCGGCGACTTCTTCCGCATCCCGCAGTTCGATCGGAATCCGACTTCCGTCCGGCAAATTGAAATCAAAAGTGCTCCGCGGAGCGGCCACATAGAACGGCACCCGATGGGCCCGCGCCAGGACGGCGAGCGAATACGTCCCGATCTTGTTGGCCGCATCCCCGTTGGCCGCAATGCGATCGGCGCC
>SXGT01216607.1_pt1 | contig 22349 bp, 15 predicted proteins | sample 3176221 | NCBI WGS metagenome assembly SXGT01 (sample SAMN11356862, study PRJNA531348) | freshwater metagenome | isolation source: freshwater sample F1-120 | place: China: Fuxian Lake, Yuxi | collected 2017-12-25
GCGGCATCGTCGATGGCGCCGCCGCCGTCGTGGTCACCACCGAGGAGCGCGCCAAGGCCGACGGCCTCGACGTTTTCGCCGAGATCGTCGGCTGGGCCACGGTCGGCTGTGACCCGCGCGAGATGGGCATTGGCCCCGTCCCAGCGATCCAGGCCTGCCTAACGCGCACGGGCGTCAAGCTCGCGGAGCTCGACCGCGTCGAGATCAACGAGGCCTTCTCGGCTCAGTACCTCGCCTGCGAGACGGAGCTCGGCCTCGACCGCGAGCGCTGCAACGTCAACGGCGGCGCGGTGAGCCTCGGCCACCCGCTCGGCGCCACGGGCACGCGCCTCGTGCTGACCCTGATGTACGAGCTGCGCCGCGCGAACCTGCGCTACGGCATGGCCTCGGCCTGCATCGGCGGTGGGCAGGGCATCGCGATCCTCGTCCGCAATCCGAGGGCCTAGGGACATGCCGAACCCGGTGATCCACACGCGGGCCGATGGCCGTCGCGTGGTGCGCCTGTCCAAGGGCAAGCGCGTCCTCTACATGTTCAGGGACGTCGAGAAGATCAGTGCCCAGCTGCGCGGCCAGCTCGTCGTGCGCATGGGTGAGGTCAACTCCGCCGAGCTGCTCGACGACATCAACACGGACGCGATGACGCCCGCGTGGGTGTGCTTTCGCCACAAGCCGGAGGACATCGCGCTCGACGCCTACGCCGGACTCATGGACCGCACGAACCAGCGCGTGTTCGGTGCGCGCGCGCTGTTCGACGGCGGCTTCGAGGCCATCGTCAGCGGTCAGCGCAAGGGCACCGGCTCTTCGCGCGAGACCGCGCCGCAGGCCGAGAAGTGGTCGGGCATCGGGCTCGTGATCGCGCACTCGTTCGCGCCGATCCATGCGCGCAACAACATCAATCTCGGCCAGCTGATGGGCGACTACGACCAGCTGCGCCGACTTGAGGCGGGGGACGAGATTCCGCTCGAGGAATTCACCGCCCGCTACGACGCGGTCACATGCTCGATCCTCGAGGCCGGCGGCCTGTTCGAGTTCGGCGCCAAGTACAAGGCCGGCGAGGTCAAGGTCGCGCCGCCGCGTCACGCGCCGCGCGCGATGACGATGGCCGAGAAGATCATCGCCACGCACTTGGTCGGCGGCGACCGCGCGAGCTGCGTGAAGCCCGGCGACGCCTGCCTCGTCAACGTCGACGGCGGCTACAGCCACGAGTTCACCACCGCGCAGGTGCACTACTTCCTCCAGCAGGAGTACGGCACGGACTACAAGGTCACCAACCCCGCGAAGTTCGCGGTGTTCGAGGACCACCTCCTGTACGCCACCGGCGTGCAGCGCATGAAGCCCTTCGAGGCGCAGATCGAGACCCTGCGCCGCCTGCAGCGCGAGTTCCAGAAGCACACCGGCGTGCGCGACTACTCCGCGCGCGATGGTGTGAGCCCGGGCATCTGCCACCAAGTCGCCCGCGAACACTTCGTCGACCCCGGCGACTTCATCCAGGCGACCGACAGTCACACCTGCATGGGCGGCGGCAACAATGCGCTCACGTGGGGCGTCGGCGCGACGGAGTACGCGGCCCTCGCCTACTCGGGCTTCACCTTCGTCAAGGTGCCCGAGTCGATCCGCTTCGAGCTCACGGGCAAGCTCCCTGGCGACTGCACGGCCAAGGACGTGATCCTGCACGTCCTCGCCACCTTCGCGGTGCGCGAGGACACGCTCGATCGCGTGATGGAGTTCGGAGGACCGGGTCTCGCATCGCTCTCGATGGACGAGCGCGCGACCCTGTGCAACATGGCCACCGAGTGCTCCGCTCGCTCCGGCATCTGCGAGGCCGACGCGCACACCCTCGACTGGCTCGCCGCTCGCCGTCCGTCGATGTCGAAGGCCGACATCGAGGCGCGCTTCGTGTCGGCGGACAAGGACGCGCACTACGACGGCGGCGTGCACCCGATCGATCTCTCGAAGCTGCGTCCGATGGTCGCCAAGCCCTCGGACCCGACCTGCGGCGCCAACGTGGCCGAGCTCGGCGACGTGAAGATCGACATCGCCTATGGCGGCTCCTGCACGGCGGGCAAGGAGCATGACATGGACATGTATGCCACCGTCGTGCGCGAGGCGCTCGAGAGCGGCCGGCGCGTCGCCACGGGCGTGAAGATGTACCTGCAGTTCGGCAGCGAGGGCGTGCGCGACTACGCGCGCTCGAAGGGCTACATGGAGCTCTTCGCCTCCGCCGGCGTCGAGGTCATCAACCCCGGCTGCGGGGCGTGTATCGGCTGCGGCCCGGGCGTGTCGAGCGGGGCCGAGCAGGTCACCGTCAGCGCCATCAACCGCAACTTCACCGGCCGCAGCGGTCCGGGGAAGCTCTACCTCGCCTCGCCGCTGACCGTCGCCGCGAGCGCCATCGAGGGCAAGGTCGCCTCGTTCCGCCCCGGCATGTTCCGTACCCCGGCCGCCTCGTCGGCACGCTAGTCCCCTTCAACTCCACCGAATCTCGAGCAGTCATGGCCGAATATCAGATCGCAGTCATCGCCGGCGACGGCATCGGTCCCGAAGTCACCCGCGAGGCCCTGAAGGTCGTCGCCGCCGCCGCCGAGATCTGGGGCTTCCGCGTGCGTCGCACGGAGTATCCCTTCGGTACCGAGCACTACCTCGCCACCAAGGAGATCTTCCCGGACGCCGCCTTCAGCGAGGTGAAGCAGAAGGACGCGATCTACCTCGGCGCGATCGGCGACCCGCGCGTGCCCGTGGGCCTGATCGAGTACGGCATCATCGCCAAGTGCCGCTTCGACCTCGACCTGTACGTCAACCTGCGCCCGATCAAGCTGTACGACGAGGCGCTGTGCCCGCTCAAGGACAAGAAGCCCGAGCACGTCGACATGGTGATCGTGCGCGAGAACACCGAGGACGCCTACTCGGGCTCGCACGGCTTCACCCACAAGGGACACGACACCGAAGTCGCAGTGCAGACCATGGTCTACACGCGCCACGGCGTCGAGCGCGTGATCCGCTACGGCTTCGAGCTCGCGCGCACGCGCCCGCGCAAGCAGCTCACGCTGATCGACAAGGCCAACGCGGTGCGCGCGCAGGACCTGTGGACGCGCACCTTCGACGAGGTCTCGAAGGAGTACCCCGACGTCAAGACCGACCACGCCTACATCGATGCGGCCTGCATGTGGATGGTGAAGAACCCCGAGTGGTTCGACGTCGCGGTGACGACCAACCTGTTCGGCGACATCATCACCGACCTCGGCGCCATGGTGCAGGGCGGCATGGGCATCGCCGCCTCCGGCAACCTGAACCCGGGCAAGGTCTCGCTGTTCGAGCCGATCCACGGCTCGGCCCCGAAGTACGCCGGCAAGAACGTGTCGAGCCCGGTGGCGGCGATCCTCGCGGGCGCGATGATGCTCGACTACCTCGGCGAGAAGCCAGCCTCGGCGGCGATCGAGAGCGTCGTGGCCGACCTGCTGCGCTCGCGGCGCCTCAAGGGCGTGCACACCGGTGCGCACAACACTCAGGAAGTGGGCGACATGGTGGTGGCCGAGCTGCGCCAGCGCGCCGCGGCCAAGGTCTGAGCTCCAACGGCCGCGCGGCCGCTTTCTTCCGCTTCTGGGGGCCTCCGGCGTCCGCTGGGCGCCCCCAGTTCGTTTCGCCCAAGTCGCGCTGGGCGACCGCTCAAGGCGTCGCTTCCGGCTGACGAAGGTGTTGGAAGGACCCTGTCGGGGGCCTATCTCCTTTCCGTCCCAATCTTCGACATGCGGATACCCCTCTGTTCGCGCTCGCTGAGTTCGCTCGGCGCACTGGCCCTTGTGGGGGCCTGCGGAGGGGGAGGTGGTGGTGGCGCAGGCACGCCGCCGCAGTCGCTCACCTATCCGGCGCTCGGGAGCGTTCCGGAGACCTGCCTCGCGCTGACCGAGCTCGTGCCCAGCGTCGCGGGCGGTGCTCCGACACGCTTCCGCGTCACGCCCGCGCTTTCCGCGGGGCTCGTGCTCGACTCGACGACCGGAGTCCTGCGCGGCACGCCGCAGCAGTCCGCGTCCGAGCGCACCTACACGATCAGCGCCTCGAACTCCGCCGGCGAGACGAGCGCGCAGGTCACCTTCGAGGTGCGCGAGGTCGCGCTCGCTGGCCTCGACTACGGCGGCGCGACCCTGCCGCTCGCCATCGGTGTTCACGAGCGACTCGCGCCGCAGTTTGCCAGCGGTCGGGCCGCGCGCTTCGAGATCGTCGCGGGTGCAATGCCCGCCGGAATGTCGCTCGACCCGACCAGCGGTGCGCTCGAAGGCGCGCCGGATTCCAGCGCGCTGGACCAGCCGTACGCGGTGACCCTGCGCGCGCGCGACTGCCGCGATGCGTGGGTCGACGTCGCGCTCTCGTTCGACGTGGGTCTGCCGCAGGCGCGCGCGGCGATCATGCTGAACGATGGGGAGCCGGTGCTCTCGACGTACCTGCCGTCTGAACAGGGCGGTCCGCTCGTAGCGTTCGAGCATGCGCTCGGAGACGACACGGCGGCGAGCGAAGTGGTCGCGAGCCCCGACGGTCGCGTGCTGTTCCTCGCCGAGGGCGATCGCGCCGCGCTGCGCTCGTTCCTGCGCAGCGCCGAAGGCCGTTGGCTCCCGAGCGCGCATGTCGTCGGCACGGGCACTGCGGCCGCCATCGCGCTCGCGGCGGTTGGTACGCGCGTCTACGCGCTCACGGCCGAGCCTCGGCTCCTCGGCTGGAGCGTCGATCCAGCGAGTGGCGCCTTCGAGCTTCTGGGAGAGGAATTGGACCTGCCCGCGGAGCCGACCGCGCTAGCGCTCGATTCACAGGGCCGCTTCGCTTTCGTGTCGGGCGCCTTCGACGCCGAGCTGGCCACGCTCGCGCTGCTCGCCCCCGACGGGGCGCCCAGCGCTTCCACGCGCGTGTCGGGCGTCGGCGCGCTGGCCTCGCTCGCGGTGGCCCGCGGCGGTGACTATCTGATCGGTGCCGACCTCGTCGGGGGGCTGCGCGTGTTCGCGATCCACCCCCAGAGCGGCGCGCTCTCGCCCGTGTCGGGCTCGCCCCTCGCCACCGGCAGCGGCGCGGGCGCTGTCTGGGCCCACCCCTACGCGGACTTCGTCGTCAGCGCACGCTCCTTCGAGGGGCTGCTCGACGTGTTCACGCTCGGTGCGAATGGCAGCCTGCTACCTGTGCCGTCGTCGCCGTTCGTCTGCGGGCGTGCAGCGACGCGGCTCGGCGCGACGCCGGACGGAACCCGAGTGCACGCGCTCGTCGAGCACCACGGCTGGCTCGCCTACGAGCTCGCCGCCGATGGCACGCTCTCGCCATCCGTCGCGCCGCGCTGCGCACCGCGCGGCGGTGCACGCTCCATGGCGTTCGTGCCGGGCTCGCGCCCGGATGTGCGCGTCGCCCGGGAACTGTTCGCGGCCGGTGGCGCGCAGCCGCTCGTCTGCACCATCGAATTCGACGGCACGCTCATTCCGAAGGCGACGCCCGAGACCGCTGCGGAACTCATCACGCGCATCGAGCCTCACCCGTGGATACCCGTCGCGTACATCACGCGCGCGGGGCTTCCGAGCGAGGTCGCCGACATCGCGGTGGACGGCTCGCTCGTGCCGCGCGCAGGGACGGTTGCCGGTACGGGGGCCAGTGGCCTGTACATCGATCCTTCGGGTCGCTTCGCGTACGAGGTGATCGAGGGCCTCGGGGCCCACATCCGGTGCTGGACTGTCCAGCCCGATGGCTCGCTCTCAGCCGGTGGCGAAATGTCGCTCCCCGACGGGCCGCTCGCGCTCGCGTTCCACCCCTCCGGCGAGTTCGTGCACGTCGCCTGCACCGGCGGTGCGTCGCTGGAGACCTACGCGATCGACTGGGCGACAGGCGAGTTGGTGGAGTGGGGAACCACGCTGTTCGGCTCGACGCCGCGTAGGCTTGCCATCGACGCGAGCGGGACCTTGCTCGCCGTCCTCGACGACGCAGGTTCGAGCCTGCACTTGTTCGCGCTCGATGCGCCCTCGGGCATGCCGTACCTGCTGCCTGGCGGCTACCAGCCGGTCGCAAGCGGAGCGACCACGCTGCTCTTCACGCCTGCGGGCGAACGTCTGATCGTGGGAGGCGTGCACGGCACGAGCCTGAGCGCTTTTTCCGTCGATCGGTCCAGCGGAGCCCTCACGGCGGCGGGAACGATCGCTGGCGCTGCGCCCCTCTCGACGGTGCTCGGCTCCGACGGGCGCACGCTCTACGCGGCCCTGCCCGGCGGGCTGGTTGCACGCATCGACTGCGACACGCTCGCCACGCTCGACTCGACGTCGCTCGGCACGGACGTGACGGCGCTGTCGCTGCGGTTCAAGCTGCGCTGACGCGCGGGAGCCAGCGCTCCGCGGCATATGCCAGCGGCGCGACTTGCAGCAGGACGAGCGCGGGCGTTGCGGTGAGGTAGAAGCGCTCCCAGTCGAGCGGCAGCCACGCGATCGTTCCGATGACGAAGATCACGGCGAAGGCCAGAGTGGCCTGTGCGCGGGAGCAGCCCTGAGCGGCACGCCACGCGAGCAGCGTGAGCCCGCAGGTCGCGAGCATCGCCCCGGCGTAGCCCAGCACGAAACCGCCGCCGGCGAAGGTCCGCGCGAACAGCGTCAGGCGCTCCGGAAGCGTGCGCGCCACGGCCACGCCCGTGCGCGGCCCGAGCTCGTCCTGAAAGTATGCGAGCAGCTTGTCCCAGCGCGAGAGCATGTCCTGCACGCCGATGAGCGGCTCGCCCCACAGGCGCGGATTGAGCGCGTAGAAGCACGTGACCGTGAGCAGGGCGGCGAGCCCGAGCGCGAGCGTCGCGCGCTTCCACTGCGACGGGTCGCGCCGCACGGCGAGCGCTGCCCAAGCCGCCGTGGCCGCGCACAGCAGGCCGCCGTTGAACTTGCTCGACGCGGCGAGGCCGCAGGCGAGACCGAGCGCCACTCCCCACGCCAGCGTTGCACGCGGTCGCCGCAGGGCGACCAGCAAGCCCGCGAGGCAGAAGGGCAGCATGAAGTGGTCGGTGCGCAGGTAGTTCGAGGTCGCCTGCACGATCGGCGTCGCGAACCACGCGGCGAGAGCGGCGATCCCGGCGAGCGAGCCGGCGCGTCCCGGGACGAGCTCGCGCGCGCAGAAGAAGAGCAGCACGGCGGAGAGCGCGCTCAGCGCGAGGATCACGCGGCGCGCGAGTGGCTCGGCGGGCAGCAGCGCCGACTGCGCGACTTTCCCGGCCTGAAGGTCGTCGCGGTGGAAGACCTGAAAGGCGCGCGGCGAGGCTTCCGAGTGGCCGGCGACGACGAGCGCTCCGCCCCAGACGAGCTTGGGCAGGCAGGGGTTCATGTAGCCGAAGGTCGTGCGCTGCACGCCCTGCTTCCACAGGTTCTCGGAGCGCTCCGCGGGTGCGTCGAGCTCGGCGCCAGCGGGCGGCGCACCCTGCACTAGCTGCTGCCAGTGCAGGATCGAGATCGCGATCCACTCCGGCTCGTCGCTGCCGAGCCGCCCCTCGTGGCGTCGCTCGCGCGTCGCGAAGGCGAGTCCGCAGGCCAGCGCGAGGAGCGCGAGCGCGAGCAGGATCTCGTTGCGGAGCGGGCGTCGTTCGGCCAAGGCGGTTCGAGAGCCTACGTTCTGGCCGTCCCGAGGGCCACGCGCGAGCCCGTGGCCTATACTCCCTCGCGATGCTCCGACCTCGACTCATCGCCTTGGCTCTGGCGCTCTGCGCGGCGGCCTGCGGCTCGGGGGAACGCCCCAAGAACGTGCTCGTGGTGCTGCTCGACACGACGCGGGCCGATCACCTCTCGTGCTACGGCTACGCGCGCGAGACGACGCCCGTGATCGACCGGCTCGCGGCCGAGGGGGCGCGCTTCGAGGACGTGCGCTCGCAGTCGTCGCTCACGCCGGTGTCGGCGAGCACGCTGCTCACGGGAGCGCTGCCGTACCGCCATGGGGTGCGCAGCCTGTTCGCGGTCGGCGGCGAGACGCTCTCGAAGGATGTCGCCAGCTTGCCGGAGCTGTGGCAGCGCAGCGGCCGCCGCACGGCGGCCTTCGTCAGCGCCAAGCCCATGGGTGCCCAGTACGGGCTCGCGCGCGGCTTCGAGACCTATCACGACGATCTCGCCCCGAGCTTCGAGCGGCACGGCATCGAGCGTGCCACCGACGCTCCGCAGCGTCCGGCGGACGACACGACCGAGCTGGCGCTCGACTGGCTCGAGCAGCATGGCCGCGAGCCATTCGCGCTGCTCGTGCACTACTTCGACGCCCACGACCCGTCGTTCGTGCCGCCGCGCGAGTGGCTCGCGCGCAACGTGTCCTTTCCGCTGCCTGAGAACCTGCGTCGCGCGGGTCCTGAGCAGCGCATCCCGGCGCTCACGGTCCCGCAACATCGCGTCGACCTGTACGACGCCGAGCTGCGCTTCATGGACGAGCAGCTCGGGCGCATCGTCGAGCGGCTGCGCGAGCAGGGCACGCTCGACGAGACGCTGGTCGTCGTGCTCGCGGATCACGGTGAGGCCTTCGGCGAGCATGGCTTCTGGACGCATGGAATCCTCTACGAGGAACAGTTGCACGTGCCGTTCGTGCTGCGCGGGCCGGGCATCGAGCCCGGCACGCGGGTGCGCGAACGAGGCTGCGTCGTCGACGTGCTGCCGACGCTCGCCGAGCTGCTCGATCTCCCTGCGCCGGCTCAGACCCTCGACGGCCGCTCGCTCGTGCCCGCGCTGCAAGGCCGGACGATCGGCGAGCCGCGCGATGTGTACGCGGAGGTGCACCACGCGAGCGAAGATCGGCTCGAGCGCGACCGGGAGATGTACGCGCTGCGCAGCGGCGACTGGAAGTACATCTACCGGCCCTCGACCGGGCGCCACGAGCTCTACGACCTCGCGAGCGACCCCGGCGAGCTCGCGAACCTGTACACGCCGGACCATCCGCGCGCCGTCGGCCTCGCGCTGCGCCTCTCGCGCATGGGCGCGCTGGACGGCTCGGCCGTCTCGCTCGACGGGCTCTCCGAGGCGCAGCTCGAGGAACTGCGCGCGCTCGGCTATCTCTGATCCGCTCCGGCGGCGATATGCTTGAGGCATGCCGCTGAAAGATCTCGACACGAAGTCCACGCTCAAGCTCCTCTCGCGCATCATGGAGTTCGAGCTGGCCGGGGTGGTGCGCTACACGCACTACTCGCTGATGGTGACCGGGCCCAACCGCATTCCGATCGTGGCCTTCATGAAGGCGCAGGCTTCGGAATCGCTGTTGCACGCGCAGCAGGCGGGCGAGCTCCTCACCGGACTCGGCGGGCACCCGACGTTGCAGATCGCGTCGATCGACGAGACCTATCGCCACGCGGTGAAGGACATCCTCGAGGAGAGTGCGGCCCACGAGGCGCGCGCGCTCAAGCTCTACAAGGAGCTGCTCGAGACCGTCGAGCACTCGAGCGTGTACCTCGAGGAGTTCGCGCGCACGCAGATCGCGGCCGAGGAGATGCACTCGCTCGAGCTGCGCAAGATGATGCGCGACATCGGCGTCAGTGCGGTGCACGGCCACGGGCATCACGAGCACGAGGAGTCGGGCAAGAAGCGCAAGGGCTCGAAGAAGCGCAAGCGCTAGGCCTCCGCAACGCGCGCGCTACTGCCCGAGTTTCGGGGTCGGGAGCGGGCGTGGGTCGCTGGAAGCCGGGCTTGAGCCCTCGACGTAGCCGAGCAGGCGCAGCTCGCGTTCCGTATCTGCGTCGAGCTGGTAGCGCTGTGGCGGGCCGGACGCGCGCTCGCGGAAGGCGAGGTCGACGTCGCGCTGGGCCCGCAGGAGCCCGAGCATTCGCTCCGCGATCCGCGGGTTGTCGGCCGAGACGTCCGCGAGCTCCTTCGGGTCACTCTCGAGGTCGAACAGCGTCCCGACCTGTCGCTCCTCGTCCCAGACGAAGCGCCAGCGACCCTCCCGCACGGACCACTGGCGGCCCTCACGGCCCGTGCGCGAGAGCGAGTGGCTGAAGACAGGCGCGATCGCGAGCTTGTCGCCGCGCAGCGCAGGTACGAGCGTGCGCCCCTGCAGCAGCAGGGCGTTGCGCGGGATGGCGGCGAGATCCAGCACGGTCGGCATCACGTCGACCGAGTTGACGACGTCGTTGACGCGCCGCGGGGCGACTCCTGGCGCGCGCATCATGAGCACGACTCGCAGCGCCTCGTCGTGCAGCGCGTTGCCGTGCCCGACGTAGCCATGCTCACCGAAGCCCTCGCCGTGATCCGAGATGATCACCACGACCGTGTTTTCCGCGAGATCGGCGCGTTCTAGGCGTGCAAGCAGGCGCTGCAGCTCGCGATCCGCGTGTCGGATCTCCGCGTCGTAGAGGTCGCGCCAGAACTCCATGATGTCGGCATCCGACGTGCGAATCCCGAACTCGTTGAGCTTGGCGTAGAGCCCTTCCTGCTCGGGACCGTTGCCCGCGTTGCAGTGCTCCTTGTGCTGGAGGATCAGGCGCACGCCGTCGGCGTCGAGCTCGCGCTTCTCCATCCAGCGGTCGATCACGGCCACGAGCCGGTCGTGCTCTTCCTGCTCGCGATACTCGGGCCGGTAGGCCTGCAGGTCCGCCTCGGGCGGCCGGTAGGGGCCGTGCACCTCGTAGGTGTGGAAGAACAGGAAGAAGGGCTCGTCCTTGAACTCCTCGATCCAGCGCAGGGTGCGCTCGAGGTTGGGGACGAGGCGGCTGGGGTGGGCGACGTTGGAGGCGTGCTCGTCGGGCGTGTCGCCCTCGTTGAGCGGGTAGACGTCGAAGCCCTGGCCGAGGCCGAACTGCCTCTTCGCGTAGCCGCCGTCGGTGAAGGCGGCCGTGGCGTAGCCGCGCGACCTCAGCACCTCGGCGAGCGTCGTCACGCGCTCGCTCATCGCACCCGGGTCCGGGAAGGTCGAGACGCCGTGCACACTCGGATAGAGCGACGTCATCACGGAGACGAGCGAGGGTGCGGTCCAGGGCGCCGCGGACTGAGCGTTGTCGAACACCACCGACTGCGTCGCCCAGCGATCGAGGTTCGGGCTCGTACCCCGCGCGTGCCCGTAGCAGCCGAGGTGATCGGGCCGCAGCGTGTCGAGCGCGATCACCACCACGTTGGGCGGTCGCTGCGGCTCTCCGCACTGCGCGAGGGCGAGCGCGAGAGCCGTGAGCAGGGCGTGGCGTGCTGCATGGGCCATGGGCCGGATTCTAGAGGTCGCCGCGCGCGGTTCCGGTGGCCGTTTCGCATCTCTTTCATTCCGCGGCGGGGTTGACCCGGCAGGGGGGCGGAGCTCCGATCGCGGACCATGGAACACCTGCGCCCTTTCCTCAGGCTCTCGCGCGCGCTGGCGGCGACGGCGTGGTGGTACGGGGCGTGGTGGCTCGGTCACCTCGCGTTGCTCGCGGCGCCGCGCACGAGCAAGCGCTGGCGGCGCTGGATCATGCGGCGCTGGTGTCGCGCGCTGTGCGCGGCCTTCGCCGTGCGCGTGGAACTCGTCGGGGCGCCGCCGCCCCCGGCCTCGCTGCTCGTCGCGAACCACCTGAGCTACCTTGACATCCTCGTGCTCGGCGCCCACGTCGACGCCGCGTTCGTGTCCAAGGCCGAGATCGCGCGCTGGCCGCTCATCGGGCGGCTGGCCCGCGACTTCGACACGCTGTTTCTGGCGCGCGAGCGCCGCCGCGACCTACCGGCCATGAACGCGCAGATCGCGCGCGCGCTCGGGCTGGGCATCGGCGTGGTGATCTTCCCCGAGGGCACGAGCCACCGCGGCGACACGGTGCACGAGTTCCGGCCTTCGCTGCTCGCTCCCGCCGCCGAGGACGGGCTCGAGGTCTGGGCCGCCTGCCTTGGCTACCGCACGGCGGAGGGCGATCCTCCGGCCTCGACCCACGTGTGCTGGTGGGGGGACGCGCCGTTTGGGCCCCACGCCCGCGCGCTCGCCCGGCTGCGCCACATCGAGGCGCGCGTCGAGTTCCTGCCGCAGCCGGAGCGGCACTCCGATCGCAAGGAACTGGCCCAGAGGCTGCGCGCGGCCGTGCTGGAGCGATTCGAGCCCGTTCCCTGAGGGACGCGGGAGCGGCGGGCTCGCTATCCTCTCTCCCTCGCCATGAGCACGAACCGCGTCGCCATCGTCGAGAAGGCCCTGGACGACTGGCTCGAATCCGCAGCGCCCGCCGGGGCGCTGCTCGGGCCCGACGAGCCCCTGCGCCCGGGCTCCGGCCTCTCCGCCCGCTCGGCGCTCGAGCTGTTCGAGGACCAGGTGACCTCGCGCGCCCTCGACGTCGCCGCGCGCGAGCTCAAGAAGTCGAGCCGGAGCTTCTACACCATCTCGAGCGCCGGCCACGAGAACAACGCCGTGCTCGGCGCGCTCTTGCGCGCCACGGACCCCTGCTTTCTGCACTACCGCTCCGGTGGCCTGATGCAGGCTCGCTCGCGCAAGCTCGCGGGCGGTACCCCGGTGTTCGACACGCTGCTCTCGCTGGTCGCCTCGGCCGAGGACCCCGCGAGCGGCGGCCGCCACAAGGTCTGGGGCAGTCGGTCGCTGTGGGTGCCGCCGCAGACGAGCACGATCGCCTCGCACCTGCCGAAGGCCGTCGGGCTCGCGATCTCGCTCGCCCGTGCCCGGCGCCTCGGCGTCGAGATCGAGCTCCCCAACGACTCGATCGTCTGCTGCACCTTCGGTGACGCTTCGGCGAACCACTGCACGGCACTCGCGGGCTTCAACTTCGCGCGCTACGCGACGCGGCAGGGCAGCCCGTGCCCGGTGCTGTTCGTGTGCGAGGACAACGGCATCGGCATCTCGGTGCCGACGCCGCGCGACTGGATCCGCGAGAGTTTCGGTGCGGTCGAGCACCTGCGTTACTTCCGCGCGGCGGGCGAGCTCGACGAGGTGCACGACGCGGTGCGCGAGGCGGTCGAGTGGTGTCGTACCTCGCGCCGGCCAGCGTTCCTGCACCTCGAGACGACGCGCCTGTGGGGCCACGCGGGCTCGGACGTCGAGACCACGTACCACAATCTGAAGGAGATCGAGGCGCTCGAGGCGCGCGACCCGCTCCTGCGCAACGCGCGGCGCCTGCTCGCGACCGGGGCGACGACTCCGGCCGCGCTGCGCTCGCTCGTGCGCGACACGCGCGAGCGCGTGAACGCGGCGGGGGAGGAAGCAGCGCGTCGGCCGCGGCTCGTGACGCGCGAATCCGTGGTGGCGTCGCTCGCGCGCTGGGACGAGACCGCTGTGCGCGCGGAGGCGCGCGCGGGCGTGGAACCCGAGCGCCGCAAGGCACACTTCGGCACGCTGCCGGAAGAGCAGGCGAGCGCCACGAAGAAGACGCTCGCGGCGCATGTCAATTCGACCTTGCACGACGAGTTCCTGCGACGGCCAGAGGTGCTGCTCTTCGGCGAGGACTCCGGCAAGAAGGGCGGCGTGTACGGCGTCACGGCGGACCTGCAGAAGCGCTTCGGCGTCGCGCGCGCGTTCGACACGCTGCTCGACGAGACGTCGATCCTCGGGCTCGCGCAGGGCGCCGCGCACATCGGGCTCCTGCCGCTGCCGGAGATCCAGTACCTCGCCTACATCCACAACGCGCTCGACCAGCTGCGCGGCGAGGCCTGCTCGCTGCAGTTCTTTTCCAACGGCCAGTTCGCGAACCCGATGGTGGTGCGCGTGCAAGGGCTCGCCTACCAGAAGGGCTTCGGCGGCCACTTCCACAACGACAACTCGTTCGGAGCGCTGCGCGACATCCCCGGGCTGATGATGGCCGTGCCCTCGCGCGGCGATGATGCCGCGCGCATGCTGCGCGGTGCGGTCGCGACGGCCAAGGCCTGCCAGCGCGTGGTGCTGTTCCTCGAGCCGATCGCGCTCTACCACGAGCGCGACCTGCACGAGGACGGCGACAATCAGTGGCTGTTCCCGTACCCGCCACCGCAGGCGGACGTGCTCCTGCCGGGCGACGTCGGCGTGTACCACGAAGAGGCGCGCGACCTCTTGATCGTGAGCTATGCCAACGGCCTGCGGCTCTCGCTGCGCGCCGCGAAGGTACTCGCGGAGCGCCACGGCATCCGCGCGCGCGTGCTCGACCTGCGCTGGCTCAGCCCGCTGCCCTTCGAGGCCGTGGCGCGCCACGCGGCGGAGTGCAAGGGCGTGCTCGTCGCCGACGAGTGCCGCGCGTCCGGCGGTGGCATCGCCGAGGCCGTGCTCGCGGATCTCGCGGAGCGCGGCGCCGGCGGCAAGCTGCGCTCGGTGCGCGCCGCGGACACGTACGTGCCGCTCGGCTCCGCGACCAGTGTGGTGCTCATGCAGGACAGCGAGATCGTCGAAGCGGCGCGGAGGATGGCATGAAGCGCATCGCGATCCTGTGCCCTGGACGGGGCTCGTACACGGAGAAGACGATGCGCGCGCTGCCCGCGGGCCATCCGTGGGTCGTGCGCGCGGACGAGCTGCGCGCCGAGTACGGCCTGCCGACGCTCTCGGAACTCGATCGGGCGGAGAGGTTCAGCGGAGCGCTCCACCTGCGGCCGGCGAACGTGTCGCTGCTCATCTGGCTCGTCACCATGCTCGATGCTGCATCCGCGATGGAGCAGGACGAGTGCGTGGCGGTGGCCGGCAACTCGATGGGCTGGTACACGGCGCTCGCGGTCGGCGGTGCGCTGTCCTTCGACGATGGCTTCCGGCTCGTGCAGGAGATGGCGCTCTTGCAGGAGCGTCACGCCGGCGGCGGGCAGATCCTGTATCCGTTGATCGACGACGAGTGGCGCCGTGACGCGGCCCGCGAGCGCGCCGTACGCGCCGCGCTGGAGTCCTCCCATGGCCATGCGCTGCCGTCGATCGACCTCGGCGGCTTCGCCGTGCTCGCCGGTACCGAGGATGGTATCCGACACCTGCTCGCGACCCTGCCACAGGTGAAGCTCGGCGCGAATACCTATCCGTTCCGGCTGATGCAGCACGGCGCCTACCACACGCCGTTCGTGCAGCCGGTGAGCGACGCCGCGCTCGAGACGCTCGCGCGCCTGCGCTTCTGCGCGCCTCGCACGACCTTGGTCGATGGCCGCGGCGTGCGCTTCACGCCGTGGAGCACGGACGTGTCCGAGCTCGTGCGCTACACGCTCACCACGCAGGTCACCGATCCCTACGACTTCACGAAGTCGGTGCGCGTCGCGCTGCGCGAGCACGCGCCGGACGAGCTCGTGCTGCCCGGTCCCGGCAACACGCTCGGCGGCATCTGCGGTCAGATCCTGTGCCACGAGGGCTGGCGCGGGATGGCCTGCAAGGCGGACTTCGAGCGCGAGCAGGCTGGCGAGCGCCCGCTCGTACGCTCGATGCGGCGTTGAGGAATCCGGCGCGTGGTCCGTAACCTCGGCGCCCTGCCGCTTCAAACCTTCCGCACCATGAAGCACCTGCTCGCGCTGTCCTTGGCTCTGCTCGCGCCCGCCTGCGTCCTCGGCCCGGCCGATTGCAGCGGCTCCGTGTGGGTGGCCGGCGACGGAGCCGGCCCGCGCTTGGAGGGTTCCGGCGTGGCCGGTTCCCAGGCGAAGGATGTAGCCGAGTTCCGCGCCGTGCGACTCGAGGGCAGCTTCGACGTGCGCGCGACGGTGGGGGAGGCGCGCTCCGTGGTGGTGGAGGGCGACGACAACTTGCTCGAGCATGTCCGTGCGCGCGTCGAGGATGGGGTGTTCGTGCTCGACTTCGCACCGGGTCGTTACCGCACGCACCTTCCCATGAAGGTCGCCATCACCAGCCCGACCCTGACTGCGTTCGAGGTGAAGGGCGCCGGGGACGTGGAGCTGGTCGGCGTGCGCGGGGAGCGCTTCGGCCTCTCGATTCGCGGGGCCGGCGATGTCACCGCCAGCGGAGCCGTGGAGGCGCTCGACGTGGCGATCTCGGGAGCGGGAGACGCGAATCTCCTCGCACTCGATTCGAAGCGCGCCAGCGTCTCGATCTCGGGCGCCGGCGATGTCTCGCTCTCGGTGAGCGAGCGCCTCGATGTCTCGGTCAGCGGCGTCGGCGATGTCAGCTACCGTGGCTCGCCGCAGGTTGCGAAGGGCGTCTCCGGAGCGGGCTCCGTCCGGCGCATCGACTGAGCGGCTGCGGGCGGCGGCTTTCGGATAGGATGCCGCCGGTGGAAAACCACAAGCGCTACAGCGTCGTGCGCGATCCGGTGCATGGCGACGTCTACCTGACGCACGAGGAACTCGGGCTGCTCGACACGCGCGAGATGCAACGCCTGCGCGGCATCAAGCAGCTCGGCTCCGCCGACCTCGTCTACCCCGGCGCGCGCCACAGCCGATTCGAGCACTCGATCGGCACGGTGCACCTGTCGCAGGCGATCATCGATGCCACGAGTCGCGCCGCCGCGGACAACCCGCGTGAGCAGCTCAAGGTCGGTCCCGAGGAGGCGCGCGTGATCCGCATCGCCGCGCTGGTGCACGACATCACGCACATCCCGTACGGCCACCACGTCGAGGACCAGGCCGGGCTGATGCACCGTCACGACTCCCCGTACCGATTCGAGCGCATGCTGGGGACCCAGACGGAGATCGGGCAGAAGCTCTCGGCGCTCGGGCTCGCGCGCGACGTGCTCGCGGTGCTCTCGCCTGCGGGCCAGGGCGGGGAACGCGTGCCGGCCTACTGGCGCCAGATCAACTCCGACACGATCTGCTCCGACATCCTCGACTACCTGCAGCGCGACGCGTACTTCACGGGCCTCAAGATCGGCATCGATCCGCGGCTTGTCTCGCACTTCAAGGTCGACCGCGCGACGGGCAACCTGTTCATCGACCTCGCCAAGCACAGCCTGCTGCGCGAGGACATCCTGAGCGAGATCGTGCGCATGCTCGAGGCGCGCTATTACTTCTCGGAGCGCGTCTATTACCACCATGCGAAGGTGGCCGCGGGTGCGCTGCTCGCGCGCGCGGTCGAGCTGTGCCTGCGCGAGAAGCTGCTCGCGGAGGATGACTTCTACATGACCACGGACGACTCGCTGCTCGACTTGCTCGAGCGGACCGGGGACCGTGCACGCCCCGCGACCGGGCGTCGCATTCGTTCGCTCGTGCAGCGCTACCGCGACCGGCGCCTGCCCAAGCGCGCCTGCGTGTTTCCGCGGCAGCAGAACGAGGGCGCGCAGGCCGAGCTCGTGTCGAAGTACTTCGCGCTCGAGGGGCACGCCGCGCGCACGGCCGTCGAAGAGCGCGTGCAGGATCTCGTGCGCTTCGCCACGGGGCACGATATCGAGATCATGGTCGTGTGCCCCGCGCGCCGCATGCAGCTCAAGGAAGCCGCCACGCACGTGCGCTGGCCGGGCGACGACATGCTGCGCTCGCTGTCGGAGCACTCCGCGAAGGTCCCGCGGCTCGCGGACCTCGAGCGCTCGTACCGCGACCTGTGGAAGTTCTACGTGTTCGCGGCCACGGACGAGCCTGAGCTGCTGGCCAAGGTGGGGGAGATCGCGGCGGGCGAGTTCCCGCAGGCGCGCAACCTCTACACGGCCGGCCGCCGCGGCTGACTTCGGTCTCTCCGAAGAAAATTGCATTTGCTCAAGGACGCTTCGGTGCGACCCCGATGAAACGCTCGGGAGAAGCACATGAAGAAGTCCACCACCGTGCGCGCCGCATTCGGCGTGCTGTCCTTGGCATCGTTGCTCTGCGCCACGAATTCCGAGCCGTTCGCGCAACCTAGCACGATCGCCCGCGAGCCCTACCGGCTCGATGCTGCGCTGTCGCCCGACGGCCGATGGGTCGCTGTGAGCGGCTCGCGCGGCTGGTCCGGTGAGGCGCGCTGCTGGATCGTGCCGGTCGAGAACGGCGTGCCGATTGAGATCGAGGATGCGCAGCCCCACGGCGCGCAGACGCTCACTTGGGACGCGAGCGGCAACGCGCGCGTCGAGGTCGTGAACCGTGAGCTCGGCGTGCCCGAGATGCGCTGGATCAACCCCGCGACCAGCGAGACGGTGCGCTTCACGCGCGATCGCGACGCGATGCGCGAGGAGCTGCGCGCATCGACGACGGAGTGGGGCACCGTGCACGAGCGCCATGTGCCGGACGGTCGCACCCTGCGTATCGTGCGCTGGACGTCGGAAGGCTCGCACGTCGATCTCGAGTCGATCGGTGACTCGCGCATTACGCTCTCGCCGCAGCCGGGCGCCGGCTTCTTCACGTCCACGCGCGGCGGCGCCACGTACCTGACGCGCTTCGACATGACGAACGGCACCCAGCGCGACATCGTGCAGAGCGGCTCGCTCGACCTCGAGTGGCGTGCCTCCTCCGATGGTCGCAAGCTGCTCGTCAGCGAAGGTGGTCTCGAGCACCGCGTGCGCATCCTCGATGCGCAGTCGGGCGCGCTGGTCGACGGCCCGTGGGTCACCACCGAGCCGCGCTGGATCGAGGGTTGCGACAGCCGCTACTTCGCGGGCGTCCGCGGCGGGCAGCGCGTGCTGTTCGACCTGCTGCGCGACCGCGAAGTCTCGATGGGGCGCGATGAGGGGCCCTCGCCCGAGGTCACGGCGACCGAGGATGGGCGCTTCCTCGTCGAGAACGACCGCGAGGTCGCGCTGTACAGCGCCGACTTCCGTCGCGAGCGCTGCGTGTTCTACGCGCCGGGCGAGTCGGCCGTCGCGGGGCGCTGACGACTACGAGCGGTGCGCTGCGGCGCGGGCCGCGGCGTGCCGGGGATGCCGCTCGAGGAAGCGCTTCAGGCGCTCGGCGGCGAGCTGGATGCGATCGAGCGAGAGGGCGTAGGACAGGCGCACGTGCGTGTCGACACCGAAGGCCGTGCCCGGAACGAGCGCGAGGTCGACCTGCTCGAGCAAGTCCTCGCAGAAGCCGCGCGTGCCGCGCTCGTCGAGGTAGGCGCGCACGTCGGGGAAGGCGTAGAACGCTCCGCGCGGCCACGGCACCGAGAGGCTCATGGCGCGCAGCGCTTCGATCAGCCAGCGTCGGCGGCGATCGAACTCACCGCACATGTGCGCGATTTCCGTCGGCTCGGGACCGGAGAGCGCGGCCAGATAGCCTTCCTGGCTGACCGTGTTCGGCGCGCCCGTGAGGTGCGAGTGCAGCCGCTCGATGCCGGAGATCACCTCGCGCGGCCCGGCGGCGAAGCCGATGCGGTAGCCGGTCATGGCGAGCGACTTGGAGGCGCCGTCGAGCACGATCGTGCGCGCGCGCAGGGCGGGGCTCAAGGTCGCCGGGCTCAGGTTCGGCTCGCCCTCGTACACGAGGCGGCGATAGATCTCATCCGAGAGGATCCACAGGCCGCGGCGCTCGCAAAGCTCCGCCAGTCGCCGGACCTCGTCGTGGCTCCAGACGTAGCCGGTCGGATTGCTCGGGCTGTTGAAGAGCACGGCCTTCGTGCGTGGCGTGATCGCGCGCTCGATGGCCTCGAAGTCGGGTCCGCAGTCGGCGCGCGACGGCACGTTGACCGGCACGCCGCCGGCGATGCACACGATTTCGACGTAGCTGACCCATGCGGGCAGGAAGAGCAGCACTTCGTCGCCCGGATCGACGAGCGCGAGCACAGCGCCCGAGAGCGCGTGCTTCGTGCTGTGGCAGACCGTGACTTCCTCGACGGCGTAAGGCGCGATGCCGCGCACCGTGGCTGCGTTCTCGCCGATCGCCTTGCGCAGCGCGCGCGTGCCGGCCGCCGGGGTGTACTTCACGTCGCCCGAAAGCACCTTGCGCGAGGCCGCCTGCTGGACCACCGACGGGGCGGGGAAGTCCGGCTCGCCGACGGACATGTTCACGATGTCGCGGCCCGACTCCGCGAGCGCCTTGGCGCGGGCATCGAGGGCCAGCGTCACGGACAGCGAGATCGACTGAGCGCGGCGGGAAAGGGACATCGGCGTGCGGGGGACGCGGCCGGCGAAGACCGGGGGAAGTAGCGTCGGGCATCGCCCCTCCGAGGTCAAGGCGGGGGGGCTCGTCGCCGTCGGGAAGGCGCGGCCTTCTGGGGCGTCGAACCTCGCGGTCGCCAGCGCGGCGTGTCGAGACAAGTACGTCCACGCAGCCGGACCAAGCTGGACTCCCGCGCGCACTCCCGTCACGCTCTGACTGCACACCCGCCATGACCCGCCGCCTCCTGCGCTACGCCTTCGTCTTCCTGCTCGTACTGCTGTTCGCGGGCTATTTCGCCTTCTCGACCTTTGTGTTCAGCCCGACCGAGTCGGACTACGACGCGGACGTCTCGACCCTCGTGCCGCGCGGGATCGACTTCTTCGCAGCCAAGTCGAATCTCGCCGAGGACTTCGAGCGCGTGCCGCGGCTTGCGGTGCAGGCCGAGCTCGAGCGCACCGCCGGCTGGCGCGCGTGGCTCGAGTCGCCCGAGCGCGCCGAGCTCGAGGCCCGTCACCAGATCGAGGCGCAGCTCGACCGGCTCAAGGCCGAGATCGACGCCCTCGGGGTCGATCCGCTCGACGTGCTCGGCGGAGAGGAACTCGCGATTGCAGGCTACTTCAAGGGCCTGACGCTCGAGCAGGCCGACTGGGCCGTCTACGGCCGCGCCTCGTGGATGGGCAAGCTGGCCGTGGCAGCGCTCGAGCACCCGAGTCTCGTGGGCCTCGACGAGCGTGGGTTGGTGGTGAAACTAGAAGAGGGCTTCTTGACGCTCTCGGGTGTCGGCTTGGCTCGTCCGCTGCACGTGGGGCGCATTCAGGATGTGGTGATCGTCGGTACGTCGCGCGAGCTCGTCGAGAAGGCGAGCGACCTGCGTGCGCGCGGCGGCCAGGAGAGCTTCGGACTGAGCGCCACCTACAACGACGAGATCGCGCAACCCCAGCGCACGAGCGGTGGCCACGACCTCGAGCTGTACATCGACTGGCGCACAGCCATCGAGAAGCTGCAGCTCTCGCTGCGGCGCCCCGACCCCGGCTCGGACCAGCCCTGGGAGGCGCTGCTCGGGCGCATGTTCCAGCTCGCCAGCGTGCGCACGATCGCGGGCACCGTCGGCTTCGATCAGGGCGTGGTCGTCGACCTGCACGGCGAGCTCTCGAGCGAGACCATGACGCCCTTCCAAAAGGCGCTGTATCGCCAGCGCGGGCGCGAGTCGAAGGCCATCGTGGACGGGCTGGCGCGCATCGCCCGTCCCGACACGCAGCTGCTCGCGCACCTCGAGGTCGATTTGGGCGAGTTCTTGACCGAGCTGTACACCTCGCTCGAGCCGGCCCAGCGCCAGCTGATCGACGAGACCCTGCGCAGCACGGGCCAATACAACAGCGCCGCGGCTGCCATCAAGGAGTTCAACACGCTCTTCAAGGGCCGCCTCGGCCTGATCGTGCGGCCGAACGACTTCCCTGTGAATGCCGAGAAGGACCCGCCGCACAACGACGTGCCCGTGCCGGCCTTTGCGCTGGTCCTGTGGACCGAGGGCTCCGAACGTGCGCACAAGCGGCTGCTCGAGTTGCAGAAGCTCATCAACGACAACCAAGGCCGCTTCGGACTGCAGGGTCGCAACGGTGGCCGCGGCGTGTTCATCAACAACCTGTCCGGTGGCTTCGAGGCCTGGGAGTTCTGGTCGCCGTTCATCGATGGCACCGGCCACTTCGCCGTGGCGCGCAACGCCGAGCTGTACTTCATCTCCAACTCGTTTCAGCTCGTCAGCGACCTGCTCAACCGCTCGAACCCGCTGCTCGACGTCGAGCGGCTTTCCGATCGCCCCGAGTTCAACCAGCTGGTCAGCGAGGCCCTGCCGGCCTCCAACCTGTTCGTGTGGCTCAACCCGCGCACGTTGTCCAAGACCCTGCGCGCCTATGCTGAACGCAGCGCCGTCGACGAGGCCAAGGCCCGCATCGACTGGGACCTCGAGCGCGCCCGCGAGGAAGACCGCGTGCTGCGCGAGCAGTTCCCCGGCAAGCGCCGCAACCAGCTCGATTCCGAGACCCAGCGCCAGCTGAACGAGATCGTGGGCCCCTCGCTCGCCCTGCGCGAGCGCGAGCTCTTGCGCGAGCAGATCCCGGCCCTCAAGGCGAGCTTCGACCGCCAGATCACCTACTTCGAGACCTGCTCGGTCGCGCTGCTGACCCTCGCGCTCGACCCCAAGTCCTTCGACCTGACCCTGACCGCCGTCGCGCCCCTCGACCCCGCCTCCGACTGACCCCCGTTCGTCCGCCGGAGATCCGGCCCCGTCCCGCGGAGGTCCACGCGTGGTGGTTCGCGGCAAGTCAGCCAGCGGCGACGCTTCGTAGCCCGTCCCGCGCGCAGGGGAGGTGGTGCCCTCGAGTGGATTCGAACCGGTAAGCCGGGGAGTCGGCGGCGCCAGCTGCCGACCGCGACGACGCCTTGGCGTCGTTGCGCCGGATCCCCGTAGCGGGCCCCGTCCCGCGGAGGTCCACGCGTGGTGGTTCGCGGCAAGTCAGCCAGCGGCGACGCTTCGTAGCCCGTCCCGCGCGCAGGGGAGGTGGTGCCCTCGAGTGGATTCGAACC